>OBKM01000783.1_pt1 | contig 14753 bp, 12 predicted proteins | sample 1519691 | NCBI WGS metagenome assembly OBKM01 (sample SAMEA37050418, study PRJEB22526) | metagenome | biome: saline pan; feature: lake; material: water | place: Egypt | collected 2015 | depth 0.5 m
CCGATTCGGTCAGTTGCCTCAATAGCAACGTCCAGTTCGCCGGAGTTTGAGGTTGATGCTGGTTCTACACTCACAGCCGGTGATCCAGTGTGCGGCTGGTGGGTCTCTTCAGTGATTTCTGCTTCGACATCTTCGAGCGAAAAAACCACAGCACCGGGCGTCTCTTCTGGGTCGGCCTCGTGGATATCAGCCAACTCACCCTCGACGCTGACCGACGTGTCCTCGGGCGTTTCAGCGATACGCAGGTCGCCGTAGCTGATTGCTGCCCGCTCAATACCCCGGGTGTCTTCGCCCGCTAAACTAACGAGAAGCCGGGTTCCGAAGTCGGTCGGTTCGACATCGTAATCGAGGATTTCAGGCGGTTCGTTTTCCGGCGTGGGAGAGTCATCACCGTTCTGCGAGGTGTCCTCGCCGTCTTCCTTTTCATCGTCGTCTGAATCACCGGAACAACCGGCCGTAGAGGACACTGCGCCCGTCCCCAAGACTGCGAGCATGTGGCGACGCGACAGGTCCGTCTCCTCTGGGGACATACCATCTCATTACTATCCGGGCAGCAAAAAATTTATTCCAGATATCTTCAGTGGGTTCGTTAAACTCAGGCGAAGTGCTGTATATGCGCCTTCCATCTTGCACGCCAACCAGTAACAATATCGCTCATCTGATCGTTGTTTCGCTCAGTTACGCAAGAGCCACTCTATAATATCGGATTCGGGCATCTACGTCTGAACGAATCCGCTTCGGGCCGCTGGATTCCCACAACCACGGTAACTCCGAATCCTCCACAGGATGGGAGACGGCGGTATGGCCCCGTCCTCAGAAATCGAAGATTTCTGATGTGCGAACGAGAACTCCGTTCTCGTTAACGCCAGGAGACCTGTCGTGCCAATGGGTCTGCAAACCAGCAAATCTCCCACCGCTGTGGGACGGGAAGCCTCGTCGTCGGGCTCGGCCCGACTGCCTGCGGGACCTCCGGTCCCGCTCCGTTTACAACGAGGAGGTCACCTCTGCCGCCGCACGAGCGCAGCCACCTCGTCCCAGAACCCCTGCTCGTACTTTCCAGTATCGATTGTCGGTCGGGCGTTGGTCTCGTTGACCACGGCCCGGTCTTCGGTCACCAGCAGGTCGACACCGAGCCAGGGGATCGACAGTGTCGCCGCGGCGGCCTCTGCCAGCTCGCGTAACCGCTCCGGGAGGTCGACAGCCGTCGCCGTCGCCCCGCGGTGGACGTTGTGTTTCCACCGGTCGGTCGGGTCACCGTGCTCAGCCGTCGGTAGCCCCGCATCCCTGGCCTCGGGACGCCGGCGCTCGACGGCCCCGACGCACTCGCCGTCGACGACCATCACCCGGTAGTCACGTGCGTTCGGGAGATACTCCTGGACGAGAAACGACCGGTCGCCGGTCGCACGGTAGTCGTGAACCAGGTCGAGATAGTCACAGACCCCGAGAAAGGAGTCGAGATCGGCGACCTTCGTGACGCCGACACCGCGGGTCGCCGAGTTGGGCTTGACCACCACCGGCGGGTCGAACCGCCGGAACGTCTCGACGAGTGTCGCCTCCTCGACGGGGTCCGAGACGACGACCGTCTCTGGGGTCGGGACTGCCGCCGCGAGTCGGGCGAGGGTTTCCCCCTTGTACCGGGAGCGCAACACCGCCTCGCGGTTGTTCACCCACGGCACACCCAGCAGGGCGTCGGCGACGCCACCCTCTGGAAGGCGCGGCGGGTAGACGAACCCGACGTCGAACGCGCCGAGGTCGGCCCCGGGCGTGAACGTTCGCTCCGCGGTCGGAACGTGCTCGACCCTGATAGACCGCTCGGCCAGCGGCCCCTGCATGCGCTTGTAGGTCTCGGCACGCGTTGTCACCGCCAGGCGGAGCATACCGTGGACAGGGCCGGCAGAGTAAAAGAGATGACGACTGGGCGACGGCCGCCCTCGACTCCCGCCTGGACCCGGCTGGCGCCGCGTTAGCTGGCCGGCCCAGGTCGGGATCGAACAGGTGAAACAGGCCCTCGCCTTCGCCCGCGTTATCGACGGGACGCTGGTGAACTGCCTCGCGGTCGAGTCGTTCGGGCCTCTCCGACGACCCCGAGCCACTCGGCCTGTCCTGCCGGAGAGTCCCGCTGACGGTGACCTGCTCGCGTCGGGCTTGCTTCCGACACGACGCGTACACCGGCGTGCACCCGTCGAGGCCGGGGTCAGAGCCGGAACCGAAAACAGACCGAGAGCGGCCTACATCATGCCGCCCATGCCGCCGCCCATCCCGCCCATGCCGCCGGGACCGCCAGGACCGCCAGGACCGCCCGGGCCGTCGTCCTCCTCACCCTCGGTCGAGAGGTCACCGGCGGAGATGATGTCGTCGATCTTCAGAACGAGGTTGGCGGCCTCGCTGGCCGAGGACAGCGCCTGCTTTTTCGCGTGGGGTGTCTCGACGATGCCGGCCTCGAAGGTATCCTCGACGTCGCCGGTGTAGACGTTGACGCCGGCGCGGTCGTCACCCTCGCTGTGGGCCGAGCGGAGCGCGACGAGCGTGTCGATGCTATCGTAGCCGGCGTTCTCCGCGAGCACGCGCGGGACCACCTCGAGCGCATCGGCGTAGGCCTCGACGGCGAGTTGCTGGCGGCCACCGACACCGTCGGCGAACTCCCGCAGGCGGCGGGCCACCTCGACCTCGGGGGCGCCGCCGCCGGGAAGCACCGCACCCGTGGTGAGTGCGGCCCCAACGACATCGAGTGCGTCGTTGACACCGCGCTCGATCTCGTCGACGACGTGCTCGGTCGAGCCACGCAACAGCAGCGTCACGCCGTGGGAATCCTCGCCGGTGCCCTCGATGTAGAACAGCTCCTCGTCCTCGTCACGGCGGACACTGCCGGGCGCGAGGTGCTCGCTCGTGGCCGTCGAGAGGTCCGAGACGACCGTCGTCCCGAGCACCTCGCGGAGGAACTCGAGATCCGAGCGCTTGACCCGCCGGATCGCGAGCACGCCCTCCCTGGCGAGGTAGTGCTGGACCATGTCGTCGATGCCCTTCTGACAGAGCACCACGTCGGCCCCGATGTCGGCGATCTGGTCGGCGATGGCGCGCAGCTCCTGTTCCTCCTGCTGGATGAACTCCTCGAGCTTCCCCGGGTCGGTGACGCTCAGCTGCGTGTCGGCGTCGGCATCCGAGAGTTCGAGCGGTTCGTCGACGAGCAGTATCTGTCCGTCGTCGACCTCCGTGGGCATGTCCTCGTGGACGGGGTCCTTGTTGATGACCGCCCCCTCGAGGAGTTCGGAGTCGGCCGGGCTCCGGCCGGTCTGGGTCTCGGACTTGAGGAAGGCCAGGTCGACGACCGTCGAGCCGTCGTCTGCCTCGACGGTGACCGCCTGTGCGGCACCGACGACGAGCTCCGAGAGGTGGTCGCTGTACTGCTCTGCACCCTTGCCCGTCATCGCGGTGCTCGCGACCTGGCCCAACACGTCGTCGTCGTCACTGTCGATCTCGATCGCGAGGTCGTCGAGTTCCTCCCGGGCCTGCTCGCTGGCCAGGGTGAAGCCCTTGATGATCGCCGTCGGGTGGATATCCTGCTCGAGCAGGTCCTCGGCGTGTTTCAGGAGGTCACCCGCGATCGCCACCGCGGTCGTGGTGCCGTCACCGGCTTCTTCCTCCTGGGTCTCGGCGACCTCGACGACCATCTCCGCTGTCGGGTTGTCGATGTCCATCTCGTCGAGGATTGTCACGCCGTCGTTGGTGACGACGATGTCACCGAGCGACGTGACGAGCATCTTGTCCATCCCCTTCGGTCCGAGCGTGGAGCGTACCGACTCCGCGACCGCTCGCGCGGCCGCGATGTTGTGCTCCTGGGCGCTCTTGTCCTTCATCCGCTGTGCGTCCTCGCCGAGAATTATCATCGGCTGTCCCTGCATTCGCTGCTCTTGGCTCATAATCGTACGAACCTTGCTTGCGGTTCTATATAAATCTGTGTGTTTCTCCCCGTCGACTGCCGTGGGAATTGTTACCAGAACTCCCGAGAACGTCTGGTACAGGCCCCGATACCGTCGTCCGTTCGAGAGCCGCGATAGTCGGTCGGGGTTGCCCGACCGGAGTTTTATATACTCGCTCGCGGGAACCGCGGGCGCGTGCAGTCCGACTCACACTGAGTCTTGCGAGTCAGTCCGGTCTCGACCGCCCGACGATGGGCGGTCGTCCCGGTACACAGTCGCAGTAATCAGTATCAGGTTGGATGGACACCGACATCGACGGTCGTCCCGTCGACAGTGAGCGAGGCCGTCGCCTCCGCCCCGGTCGTGTCCTCGACAACCCGACTGGCGCGGGTCTCCGCGGCCAGTCGCGCCCGGTACGTCTCGACGGCCTCCCGGACCAGCCCACTGTCGGCCTCCACTCCGAGCACGACCTCCTCGTCGACGTCGAGGTCGAGTTCGTCACGGAGGCGCTGGGCACGCCGCCGGAGGTCACGCACGATACCCTCGCGTTTCAGGCCGGTCGTCAGCGACGTGTCGACGTAGGCCGTCCCGTGCTCGAAGGGGACCGCCTCGACAGTCTCGGGTGTCTCCTCCGATACGGTGACCATCTGTTCGGTCACGGTGACAGTGTCCGCGTCGGGACACTCGACAGTGACCGTCGCCGGGAACTCAGTCGGCGATTGCTCCCGGAGCGCCCGGGCGACGGCGGGGGCCGCCTCCCCGAACGCCGGGCCGAGTTCGCCCATGTCCGGTTCGACCCGCGGTCGCCGGCGGTCGTACTCGCGGGTGGCCAGCACGGCTCTGGTGTTGAGGCGACGCTCCAGCAGCCCGCGTTCGGTCGTCACGAGCTCCTGTAGCACCTCGTCTTCGGTCTCGACAACGACCTCGACGACCGGCCAGCGCTGCTTCCGGCCGGCGCGATGGCGGGCCCGCGCGGTTGCCTCCTCGAGGGCCCTGAGCCGCCCAACCCGCCGTTCGAGCGCGGGGTCTCGCAACCGCTCGCTCGCCTCGGGCAACGGGGTTGCGTGGACCGTCGGGGCGTCACCACCGAGCGCGCCGTGGAGCCGCTCGGCCAGGAAGGGCACGAACGGCGCGAGCAACCGCACCGCCTCGTGGAGGACTGTCCCGAGCGTGTCGTAGGCCGCCGGTGACCCCTCCCAGACCCGCTCCCGGACCGCCCGCACGTAGTACCGGGAGACGTCCTCGACGAGGAAGTCGAGTACCGCCTCGAACGCGCGGTCGCTGCGCCGGTTGGCCATCGCCTCGTGAACGGTCTCGACGGTTCCCTGGAGTCGCGAGAGCACCCAGTCGTCGAGCAGTTGGCGCTGTTCCGGCGGGCAGTCGAGCGTGGGCACCGGCGCGTGGTCGTCCATCCCCATGTACAGCAGCGCGAACCGGTGGACGTTCCAGACCACATCGAGACGCTCGCGCATCCGTTCGACGCCGCTCATTCCGGTGTCGAGGGAGACATCCCGCGTGGGGTTGTGCGAGAGGAGCTGTCCCCGGAGCGCGTCCCGACCGTGCTCCTCGACAACCTCCGGTGGCCGCAGGACGTGTCCCGTCGACTTGGACATCGCCCGGCCGTCGAGTTGCGCGAACCCGTGCATCAGCACCTCCTCGTATGGGGCCCGGTCTGCGAACACCACGCCCATATAGAGTTGCATCAGGAACCAGCCCCGGGTCTGGTCGTGGCCCTCGACGATGAGATCTGCCGGCCAATCGGGCGGGGTCTCGGGCGGCCTGGTCCGGGCACTCGCCCAGGCAGCGACCGCCGAGTCGAACCACACGTCGAGCACGTCGGACTCGCGCTCGGCCGGCCCGCCACAGGCGGGACACTCGACGTGCAGGTCGTCGACGGCCGGCCGGTGGAGGTCCTCCGGAGAGTCGTCGAGGCCGGCACGGTCGGCCAGATCCGCCGCGTCACGGACGACGACGTCCTCGCCACATGCCGAGCAGACCCAGACGGGGACCGGCGTGCCCCAGTAGCGCTGGCGCGAGACGTTCCAGTCCGGCGCGTCCTCGACGGTCGGCCTGAACCGGTTCTCCCTTGCATCGTCCGGGGTCCACTCGGTCTCTTCGAGGGCCGACAGCAGGCGTTCCCTGAACGCAGAGACCTGCACGACCCACTGCTCGGTGGCCCGGTACAGCACCTCGGTGTCACAGCGCGGACAGCGGGGGTACTCGTGCTCGTGGGCGTGCGTGGCGAGCAACGCGTCCGCCGCGTCGAGATCCGACAGCACCGCCTCACGAAGCTCCTCGACTGCCAGCCCCACGTAGGGGCTCGCGTCGTGGTCGAACGCCCCGGTTGCATCGAGTGGCGCGTACGCCGGCAGATCGAGTTCACGGCCCCGCCGGAAGTCCTCCTCGCCGAAGCCGGGTGCCGAGTGGACCAGTCCCGTCCGGTCGCGGTCGACGTACGGGGCCGCGGCGACCTGTCCCGTCCGGGCGGGGGCATCGTCGGGCAACCGGTCGGCCAGCGGGTTCCGGTAGGTCAGGCCGACCAGGTCCGTGCCCGCGTACCGGTCACTGACGGTGTACGCCTCCAGATCGAGTGCCTCGACCACGTCGTCGAGACAATCGGCCGCGAGGTAGAGTCGCCGTGCGGGGGTCTCGACAGCGAGGTAGGTCGCGTCGGGGTCGACCGCCACGAACTGGTTGCCAACCACGGTCCACGGCGTTGTCGTCCAGGTGACGAGCCAGCCCTCGCGCTCTTGCAGCGGGAAGCCGACGTACGCGGCGGTCGCCTCGCGACGCTCGTACCCCAGTCGCGTCTCCGCGACCGACGTCTCACAGTCCGGACAGGTGTTGACAACCCGTCGTTCGCGGCTCAACAGCCCCCGGTCGTGCAGTTCGGCGAACGTCGTCCAGACGACATCGATGTACTCGCTGTCCATCGTCCGGTAGGGCTGGTCCCAGTCCATCCAGACGCCGAGGTCGGCGAACTCCTCGGTCATCGCCCGCTCGTGTTCGGCGGCGAAGGCCCGGCAGTCGTCGACGAACTGCTCGACGCCGTCGGGCCCGAGTTCGGCGGTCGAGTCGATACCGAGTGCCGCCTCGACACGGCGCTCGACTGGCAACCCGTGGGTGTCGTAGCCCGGCCGGGCGAGGACATCCCGGCCCTGCATCCGGTAGTACCTGAGGAAGGCGTCTTTCAACACCTTTCCCCAGGCCGTCCCGCAGTGCATCGCACCGCTCGTGTTCGGGGGCCCGTCGACGAAGTACAGCGGGTCGCCGTCTGCCGACGACTGTTTCGCCCGCTCGTACGCGTCGACTGCCTCCCAGTGGTTCTTGACGTGCTGTTCGACTGTCTCCGGACTGTAGTGCTCCGGAAGCTCCGTCTCGTTCATTGTCTTCGTTTGTATGCGTGGCTATCGGTCTGTTCGTCAGGCCGTGTCCCAGGTCGCGGTGTCCCTCCAGACAAGGAGAGCGGCCTTACCCGTTACAGCCGTGGATTTCGACCGCGAGAAGGAGTAGTAACTGGTGCCCCGTCACGGGGCAATAATGGTGTGCACGCGCCCGCCGGAGTCGGGCTTGCACCTCATCTTACACGTTCTTCGTGTGCACACCAACTAAAATCTTTCGCTCGTGGCCAGCAAAACACACGGGGACAGGGTCACGACCGAGCGCCCGAGAAGTTCGTCGACAGCGAGCACGACCCGACGAAAAGACCTATCCGGGGTCCCGACCCACCAACAGGTATGAGCACGGACACGCCGGAGCTGACCTTCGATGGTGGCCTGTTGCCGGCCGTCGCGCAGGACGCCGACACGGGCGAGGTGCTGATGCTCGCACACGTCTCCCGGGAGGCGCTGGCCCGGACCCGCGAGACGGGGCTGGCTCACTACCACTCCCGGAGCCGGGACGAGCTCTGGCAGAAAGGCGAGACGAGCGGCCACATCCAGCACGTCGAGGAGGTGCGGGTCGACTGTGACGGTGACGCACTGCTGTACCTGGTCGAGCAGGAGGGCGGGGCCTGTCACACCGGGTACGAGACGTGTTTTTACCGCTCGCTCGACGGCGACCGGGTCGGCGAGCGGGTCTTCGACCCCGAGGCAGTCTATGAGTGACACGGCACCGGCCGAGGAGGCCGACGAGCTGATCGCGGAGCTGCGCGAGACCGAGGCCCGCCTGCGCGAGACCGAGGCCCGCGTCGAGGAGTTTGGCCGCGAGGAACTGGAGCGACTCCGGGACGCCTACGACGAGTTCGTGGGCCTGCTGGACCGCTACGAGGACCAGGTCGTCGGTGACGCCGGCGACATCAAGACCAACGTCGAGTTCCAGAGCCAGGTCGCCCGCGTGGTCAACGATATCCCGCCCAACGTGTTGCTGTACGAGACGTTCGTCGAGGCGGCCGACTTTCTGAAACAGAAGTACTTCAACCAGTCCGACTTCGAGCACGTCCGCGAGCAACTCGAGCCCGTCGGGGATATCGTCGCCCGTCTGGAGGACGACGAGCAGACCCGCCAGGAGTACCGGGCCCTGCGTCGGGACATCCGGGGTGCGATACGGGGCCGGAAAAAGCGGATCGAGGAGCTGGAGCGGCTGGTCGAACTCGGCGAGGCGGATCTCGACGCGCCGACCGACCGACTGCGCGAGCCGATCGAGACGTACAACGAGACCGCCGCGGCGGCGTTCCGGTCCTTCGTCGAGACCCGGCCGGCCCGGGAGGTGCTGGACGTGCTGGCGACAACCGAGTGGTACCCGCTGGTCCCGTTCGAGCCGCCGCCGGCGGATCTGGTCGAGTTCCTGGGGAGTGCCGAGGTCGGGGAGTTCTCGGTGCCGAAGCTGCTGGAGTACGCCCGCTACTCGCGGTCGAAGCTGGACCACTACGTCGCGGACCCGGACCAGTTCGCACGACTGGTCGGCGGGCGGAAGACGTTTCTCTCGCGGCTCGACCCCGACCCGCTGCAGGTCGCGTGGCCGCCGCCGCCCGCCGCCCGGTTGCGGTGGCGCTGCTCGGAGCTGACGGCCGTGCTCGACCGCATCGAGCCCGACGCCGTCGCCGACCTGCGGGCGGTGGCCGCACTGCCCCGGGAGACCGACTACGAGCGACTCCGGACGAGTGCCGTCGCCCGCGAGCAACTCACCGACGCCGAGCGCGAGCGGCTCCGCTCCGGTGACGTCACGGCGACCCTCGCGAGCCTGCGCGAGCAACGCGACCGCCTCCAGGCGGCACTCGACGGGAGCCGGGCGCCGTGATGGGGGCGAACCGCAGGAGCTAAATCCTCGATTTCGAAAGTGCAGACAGATGACGGCGGGGGCGAGGCCTGCAGGAAACCATGACACGACCGCGACAGATACGCACCGACGGAGGAGAGAACGCCGACGATATCGAGGCGACAAGCGAGGGTGAGTCGGCGGCACCAAGCGGGCTCGCGCGGTGGTACGAGGCCGCCGCGAGCACCGCAAACAGCGTCCGAACGTTCGACCTGCCGGGTGGACTCTCCCCGTTCGCCGAGGGCGAGCGCCTCACGTTCCTGTTCTACAACACGTGGTTGCTCGACGGTATCGACCTGCCGGAGGTGGAGTTCGGCCCGCTCGGGAGTCTCTCGCCGGGGACGATCGGGCGGATGCCCGATATCGATGCGCGCACGCGGGACCTGTGTCAGGCACTCTCACAGCGGCCCTACGACGTGGCCGCGCTGTGTGAGGTCTTCGACGCGGGGGCTCGGGAGGCACTCGCCGAGCAGGTCGACGGGGTGACAGACAGCCACGCCGGGCCGGGGCCGCTCTCCCTGGAGCGCATCGACTACCCCTCGAAACACAGCGGACTCTACACGCTGACCGGCAACGGCAACCCCATCGTCGACACGAACGAGCTCGGGTTCGACCACCGGGGTAACTCCCTGCGGGACGCCGATTTCTACGCCAACAAGGGCGCACAGCACGTCGAGGTGGACATCGGCCCGGGCAACCTGGACGTGTTCACGACACACCTGATACACGGCGGTGACCTCAACCTCGACCCCGCTGACATCCCGTTTGCCAACACCCCTCTCTCCATCGAGGAGTACCGCGCCCGACAGCTCGACCAGCTCGCCGACTTCGTCGACCGGGTCGCCAGCTCCGAGAACGTCACAATCGTGGCCGGCGATTTCAACATCAACGCGACCGACGAGGGCCGCGTGCCCGAGCGCGAGCTGACAGAGGCCGAGGTGTTCGAGCGGTTCATGGCCGAGTGTTCAGTGTACGACGCCTGGGAGCGCCACGGCGGGCCGGTGGGGACGACCTACATCGAGCACGGGCCGCCGGGCGGGATGGAGCGTGCGAAGGTCGACCCGCTCAACCCTAACTACCTGGAGGACCACGGCGAGCGGTGTGACTACCCCGACGTGGCCGACCGCCGCATCGACTACGTCCTCGTCGAGGAGCCCCAGCCCGAGCACGCGTTCGACCTCGAGATCGAGCGGGTGCGGCGGCGACACTTCTGGCGGGGCAAGACAAACACCCGCGAGTTCTGGGCCGCGCCGGACGTGCCCAACTACGTCTCGGACCACATCGGCCTGGAGATGGAGTGTCGGGTCTCCTAGGCGAGGCGGTCGGCGTCGATGTCGACACCCGCGGGCGTGACGACCAGAAAGCCACGGAAGTGCATCAGCCCGCCGCCGCCGTCGCGTATCTCGCGGGCGAACCCGGCCGCGAGCTCGTTCAGGTTCCCCTCGACCGACAGCACGAGTACCGCCCCCGAATCGACGAGCTCGACCCACTCCCCGGGCGGGGTGGTGCCGTCGAGCACGTCGAGCACGACCCGGGCCCCGGGCTCGGGGTCGTCGAGTTGCTCCTCGACTGCCTGCAGGTCGAGCCCCTCGAACTCGTCCATGCGCTCTCTCGGTGCGGTCCATACAAAAAGCCCCCGACCGAGCAGAAACTCACACCGCGACACCTGCCGAACACAAAACCCTATACCCCGTCGGCTACTGAGCTAGCGTATGACAGTCGTGAGCGTTTCGATGCCGGAGGAGTTGCTCGAGCGGGTCGACGGCTTCGCCGACGAACACGGGTACACTGGCCGCAGTGAGGTGTTTCGCGAGGCCGCCCGGAACCTCCTGACCGAGTTCGACGACAGCCAGCTCGAGGGCCGCCCGCTGATGGGGACCGTGACCGTGCTGTTCGACTTCGAATCCGGTGACGTCGAACACGAGATGATGGAACTGCGACACGAGTACGAGGACCTCGTCACCTCACACGTCCACAACCACGTCGGCGACCACTACTGCATGGAGCTGTTCGTCCTCGAGGGCGATATCGAGGAGATATCGACGTTCGTCGGCAAGATGCGTGCCACGCAGGACACCCTCGCGCTCGATTACTCGGTGACGCCCGTCGACCGCATCGACGGCCTCGTCTAGGCGAGCCACGCGTCCTCGACCCGGAGCTGCCCGCGGGTGCCGTCCCACTCGACGGTGTACTCGAGTTCGATGTGACGCTCCATGTGTGGCCCGTCGGTGACGAGTGTCTCGAACTCGCCACCCTCGCCGAGCGGGTGGACACCGCGTGTCTCGGAGAGTGCCTCGAGTTCGGCGAGCGCGTCGGCGTCGAGTCGACGACCCAGCCAGGACTCGTCGAGTCCGGCGGCGGCGACGGCAATCACCCTGATCTCGAAGCCCGCATCGAGCATCGCGGTCGCGGCCGCGAGCGGGTCGGCCTCCCAGAGGGGTGCGAACACCTCGATGCCGAGCCGGTCTGCCATCCCGCTCACGCGGCTGTGCTGGTACTCGCTCGCCACTGCGCCGACGGTCACGCCCGCGAGGCCGACCTCGGCATCGAGCTCCCGCAGCGCCCGCTCGAGCGGTTCGAGCTCCCTGTCACCCCGCGGGCCGGCGTCGGTCCCGTCGAACGCCCCGGGGTCGACCTCGACGAGGTCGAGACCGATGCTCTCGGCGGCCAGCCCCGCTAACTCCGTTGCCGGGACGTGGTACATGTACGAGTCACCCTCGGGGTGGACGGTCACGAGTCGCTCGACCGCCAGCCCGGATTCGAGCGCGCGGTACAGCGCCCACGACGAGTCCTTGCCGCCCGAGAAGAGACTCGCCCACGTGTCGCCACTCATACCGTCTTTCGTTGGCCGGCCGGAATAGGTCTGCCGCTTCGGTTCGCACGGCGCACCCATAGTGGTTACTGCGACTGTGTACCGGGACGACCGCCCGTCGGGCGGTCGATACCGGACTGACTCGCACGAATCACTATCAGTACTTGCGGTCCTGGCTGTCGAGGTCGAGCGCGTCGTAGAAGTCGGTGTCGAGGGTGTCCCGATCCTCGCGCCACCGGGTGAACCCGCCACGGGTCGCCGGGTACCGCTCGTAGTGACGTTCGTACCGGTCGGCGTAGCGCCGGGCGGTCAGGACACCCCGGAACACGTCCGCGAGGTCACCCTTGGAGACACCCAGTTGCGCGAAGGTGCCCTGGCGGTAGTGGCCGACGGCGTTCGTGATCGCGCCCGCGGCCGCCGAGACGAGGTCACCGAGCCCCTCGATCTTCGACTCGGTCCCCACCATGGTCTGGATCTCCTCCTCGGGGAGAAGTGCCGCGACGGCGCGCAACAGGTTGATCGACTCGGAGCTCGCGGCGACGTTGTACGCGTCACGCGAGGCAAGCTTCGCGGCCTCGCCGTGCTGGACGAACAGGTAGTGGTTGTGCCCCCAGAGACTCGCCTCGCCCGTGTCACCGGCGTGGACGGCACGGGCGGCGTGGATCCCCGCCGAGTAGCCCGAGTAGGCCGCCCCGCGAATCCCCTTGCCGGTGAGCGGATGGGTGGTCGCCGCCGCGCCGCCGGCCGCGAGATAGCCCGGCGCGACCATCGAGTCCAGCGGCCGTCGCAACGCGATCGAGGAACCGAGCTGGTTGGCCCGCCCGAACCGCTGGGTCGGCTTCGGGTCCGGCAGCGACGGCTCTGCCTCCATGTCCTGCCGGAGGCGGTCGGCGAGCGCGATCGGCTCCTCGCTCATCTGGAACCCGAGCCCGGCGTTGATGCGTGTCGGCGTCCGCGGGAAGTACCAGACGTAGCCCAGCTGTTCGAGTGGCTTGCCCACGATTGCGTCCGCAAACTCGACCGGTTCCTCTGTCTCGACGACCTCCCGGTAGGCCGAGCCAAAGTGGGTGTAGTGGGGCTGCTCGAAGCTAACGCGCTCGACATCCGAGAGCTCCTCGAAGGTGATCAGGTCCTGCAGGAGCGACTGCGCGCCGGCGGTGTCGACGACCACCTCGGCCTCGTAGGTGACCCGCTCGCCGTCACGGACGGCCTCGACGCCCCGGACGCGACCGTTCTGGACGACATCCTGGACGACGGTGTCGTAGTGCTGGTCCGTGCCGTGGTCCCGGGCCGCCGCGAGCAGGTGCTGGCCGAACTCGTAGCGGTCGATGACGTTGCTGTGGTCGGCATACGGCAGAACGGTGCGCTCGTCGAGCCCGTGGTCCCACCACTCGATCTGGTCGATCGCGCCGTCTGCGAGCACGGCCTCGTCGTCACAGATGGCGTCCATGTCGATCGGTCCGGGGTACTTCTTCGGGTCGCGCGGGCTCTTTATCGCGTCGCCACACGCGATGTGTCCGGCCCGCTCGGCGGGCTTGCGCTCGAGCTGTGCGACGGTCGCACCCTCGGCTGCTGCTGTTGCTGCCGCGAAACAGCCGGCGATACCGCCGCCAACGACGACTACCTCGTACTCGAGTGTCCGGCTCATCCGCTCGTGTTTCGTGACCACCGGACCTAAGACTGACGGAGCGTGGTCACTCGCCGAGCTCGGGAACCTGGAGCGTGGTCTCCGTGGCCGGGTCGAAGGAGTCGTAGTGGACGAACTCCTCGACCGGGCGGCGACCCTTCCGGGTGTTCTCGATGTCGGCCGCACCCTCTGCGGGGTGGCCGAGCGTCACGAGCATCACCGGCTCGTACCCCTCGGGGATGTCGAACGTCTCGACAAGCGCGTCGGCGTCGAACCCCTCCATCGGACAGCTCGCCACGCCGTGGGTCCAGGCCGCGTACATCAGCGTCATTGCCCCGAGTGCCGTCGACCGCGTTGTCCAGATCCGGCGCTCGGTCTCGGACATCGCCGCCATCCCCTCGACGTTCTCGAGCAGGGCATCGCGCACGTCCTCGTCGGGGATGTAGCCCTTGTCGAGCCAGTCGTCGAACACGACCTCGGCGTGTGCCATCGGGTCGGTGTTGCCGAGCACGACCACCGACGTGTCCGCGGTGACGACGTGGTCCTGGCCGTAGGCGACCTCCTTCAGCTCGGCCTTGCGCTCGTCGTCCCGGAGCGCGAGAAACTCCCAGGGCTGGAGGTTGTACCCCGACGGCGCGAGCGAGACCGTCTCGAATATCGACTCCAGTGTCGACTCCGAAACCGGTTCGTCACTGTACTCGTGGACCGACCGCCGCGTCTCGACTGTCGTCGTGAAATCCATACGTTGTATTGGTGTTGCCCGCGGAAAGCCGTATCGTTCTCTTCACGAGCTGGCCGGTCGGTCGAGAAGGCGGCCGGTCACGCCGCGGCGACGGCGTAGCCCGAGAGGTACGCGGTGAGGGCAACGGCGAGCAACACCGTCCCGAGCCCCCACGGGGGCGAGATGACGACCGCCACGACGAGGGTGATCAGAAGACTCACGACCGCGGCGGTGACACCTGCCGCTCGTGCAGCTGATGAACTCATACAGCTGTTATGCCGGCTACGATAAAGACCGTTGTGCTGCCCGCGGTGTCTCGCCGGATGGTCTTCGTGTCGAGTGTGGTCGGTGAGCCGTGTCGAGTATCGCCACGCGGGCGCAGAAGACTCTCGACTAATTCATACTGATTCTTGCGAGTCA
>OBKM01000784.1_pt1 | contig 14745 bp, 15 predicted proteins | sample 1519691 | NCBI WGS metagenome assembly OBKM01 (sample SAMEA37050418, study PRJEB22526) | metagenome | biome: saline pan; feature: lake; material: water | place: Egypt | collected 2015 | depth 0.5 m
GGTGTCGAGTAGCTCGTCCATTACGGGGCCGAGTTCCGCGCCGTCGTCGATCCGCGACGCGACGCGGTCGGGGAGTCGAAGACTCGGTCCGGATCCCCGCCCGACCCGGGACCCGTCGTCGACGGCCGCCCACATCACGAGGAAGAGTCCGTCGACCCCGTCGAACCGGGCGACACCCCCCTCGATCCCGATTCCCAGATCGTACTCCCCCGTGTCGAGCACCGCCGCCGCGCGGTTCTCGGCACCCTCGATCGTCTCCCGGTGGCCCCGTGGTTGGTCGTCGACGCCGGAGGGAACGGACACGGCCTCCACCGACGTCACCCCCGGCAGACCGTCGTGATCGGAGACGACCCGTTCGACCGCGCGCCGCTTCACCGGATTCCCGCTGCCGACGCCGATTCGCATGTCGGAACGGTCGGGGAGGGGTCACAAGTCGATGTCGGGATGGAACAGCGCCGCGTGGACCGCGTCTCCGACGCTGTACCGGGTGCGAAGCTTCGGCGCCGCCCGTCGATGGTCGGCTGGCTCGGGGCTCACTTCCCGCGGTCAAACCAGCCGCGAACGCGCGCAGAGAAGGGCTGTGTTGACCGGTATCGTTCGTTCCCCCAGACGACCTCGCCGTCCGCATCAATGGCCACGTATGGCTCGTCCCGGCGCTCGCGGGCGACGTACAGGAGGACGCGATCACCGTCGGCGTGGAAGCCGAGCGGGATCGGGGTCGCCCGTCTCGGGGTGAGGCTCCACGCGACCGTTCCCGTCTCGGGGTCGAGGGCGCGGACGCTCGCGTCGGGATGTCGCGTCGTCACCGCGACGATACCGCCGTTCGGGGCGACGACGACCCCGGAGACGGTCGCTTCGACGGTCCGGACGAGCGTCTGTCGGCCGTCCACGAACGCCTGAAGCCGCGTCGCGGTCGTGTTCGATCCGAGACGTTCGACCAGCGCGACCGTGCCGTCGTCAGCGACCGCTCCCGCGGCCGGGCGCGTCGTCTCGAACCGGTCGACGATCTCGCCGTCGCGGATCCGGAACGCGACGGACGCTCCGCCGTCCGCCGGGCGGCCGTACGCGAGGGTCCACCGACCGTCGGACGAGTCGACCGCGTGACACCGAACCGGACCGTCGTCCGTCTTTACGGTCGTCTCGCGCGGGTCCTCTGGGACGCGGGTCGGGTCGAATCCGGGCGGATCGGGCGTCCGTCGTCTGAGTCGATCGAGCACGGTCGCTCGGACGGTCGGTGGTGGTTTACCTCTTTCGCGGCAAGAGCGTCGTACGGAGCGATATATAGCCGTTTGGGTGCGTGTGACGGCTCCGCTTGCCGGGGGAAGCGAACGGGTCGATCCGTTGCGATCCCGAGAAGTATAAAACCCGATATATGGCTCATAGCAGCCTTCTTAGGCTGGAATTCAGGACATACAACCGCAATGGTGGAACACACCAACAAACGGACGGGATCGAGTTCACGACGCAAGTTCATCCTCACGAGCGGCGCGGTCGGCGTGGCCGGGTTGGCCGGTTGTACCGGCGGCGACGCCGAGGAAGGCGGCGACGGAGGAGCGGGGGCCGGACTCGGAAGCAGCGACGACGGCGGGAGCGACGACGGCGGCGAGCCGAACGATCCGATGCTCTCCGACGACTTCGATCCGGAGAATCCCGACTGGGAGAACAACAACTACTACGGTGGGGCCCTTGTCGAGGCGGGATATCTTCGAGGAACTCTCGATGACCTCGAAGAAATGGGTAACCGTGGGCGAACGGAGGCCGTACACGGAATCGATCCACGGGAACGCCCGGACGACGAAAGCGAGTGGATCGATCCGGATCCGCTCGTGTACGCCGAACTCCCGCGCGAAGACACGGAGTCGGCGTACGAAGAACAGCTTGCTCCGATGATCGAGAAGCTAGAGGCCGAAACCGGGAAAGACGTCGAGTTCCGCTCGGTCGACAGCTACGCCGCGGTCGTTGAGAGCATGCGGTCGGAACGGGTCCACATCGCGAACTTCGCGACCGGAAACACGCCGTTCGGCGTCAACCTCGCCGGAATGGTTCCACTCGCGGCAGGGGTTGACGGTGGGCAGTTCGGTTATAAATTGTGGGCCGTCACGCGCGCCGATCACGAGATAACGAGCGTCGAGGATTTCGCGGACGAACACGGGTATCGTATCGCCCACACTGAAGAAAGCTCAAACTCCGGCAATCAGGCACCGTCCGCGCTGTTCGACGAGTACTTTGATCTCACCATCGGAGAGAACTACAATCCGGAGTTCTCCGGCGGCCACGAACAGACCGGCCGCGGCATCGCCTACGGCGACTTTGACGCCGGCCCGATCTGTAATACCTGTCTCGACAACACCGTCGAGGCGGTCGACGACATCGAGTGGGACGACTACAAAGTCCTGTGGTCCTCGGATCCCTTCCCGCCGGGACCGGTGGGCTACCGATACAACCTGCATCCCGACATCGTCGAGGGTGCACGAGAGACGTGGATCAACACGAACTGGGAAGGCACGTCGTTCGGTGATGAGGCCGGCTATCCGGAGTATGTCGAGATCGATTACGTGAATCACTGGCACGAGATCATGCTCATCCAACAGTTCAACGGCGTCGAGTACGAGCAGGGCGATCTATAAACCATCCAACTGGTTTTCACTCATCCACTCATGCTCACCACGAAGGACCTACGAAAGGTGTACTCGACCGGCGACGAGGCGCTGAAGGACGTCTCGACGCAGATCGAGGGCAACGAGATCGTCGCAATGATCGGTCCGAGCGGGGCCGGCAAGTCGACGTTCATCAGGTGTATCAATCGCCTCACCGAGCCTACTGGCGGTGAGGTATGGCTGGACGACACGGAACTGACGGCGCTGAATGATGACGACCTCCGCGCCACCCGTCGGGACATCGGCATGGTGTTTCAGGAGTACAACCTCGTTGAGCGGCTCACCGTCATGGAGAACGTGCTCTCCGGTCGGCTCGGCTACGTCTCCAACTGGCAGGCGTTCCGCCGGAACTTCCCGGACGAGGATGTCGCACGGGCCTACGAGATCCTCGACACGGTCGGGCTCTCGGACATGGAGAACAAGCGAGCGGACGAGCTCTCGGGCGGCCAGCGCCAGCGCGTCGGCATCGCCCGCGCGGTCATTCAGAACCCGAAGATCCTGCTGGCCGACGAGCCGACCAGCAGCCTCGATCCCGACACGTCCCACGCGGTGATGGATCTGCTCGTCGAGATCGCCGACGTGGAGGACATTCCCGTACTCATCAACATCCACGAGGTCGACCTCGCAGTCGAGTACGCCGACCGGATCCTCGGGCTCCACGACGGCGAGCTCGTCTTCGACGACGACGCCTCGAAGCTCGACGACGACGCCCGAGACGTGATCTACCGCGGCGCGACGCCCGCCGAACTGCTCGGCGGCGGGACACCAACGTCGCCGGAGCCGACCGAGGACGACCGCGATGGGCCCATCCCGGCAACCGGCCGGGCGACCGTCACGGAGGACTGAGATGGCGACGGAACGCTCGACCGGGGAGGTTGCGGGTCGCACCGGCGACGGCGTGGAGTGGCGACGCCCGACCTCCTTCTACAACCACTACGTGAAGTACGGCATCTACGTCGTCGCGATCGGGTTCGTCCTCTGGTCGGTCGCGGCCCTGTTGCAGGGAATGACGCTCGATAGGGTTACCGCCGGGATGGGCCACGGCGTGGCCCTCGTCCAGTCGATGGCGCCGCCGGACACGAGCCAGGCGGCGATCGATCGCACCCAGCGGATGATGTTCGAGAGCATCGCGATGGCGATGGTCGCGACCGTCACCGGGATCGCTATCTCGATCCCGATCGCGTTCGGTGCGGCCGAGAACCTCGTCCCGAAGCCGGTGTATGCGCTCAACCGTGGACTTATCAGCATCTCGCGCGCCGTCGACGGGCTCATCGTCGCGATCATCGCGGTGAAGGCGGTCGGGCTCGGGCCGCTCGCCGGGATCATCGCGATCTCCTTCAAGACCGTCGGCTTCTTCTCGAAGCTGCTCGCGGAGGATCTGGAGGACATCGACATGGGCGCGCTGGAGGCGACCCGCGCGACCGGCGCCAGCGGCTTCCAGGCCGTGTTGTACGGCGTCGTGCCGCAGGTCGTCCCGCGATTCGTCGGGCTCTCCGTGTACCGGTGGGACATCAACATCCGAGCGTCGACGATCATCGGGATCGTCGGCGCCGGCGGCATCGGCACCCTGCTCATGCAGGCGTTCTCCCGGTACGAGTACGACTTCGTCGCGACGATCCTGCTCGCGATCATCGCGGTCGTGCTCGTCGGCGAGATAACCAGCGCGTTCGTCAGAAAGAGGGTCCAGTGATGGCGGCCGAAACCGACACCAGAACGTGGCAGCGGTTCGACCGGCGCCAGCGGATCGGCCGGGCTGCGCTCGGACTGATCGCGACCGTCGTCGCCGTCGGCTCGTGGGTCTACCTCTCGATGGACCTCCAGTACGTCGCGACGGCGCCGCGGGAGATGCAGGACCTCCTCGGACGGATGGTCCCGCCGAACCTGGGGTACACCAACGAGATCGTCGGGCCGCTGATCGAGACGATCCATATCGCCGTCGTCGGCACCATCCTGGCGGTGGTCGTTTCCCTGCCGGTCGCGTTCATGGCCGCGGAGAACACGACGCCGAACCGGTTCACCTACTGGCTCGGCAAGCTGATCGTGACGGTCTCGCGCTCGGTCCACGTGATCATCTGGGCGCTGATCTTCGTCGTCGTCTTCGGCCCCGGCGCGTTCGCCGGGATGGTCGCCATCGGGATCCGGTCGATCGGCTTCGTCGGGAAGCTGCTCGGCGAGGAGATCGAGGAGATCGACTTCGCACAGGTTGAGGCGGTGCGTGCGAGCGGGGCGAACGGGTTCCAGACGATGCTCTACGGCATCGCGCCGCAGATCCTTCCCGCGTTCGTCGGCGTCTCCGTCTACCGCTGGGACATCAACGTCCGCGGCGCGACGGTCCTCGGGTTCGTCGGCGCCGGCGGCATCGGTGTCCCGCTCTTCGCGGCGATCGACGGTTTCCAATGGCGGTCCGTCTCGACCATCCTGATCGCGATCCTGCTCATCGTGTTCATCAGCGAGGGGGTGTCAGCGTATGCCCGTCGGAAGGTCCGTTGACGCGCTCGGTGCCCGGCGCTCGCGTCGGGAAGTGCTCGTCGCGAGCGGCTTGGCCGGGTCGGCCGTCGTATCCGGGTGTCTCAGCGTCGCGAGGGACGATGAAAAACCGAGCGATACGACTGGCCTGGATGGCGACGACGGACCTGGAGGGGCCGATGCCACGATGGACGACGATGACGCGGCTCGTGATCCGATCCAACCGATCGAGATCGACGTCGACGAGCCCACCGCCGAGGCGACCGTTTCGATGCTCGGCGACCACGGAAACCGCTTCACTCCACAGCTCGTGTGGGTTGCGGCCGGCGGGCGCGTCGTCTGGCACAACGATGACCCCGACCACGACCACGACGTGGCGTCGATCCACGGACGCGTTCCGGAGAGCGCATCGAGTTGGTCAACCGGACTCCTCCAAACTGGGGAGACGTACACCCGAACGTTCGTCGAACCGGGCGTCTACGACTACATCTGTACGCCCCACGGCTCGCGAATGGTTGGACGCGTCGTCGTCGGTGACCCCGATCCCGATACAGAACCGGCGCTCTCGGCCGGGGACGACGAGCTCACGGGCGGCGAGGCGCACGCCGTGTTCGCGGTGCTTGACGACCGAACCAGGGCGCTGCTCGGTGATGGCCGTTCGGAGGTCGCCGATGAGTCTGACTGTGACTGCCCGGAGTAACCCGACCGGGGACGGAGGCGGGACGAACGGAGAGCAGAGGGCGAACGGCGAACGATCAACGGCGGAACCGGTGCGCCATCCGAACGACAGATGGAGCCAAGCGACGAGAGACCCACGAGCGGCACACGTCCACGCGAACGGAAACGACCACACAGACGAAAACGAATCCACACATGACGACCCGAACCACCACCGATGTCCGTACCGACCGACCGACTGAAGACGTTGTCCTCTTCGACATGGACGGTGTGATACTGGAGGGCCACGGCACGGACTCGATCGTCCACAGCCGCGCCCTCGACGACGTACTCCGGGAGCGCGGGATGGAGATCGGAGACGACCTCAGGCCCGCCCTGGAGACGTACGAGTACACGGACGACTTCGTGGCTGCCTGCGAGGCGATCGGTGTCGACCCCGTCGAGTTCTACACGGCACGGGAGCGACGCAGCGCCAAACGAAGCGTCGAACGCCTCGCCGCCGGGGCACGGGAGCTCTGTCCGGACGCGACGGCGCTCGATCGGCTGGCCGACCACGCGACGATCGGACTCGTGAGCAACAACTACGATCCGACCGTCGAGTTCGTCGTCGACCACTTCCGGCTCGACGCGTTCGGCTTCGCCCGGGGTCGGGACCTCGGTCCCGACGGGTTCCGCCGCCGGAAGCCCGAGCCGTATTACCTCAACGAGGCGCTCGGCGCGCTCGATGTGACCGGCGGCTACTACGTCGGTGACCGCGAAAGCGACGTTCTCGCCGCGGAGAACGCCGGACTCGACGCGGTGTTCATCCGCCGCGACCACAACGCCGACGTCACGCTCGACGTCGAGCCGACCCTCGAGATCCGTAGTCTGGATGAACTGATCCCGCTCGTGGCGGACCCCGCATGACGTCTTCTCCGGCGTGACCGACGGGGTTTTCTCCTTGCTCTGGGTAGTGTGACGGGAGCGGACGGTCGCGCCGAATCGGTCCTCGACGATCTCGAGCCGATGCGGTCATCGATCAGTCGCCGTCGCGGTACTGTCCGGAGACGACTCGCTCGACCGCCCGTCGCTTCACCGGATTGCCGCTGCCGACGCCGATTCGCATGTCGGAACGGTCGGGGAGGGGTCACAAGTCGATGTCGGGATGGAACAGCTCGGCGAGACGTTCGACCCCGTCGATCAGCGCCGGACTCGGCTGGTTTAAAAGCGAGTCGTCGATGACGTGGACCTCGGGATCGACCGCCCAGTCGCGCTCGGTTATCACCGTCCGATCGACGCGCGTTCCGTGCCCGCAGACGTGGACGACGGCGTGGTCCGGCTCCGCGGCCTCGACCGCCGCACCGTCGACCTCCCGGGAGCGCTCACCGGGGTCGACGAACGGATAGCGACCGCCAGCGACGCGGACGGCGTCCGGCACCCAGTTCCCCGCGACCATCGGCGGCTCCGACCACTCCTCGCAGTAGACGGTCGGACGTGGTCGATCCGCGACGGCGTCGGCGACGCGGTCGAGTCGGCCGCGAGCCGCGTCGGCGAGTCGCGAACCGGCCGCCGGCCGGCCAACTGCCTCGCCGCGCCGCTCGAACGTCGTCAGAACGTCCTCGAGCGTCGCCGGCTCGCAATGGTCAACCTCGAATCCCCGGTCGCGACAGTCGGCCGCGAGCTCGGCTTGCAGGCCATCGCTCGTACAGACGACGTCCGGTGACAGCTCCCCGATCCGCTCCAACGACGGGTCGAGCCATCCGCCGACCACGGTCGGGGCGACTCCGTGCGCGGAGCCGGCGTCCGCGGGCGGATCGCAGTGATGAGTGACGCCGACGAGCGTTTCGGCCGCACCCATCGCCGACAGCGTCGCGGTCGCGCTCGGAGCCAGCGACACCACGCGAGGATCGGTCATGGAAGCGGATCGGTGTCACTTCCCCCCAAGCGTTTCGGTTCGGCGTCCGGCGCACGGACCGCGTCTCCGTCTGCCGGCGTAGTGGCCTCGAAACTGCTGAAGGATCGTGATGATTCGTCGGCGTGGCGGCGACACGTTCCGAGCCATTTAAGTGTTGTTCCAACATCCAGCCTGTAAGACCGCTCTCGGGCGTCGTTTGGGTACCGAGAGATCGACCGCTATGAGTGAACGAATGCATCTACGGGGGAGCCGCTCCCGGAACGAGACGGAGGAGGAATCGGAACGAACTGACGAGGGTCTGAGCTGTCCGGAGTGTGACGGACAGGTGATCAACGACGAGGAACACGGCGAGAGCGTCTGTGCGGACTGTGGGCTCGTCGTCGAGGCCGACTCGGTCGACCGGGGGCCGGAGTGGCGCGCGTTCGACTCGCGCGAGAAAGACGAGAAGTCCCGCGTCGGCGCGCCGACGACGAACACGATGCACGACAAGGGGCTGTCGACGAACATCGACTGGCGCGACAAGGACGCGTACGGCCGGTCGCTGGGCGCGCGCCAGCGCCAGAAGATGCAGCGACTCCGCAAGTGGAACGAGCGGTTCCGCACCCGTGACTCGAAGGAGCGCAACCTCAAGCAGGCGCTCGGCGAGATCGACCGCATGGCGAGCGCGCTCGGGCTGCCGGACAACGTCCGCGAGACGGCCTCGGTGATCTATCGCCGCGCGCTCGACGAGGATCTCCTCCCCGGCCGCTCGATCGAGGGCGTCTCGACCTCCTGTGTGTACGCCGCCGCACGGATGGCCGGCGTCCCCCGGAGCCTCGACGAGATCGCGGACGTCTCCCGCGTCGAGAAGGCGGAGATCGCCCGCACGTACCGCTACGTCGTCCGCGAGCTCAAGCTCGAAGTGAAACCCGCCGACCCGGAGCAGTACGTTCCGCGGTTCGCCTCGGATCTCGACCTCTCGGAGGAGTCCGAGATGCGCGCGAAGGGACTCCTGAAAAACGCCAAGGAGAAGGGCGTCCACTCCGGTAAATCGCCAGTCGGTCTCGCCGCGGCCGCCGTCTACGCCGCCGCGCTGCTGACCAACGAGAAGACGACCCAGGCGGCGGTGTCGGAGGTCGCTGACATCTCCGAGGTCACGATCCGGAACCGCTACCACGAGCTGCTCGAGGCCGAGGAAGGGCTCGTCGCGTAACCGAGCTCCCTCGCTCGCTATCACTCGACCGACACCAGTTCCGACCCCACATGGAATCCCGCGACCTGTTTTTAGGCCTGCTGCTCCTTGCCGGAGCCGGGTGGATCGCAACCGCAACCGACCCCGTCTCCGGCTCCCCCGCGTTCCTCGTTGCGATCGTCGGCTGCGGGCTCGCTGGCGTGATGTACCTCGTCAGCGACGTGGTCGTCGGGCGCGCCGTCGCCGGACGGGGGATCACACGGCTTCGCGTGCGAGCAGTCTCGCAGGCGCTGCTCGGCGTCTCTCTCGTCGCGATCGGCGGTGAGGGGCTGCTCGGCGGCGGCGGCACGTTCTCCGCGGTGATCGCCGGTGTGGGCGGTATCGTCGTCGCGTTCGCGACCGTTCTCTGGACGCGCGGCGGTCCGTCCGCGTCGACCGATGCCTGACTCGCCGCGTCGACCGACGCCTGACTCGCCGCGTCGACCGACGCCTGACTCGCCGCGTCGACTGCTGCGTCCCCTCCTTATAAGTCATCGCGTGGTCGACTCCGCGTATGTTCGAGGAGTTCGTTCTGGCGGCCGCCACGGCCGACCTCGACGACGAGTCGACGGCCCGCGGCGTCGCCGACGCCGTGGAGTTCCGCATGGATCTGGCGACCGATCCGCTCGAACAGCTCGACGACTACGCCGGCGAGCTGCCGCTCATCGTGACGAATCGAGCCGACTGGGAGGGTGGGGAGGCGGCCGATCTGGGCCGATTCGACGAGCTCTCGGACGCGGTCGCCGCCGACGACGTCGCGGCAGTCGACATCGAACTGGCTGCGCTGCGCGGGAACGCGCCGGACGGCGAGCAGTCACACGCGACCGCGCTCCGGGACACCGCCCGCGAGGCGGGCGTCGAGGTGATCGCCTCCGTCCACGAGTTCGAGTGGACCCCCGAGGTGGAGACGATGGTCGAACTGCTCGCGGACGCGGCCACGGAAGGTGACGTCGGGAAGCTGGCGACGACCGCGAACTCGCGGGTCGACGCGCTGGCGCTGCTGTCGGCGACTCACGAGGCGGACGAGGCCGGCCACCGCGTCGCGACGATGTGTATGGGAGAACCCGGGAGACACACGCGTGCGGCGGCTCCGGTGTACGGCTCGCGGATCGGCTACGCGCCGGTCGACCCCGAGAACGCCACCGCACCCGGACAGTACACGCTGAACACGCTTCGATGCCTCGTGGACGGGCTGCAGGACGGCAACACGGACCCGTGACGAGCAGCGAAGAGCGGCGGCGGATCTTCCGGACTGCTCCGTCGGCCGAAGGGTTATACGTCGGATGACCCAAACAGAGGGCATGGTAGCGCTTCCCCTCCAGTTCGAGTTCGGGCTGGTGACCATCGGTCTGCTCTTCGTGCTACTCGTGGTCATCACGCTCTGGCAGTCGTTCGAGATCGTCGACGCCTACGAGAAGAAGGCGCTCACCGTGTTCGGGGAGTACCGAAAGCTGCTCGAGCCCGGGATCAACGTCATTCCACCGTTCGTCTCGCGAACGTACCCGTTCGATATGCGGACACAGACGCTCGACGTGCCACGACAGGAAGCGATCACGCGGGATAACTCGCCGGTAACCGCCGACGCGGTCGTGTACATCAAGGTGATGGACGCCAAGAAGGCGTTCCTCGAGGTGGACAACTACAAGAAAGCCGTCTCGAACCTCGCGCAGACGACGCTGCGGGCCGTGCTCGGCGACATGGAGCTCGACGACACGCTGAACAAACGCCAGGAGATCAACGCGAAGATCCGCCAGGAGCTCGACGAGCCGACCGACGAGTGGGGGATCCGCGTCGAGTCGGTCGAGGTACGCGAGGTGAACCCCTCGAAGGACGTCCAGCAGGCGATGGAACAGCAGACGTCCGCGGAGCGTCGCCGCCGCGCGATGATCCTCGAAGCACAGGGGGAACGCCGTTCCGCCGTCGAGCAGGCCGAAGGGGACAAGCAGTCGAACATCATCCGTGCACAGGGTGAAAAACAGAGCCAGATCCTCGAAGCGCAGGGGGACGCGATCTCCACCGTTCTCCGGGCGCGTTCCGCGGAGTCGATGGGCGAGCGCGCGATCATCGAACGCGGAATGGAGACGCTCGCGGAGATCGGCCAGGGCGAGTCGACCACGTTCGTCCTGCCACAGGAGCTCACCAGCCTCGTCGGCCGGTACGGCAAGTCGCTGTCCGGCTCCGACGTGCAGGACATGGAGGGGCTCGACGGACTGGAGTTCGACGACGAGACCCGCAAGATGCTCGGGCTCGACAACATCGACGAGATCCTCGGCCAGATCGACGAGGCGGCAGAGATGGACGTCGAGGAGCTCGAGAAGGAGGCAGAGGCGGTGAAAGCGGGCGACGCCGGTGCGAACATCAAATCCGCCGACGAAGTCATTCAGGAGATGGACGAGGAAGTCCCCGAGGAGTCGATCGAGCGCGAGACCGAGTGACTGCGTGCCGCTCCGGGACTCGAGTGGCGAAGCGCTTTTGACGGTTCGACGGCTCTTGTAGCTCGTGACGGAGGACGTCGACGAACGGAAGCGGGAGACGCTACGACGCTTCGCGGCGATCGGAGCGGCCGCACCGTTCGTCGGCACCGCAAGCGGCGACGATGGGGCACGCGGTCGGAGCGCGGCCGATGACGACAACGAGACGCGCGAGGCGATCCGCGGATACGTGTCGACGACGCCGGGAGCACATTTCTCGAAGCTCCGCGACGATCTCAGGCTCGGCACCGGCGAAACCCAACACCACCTCCGGACGCTGCAGGCGGCCGACGAGGTGGAGTCGGTGAAGGACGGCGACTTCCGCCGGTACTTTCCTGCCGGTCGGTTCGACCAGCTGGAGAAGCGCATGCTCGGCTATCTCCGCCGTGACACGCCGCGAGGGATCCTCGTCGCGCTGCTTCGCGATCCGACGACGACGGGCGCGGCGCTGGCGGCCGACCTTGGCGTGTCGCGCTCGGCGGTCAGCGCGGCCGCCGCCGACCTCGCCGACGCCGGACTGCTCGACCGCTCCGACGGCTACGCGCTAACCGAGCCGGAGCGCACGCTGACGCTTCTCGTCCGCTATGCCGACTCCTTCGACGCCGACGTGGCGCGCCTGGCCGACGAGGCAGCGGGTCTCATCCGGTACGATCCCGACGCGCGAGACGGCAGCTGACCGTGTCCGCTGCGACGACAGCAGTGTAAGCAGACGGCCGCCCCGCGGCGATCCGCTATCCGGTTACCATCCACGTCGTTCCGGAGGAGTACCCCCACTTCTCGATGTCGACGTCCGTGGCCGCGGCGGCGACGGCACCCATGTTCGCGCCGACCTCCTTCGCCGAGAGGTCGAGCTCGTCGGCTATCAGGCGCGATTTGAAGTACGTTTGATCGTCGACGTGCTCACGAAGGTACGCGAGGATCCGGCGTTGTTTCTCCGTGAGTTCGGTCCGTCCGGCGAGAGTCGGGCTGACGCCTGCAGTGCTCATACCGGGTAGTGAACAGCGTATCCCATAAGCCGGTTGGTAGACTGGATTAACCCCTCGCAGTGTACCGATCTGCTCCGAATTTCACCCCGCGATCGCCGTCGATCGGAGCGGTCGAGCGGTCCGGATTGGTGTGTCCGGTCAACATCATCCACTCACAGCACCACCGCAGCTGGCGTCGGTTTGCGGACGACCGTCGACTACGACGGTTCAGAAGGTACTTACCTCGCCCGCGGTCAGTAGGTTCCAATGAGCGGATCGTCCGATGGTCCCGCGGTCAGCGTCGTGCTCCCGGCGTACAACGAGGAGCGGACGATCGAGGGGACCGTCGAGACGACGCTGTCGACGCTCGCGTCGTTCCTCCCAGAAGAGTCCTTCGAGGTGATCGTCGCCGAGGACGGCTGTGACGACCGAACGCCGGAGATCGCGAGTCGGATGGCCGCCGAGGACGACCGGGTCAGACACCTCCACAGCGATGATCGGCTCGGACGAGGCGGTGCACTGGAGTTCGCGTTCGCCGACGCCGCTGGCGACACGCTCGTCTACTTCGATACGGATCTGGCGACCGACATGCGGCATCTCGAGGAGCTCGTCGAGTCGGTCCGAAGCGGCGAGTACGACATCGCCACCGGATCGCGGTGGTTCCCCGGTCACACCGCCGACCGGCCGGCAAAACGCGGCATCCCGTCGAAGGGGTACAACGCCCTCGTCCGGCTGTTCCTCCGGTCGGACCTGCGAGACCACCAGTGCGGGTTCAAGGCGCTCTCGCGGGAGTCGTTCGAGCGGCTTCGTGACGATATCGAGGACACCCACTGGTTCTGGGACACGGAGCTGCTCGTCCGGGCCCAACGCGAGGAGTTAGCTGTCAAGGAGTTTCCGGTCGACTGGGAGCCGAAGGGTGACACCAAAGTCGACCTCGTCCGGGACGTGCTCGGGATGGGATCGAGTATCGTCCGGCTCTGGTGGCAGCTGTCGGTTCGGCCGCGGATCACGCGCCGAATCTCGGTCGTCGCCGGGCTACTGCTCGTCGTTGTGGCGTTCGGATTGATGACGAGCTATCTCGACCCGACGGAGGTGATCGCGGAGACGCGGAACGCGGACCGCCGACTCGTCGCCGCTGCAACGCTTTTGTACGTCGTCTCGTGGCCCGTCCGGGGGTATCGGTATCGTGACATCCTCGCCGAACTCGGCTTTCGCGAGCGTGTCGGCTTTCTCACGGGGGCGATCTTCGTCTCTCAGACCGGGAACCTCGTGTTCCCCGCCCGTGCCGGCGACGCGGTCCGTGCGTACATCGTAAAAATGCGACGGGGGATCCCGTATCCGTCCGGATTCGCGTCGCTGGCGGCCGAGCGCGTGTTCGACCTCCTGACGTTGGCCGGACTGGCCGGCGTGGTGCTCGTCGGGTACGCGGCGTCGGGCGAGCTCGCTACGGTCGTCGACGCGGCGTTCGGCACCGGTGCCGACGCCGACCGCGCCGGACGGACGGCGGTCGTCGTCGCGGCGGCGGTCGGAACCGCGGCGGTCGCAGTCGTGATGGGGATCGTGCTGTCGGCGCGGTCCGACGCCAACCGGATCCGCGACGCCGTCACGTGGGTGAGCACCGACGCCTACGGCGACCGGGTCGCAAGCGTGCTCGAACGGTTCGTCGGCGATCTCCAGCGCGTCGGGGGAAAGCCAGCCGCGTTCGCCCGAGTCGGGACGACGAGCGTACTGATCTGGGTTATCGACGTCCTCGTCGCAGCGGTCGTGTTGGCTGCGTTCGGCGTCGGGCTCGCACCCGTAACGCTGCTTGCAGTCTGCTTTTTCGCGGTCAGCGTCGGCAACCTCGCGAAGGTACTCCCGCTGTCGCCCGGCGGCGTCGGACTGTACGAAGGGGCGTTTACCGTGCTCGTCGTCGGGCTAACGCCGGTCGGCGCGGCGACGGCACTCGGCGCGGCGATCGTCGACCACGCGATCAAGAATCTCGTCACGCTGGTCGGCGGAACCGCGTCGATGATCGCGCTCAACGTCTCGCTGACGACCGCAGTCGAGGAGACCGAAGAGGTCCGCGACGCCGACGACACGGACGCCCTTGCGGAGCCGGAGGGCACGGAACCCCTCTCCGACACCGACCCCTCTCACGAGTGAACGCGATGCCGCGTTATCGCACGCACGGATAGATCCGTCTCTACACCGAACGTACCCATTAATAAAATAATTCCATACAGATAATATTTTTTATATTTATACAGCGGATAGACGATGAGAGCTTATATTCGCATCGATAATCAATACAGCGGTTTTAATCAATATCCTATTTAACTGGTTAGTAACTGTTATTATGTTAAAGCCTATGAATAATGAACAAGCCCGAGGGCGTTGTAGAACGTTTTACCATCTAACATGT
>OBKM01000785.1_pt1 | contig 14725 bp, 15 predicted proteins | sample 1519691 | NCBI WGS metagenome assembly OBKM01 (sample SAMEA37050418, study PRJEB22526) | metagenome | biome: saline pan; feature: lake; material: water | place: Egypt | collected 2015 | depth 0.5 m
CGAATCCACCGGTTGACCGGATTCATCGGCTGATCGGATTCATCGATATTACTCAATCTCCTCTCGTGACACCTGCTGCGTGAGCGTGTACGCGTTGAACGCGGTCAACAACAGGGTGACGCCGAGCGCCGTTGCGGCCGCAAACACGAACGCCAACAAACCGAACCAGAGTTCGGGACCGAAAACGGGGTAGCGTCGTCCACCAGCGAGCGGTCCGAGCAACTCAAACACGCGGACAATGTAGGCTAGTGTGGCGATTGTGAGCCCAACAGCAACGCCAATGGCTGCATTACGCTTGACCGAGAGCGCATCCAGCATCGTCGATGTCGGTGGTCGGTCGGGAACGTCGTCTGTCACACACGCACTACGGGACAGCGAATAAAAGCCGTGTCGACTCGGCGGAGACGAATGGATGAGGGCAACGAAGCGACATAGCGCCGAGCCGATACGATAATAAAGGCCGATTCTGATTGGGCACTCATGGAGGGCTGGAGGGAACAGGTTGCAAATGCGTCGGTACTCGTCGCACTGTTGGGTCTCGGGTTCGTTACTGCCGGCGTCACGCTGTGGTATACGGAGTTCGTGGCAGCCGCCGAGTCGACAGCGGAACTGCTGTATTTGCTGGTCATGCACGTGCTGTTCGGCGGCGTCGTTCTCGCGCTCGGTCTGCACATCGAACAGAGCCAACTGGAGTCAGAAGCGCAGTTTTCCGTGATTGCATGGTGCTACGGCGGCTTTACGCTCATGTTCGCGCTGAGCGTGTGGGGTCATCTGGATGGGATTCTCGCGGGGCAGCTCACCGTCGAGTTTGCCAGTGATTTCGTTATGTTTTCGAGTCTCGGCGGCGCGTTCGGCGTGATTGCGGGCGTCACCGCAGGACGGGCCGAAAAAAACCGCCGGCTTGCCGAACAAACCAAAGAACAACGCGAAACGCTCAGCTTGCTAACGCGGCTCGTGAGCCACGACCTCCGCAACGATTTGGCGGTCATCAGTGGTTACACGGACATGATCGACGAGCACGTCGACGAGGAAGGCGAGCCCTACGTCGAGATCATCGACAACCGGATTACGGAAGCGGTCGGTCTGTTGGAAGACACGAGCACGCTGGTCAAATCGATCACCGATGATCGCGAGCTCGAACCGGTCGACCTCTCGGCCACGCTCACACAGGAAGTCGCGAAAATCCGCGAAAACCACCCCGAGGTAACGCTCGAAACCGAGATTGCCGACGACCTCACCGTCACCGCCGACAGCCTGCTCGCGCAGCTGTTTGGAAACCTACTGAGCAACGCGGTGTTTCACAACGATCCCGAGTCGCTGACGATTTGGGTGACCGCAACAACGGACGAGGAGATGACAGAGGTCGTCGTCAGCGATTCGGGAACCGGAATCGACCCCGAGTTCCGCGAGCGCTGTTTCAAACTGGGTGAACAGAGCCCGGACAGTAACGGCGACGGAATCGGCCTCTATCTCGTGTCGCGGCTGGCAAAGATTTACAACGGCTCGGTCGACCTCGATGAGTCGGACGCGGGTGGCGCTCGGTTTACGGTCACGATTCCACGCGCCTCCTGAGGACGAGATTTGCCGTCACGATTCCGCGTGCTTGCCGAGGACGAATGTGTCGCGTGTGCGGTGGGTGGCAAGCGGCGAGATCAACGAACAAAACCGGCGACAATCGACCAGCGGTGTCGATGACGACGCGCCCGTTGCTGCTCAGGCGTACGCCGAAAATTCGCGACCGAACACGACGAAGTAGCCGGTGCCAAGAAGGCCGATGACGGTTGCACTGGCAAACGCCAGCGTGGGACTCCCGGCGAACAACGCGCCGGGGGCAAATGGGTTTGGGACGCCGCCGTAAATCGCGCCACCGAGTGCCGCACTCGGAATGACGATGAGATTCCGCAGGAGGTAGTACGCCCCCGTCACCCGGCCGCCGGCGTCGGCCTCGGCGGGGCCGACGATGAGCGCTTTATGAGCGGGCAATCCGGCAAACCGAATGCCCGAAAACGCAAACAGCAGCACCAACACGGCGGCGCTTGGCGGAGCCGAAATCAGGAGTATCGGAAACACCGCGTAGACGAGAAAGCCGGTGGCGACGACGGGTTTAAGCCCGACGCGTTCGGCGGCCGCGGCCGAGGGGGCCATCACTAGCAGCGCGATCAGCATTTCAATGCCGAGAAGCAATCCAAAGAACGTCGCCGGAGCGAGATCAACCGCACCGACCGCCGGGAGCGACACCGACAGCCCAACATTCAGAAACTGCGTGACGACGATAATGAAAAACACGTAGACCATCCCGTTAGCGAACCGAACGAGCGTGTCGGCGACGAGCAACGGTCGAAGCGTCGGCGGGAGGTTTCGGAGGTCATCTCGGAGTTGGGCGAATCCGCCAAACGAGTCACCGAACGAGTCATCGCTCGCGTCGTACATTACGTGCTGGATGACCGTGGCAGCGATCCCAAAAACGACCGCAACGCCGAGGACGTACCGAAAGCTGACCGCGAACGACGGATGCAACGTGAGCAGGCCGGCTGCAAGCACCGGCCCGAGGAGAAACGCACTCCGTCGGAAGGTTTCGGTGCTCGCAAAGCCACGGGCGAGCCGGTCGGGCGAGACGCTCTGTTTGACGATGGCGTACGTTGCGCCGAGGCCAAACGATTTCCACGCCTGTGCGAGAACCAGACCGACGAACACCCAGAGCCACGGCTCGATGGCGATTCCCGCGATTTCGACGGTTCCGAACGATGGGGCAATAACCCACAACAGGAATCCGGCGGTCGAGGCCAGCCCAAACACGGTCAGGGCGTACCGCGAGCCGATTCGGTCGGACACAATGCCGCCGGGGTACGGATAGACGGCGCTGATGATGTTACCGAACGAGCCGAAAACGCCGATCACGAAGGCGCTCGCGCCGAGCACCGAGAGGTACTCGGGGAGAAACCGGGTCGTCATCTGAAAGCCGAGACTGAAGGCGAACAACGCGACAGAGAGCACGAACACGTCGCCACGGAGCGCGAAAAACTGTTTGTAGCCGTCGAGCGGATCCGGCGTCTCGCTGCCTGGATCGGCCATACCATGGGTACCAACGGCGGTGAGAAAAGAGTGCTGCCGGCGGCAGTCGGCTCCGACGGCGACAGGGTCGGCACGTGCGCCGGCACCGAGGACGGCGAAAGAACCCACATCGCGGTCGGGTTCGCGCAGAGAGAACGTGTATCGGCCACTACGCGGGCGTGCTCGAACCGGCGACCGAACCGCTAAAGAACGGGGCGGTCATGGGTTCGACAATGACGATTACGTTCGGCTCGGCCGCAGCCGACCCCGGCGAGATCGCTGTCGGTCGACTCACCGTCGGTGAAACCCGTGATGGCAGCCCGGTCGGTCTGCCGGTCGCCGTCATCAACGGAGCGGCCGATGGCAAGCGACTCTACATACAGGCGGTCAGCGACGGCAACGAACTCAACGGGCTTGGCGTCATCCGTCGGGTGGTTCCCCAACTCGATCCTGCCGAGATTTCGGGCTCGATTCTCATCACCGGCATTGTCAACTACTACGGCTTTCAGGTCGCAGAACACCGCAATCCGATCGACGACCGCAAACTCAACCGGACGTTTCCGGGTGACGACGACGGAACGACGAGCGAGCGGATCGCCGCGGGCGTCTACGAGAAGGCCCAAACCGCGGATCTGATTTTGGATCTGCATCAGGGCTCGGCCAGCCGGATGATCAACGAGGTTCGCGTTCGCTGTGGTCGCCGTCACAGCCTTCACAGCGAGTGTCTCCGGCTGGCAAAGGTGTTCGGCTGTGGCTACGTTCTCGACCAGAAAGGCCCCGAAGGGCAACTCGCGCGCGTCGCGCCAGACGATGGGATCCCGACGATCGATCCGGAACTGGGCGGTGCGGTCGGCTTCGACGAAAACAGTATTCAAAAGGGTGTCGAGGGCGTGTTCAACGTGTTGGGAAGCTACGGTTTTCTCGAGGCGGAAGTCACGCTGGGTCGCCAGACTCGCGCCAAGCGGTTCGACCAGTACGGCTCGCCGGCCGGCGGTCTCGTCGACTACCAAACCGAACTCGGAAAACGCGTCACCAACGGCGACACGCTCTTCGAGATAACCGACGCGTTCGGCACCGTCAAAGCCAGCGTGACCGCCGACAACAGCGGCATTTTCTGGCGCTCGCGACGACTCCCACAGGTAGCCGCCGGCGAGTACGTCTGTTCTGTCGGCACCAACGTCGACAGCTACTGAGTAATCGAGGCGGTCATGCTACCGCTCGCGATGGCTCGGTGCGTCGAATCCACCGCGAACCAACGGTTTGGCGATGTGTCGCCGCGCACTGGGTGGCACCTCATACCACCCGATTTCGAGTGCGCGCTCGACCTGGCGAGGGACTTTGTCTTTCCCAACGGTCGAACAGTCACGACACCGGTAGCCCTGGTCGCGACCGGCGGATTTCATGCGGCGACCACAGTCGGGGCAGGTCGGCGTGACCCGCTCGGTTCGGACGAGCGAGCGTACCGCGAACTTTTCGAGTTTGATCGTACCGTCGGTGTGCTCGCCACAGACGGTGAGGCGGTCGCCGACACGAAACGCCCGAACATGATCGCGAAACCGCTTTGTCGGCTCGAAGGCGACACAGGCGACCGCCGCCGCCGTTTCGGGGTTCTCCAGCGTAAAAAACACGTGCCCGCCGCGCCGTGTTTCGGGGGGTTCGCTGACAACACCGTCGACTCGGTAACTCCGCCCCTCACGAAGCGCACCAATTCGGCCCGCGGTGAGATGGTGATCGGTTCCCTGGTTCGTGAGAAACGTCGCCGAGCAGTCGACCGGTTCTGTCGTGTCGGCCGCGGCGATGTCGGCGGCGACCCGCTCGACAGCCGCCGAGTCGTCGCCACGAATCCCGAACAGAATCGGCCCCGGTGCGTTGGGAACACAGACCGTCTCGCCCGCACCACGGTCGACCGTATCCCAGACGGTTGGATACGCTGATGCGGCGGCATCAAAAACGGCCGTCTCGTCGACGGCACGCGGTGTCCCACACCGGTCGAACTCGCGGTAGGCGATGTGTTCGGTGGTCCACTCATCGAACGCGTGCCACGCGCCGACCGCGGCCAGCGCGCCGATTCTTCCTCTTCCGCGAACCGCACAGCCCTCGCCAGCCCAGCCGCGATGGCTGTAGCCGGCGTCGTCGGCGAGCCCAATCGCGGTCGAGAGATCGAGTTGCTCGCGCAGTGCGCGGCGGGCAAAGTCCGAAACAGCGTCGGGAATGGCCGTTGGATCGCCCGGTGCGACGACGAAACCGGGGCTCGTTCGTGCGTCAGTACCGATCGCCAGCGTGTCGATTTCCTCGCAGGCAAACTCGACTGCCTCGGCCGCGGGCAGGTCGGTGTGGAGCGCGAGTGCGGCGTTGCCACGGGTTTTGTGTGCAACTGCGGGGTTGAGTCGAATCAGCAGGCGGCGGTCGACGCGGCCGTCTGCGGCCTCGATCCGGGCGGCAAGCCGGCTGGCGAGGTAGGTCGTGCACATGCCCTCGCTTCGAGAGTCCGTGTCGTCGAGGCCGATAACGGTCATCGACGGCGATACACGTGCAGCGCGAAAACCAGTTTCGGCTCACTCGCCGCGGTCTCGTTCTTCGACTCACTCGCCGCGGTCTCGCTTATGTATTGAACGAGTGATCTCGTGAGTTTCGACCGTGGGAAAATCGGTCACACTGGCGTCGACGGCTGGTGAACCGCACTCGGCCGCTTGCTCGGCGCTCGCTGTGTCCTCGCCCGCCCCGTTGTCGACCATGTTCGGAGGTGAGCCGAAGCCATGGTGAATATTCCGACCATTGGTCGTCGTCAGCCAACGAATCCGGTGACACCGCAGCGGTGGTCGCCGTCGTCGACGCAACACATATACGTCTCAAATCACGTATCTTCCGGTATGTCACGCACAGCACTGGTCGGGAATATCACCGCGATGCTGGAGGATGCGAACTTCCTCGTCAGCGACCGGTGTTCTGTTCGACCGAAGAGTTTCGACCTTGCGGCGCGCCGCGGGGACGATCTCGTGCTGTTGAAAATCCTCGGCAACATCGATGCGCTCACCCGCGAAACCGGGGCCGAACTCCGCCGACTCGGCGACTACCTCTCGGCGACGCCGATGGTGATTGGCCTCCGCACGCGCAACCAGGAACTCGAACCCGGAGTCGTCTACTTCCGTCACGGCGTGCCGGTGATCAACCCGGACACCGCCTACGACCTCTTCATCGAGGAGGTGCCGCCGCTGATCTACGCGGCGCCCGGTGGGCTGTACGTCAGCATCGACGGCGACCTGTTGGCCGACGAGCGCGAGGAACGCGGCTGGAGCCTTGGCCAACTGGCGAACGAACTCGGCGTCTCGCGGCGGACAGTCTCGAAGTACGAGGACGGCATGAACGCCTCCATCGAGGTCGCCATCCAACTCGAATCGCTGTTCGACCGGCCGTTTTCGAATCCCGTTTCCGTGCTCGACGGGGCCGACGAGGTTCGCGATGCCGACCCGCTGCCCGATGCGCCCACGGTCAACCCCGACGACGCACACGTGTTGGCGATTCTCACGGAGGCCGGCTTCGACGTCCACCCGACCAACCGGTCGCCGTTCAAGGCGGTCAGCACCGATAGCGACCGCTCGGAACAGACCGTGTTGACGGGGCACTCGTCGTTTACCCGGAGCGCAGAAAAGCGCGCAAAACTCATGAGTTCGATCGGCCGGGTGACGAAGGCGCGGTCGGTGTACTTCACGACCGACGAGACGAAAACCGACAGCGTCGACGACACCGCAATCGTCTCGTGTGAGGAGCTCGCCGCGATCGACGACCCTGACGCGATTCGGGAGTTGCTCCGCGAGCGGGCGGTTCGGCCCGACGAGTAGGTCGGTGAGGGTCGTACAACCGAGCGAGTGGATCTACAAAAAACGAGCGCTGGAACCGGTTACTGCGCGTAGTTTGCTTCGAGATGCGCAACAATATCGTCGCTCTCTGGCATGCCGTCGATGCCGTGTTCTTCGTCAATGAGTACCGGCACACCGAACTGACCGCTGACTTCTTTGACTTCGCTGCGCTCGCTTCGGGAGCCGGGCACTTTGCGTGATTCGTATTCGAGGCCGAGTTCCTCGAGTTTGTTGACGACTTTCGCACAGTACGGACAGCCGGGCAGTTCATAAAGGATGAGATTTGTCATCACCCTTTCTAAGCGTTCCACTCAAATGAACCCCATGGTGCTGTGCGTTCGTGTCGCAACGGTGAACGGCTCAGCGCTCACGCCCTCGCCGATCGTGTTCGACGGATGAACACATCCGACCGTTTCCGACCGATGAACACATGTCGGTGTCGTGCGTATAAACACATATTATCCAACCAAACATGCTTGTACAGTATGGTATAATCAAACGGAAACACATAACCCATAAAACCGGATTCTACTCATCAGTATGAGAGACCCGGCGGCGAGAGCGCTATCCGGAGAGTTGACCGCAATGACGTTCAAACGAACTCGACAACTGACGTGTGTTGGATCTGTCGAACCGAATGCCCCACTCCACCGGCTCACATGAGCAAGAAACCATTACTCGAACTGGACGGAATCACGAAGCGGTTTGGTGACGTCGTCGCCAACGACGACATTTCCTTTTCGGTCGACAAAGGAGAGGTGCATGCACTGCTCGGCGAAAACGGGGCCGGAAAAAGCACGCTGATGAACATCCTGTACGGCCTCTACACTCCCACCGAAGGCACGATTCGGCTCAACGGCGAGTCACAAACGTTTCGGTCACCAAAGGATGCAATCACCGCGGGAATCGGGATGGTTCATCAGCATTTCAAGCTGATTCCCCGAATGACAGTGCTCGAAAACGTCGTGTTGGGCGAGCGTGAGACGGCAAACGCGACAACGGGGGTTGTCGGGAAACTCGCTAAACTGTTTGGTCGTGAGCGCGACGAACCACGGGTGCGGCTGAACGAACTCGCCGACCAGTACGGGCTCGAAGTCGACCCCGACGCCAAGGTGTGGGAACTCGACGTGGGCGAACAACAGCGCGTCGAGATTCTCAAAACACTGTACAAGGACATCGACCTCCTCATTCTCGACGAACCAACGGCAGTGTTGACACCGGACGAATCCGAACAGCTTTTTGAGACGATCAGAACGCTCGTTGACGAAGGGCTCACGGTGATTTTTATCTCGCACAAACTCTGGGAAATCGAGCAGTTGGCCGACCGGGTGACGGTGCTTCGAGACGGCAAGCGAATCGATACGGTCGATGTCGATTCGGTCGCACGGGGCGAACTCGCCGAACTGATGGTCGGTCGTGAGGTGTTGTTCGATGTCGACAAAAAACAGGTCTCTGCGGGCGACGCCGTTCTCGAAGCCACGAATCTCCACGCAAACGACGACCGTGGGCTTGCTGCACTGACGGATGTCGATATCACCGTTGCCGAACAGGAGGTCGTCGGTATTGCCGGCGTGAGCGGCAACGGCCAGCGCGAACTGGCTGAGTGTCTGATCGGCTACCGACCGCTCACCGACGGAAGTGTTGTCGTCGACGGGACGGATCTGACTGGGTCGCCACCGAAGCGCATTATCGACTCTGGGGTGTCGTTCATTCCCGAAGATCGTTACGCACACGGCTGTGCCGCCGAGCTGAGCATAATGCACAACAGCGCAACGAAGGTGTACCGCAACGGCGAACTCAAAAACAGCCGGCTGTTTTTGGATTATCCCGGAATGGCCGACTACGCCGAAGAGATCGTCGACGGCTTCGACGTTCGTGGGGTGACGAATGTGACACAGACGCCCGCGGGCACGCTGTCGGGCGGCAATCTGCAAAAACTCATTTTGGGTCGCGAAATGAGTCGGTCGCCCACACTGCTCATCGCCAATCAGCCAACCCGCGGTGTCGACGTCGGCGCAATCGAACACATTCGCGAGCGGATGCTCGAACAGCAGCGGGCGGGCACCGGGGTCGTTCTCATCTCCGAAGATCTCGACGAACTGCTCGATCTCAGCGACCGCATTCTCGTGTTGTACGACGGCCAGGTCGTCCACGAGACGACGCCTGCGGAGACCAACAAATGGGAACTCGGTATCTACATGTCGACGGGCTCGGCTCCGGTTGAGGGCGACCGCACGCCTGCACAAGAGGCACAATGAGTCGGTCAGTCACCATCGAACGTCGAACTGAGGTGCCGACGTGGCTTGCGTACGGTGCGCCGGTGTTTACGATTCTTGCGGCACTGCTCGTTGCGACGATTCCGCTGCTATGGCTGAATATCAATCCGGTTTCGGTGTACTGGGAACTCTTTATCAGCCAGCCGACTTCGCTCACCGGACTCGGTGACGTGTTGACGACCGCGTTGCCGCTGTTCTTTGCGGGGTTGGCGGTCTACATTCCGCTGAAAGCCGGTCTCTGGAACATCGGTGCCGAAGGCCAACTGTTCGTCGGTGCCGTGTTTGGCTCGGTTATCGCGCTACACGTTGACCTCCCAGCAGTGCTGTTGCTCCCGCTGATGATTGGTGTCGCCGGCGTTGCGGGTGCCGTCTATGGCGCGATTCCGGGCTATTTGCGGGCCGAACACGATGTCAACGAAATTATTTCATCGCTCATGCTGACGTTTACCGCGGTGACATTCACGGGGTATTTGCTTCGAGGGCCGCTGCAGGGATCCAGCGGGCAGTCAGCGACCGACCGGTTTCCCGACGCTGCACAGCTGCCGTCGGTTCTGGTTCCCCGACTTCACGTTGGGATCTTTCTCATCGTGGTCGCGGCGGTCGTGGCTGCACTCATTTTGAACCGAACCAGACTGGGCTATGAAATTACGTTCATCGGTGCGAATCCGACCGCAGCCGTTCAGTCGGGCATTAGCAAGTACAAAGTCTACGTCATTGTGTTCGTCCTGGGTGGCTTTCTGGCCGGTATCGCTGGAATCGTCGAAGTCTCCGGTGTCCACGGCCGATTCTTCGAGGAGTTCTCGCCAGGGTACGGCTTTACCGCGGTCGCCGTGGCGCTCTTGGGCCGTAACGGCGTTGGCCGCGTGTTGGCTGCGGCGCTGTTTTTTGGAATTCTCACCGCCGGTGGCACGACGATTGCGGTCACACAGAACGTACCGAGCGCGCTGATCGACGTGATTGTCGCGCTGACAATTTTGTTCTTGCTGACCGCCGAGTTCGTCAAAGAACACCGCATCGAGTTCGGCAGGGTTGATGCTGACGCCGGCGTTACACCGGAGGGGTCGTCATGAGTCTGTTTGCGGCCACGCTCGAATCGACGGTCAGGCTTGCAACCCCGTTGTTGTTGGCGGCGATGGGAGAGATTATCGCCGAGCGGAGTGGCGTGTTGAATCTCGGTGTCGAGGGAATGATGCTTGCGGGTGCACTCGGCGGCTTTGCGGCCGCTATCATCACCGGAAGTATTTGGGTCGGTTTCGCGGTTGGAATCCTTGCCGGCGTCCTGCTGGCGTTGCTTCACGCCGTCCTGTGTATCTCACTGAAAGCCGATCAGGTGATAAGCGGAATCATGCTGACACTGCTTGGTATCGGGCTGACGACCTACTTCGGCCGAGGCTATGTCGGCCAGAGCATCGACGGCTTCCAGCGAATCGTGATTCCGGGACTGGTCGAGATTCCGGTTCTCGGAACGGCGTTTTTCTCGATTACCGCCCTCGACTACCTCTCGTTGCTTCTCGTGCCAGTGGTGTGGTACTTCCTGTTTCGGACGAACATCGGTGCCGAAATCACCGCAGTTGGCGAGGATCCAGAAACCGCAGACACCGCCGGCATTCCGGTGTTTAAAATCCAGTACGCCTGTGTGCTGCTCGGCGGCGCGCTGGCCGGGGCGGCCGGCGCGCAGTTGTCGCTGGCGTTTACCAACTTCTGGGGTGTCGAGATGGTCGCCGGACGTGGCTGGATTGCCGTGGCGCTCGTCATTTTCGCACAGTGGCGGATTATTCCGCTGTTGGGTGGCGCGTACTTCTTTGCGGCAATCGACGCCCTGTCGTTCCGGTCAGGATCGGTTCGTGAGGTCGTCGTTGATGCGGTCGGAGTGTCGGCGCTCGAAACAACGTTCGCGTTTCTACTCAATCCCCAGGTGATGAACACCTATCCCTACATCCTCACAATCGCCGTTCTCTGGTACGTCATGCGGCAGGGGAACCTCAACGAACTTGGCGCGCCATCCGCGTTGTTGAAAGCGTACAGTCGAGAACAGGATTGAGAAGGAACTCTACAGGAATGTAGCCAGCAACACCCGAGGTCGGCAGGAATACATAGTATAAGGTAGAATATAAGGACTTCTGCAGCGTATGAATAGCGCCTTTTATTACGTAGAGTTTGTAGTGTATGGTTGGATGTCTAACTCAGTAGACAATGTGGATATAGACGCGGTATCGAGACGACAGCTACTTGGTTCGGCTGGCGCGGTTGGCCTCGGTGCGGCCGCCGGCTGCCTTGGCAACGGCGACGACGAAGAGGCGGGCGGCCCGGCGGCCGCCGGTGTCTCTGCGGCATGGATCTACTTCGCCGAAGCCGACGACGCCGGCTGGACCTCCTCGCACGACTCGGGGCGACAGGCGACTGTCGAACAGACCGAGGATTTCGCGAGCGACTTCACCGAGAGCGTTGCGGCCGGCAACGTCGAGCAAACCGCAAGCCAGTACGCCGAAGCCGGTTACGATGTCGTGTTTGCGCTCAGTTCGGGTTTTACCGATCCGATGGCTTCGGCCTCCGAACAGTACCCCGATACCGCCTTCGAAGTCGCTGCCGGACTCGAAACGGGCGATAACTACGGTGCGTTTTACGAGAAACTGTATCACGCGCGATATCTCGTCGGCTACGCCGCTGGACTGGTCACCGAAAACGATAGCATCGGCTACGTCGCGGCAAACCCCGTTGCGACGGTGTACCACGATATCAACGCGTTCGCGTTGGGTGTCGCGGACGCAAACGAGGATGCGACCGTCTACGTCCGATGGACCAACGACTGGTACGACCCGGCCACCGAGGGTGAAAACGCCGAGGCACTCATCAGCGACGAAGATGTCGACGTGATGGCACAGCACCAAGACTCGCCATCGGCACTGCAGACGGCCGCCGACAACGACATCTGGGCGACGGGCTATGCCGAATCGGCCGCGAGCTTTGCGGGCGACAACTATCTCATGACGCCCGTATTCAACTGGGAGGTCGTCTATATGCAGATTATCGAAGCGGCCCGCGAAGGAACGTGGGAAGCCGGTATTACGCTCCCCGGAATCAGTGACGAAGCGGTGGATGTCAGCGACCCCGGCCCGGCGGTGCCCGACGATGTCGTCGACGAGGTCATGGACGTCAAAGACGATATGGTCGAGGGCGATGCAGACCAGATTGTCTGGGGTGGAACCGACTACGAGGACTGGAGCGAAGCAGAATTGATGTTCGAGGCCGACTCGTTCATCGTGGACAACATCGAAGGCGACGAGATATAGCCCGCTGCGCACTGTTGGCCACGAGATTCGCGCCGCACAAATGCGTCTTAATGGATGTGAACTGATCCGTCTTCGACCGAAATGTCGGCAAGACTCGTTACTTCATAGTCCGTGTCGTCCATGGCAGACGCGCCGATTTTTCTTATCACCACGACGATATCGACGATGTCGGCCCCGATTGTATCCAACGCGTCGCAAATGGCTGCCAAGGTTCCGCCGGTCGAAAGCAGGTCGTCAACGATGAGCAGTCGGTCGCCCGCTTCGATATCGTTGATGTACATCTCCGATTCGGAGTAGCCCGTTGTTTTGTGCAGCGGAACCTCGTTTGGCAGACCGTACGATCGTTTACGAATCACGACAAGGGGAGTGTCGGTCTGCAGCGAAAGTGCCGTTGCGAGGTGAATCCCCATTGCCTCGGGAGCAACGATTTTGTCGACCGCGAGATCAACCGCGCGGATGAGTTCGAGAACGACATCGCGTAAGAGTGCCGGCTCGAGCATCGGAACGCCATTGCTGATCGGATGGACAACGTACGAGTAGCCATCTTTGTCGATAATCGGTGCCTCGTGAAGCGACTCGTGGAGACGGTTCATACGATTCATTCAGCCAATCAGATGAAAAGCGTCGTGATTTGCGTACTCGTCTCGCACTATTTGGGTCGCCTTAGGCGGGGAGAAACCGCTGAGCGACGGCCACACTCTATTCGAACGTCGACAGCGAGCCGACCGGCGCCTCAGTCGCCGCACGCGCTCGCGCCATTCCTTCGTTGCCAACGGCGATCAGTGCAAACACACCGGCCACATCGGTATCGGCCTGCTCGGCGATATCGACCAGAAGTTCTTGGGTTTCACCCGACCGAATCAGGTCGTCGACGATGAGCACCGACTGGCCCGCTGAGAGCGCACTGGCCGGCAAGTAGTACGTGAGCTCGATTCCCGAGGCGAGTCGCTGGCGCGATTCAATGAACTCCTCGACGGCGGTTTCTTTGGATTGTTTGGCGTACGCCAGCGTCGCGTCGAAGTACGACGCCATTGCCGCGCCGATCGTGATGCCGTCGGTGGCGGCGGTCAGTACCACATCAGGTTGCGAAAAGTCAATGCTGTTGGCGGCAACGGGTGCAACGAGGTCGAGAAACGACTGATCGAAGACAACCGCCGAATTGTCCACGTATCCCTCCGAGTCGAATCGCACGCGCGCGCGCAGTTCGTCGGCGAGTGCCTCACGACCGACGCCCTCGACGACCTCACGAGCGCGGTCGACTCCCGGCAACACGTGACCGTTGACGTACCGGTTGAGATCACCGGCCGGCAAGGCGGTCGCGGTCGCTAGCTCATCGTAGGTTCGCGTCTGTTTGAGCATCCGCAGGACGGCGACCGCCTGTAGTTGGAGGGTGGCTTTCTCTGCACGGTTCATACAAAATATCCGTTCTTGTACAAGTATGAATATACCGATACGCTAGAATTCATAAATACGCACGTTAGTGAACACCACATTTCCTTTAGAGTACCATTGGAGCGGTTAAAGGAAACAAATTTTTGTAAAATACAAAAAAGGGTTTTGTAGATACTAATGTTTAAGTGGATGGCGATATAATATAGATTCGTCATGAGTACCCAGAAAACCGTCCGACGCCAGTTCGGTAGCATCGAGGAATCCGAGGCCCTTCGCCTCGACGAGGAGAAGGCCGAGCAGATCGTCGAGGCGCTCAACACGGATCTCGCCAACGCTTACGTGCTGTATCATCAGCTCCACAAACACCACTGGAACGTCGAGGGTGCGGAGTTCCTCGACATTCACGTCTTTTTGCAGGAGGCCTACGAGAACCTCGAGGCCGGCGCAGATATGATCGCCGAGCGCGCCCAGGCAATCGGTGGCGTGCCGATTGCGGGCCCCGCCAATCAAGAAGAGCGCGCAACAATCGAGTTCGAGGGTGAGGATGTGTACGACATCCGAACCTCGCTGGAAAACGATATGGAGGCCTACGGCGAAATCATCGAAGGTATGCGCGAGCACATCCAACTGGCGGCCAACCTCGGCGATCCAACGACCGAGCACCTGCTCAAAGAAGTCCTCACCGATGTCGAAGAGGACGCCCATCATATCGAACACTACCTCGAAGACGATACGCTCGTCCTCGAATCGGCGACGAACTAACTCGCTGAGGAACTGAACCGAACGGTCGCGGCAGAACAGAATCGGACGACCCTCTCATCCGGGGCTGGGGGAACCGGTCGGAAAACTGTATTTTTTG
>OBKM01000786.1_pt1 | contig 14724 bp, 15 predicted proteins | sample 1519691 | NCBI WGS metagenome assembly OBKM01 (sample SAMEA37050418, study PRJEB22526) | metagenome | biome: saline pan; feature: lake; material: water | place: Egypt | collected 2015 | depth 0.5 m
CGCGAAAAGAACTGTGACACCCCGCGTCACCGCCGATCTCAGAGCCGCTCGGTGTTGATCGTCGTTGCTGGCGGCGTCACGATGAGAAAGCCGCGAAAGTGCATGAGTTCGCCGCCCAGGTCTTTGACGTCGCGAGCGAACCCCGCAGCGAGGCGGTTGAGGTCGCCGTCGACCGAGAGCACGAGCACGTTGCCCTGGGTGACCGCCTGGATCCACTCGGCTGGCTCGGTCGAGCCGTCGAGAATCCCCAACACGACCTCGTCGCTCGGAATATCTTCGAGTTGAGCCTCCGCATCCTGCAGATTGAGATCGAAATCGACCATACCGTGCGGTCGACCGGCGTCGGCAAAAGCGTTCGGACGAAAGCGGTGTTCGATGGCGTTCGTGCGGCGGGAAGTGCGACCGACCGACAACAAAAATGTCGGTGTCGACGGACACACAGCAGTGTTGCTGCCGACGACATCGACTCAGTCGTTGTCGTCAGTGGCTACTCGTCATCGATGACTCGTCACCAGCGATGATTCTTCGGCCATGAGCAACGAATTATGTCGAATCAGCACCGTCCAGCCTATCTCATATATAAATTATCTCTCGCTGGTTCGTTCGCTGCTGCTGAAACGCGAACCGTAATTCGTCGAACACGGCTCTGTCTCTGGATTTTTCAGCGAGTACGCATCTCTTTGGGGTCGACAGTCGTCCACCATGGCGCGTGGAGCGACGGGTTTATATATGTTGTCGGCGCTTGTAGCAAACACGATGTCTCACCAAGACACGGAGGACTTGTCGGGTTCCCCGGCGGATCGAGTTCTTCGAGGGCACACTAGACAGCACTGACGAAATCGAGTCAGTACGAATTTTCGACACGACGCTGCGTGATGGCGAACAGTCACCACGCACCTCGTTTGATTACAACGACAAACGCGCCATCGCCCAGCTGCTCGACGAAATGGGCACCCACGTCATCGAGGCGGGGTTCCCCGTCAACAGCGAGCCGGAGTTCGAAGCGGTTTCGGACATCGCGGCGGCGACCGACGCGACGACCTGCGGGCTCGCCCGCGTCGTCGACAAGGACGTCCGTGCGGCGATCGATGCGGGCGTCGACATGGTGCACGTGTTCGTTTCGACGAGCGACGTGCAACTCCAAGATTCGATGCACGCCAGCCGCGAGGAGGCCGTTTCCCGCGCCGTGGCGAGCGTCGAACAGGTCCGCGAGGCGGGCTTGGAGGTCATGTTCTCACCGATGGATGCGACTCGCACCAGCGAGTCGTTCCTCGTCGAGGTCGTCGAGGCGGTCAGCGAGGCCGGCGTCGATTGGATCAACATTCCCGACACCTGTGGGGTCGCAACGCCGTCGCGGTTTGCGAAGCTCATCGAGGTGGTCGGCGAACACACCGACGCACGAATCGACGTCCACACCCACGACGACTTCGGGTTGGCAAGCGCCAACGCCATGTCGGGGTTCGAAGCCGGTGCGCACCAAGCACAGGTCTCGGTCAACGGCATCGGCGAGCGCGCGGGCAACGCGGCGTTCGAGGAGGTCGTCATGTCCGCCGAGAGCCTCTACAACGTCGACACCGGCATCGACACGACGCGCATTACCGAGCTGGCGCACCTCGTCGAGGAGCGTTCGGGCATTCCGATTCCGGTCAACAAAGCGGTCGTCGGGCGCAACGCGTTCGCCCACGAGAGCGGCATTCACGCCGCTGGCGTGATGGAGAACACCGATACGTTCGAACCCGGCGTGATGACGCCGGAGATGGTCGGTGCCTCCCGCGAGTTCGTCCTCGGCAAGCACACCGGCACCCACTCGGTGCGCAAACGACTGGAGGATCTCGGCTACGAGCCGACCGATTCGGAGGTTCGGGCGGTCACCAAACTCGTCAAAGAGTTCGGGGCGGAAAAAGAGCAGATCACCGACAGCGTCATTGTTCGCTTCGCCGAGGAGGTCGGCGTCAGCGAGCGCGAATCCGGGGAGGTTCGGCTCTGATGGCGGCTGTCGGCGCACGCACGGACGGTGAGCGACGGCCTTCGGAGTGTGGGTGTCGATTTACACCGACCTGCAGCGACCGCGGGTTTTCGAGTCGTACGAGTCGACGCTTTTTGAGTCGCACTGGCCGGCCACGGCCGCCGGTCGGCATCGACGAACGGTTGGTGACGGGGGCTCGAACACGGAAGAATTATATTCGATCAGAATCATCCACAAACTACAATGCGACAGCACACTGCCATCGATTCGGTTGGTCGCCGAGCGGTTGTTGTCGCCGTCGGTATTGTAGGGGTATAACCCCTCACATCCTCTTTATCACTGATTCGTCCGGCGTTCGCTCTCCGTGTGGGCAACTGATTGTGATCAGTTCGTCACGCGGTCGACTGATGGCTCGCCCGTCGAGTCTTCGAACCCCGAACGCCACCCGGTACCGAACTGACAACACGTATTGCACATATAACCCAGGACAACAGCCCATGACACGACCGTCACACTCCCACGCCAGATCGAGCAATCCCGACCATACAACTCCCAACGGAGGCGTCTTCGCATGAAAGAATCCGCATCCCAAACCACCGCAGACCACAGCCAAGACGAACCGCCGGCAGCCGACACTGCCGAGACCACCGACCCCGACACCGAGGGTAACGAGAGTCGAACAAGTACAGCCGGCCCCACGCCGGTAACTGACGGCTCGACGTCGGTCGTCCGCGCGCTCGAGAACGCCGGCGTCGAACACGCCTTCGGCGTGCAGGGCGGCGCAATCATGCCCGTCTACGACGCGCTGTGGGATTCGGCAATCGAACACATCACGATGGCCCACGAACAGGGTGCGTCGCACGCGGCGGACGCCTACGGCGTTGTCGCCGGTGTGCCGGGAATTGCGCTGGCCACGTCGGGACCGGGCGCAACCAACCTCGTCACCGGCATTGCCGACGCCAACATGGACTCGGACGCCATGCTGGCGCTCACGGGGCAGGTTCCGAGTCACATGGTCGGCTCCGACGCGTTTCAGGAGACCGACACCACCGGCGTCACGATGCCGATCACCAAACACAACTACTTCGCTGGCGACGCCGATTCCATCGGTGACACCGTCGGCGAGGCGTTTGCGCTCGCCCAGTCGGGCCGCCCCGGGCCGACGCTCGTCGATCTCCCGAAGGACGTGAGTTTCGATGAGACGAACGTCGAACCCGGCGAGCCGACAGTCCCGAAAAACGCCGAGCCACCGACGACCGCCGACGAGGCGTCGATCAACGCGGCCGCTCGCGCGATCGAGCGTGCGGAAAAACCGCTGTTGCTCTTCGGCGGCGGCGTGATCAAGGCCGAAGCCTGCGAGACGGCTCGCGCCTTTGCGCGCACCCACGAGATTCCGGTCGTGACGACAATGCCGGGCATCGGCAGCTTCCCCGAGGACGACGAACTGTGTCTCTCGTGGGCGGGCATGCACGGAACCGGCTACGCCAACATGGCGATCACCCACACCGACTGCCTGATCGGTGTCGGCACCCGCTTCGACGATCGGCTGACCGGCGGTATCGACACCTTCGCCCCGGAGGCGGAGGTCGTCCACATCGACATTGACCCCGCCGAGATTTCGAAAAACATCCACGCCGACTACCCGTGTATCGGCGACGCCGAACTCGTGTTGAACCAGCTGACCGCCGAAATCGATCGCGCGCCCGACGCGCGCGAATGGCGCGAGCAGTGTCAGACGTGGAAAGAGGAGTACCCGATGGACTATCCGGTCGACGAGGACGCGCCGTTGCGCCCCGAGTTCATTGTTGAGGCGTTCGACGAGGCGACCAACGACACCACCATCGTTACCACGGGTGTCGGCCAACACCAGATGTGGGCCGCGCAGTACTGGACCTACACCGAACCACGAACGTGGGTTTCCTCACACGGACTCGGCACGATGGGCTACGGACTGCCCGCCGCCATCGGCGCACGGTTTGCCGCCGATGACGACCAAGACGTGGTCTGTTTCGACGGCGACGGCTCGTTCCTCATGACGATGCAGGAGCTGTCGGTTGCGGTTCGCGAGAATCTCGACATCACGATTGCAGTTCTCAACAACGAGTACGTCGGCATGGTTCGACAGTGGCAAGACGCCTTCTTCGAGGGCCGCCACATGGCCTCCGAATACAACTGGATGCCCGAGTTCGACAAAATGGCTCAGGCGTTCGGCGCACAGGGTTGGCGCGTCGACAACTACGACGAAGTCGCCGACGCCGTCGAGGAGGCACTCGCCTACGACGGCCCCTCGGTCATCGACTTCCACATCGACCCCGAGGCCAACGTGTATCCGATGGTCGCCAGCGGCGCACCGAACGGCAAATTCGCGCTTTCGGAGGATCAGCTATGACACAGAACGAACAGGGCCTCCAGGGCCCACCACCGGAGAACCGCCCCCACCCGGACGGCCGGCGCAACAGCCAAGGTATTCGGATTGACCCCGAAGTCGAGGCCGAACCGCGAACCCGAACGGCGTTGGTGTCGGCACTCGTTGAACACGAACCGGGCGTGCTCGCGCGCGTCTCGGGGCTGTTCAGCCGTCGGCAGTTCAACATCGAGAGCCTCACCGTGGGGCCGACGACCGTCGAGGGCAACGCTCGAATCACGCTCGTTGTCGAGGAAACCGAACCCGGCATCGATCAGGTCAAAAAACAGCTCGGTAAACTCAAACCCGTGTTATCGGTCGGCGAACTGGGCCAGAGGGCTATTCGCTCCGAACTCGTCCTGTTGAAAATCAACGGCGACGAGCCCGACAAGGTTCACGCCGTGACACAGATGTACGACGGCGAGACGCTCGATGCGGGGCCACGAACGATCACCGTTCAGCTGACCGGCACTCACGACACGATCGAGGACGCCATTGACGCCTTCCGGCAGTTCGGCATCATCGAAATCGCGCGAACCGGGCCGACGGCGCTGGCGCGCGGTGATACCCCGACAACGCCGGGCGAAAAACCCGCCGCGGAGGCGACGCTGGGTGTGGCTGCGACCGACGGTGGCGACGCGGCAGCCGACGCTTCCGATTCGGACACGGACGACGCGCAAGACGAAACCACCAATTAGCAGGAGCGAAACTTCACGCACACAATGGTAAACGAACTCGACGCAACAATCTACTACGACGACGATGCAGACCTCGACGCACTTTCTGACACGACCGTCGCGGTGCTTGGCTACGGCAGCCAGGGGCACGCGCACGCACAAAACCTGAATGACAGCGGGGTCGATGTCGTTGTCGGGCTTCGCGAGGACTCCTCGTCGCGCGCCGCCGCCGAGGCTGACGGTCTCGACGTGGCAACGCCGGTTGCGGCGGCCGCCCAGGCCCAACTCGTCTCGGTGTTGGTTCCCGATACCGTTCAGCCGGCGGTCTACGACCGGATCAAAGACGAACTCGACGCGGGCGACATTCTCCAGTTCGCCCATGGCTTCAATATCCACTACAACCAGATTCAGCCCGGCGATGACATCGATGTGACGCTTGTTGCCCCCAAATCGCCGGGGCATCTCGTTCGGCGGAACTACGAGGCAGACGAGGGAACACCCGGACTGGTCGCGATCAACCAGGACGTGACAGGTGAGGCCAAAGCGCGCGCACTCGCGTACGCGAAAGCCATCGGCTGCACCCGCGCTGGAACCATTGAGACAACGTTCCGCGAGGAAACCGAAACCGATCTGTTCGGCGAGCAGGCCGTCCTCTGCGGTGGCGTCACGAGCCTCGTCAAACAAGGGTACGAAACCCTTGTCGAGGCCGGCTACAGCCCCGAGATGGCGTACTTTGAGTGTCTCAACGAGCTCAAACTGATCGTTGATCTGATGTACGAGGGTGGCCTCAGCGAGATGTGGGAGTCGGTTTCCTACACTGCAGAGTACGGTGGGCTCACCCGCGGCGACCGCGTTGTCGACGACCACGCCCGCGAGCAGATGGAAGAAATCCTCGAAGAGGTTCAAGACGGCACGTTTGCCCGCCAGTGGATCTTGGAGAACCAGGCAGGTCGACCGCAGTACGACCAGCTACGCAGAGCCGAAGAAAACCACGAAATCGAAGAAGTCGGCGAGGAACTGCGCGGGCTGTTCTCGTGGGCTGACGAGGAAAAGTAGATACATGACGACACAATACTACGGAGACAACAGATGAGCAACGGAACGCTGTACGACAACGTATGGGAAAAACACAAGGTAACCGAACTGCCCAACGGACAGGATCAGCTCTTTATCGGGCTCCACCTCGTCCACGAGGTCACGAGCCCGCAGGCGTTCGGGATGCTGCGAGAGCGTGATCTGGACGTCGCCTACCCGAACCAGACGTTTGCGACGACCGACCACATCGCACCCACCGAAGAAGAAAAACGCAAACGGCCACTGCAGGACGATCAGGCCGAAGAGATGCTGAGCGCGCTCGAAACGAACACGAGCGAGAACGGTATCACCTTCTTCGGCTTCGAGTCGGGCAAACAGGGGATCACCCACGTTGTCGCGCCCGAACTCGGTCTCTCCCAGCCGGGGATGACCGTCGCTTGTGGTGACAGCCACACCGCAACCCACGGTGCGTTCGGCTCGATTGGTGTCGGGATCGGCACCTCCCAGATCCGGGACGTGCTGGCGACCGGCTGCATTGCGGCCGACAAACAGAAAGTCCGCCGGATCAACGTCGAGGGAAGCCTCGGCGAGGGTGTGTACGCCAAGGACATCATCCTGAAAATCATCCAGGATCTGGGCGTCGACGGCGGCGTCGGCCACGTGTATGAGTACGGCGGCGAGGCAATCGAGGCCCTCGATATGGAGGGTCGACTCGCAGTCTGCAACATGTCGATTGAGGGCGGCGCGCGCGCTGGCTACATCAGCCCCGACGAGACGACCTACGAGTACCTCAAGGGACGAGAGTACGTCCCCGAAGGCGAGGCGTTCGAAGAACGCAAACAGTACTGGGAGTCAATTAAATCCGACGAAGACGCCGAGTACGACGACGTGGTGACGGTTGATGCCGACGGCATCGACCCACTGGTCACCTGGGGAATCAACCCTGGCCAGGTCATCGAGATCACCGATACGGTGCCGGAACCCGAGAACTTCGAGACACGAACCGACCAGGAGGCCGCCCAGAAGGCGCTCGACCACATGGAGATCGAACCCGGCCAGTCGATGGTCGGCTACGATGTCGACGTGGCGTTTCTTGGAACCTGTACCAACGGTCGCGTCTCGGATTTCAAAGAGGCGGCCAAGATTCTCGAAGGCAACAAAGTAGCCGACGGCGTCCGCGCGCTGGCGGTCCCTGGCTCCGAGACGGTTCGGACGGAGTGTGAAGCCCGCGGACTCGATGAGATCTTTATCAACGCCGGCTTCCAGTGGCGACGCGCCGGCTGTTCGATGTGTCTGGCGATGAACGACGACTATCTCGAAGCCAACGAGGTGTGTGCCTCGTCGTCGAACCGCAACTTCATCGGTCGACAGGGCTCGAACGAGGGTCGAACCGTCCTGATGAGTCCCGCAATGGTCGCCGCCGCGGCCATCGAAGGCGAAGTCACCGACGCGCGTGACTTCCTGGGCGGCGAGCCAGTTGACAGTGCCGGCGGCGTTGGGGAGGCTGCAGACTAATGACCCCCGAATCCTGTCTCACGTCTGCGCCCCGCCATAGCGTCTCTGCTATCGTTGTCACCGGAGGTGACAAGCGGTGAGCAGAGACAACCACATCACCGATGTCTCGGGCACCGGCGTCCCGATTCCCGGCGACGACATCGACACTGACCAGATCCTTCCCGCTCGCTTCATGAAAGAGGTCACCTTCGACAACATGGCCGACTACCTCTTTTATGACGCCCGCCGGGACAGCGACGGCGAGTTCAACGACCACCCGCTCAACCGCTTCGAGGGGGCCTCAATTGCGGTCATCAACTCCAACTTCGGCTGTGGCTCGTCCCGAGAGCACGCCCCGCAGGCGATGATGCGCTGGGGCGTCGACGGAATCGTCGGCGAATCGTACGCCGAGATTTTCCGCGACAACTGCAAGTCGCTGGGGATTCCGGCCGTCACGACCGACCACGAGACGGTTGTCGAACTCCAGAAGTGGATCGAAGCCAACCCCGACGGTGAGATCGACATCGATGTCGAAAACGAGCAAGTCACCTACGGCGAGACGACGATAGATGTCGAGATCGATCACGCGATGAAAGAGGCGCTGGTCGAAGGTATTTGGGATACCACCGCGTTGATGTACTCCAACAGGAGCAAAGTCGAAGCGACGGTCGACGAGCTACCGTACGTCCAGAGCGACTAGGCAGTTACCAGCGACAACCGATTTTCCGCAGCGTCGACAGGTTTTTTTAAACGCGCTAGTGGTCTGTGGGTGGGTGGCCAGCGTACGTCGCCATCTGTTGAGTTGCTTCGTTAGTGAGTTTTGTCGACAGTTGTGCCACGGCTCGTTCGATCTGATTCGAACGTAGTGAGACGACTGCCCACGGCGAGACGAACGACTCTCTGGTCAGTTTGCCCTCCACGAACGCATCCGTAAGCGGGAGCGAGTCGGCGTACTGTTTCGTTGAGATGCCGAGGGCGATATACTGCTGGCCGGCAAACGGGTGTGTTCCATCGCTTACGATCAGGTATGGTCGGCGCGGCGTGTCTCCGAACGGGTCTGCGGCGATGACGACGTACCCACGACCGTACCTCATTCAGTATCTCCAGCAGTGGGTTCGATGTCGGGAAGCTCCGCATCCCAATCCGGGTTCTCGTCGTAGTAGTCGCCCGAGAAGGCTTCGGCAACGGTGTCGAGACCGATTGCACTCGCCGTCTGGGCATCGTAGGCCTCCGGGTTGATCGCCCAATACTCGCCTTTGTGTCGGACGAATCCGCGAGATTCGAGTCGACGGAGCGTCGTGCCGACACTGCCGCGGGGGATATCGAGTTCGTCGGCGAGTTCGCTCGGCCTGAACCCTAATTCGGGGTTATCGGCGAGATGTTCGAGGATGCGACGCCCGTTGGTGTCCTCGCTCGGGAGGTCGGTCGGATGGTAGCTTTCGAAGTCGACGGGCATTGTAACTCACTGTAATTGTACGTCACTACAAATAATAACGCTGTGGGTACGACGAAGTCGCTAACACACTGGCAATTATATGTTATTAAATTTAATTAGAGCGTTTGGATGTCGTGTCCTGTCCGCTACATCGACATCCTCTTTTCAGTCCTACACAGACAGTCGGCATGACTCACCAAATCGCCGTCATTGAAGGCGACGGCATCGGACAAGAAGTCATTCCGGCAGCTATCGAGGTACTCAACGACTTGGATTCCGACCTCGAATTCGAGTACGGCGAGGCTGGCGATAGGGTCAAAGCCGAGACGGGCGAGGCACTCCCACAGCCGACCTACGACCTCGCAGCCGAGGCCGACGCCACCCTGTTCGGTGCGGCCGGCGAGACCGCCGCCGACGTAATTCTCCCGCTGCGAGACGCCGTCGACTCGTTTGTTAACATCCGACCTGCAAAAGCGTATCCCGGCGTCGACGCGGTCCGACCCGAAACCGACCTCATCTTTTTGCGCGAGAACACTGAAGGCGTCTACTCGGGCCATGAGGACGATCTCTCCGATGACCTCTCGACGCTCACGCGCGTCGTCACCACCTCTGCGTCGGAGAAACTCGCCGACTTTGCCTGCGACTACGTCGAATCGAACGACGACCACGACGGCTTTAGCGTCATCCACAAGGCCAACGTGATGCGAAAAACCGACGGCCGGTTCCGCGACGGCGTCGTTGGCGTCGCCGACGACCGCGGCGTCGACACCGACGAAGTCCTGATGGACGCCTTCGCGACGCGGATCTGTCTCAACCCCGAACAGTTCGATGTGATCGTCTGTCCGAACCTCGCAGGCGACGTGCTGTCGGATCTCGCGGCGGGGCTCGTCGGCGGGCTCGGCCTGTTGCCCTCGGCGAACATCGGCGATGACAACGCCCTGTTCGAACCGGTTCACGGCACCGCACCCGACATCGCTGGTCAGGGGGTTGCTAACCCAACAGCGGCTATTCTGTCGGCTGCGATGATGCTCGACCACCTCGGCTACAGCGAGGAGGCCCAACGCGTTGAGACGGCGGTTGAAGCGGTACTGGCTGACGGCCCCCGAACCGGGGATCTCGGCGGCGACGCCGGTACCGAGACGGTGACGGCGGCGGTTGTCGATCGACTCTGAGGAATCCGGGTTCGATTGACGGGCGGATAATTTCTATCGGTTGGCTCGAAACCTACTTGCTGCACGGAGTGGTCTCTATGGTTCAACAGGGAGCGGTAGTGGATAGCGCGGGCGTACTGTAACGAGCGCGTTCGTCAGTTCGAGTCGACGTACGCCGTTCTTGCCCGTTCGAACGTCCCGTTCGATTCGAGATGCTCTTGGAGGGCATCGGCATACGCCTGGGTGAGCTGTTCGGCCGCGTCCAGTTGTTCGGGGTCGACACCGTCGTTGGTTCCGCCTCCACCGATCCCGAGCGTTCGTTTAATCGAGGCGAACAGCCCACCGGCGTTCGTTCCGCCGGAGGCGCTTCCACTCGGCGTGCCACTCATCGACTGCATCTGTGTCCGGATGTTTTCGAGCTCGGGAAGAATCGACTCGACGTTTTCGGTGTTGGCGACGATTCGTGCGGCCTCGGGATTCTCGGCGTTTTCGATTTCGAGCTCCGTTGCGGTCATAATCAGTCCCCACTCTTGGCTCGAAAACTGTGAGGCTTGCACCCGATCGGTGAACTGCTGGTCGACCGCCATCCGGTCGCCGACGATCGAATCCGTCCAGTGGCTCATATCGGTTGTTGGGCGGCCGCTGGTTTGAGCGTACCGGGCGTGAGCGGGCGGTTCTTGCCCATCACTTCGGTGGGTTGGCAGCCGAAATAGCGGTACTAATACGTCCCGAGTCAGTAACACGCATATGGACTATTCCCTCCGACGGCGGACGGTTCTCGGTGCGCTCAGCGGCACGCTCACGGTCGCCCTTGCAGGCTGTCTCGGCGACGACGGCGACATCGAGGAGGAAACCTACGGTAACTGGTTTGCGGGCGCGAACAACTTCGACGGCACAATCGATCGAACCGGCGAGGAGACCGTCACGGTCGCGGTCGGATCCGGTGAAGGCCTCGCATACGACCCCGCGGCGGTTCGCGTGACGACGGGGACGACCGTGGTTTGGGAGTGGACCGGTCTCGGCGGAAGCCACAACGTCCGCGAGGAAGCGGGCGAGTTCGAGAGCGAGTATCATATTTCGGAGGGCGAAACGTTCGAACACACCTTCGACGAGAGCGGCGTCTACCGCTACGTCTGTGATCCCCACCGAACCCAGGGCATGGTTGGCGCGGTCGAAGTCGTCGAAGACTAGCGCTTTCCACCCGTTTCGATCCGTTCGCGAAGCACCCCGAACTCGTCGCCACAGAGTCCCCCACCGACTGGTACGTGAGCCTCGCCGCGTTCGATCACGACAGGATCGGGTGCGAGGTCGTCGGCAAGCAACGATCCAGTTGCGACCCCGCAGGGAGCAACGTCCGGAATCGCGCCCGCAACGTGAACCGCGGCGGTTCGCGCGACGACTGCATCAATCGTCGTTGTCACGACGGGTTCGACTGCTGCGTCGCATGCGGTTTTTGCCGCCCGGACTGCCCGCAGCGGCCCGCCAAGTGCCATCGGTTTGATGACGACCACGTCGGCGGCGTCGGCTGCGAGCACCTCGCCAACTGTGTGCTGCGTGAGCGACTCGTCAAGCGCGATGTCAACGCCCCGCCCACGGAGTCGACAGTGTCCCTTGAGATCGCCAGCGGCTAGCGGTTGTTCGATGTAGTCGAGATCGAGTTCGGCCGCCGCCTCGACTGCCCGCATTGCTGTCGACCGATCCCACGCCCCGTTGGCGTCGATTCGGATCGAAACGTCGTCGCCGACGGCCTCGACCACGGCTCGGAGTCGACGCACATCCGCGTCAAGATCACGCACGCCAACCTTGCATTTCACACAGTCGTAGCCGGCGTCAACCGCGGCGGCTGTCTGTGTTGCAGTCGTCTCAGGATCCGCGTCGCCAACGGTCGCGTTCACCGGAACCGGTGGTGGCGTGCGTGACGCGTTGTCGTCGAATACGGTTCGGCGGAGCAGCGTCGCAAGCGGCGTTTGTGTGTGGCAACCGCGTGCGTCGAGCTGTGCGAGTTCGAGTGCGTGTGCTGCCGCCGGGTGGGTGTCGGGCGTCGGCGCTGAGTCGGGTTCGTCCGCCGCGCACGCGGCGAGCACGGTTTCACACTCGGCGTACGACTCCGTCCAACCGGGAAGCGGCGTTGCCTCGCCAACGCCAGCCACCGCGTTGTCGCCGCTCAGGCCGACCAGAAACCCTCGGCGTTCGCCAATCCGACCACGGGCAGTTTCGAGCGGCGAGCGAAGCGACAGCGAAAACGGTTCGAGCCACATCACCACGCGAGCCCCACGGCGAACAACAGCGCATACAGCGCAAGCAGTTTGCCAGTTCGTTCGAGTGCGGGATTCAGGTGCTCGCCGGCCGTTTCGTGCCAAACCGTTGCCGAGACGCGGATCGCCAGCGGAGCTGTCACGAGCGGCAGCAACACAGCGGGCGAAAACCCGGCGACGAGCCAGAACCACAGCGGCACCAGATACGCGAGCGCCAACAGCCCGACGTATTGGAGTCGACTGGCGCGGTAGCCCAATCGAACCGCGAGCGTTCGCTTGCCGGTTGTCATATCCTCCCTGCGGTCGCGGATGTTGTTGACGACGAGGATGTTAGTCGAAACTGCGGCCACCGGCAGGCTAGCGACGAACGCCGCAAGTGTCACCGTGCCTGGCGGAATCGTCGTCGACAGCGGTGCGGCCACAACGGCAGCCGCCTGCACATAGTAGGTTCCCATGACGGCGATCACGCCGAAAAACACGAAAACGAACAGATCGCCGAGGCCGTGATAGCCCAACGGATAGGGGCCGCCGGTGTATGCAATGCCTGAGGCAACCGAGAGCAGGCCGATGACGAGAATTGGCACCCCGCCGATGTAGACGAGATAGGCCCCAACGAGAATCGCCGCCGCGAAGGTGAGCCACATCGCCCGCTTGACACGCTCGGGTTCGATAAGCCCGGCCTGTGTGACGCGGGTAAACCCCTCTCTGTCGTCGGTGTCGGCACCCTGTATCGCGTCGTAGTAGTCGTTTGCGAGGTTGGTGCCGACCTGGATAAGTGCCGCGCCGACGAACGCCGCCAGCGCCGGCCCGCCGGCAAACACGCCGTCGGCGACCGCGAGACCGACGCCGACGACGATGGGCGCGGCCGCCGCCGGGAGCGTCTGGGGTCGAACGGCCGCCAACCACGCCTGCCGTCGGGTGAGGTCCGAACCGCTCATTGGCCGTACTGTGGCCTCCGCGAGAGTCAATGTTGTTATTTGCGGGCGTCGAGACTGCGACGGCGAGACGTTTTTACCGGCGTGGAACGCCGGGGCTATTTAGTATCGCACACAAAATGACGTATATGGTCAACTACGAGTCGTTACACGATCCAAACGCGGAGTACACGATGCGAAACCTCTCGGCAGACACCATGGGCGTCACCGCCTCCCGCGGCGGCGACCGCGATGTCGAGATCACGGACGTGCAGACGACGATGATCGACGGCAACTTCCCGTGGACGCTCGTTCGCGTCTACACCGACACCGGTGTCGTCGGCACCGGCGAGGCCTACTGGGGTGCGGGCGTTCCTGAACTCATCGAGCGGATGAAACCGTTTGTCGTCGGCGAAAACCCGCTCGATATTGATCGCCTCTACGAACACCTCATTCAGAAGATGTCCGGCGAGGGCAGCGTCGAAGGTGTCACCGTCACCGCCATCGCGGGCATCGAAATCGCGCTGCACGATCTGGCTGGCAAGATTCTCGGCGTGCCCGCCTACCAACTGCTCGGCGGAAAGTACCGCGACGAGGTTCGCGTTTACTGTGACTGCCACACTGCCGATGAGGCCGACCCAGCCGCCTGTGCCGACGAGGCCGAACGCGTCGTCGAAGAACTCGGTTACGACGCGCTCAAGTTCGATCTCGACGTGCCCTCGGGACTCGAAAAAGATCGCGCCAACCGCCATCTGCGTCCCGGTGAGATCCGCCACAAAGCCAAAATCGTCGACGCCGTCACCGAGCGCGTGAAGGATCGCGCGGATGTCGCGTTCGACTGCCACTGGACGTTCTCGGGTGGGAGCGCAAAACGGCTCGCGGCCGCTATTGAAGAGTATGACGTGTGGTGGCTCGAAGACCCCGTTCCGCCGGAGAATCTCGAGGTTCAAGCGGAGGTCACCAAATCCACGATCACGCCGATCACGGTCGGCGAAAACCGCTACCGTGTGACCGAGGAACGCCGACTGATCGAGAACGGCGCGGTTGACATCATTGCGCCCGACCTGCCGAAAGTCGGCGGCATGCGCGAGACTCGAAAAATCGCCGACGTTGCCAACCAGTACTACGTGCCGGTGGCAATGCACAATGTCTCCTCGCCGGTGGCGACGATGGCGAGCGCCCACGTGGGCGCGTCGATCCCGAACTCCCTTGCCGTCGAGTACCACAGCTACGAACTCGGCTGGTGGGAAGATCTCGTCGACGAAAGGGTCATCGAAGACGGCTATATCACGATTCCAGAAAAACCGGGACTCGGTGTGACGCTGGATATGGACGCCGTCGAAGCGCACATGGTCGACGGCGAAACGTTGTTTGACGAGGCGTGAGCCTCGTC
>OBKM01000787.1_pt1 | contig 14711 bp, 11 predicted proteins | sample 1519691 | NCBI WGS metagenome assembly OBKM01 (sample SAMEA37050418, study PRJEB22526) | metagenome | biome: saline pan; feature: lake; material: water | place: Egypt | collected 2015 | depth 0.5 m
AGATGCTGGTATCGATCTACCACATGCTTGATCGGGGAGAAGCGTACGATCCACCCGGTGTGACCGCATAGACGAAGGACCTGAGGGCCGCCCGTTCGGCGGCCCTCAGTGGCCAGCCGAGGCCCTCCGTGAGCGCCAGCTATCACCAGACAGCGACCGCACCGCAAAACACGTTTCGACCGCCTACCGGCTGTGTCACCGCAGATGCTCCGACGGCGTAATCATGTTATCGTCAGCCGTGGATTGTTCGGCCAGCAGCGTTTCCATAGGTAAATATAGAGTTTGAGTTCCGTAAGTATGTACAGTAATTTTACAAACGAATGAATCAATTATCCTAACAATCTGATATTTTTTGCTTTAGTATTTCGGTGCTGAGGCCGCAATTCGTCTTCAGGTACGATTCTGTTAGCGTTGACTGGCAATCGAACAATTGATTTCTGAGAGTTAGCCAAATCTACAGCGACTTCTCAACGGTCAACATACTCGTTCCTTTTTTTGTCTCCCACTGACTTTGGATATCGTAATCCAGTGATTTCCAGAATCCTACCGCTGGTGATCCGTCTACTACATCTGCTATCATCTGTGTGTTTCCGTGGCTTCGAGCAAACTCTTCTGCTTTCTCACATAAATAACGTCCAATTCCCGCGCCCCGAGCGATCCGAGAAACAGCAACAAGACGGATTTGGGCCTCGCCTTTGGCCAATACTCTTGATTCACACCACACCATTAGCGCTCCAATGAGCGTCCCAGATGTTTCTTGTACGTAGTAGAGTTTTCTGTCATCTCTCTCAAACGCCCGTTCTAATGTGTCTCGATATGTGAACCAGTGAATATCTTGTTTGATTTCAGAGGAGTTGAAAAATGCGTTAATCGCTTCCACATCATCCATTGAGGAGGCAGATTGAACAGGTAGTGTAGTTCTATCCAGATTCGATTTCAAGCTTCGCCACCCCCATGCTGACTCTTCCGAGGGCGGATTTTGACCATCTGAACCGTCTCCTCATCATCATCAACAAAAACGGTCTCACCGACGTTATCAATTTGTCTGATGTAGGTTTTCAGGTTACTGCCCATGTAGTCTTGACTTAGTTTGTCAAGCGATTTGATGTCCTCTTTAGTCGTGATTTTGTGACAAAGTGTGATATCACACTGTGAGAGCACTTCGCTATCGATTGCAGAGGGTTGTTGACTCGCAACGACGATAGAGAGACCGGGCTGACGACCTTCTTTAACCCACCTGATCAGCATGTCTTTTGCTAACGAGGATGACCCACTCGGAACGAAGTTGTGGGCCTCATCGATGAACAGCCAGACCTTGGGAATCTCGACTCTCAATCCCATTTCTTCACGACGCCGCGCATCCGTCCGCTGCCTAAACAGTTCTTTCCCGAGGACATCGACCACCAGATTCCGTAGTCCATACTGTCCCGGGTCAAGGACACTCAGATCGAGTACGTTGATTCGGTTTTCGTCAAATGTCTTCCACACGCCTTGATATTCATCTGTAAAAATATCCCACTCACGGGCCATTTCCAACCGATTCAGAAGGGCTTCTTTTGTCCGGTCGGATGAGGATCCGTCCATCTCAACTTTATTGATTATGTCGGGTAGATAGTATGGTTCGTCGTCCTCGTTGAGCTCCCTGATCGCACGATATAACGTAATCCCCATCGGTTTGTTGATATTGAGGTCAAACAGATCACACCACCCGTCAGGGGTCATGTCTGATGGATTGAGTAGAAGTGGATTGAGGTCTATCCCCCGAGAGCGGAACTCACGGACAATATCTTCCCCGTATCGGGCCTCTGGATCACCAGGAACGAGGAGGTTTACTGGGAATCCTTGTTCAGTAATTCCCCAATCCCAAAGCAGGTCGCGCTGTTCATCGTTTTCCTCAGCCATCGTCCAATAGATCCCCATTGGATCAATGACGAGCGGTACTACATCGTTGGTTTCAGTATGAATTTCTTCAACGACGTTTCCGAGTGTGTAGCTTTTGCCTGTCCCGCGCTTTCCACAAGCAAGTATCGACCGTGCACTTGATGCATCAATATACACGTCGTCTTTATTTTCTATCTCTTGTCCAATGTACAATCTCATATCGTATCACCTTTGGTAACTTCGATGAGTGGCACTATGGATTCATAGTATGAGAACCCTCCGTGGACTCCCCACTCTGTGTTTTTCAATTCCCTCGTAAGGTGTGGATAGCCCAGACCAGTCGTCTTGGTTCCATCCGAATCGAGAATTGTTCTCCCTTCTTTGATGTTTGAACTACCCTCCACAAACCGAGCATGGGGATGATGTTCCTCACAGACAATAGAAGGTGCAGCAGGGAGTTGATCGCGCCACAAGATCCCATGGTCGGCTGTGAGGAAAATCTGGAACTTGTCTGAGAGCTTGCTAGCGGTTTCATGTAGCTTCTGAAGATCGTCTCGTATGTCTTGGACTACCGCCGATTTATTGGGCTCTTCTTTCCTATTGTGCGAGTCTTGGTCGAGTCCCATGCGTGTGATTTGCACGTACGTTTTCTCCTCTAGCGGATACTCATCGCGGAGGGCGTCAACTACTTCGCTAAAGCTGCTAATCCGAGTGACGCTGTTCATAGACGAATGAAGGTCGGTAGAAAGTTCCTCATCACCGCGCTCCCAGTATGTGAAAGCGAGGTCATTATAGAACCGTCTCATATTGAGAAGGTCGGCATACACAGAGGTAGGTGAATACTGTTCCTCACTATCCCCGTATATGACCCGCCGATAGCCCGGTTCTGTCGTTGAAATGCCGTCAACAAAAACCGGCTGCGCATCTATCTCTGTTCCCCGTACTGACTCAAATGAGAGACCATCAACGATGATCAGTATGACCAGATCCTCACCAGAAACAGTATCCATGATGTGCTCTTTAATCTTTGACTGAGCGAGCAAATCCTGTTCCAATCGTTGATGATCAGTATGGCTTGCCCAGTCAACGACTGCGTTCAGTCGAGGTTTGACCGTCTTCTCTTCACATGATAGCCTATCAAAATCCGGGTGGTGCGCGTCTGCGTCAATGATGACATCGTGTTCAAAAAGGTGGTCCGGGTCGTAGAGATTCTCTTGGAAGCTGTCGAGAGAGTCGTAAATGCTGAACTCATCAAGATAGAACTGTGCCAGTCTGGGCAGCAGAACTATGACTGGCTGTTCACGAGCACGTTCCTTGATTTCTTCAAAGTATACCATCGGTACGTGGTTAACGCCCCCGGCGTTGTGAGATCTCGATGTCTATCTGGTTGAGTACGAAGAGTCGCTGGATTCGCTCTAACAACTCTTCAGGGTCAACTGTTTCTCCATCATCGTGGTACTCCATGAGTAGATCCTTGAAGTCCACTCTGCGGTGATTCTTTATGCGGTCTAGTGTTTCTCCGACCTCCTCTCCATCCGGTTCTTGTTCATACCTGAACTCTTTCGCATCCTTCGTGATGTCCTCTGTCGTTTCAAGTAGGTTCTTTCCTCCAGTCCCGAGGTCAGTTTCGTCACCAATGTCTGTAAACGAGAACTGTTCTAGCTCTGACCGAAGTGACTGGAGAGTTGATTCTGCCGTCAGGATCCGTTCTTCAACATCGTTGGGGTTTGCATCAACGGTTTCCTCTATGCCTACGACACGGGCGTACTCAATTTCACGACGCCCATTAGCGATATTCTCTTGTGCTTGCTTCAGTACGCTCTTCCTGTACGCATCTTTGAACTCTTCCAGTAGATCACGACGTGACTCCTCTGGGTTGCGAATACTGAACTTCGCTGATCGGAGCCCCCGTGCCTTGCCGTCAGTTGCTTCTTGTAATATCTCTTTTAGCTGTTCACGTTTCTCATCAAACACCTGCTGGTGTTCTTTTCGTTTGCTCTTGTATTGGCTCTCAATCCGGTCGAGTTCCTCTTTGAATCCTTCCAGATTACCAAGGGCACCCACTGGATCTTGAGCGAACCGTTCGGATATTCGTGAGATGAATCGGTTGATTTCTTCTTTCTCTTCAACCGAATTCTCATCAAATGTCTGAGCGTAGTCAGTGATATCTTCTTTAACACGAGCGACTTGAGCGGTGAAGGCTTTCCAGTCTTTCAACGTTTCAGCATCATCTTCCAGCGTTTCTATTTCCTCATCAACCGAGTCTAATTCTTCTTCGGAATCCGTGTGTGTCTCATGTAATTCTACTGCACCCTCGACTCCTGTCCCATTTTGCGCTTCGATGGTACTCTCCAACTCACTAGCTGTTTCAGTTAGACTGTTATGGATGTCAGTGTATTCGCCGCGAATCGATGCCCGTGCATCGTTGAGCCCTCCAACAAATTGGACGCCTCCCTCAATCGTATTGTCGAGGTGTTTTGGGACAACCTGACGTGACTTTCTCTCGATACGCTTCTTAAGATCCTGACATGCTTGGTGGTGCTTTGAGTGTAGTATCTCTCCTTTTTGTTCCAGTTTCTCTACCTCTTCTTTAGCAGCGTAGTAGAGCCTCTCTAAGTGTTCTCCATCTTCTGGATTCGCCTCATCAAGAAGGTCTTCAACCTCATTCAGCGCCTCTTCAACACCATCAGGGACTGCTTCGTGATCAAGACTCTCAATCTTCGTTTTCAGTTCTCGTCCAGTAGCAAGAACCTCCTCCACTTGCGCAATCGAGTAATCCGTTTCCAGCAGGGTCAATGCGTCATTCTCATTCATTCCGACGACGCGACGACGTGAGAGGAATCCATATATGATCTCAAGTTCGTCTGATTTGTATCCCTTATTATATCCTATCTGTTGGATTTCTTCAAGCGGGAATACCTCGCGGTCTTCTGACTCCAATTCGTCCACAATGAACTGTTCAAACGGATGGAGTGTTGCTCGAACCTCGTAGTTGTCTTTTTTATTATTTTCGACAGTTAGCAGATCAGAATAGTGCTTTTTAATCCGACCATCGAAGGAAGAGGTGTTTTTCAGACCAAAGCGTTGTGCAACCTCACTCTTTGTTCCTATCACCGTCTCGATTCCACGACACAGTGAGACAGTTTGCAGGGAATCTAAGAAATCCATATAATCAGACATCATCGATTCGTACTGTGTACTGGTGATGAGCGTGCTGTAGTCTGGATAGAGATCCTGCATTGCCTCCCGGAATACCGTAGCAACAGCCATTTTCCCCGCACGGCGAATCTCAAACGGAGCGTTTTCGATCAGTTCTTCTCCGAACAATGTCTGGATGGTCTGTTTGAGTAGGCTTTTTTGGAACGATTCAATACGCTGTTCCTGTTGCGGATTGAGTTCTTTGTCAGTCTTATCAAGGTAGTCGACCAGAGCCAGCATCAAGAATGGGTTGACCGCCTTCGGGTCCATTGCATCCCGAAGGAATTCAATCCCGTCCGGCAGTTCCTCAAATGTCTCTCGTCCATTCAGCATGAACGTGTACTCGCGGTCAGATTCCTTTTTAACATGAGGTTCAACCGTTTCGTTAGCTTTCTCCCATCCAAGGATGAAATTAAACGCGATATCATTATCAACCTCACTGGGACCTGTCTGAGCCGAACCAATTATCTTATCCTCGTGAGCTGTATCAGTAACCGTGATTGATGCGCTCCGTTTGGGATAGGACGGATCAAAGGTGCCGATCATCCCGTGTGTTCTGTAGAGCTGTTCCGCCTCCTTATCCAACCCATCACCAACACCCCATCCCTCAATCTTGCCACGCTGAGGTTCGAATATATCACCACCAATGAGACGGTTCGCTAGCGCACTATGAGCATACTGTGCGTTTGGATGGTCTGTATCATAATCACTCCAGAAATCGCGGATTAACTCCCGTACAACGTCCTGTGGCCCATCACTCCGTGTGACATCAATGAGGGTATACCCCTCATCGATAACCTTGATCACTTCACCGTGCAGCTTCTTCGAAAGATGCCGTCGAGCATCGAGCAGTCCATATTCTTCGACAGCAGCTTCTGGAATGCCTTCTTCGGGGAAGACAGCACAGAGTTTGATGAAGATCTTCTGTTCCTCAGTGGCGACAGAAGAGTGGTCAAGGGCATCTCCAATAGCCGATTGGATGATGGTCGAACTGCCCTGAAAACGCACTTCTCCGTTATAGAATGCTTCCGCAAGGTCAAGCGCGGAAAACGGCTGATCAGTATTCTTGTAGTTCTGAAGTCCGAGCCGGAAGATATCGATAACTGTACGTGGACCATTGCTAAGTTCCGGCCGAGAACAAATCTGACCAATTGCATTGAGTGCATGGTCAGTAATCACGTCATGCTGTTGAGCCTCAAAATCAAATCGTGAGGCGTATTCCGCCCACAATTCTGCGGGGAAATCCTGTCCATAGACATTTTCAAGATTAAGCATCAGGTTATCACTCTCTAATCGGTTGAGAACGTCGCCTGATCGGGTATCAAGAGTGCTCTTGGTCTGAGCGGGCATTGAGACAAAGAACCCAAACTCACTATCAATCTGGGCACCAGAGTGAATATCCCAGATCAGGTCACGGAAGTCCGCTTCCGCGTCCTGCCTGTTATCTGCACTCTTGAAGTACTGCTGAAGTTCATCACCAAGTACGACAAGACCCTCAAACCCTGCCTCAGTAGCTAATTTCGTACATTCGTCAAAGAAGTCGATCAGGGTATCCGCATTGATACTCAGATCAAGTTCACCAGTCTGTTCCATCTCCTCAAACATCTTAACCAGCTTATCAACACCGACATCGTGGGCGTCCTTCTTTTCCTCAGCATAGCCTCGGATCTCCTTTTCGAGATACGATTTGTGGATCTTTTCAAGATCATCCACATAAGGAGGAGCTTCCGTACGAAGCTTGTAATGCATCCATCCGTACGTCGCCCGCATTATGGCTGAGAATGAAGTAACAGTAAACGGGGGAACAGCGATAATCTCATTCTGATTCAATTTGTGCCAAATGCTCACTGATGTGCTGGTCTTTCCATATCCAAATGGCCCGTAGAGGTACCCCTTTGTGGGGTCCTCATTCTCGGTGAGTGCATCGTACACCTTCTGTTCAAACCCACTCGTGTCGCCAAGTGAGATGTGTGTCTCCGCGTATGTCCGATACTTCTCTTCAACGGATTCAGCGGAATCATCAAGATCAGCAGCCGTGTGGGTAGAGATGATTCCTTCGTCTTTCCGAATCAAGTCCAGCAGTTCGTCAATGTTTGAAGTGGGGGGTTTGTCACTCATTGTGTTCATTTGTATTGGGGTTGGTTTTGACAGTGGCATCGACACCCGGGAGGGTCGCCGTGTCGATGCCCAATTCCTCCCAAGAGGCCGCTATTGTCTGATGATGCTGTTCATCGGGTGAGAGGTGGACCCGTGGATAGACCTCTTTAGCAGGTGTTTTTGTGACATACACCACGTTTGAGAGGCCGCTCAAATCTACATTATTACGTAACTGACGAGTCGTTGAACGACTGGTATCCCCGTGGTCATAGACCACCGCAGTCACGTCCGGCTCGGTCACTCGATGGAAGTGGGCCTGCTGGTACTCCCACCCGTACTCGCGCAGAGCCCAGCACAGGAACGTCTTCCCACTGTCTCTCGGCCCATGAAGATTGATGAAGGGTTCTCCGTTTTTGCGGTGTTCTCGAATTTCTTCGAGAGCAGCCTTCTGCGCCGATGTGAGATATTCGTTAGCATCGACTTGTTTGAGGATATTCAATCGCGTGAGTAGTTCCGACTCAGGCGAGGTCATTGATATTCACCTCTTTCGTAAGCCGTATTCTGATAGAGTAATCGGACTCAATCGATAGCCTCCCATCCATCGACGCCGTATGTTCCAGTATCTCGGCGAGATCGTCCTCGTGAACTAGAAGAACGGTACAGAGGAAGTTCTTTGACTCCTCTGACAACTCAAGCCGATCCCCGTAACGCAAGGTTTCGAAAACCTCATCGCTCCGGTAGAGAGAGTCAACCGCACCAAGGAGGAGCTCTTTTTCAGCGAAGGAACGGAGATCAAACGTTCCATCCTCTAATACAGGCGGATCAAGTTTCTCAATGAACCTCCTGTAGCTGTTGAGGCTACGTTTGCTTAGCGGACCGGGATCAGCGAAAACTGGGGAATCCATCCGGTCTGCTTTCTCCATTACTTCCTCGATCACTTCTTGTCGTGAATCAGAGAAGTTTGTCGGTGCCCTACGGCGGTAAGCATCCGAGATCTGGAAATAAGACCATGAAATGCCGGTATTGCTACTTGGATTACGATAATATGCCGTGGAATACAACAGATGGAATAATGCAAAGAACGCGTCCTCGTTGTAAATTATTACATCAATAAATTCCTCTCCCAACTCAGTAAGCTGCTGGCGATTATTCTCTTCGACCAACCCTAAGTTGGACAGAGTGGTCAGCATCCCCTTTGTGTCCACTTCTCGGTCCGTTTTATTAGGGCGAGTGAGATTGAATTCCACATAAGCATCCTCCATCACGGCACTAGCAGAATCATACTTCCGCCTATCGATCAGGTCGAGATACGACTTGATCGCGTCCGGACGACCGGTTCCGCCTTCAATGTGGAGTTTTGTTGAGGACATTTTGAGTCAGGTATTCACCCCCATCCGAGGCGTAATGTTCTCTAACCGCTTTCGGTACCGAGATGACGGATCCATCAAATCAATAATCTCCTGCCGGCTCATCTCATCAATCCGTTCTACGACTTCGTGCGTGACGATGAGATTGTGGAGAATCCGGTCCCATCGGTCGTTGCTTAACCGGGACATATCCTCACAGAAGGGACAACTATGGTCAGTTTCAGCTTTCAAATGAGGGAGTTCCTGTCTTGTAAGAACATTCCCACTGCGGTGTTTCCTATGCGATGCGTTGAGCCGCCCCTTAAACGGGAAATATACGTTACCGTATCCGCTTGTCCGCATCCAGCTCGTTGTATCGAAGCTATCAACTCCAGCCTCATACAGCAGCGGAATACTGGTGGGACCACCGACGCCGAATGCATGCACAGAGAGACCCTGTTCATGGGCGAGTTCGGTCGCCCATCGGAGATTCTCGAAGGCCTCCGTGGTGATCATATTGACACCTCCATTAATTCCGCCAGTTGCAAAGCTACCAAATCCAACTCCCGTTAACCCATCTAGTTGCTTGTAGGCATCAATACATCGAGATATTTGGTTGCGGGTATGCCCTTGGATGACAGCTAAAGAGTCCTCACGTACGTCCTCGGGTAGACGGCGGAAACACATCCGACTCGCACTGATTGTTTCATCAACTTTCTCTTGGACAGTTTGGGCGTCGTCGTCGCTCATCGGCACGTTATCCGGGAGGACATACCGCTGCCCCCACCGATTATCGTCATAATACTCTAGAAGATACTCATACAGTTCATCGAATGTTTTGTTCCCGACTTGCACCTCATATCCTCCTGAGTCGAACATGAGGTTGAGATCAAGTTCGTCGCTTAGACGGCTGATCTCACTATGTGTTTGCTCTCCGTGCGCGATAGGCGTGAAAATAACATTCTCTAACGGTGCCATCGTATGGTATTCATTCTCAAGCCGGGCGAAGAGTTTTCGCATTGAACTTGGGCAGATATTTAGCCCGGCATAGAATGTGAGCGTCATCTTTCTGAGGCTATCCGGTCTAGGTTTTCCATCCGAGTCGCGTTGCTACTGGGAATCTCCCCTTCGTCAAAGTCACCATAATCAACAACAACATCAGTTGTGATCCCTCCCCGGGTGTTGAATTTCCCAGTAATACGCATCCAGTGAGGAGAAATTAGTTCTGTAAGATCTTCCAGAATCTGGTTTGTCGCAGCCTCATGGTATATCTCAACATTCCGGTACGAGGTGAGATAGAGCTTGAGCGATTTTAGCTCAATAATATGTTCATCTGGAACATACTCAAAGAATATTGTTGCAAAATCCGGCTGACTTGGTTTCTCGGGGCATAAGCATGAGAATTCGGGCGCTGCAAGTTCTAGCTTCGTCGTTCGGTCAGGGTATTCGTTCTCGATTACGTCCAATGTGTCCGGATTAGGTGTACTCATTGTTGGCTACTATGTAAAGGTATGATACCGAGGCCGGAACGGCACAACTCGGAATGCATCAGGTGCGGTACCTCCTTCCATCCATTACATTTATTTCAGACACTTATAAAACCCTACGAAAAATGCATTTGTATTTTGTAATATTTTTTTTTGAAGTTTCGGAAATGGTTCCCTTCCGTATAATTCCTTACCGTGAGACGTTCTTGGGTAGAGGATTGTTGGTCAGTTCTCAGTAGTAGTTGGAAGTCACAGCGGGCAAGGGTAACACTCGTAACACCCGACAAAAGATGTTCTCAATTAATACGTTTGTCTCGGAACGTCGTGCCGCGAACCTGTGCCAACAGATTCGTTGGCGTGATGGCGTCTATTACTCATGTTGCCATGGAGGTCAACGTTTCTTACAAGACGATCTACCGACGCGTCCAGTGCTTCTGCGGGCGCTGGACGTGCCTCTGCCGCACCTCGAAGGATCTGTTGAGATTGACGGTATGTACGTTTGTCCAGCTGTTAGAGGATAGTATTCACCGGTGTCGAGTCCTAGCTTGATCTGCACAGCGTGGAGATGGAGGTTCAGCAAACATCCTCGATTCATTTTAGCGTTGGTATCAAGATCAACTTCCTCGTCAAGCCCGTTGACGAGAAAATTAGCGATATAGTCTTCGTGAATTTCACTGTCTGCTTGGTGAACACATCTTCAGTAGGCGGACTTTCTAACTAACCGGCTTTGTGAGGTACTGAAACTCCCTGAACTAAACATTGCCCTAAAGAGCATTTGTCTGACAAGTTTCAATGGCCCTATGGAGCATCTCCCGCGAAGCAAAATAATCAATATTAGCGCCACCAATTCACTAACATTTATTACAAACCTTACTTAATTTAACTATGGCCAATCAATCGTATTACGAGCGAGCGAAGCGATACGGACTTGTAGATTATGAGGTGAACTCCCTGGTACCCATTGGGCTCTGGTTCGCCGGTAAGAAACATACGAGATTAGGGTCGATTGCCAACAGTTACGAACCATCACTGTCTGAACTGACGAGTTGCAGTTTAAATTCGAAAGCAAAATTTGCTAACCCAGTTCGTATGCAAGAGCGGGGACTGTGCAAAGCCGGAGATCATTACATTGCCGGACGGCGATGCAACTGGGCTCCAACAGAAAAGGCATTCCAGATTATGAATGATATTTTCGATGGTGTCGAGGAGTTTATTCCAACTTGGGCAAATAATAAACATAGCGGTCGGCCCCTGTGCAGGGACGGGGGCGAACATCTACACCATCGCAAGGGTGTTCTCGTTTCAAAAAAATATTTCACCCAAGTTGGTGAACACATCACACACGCACGTCTGTATCCTAACTTTGGACAACAGGTGAGCCCAGATTTATTACTAGCCAAAGACGACTCGTACGTTGCCCGCGTTGAGGTCGTAACTCAACATAACGGATACGAAACCTGGCGCAAGAAGTTTTCTTTTTGGGACGAGTTAGACGATGCACCAACAGTGTGGGTTTGTGAGAACCGAAAGCACATCGTTCAATTATTGAACAATCTCATTGAACACGAACACATAATCCTTGACGGCGGACGCTTCGGGGGAGACCCCAGCAACTGGTCGCAAAAACGAATAAACGGTCGGTTACGACGTTCAGGACACACGGACTGCGCGATCACGATTCCAAGTATGCTTGAAGGCGATACGCTTCACACATTTGAATTCATTAAACAAAATAACATCAGCACTTTTGCATAATCTATAGACGGGGTGAATCCACCTCTATACCCACCAATATAATACAATAATGTGGACGGACAAGCGGGATGTACGAGAATTTAATTCCTGACGCTCGGTGGTGTGTACGAGCCGTGTTGATGCGTACGAGTAGATAATAAACGACTGTACGACGAGATTTTAGCTCGTACACACTATATCTAAGATATTTGTTGTTTCAAATCAACTCCTCTGAACAAAAAAGAAGCGATCGCACCTGCACTCACGGCAGAACAAAATTAATCGGCGACGACATAGTAGCCCGGACGGTACACAACAACCCTTCGACTTCGGCGAAGAGACAAAACCATATAGGCAATTATCAGTCTGTTACTATCCCAACGTGGGAATTCCACGGCTTCAGCCGTTTGGAGGATGTCAATCTGACTCATCGATACCAGCCGAATCCTTGTAGGGTCAAGAGACAAGATGTAATTATATACTATTAAAATATTAAATAAAGAGTTTATAGAGTTAAAATAATCACGTGGCCGTGGTGATTATTATATTACTACGTTCGCTCCTGATTGTGATCACCACGTTCGTATTCTAACAACTCATTTATTTCGTTGAGTGTCTGTTTGGCAAATGCAACAGTTCCAGCGTGTGTGTTTACTGGGATGCTCCCAGTATCTTTGTTTAATGTGTTTTGAAGGAGTACGTATTCTTCTTCAATTACACTCGCAGAGAAGGCAATCCGATTGCGGACACGTTTGAGTTCCTCGATAGGAACTGAGGCACGCTGTGAATGGGTTTTCTTTTTTGAAGCACCGATTCTGTGTCTATACTGATTGTTATTTTTACATCTGGTTTCTGATCTGCTATCGACCGTTTGCCCAGAGTCTCTCTGTGAATTTTGGTCGTAGTCACGCAGTCCTTTGAGAAAATCTGCATCCTCTGATCTTATTATTGATACGTATGCTCGACTGACCGATACGTCACCAGGAAGCTTTTTTGAAGCAATTTTTGCTGTCCGAGTATCCGTTAGATCAGGATTTTCCGTAATCGCCTCAACAATGGCCCGCTGCTTCTCAGTTAATGCACTATACCACTGCTGTAGCTCTTCATCATCCTTGTTGTTGCCAGGTTTAGCACGGTCGGGAGAATCGTTAGATATGTTGTTCTTTCTTGATCCCAGGGTTGTCTGAGATCCGGCGGCACATCCGGTATTTGCGTCTGGATCTGATTGCTCGCCGAAGCTATCTGAGTTACGATGTAGGCTGTTGTCCGGAGCGGCAGATAAGACCGATCGCTGGATCCCGGTCCTGTGTGGATATCTGTTGTTAATCGCTGTGTCAACTCCGCCAAGAAGGCCGCGATCGACGATGTCAATGATGTCCTGCTCGCTGAGTTCGCGTTCGACCACGTCAGCAACGCTGTTATTCGGGTTGATTTGTGTCTGTAGCGTCTTGAGCACATCTTTGTGATTATTAACGACTTGAGACGGATAGGATTGTGCAGTTCCAACGCGTGTAGCAATGGAGACAGCGGGTTCATCCGGGTGTTCAAGAGTTGCGATGATTATAGCTTGCTGTTTCGGTGTTAGTTGTGCAAGACTATGGGATTCATCATTATCACTGGTGTTTTTCGATTGATCGTTACTGCTATTATTCTCGGAGGTTGTATTTGTGTTTGCTGTCATGATTGGCAGCCCGGGTCAACGGGTGCTAGGACACCCGTGACTCGTTTGGCGGAGTCGATTCCCGGTATTTCAACAAACCCGCATTTATTTACTTAAATAATAGCATTTTGCAAAATGTATTACTACTTATGTCTATGTGACTTTGTTAGCTCATCTCTACACGAAAGCAGGGGGATTGCCTCGGATTCAACTCCCGATTCGATTCACTGAACAAATAATGGTACAGCGGCGTCTATTAACTCACCGGGATCAATCACACTCTTTGAGAATCGAGTTCCAAGTGTTAGTGGCGGCATATCGCTTGACACCATATGTGATTTGTCAAACCGACCAATCTGGATTGGTACTGTTGCGACATCCTGCAACCACATCTCAATTTGATTCGGGTCGTACCGTCCATCAACGTCGAATACTATGTATACATCATACCCTGCATCAAACAGCACTGTAAGGCGGCGGCGAAGGTCAAGCTGACTGACCTTCGAAAACACCTCAACTGCAACACGTGGAGTGTTCAGATGTACATCTGTTTGAATCCAATGATTGTTTTCTGGAGCAGTCACCCGCTTTTCTGGTTTAATACGTGGATATGAACCGGCTTGCTCAGGTGAATTACAGCCGGCGTGTAGCTGGTGAGAAGCACGCGCAAGTCGATGTGCGGACAGTTCGACAGCTGCTCGATGGGATGCACCCATGCTACCGTCGCCGAAACAATCGGGATCACCGTTCGTGTGCTCAAACCAATCAAATATGTCTTCAACTTGCTTAGCCTTCTTATTCTGCACATTATTTTTGATAAGAGGTTTATTACAAACAACACACTCGTATCGTGGCTTTCCATTGTTGTGACACGCGTTTCCTGAATTCTTGCGACGGATATTGCAATTGGGAGTAGACTGAGGTGTTATAAGATGTTGGGTTATGACCCCACCGTCGGTTAGTGTATTTTTATGTGGTTTTTGATATCTGGACTCTATATTTGATTGAGATTCTGGCCCAGTTACCACGACCCCGTTAACAGAGTCGAAAGCAATCAACATATTTGATACAATACGTCATTTATTATAGTACTTTCCACCCATCTATCAAAATCGTAGTATAATTGGATCTGACCACTTTCTTTTTATATTAACGAAGCTAAATAAAGTAAGGAACAATATAGATTAGACTTATTAACCTATAATTTTATAAGTAGAGATCAATTAAACTAAAATGTAAGGCGATGAACGCAGAATGCGGTGGGACTGGGATTCGAACTCACTCGCAAATCGAAGATTTGCTCACGGC
>OBKM01000788.1_pt1 | contig 14705 bp, 12 predicted proteins | sample 1519691 | NCBI WGS metagenome assembly OBKM01 (sample SAMEA37050418, study PRJEB22526) | metagenome | biome: saline pan; feature: lake; material: water | place: Egypt | collected 2015 | depth 0.5 m
GAACCTGTTTCAATTTATGTTTTCGGGCTATGAGCGGCTTCGATGGGCTGCAAATCACCCCCGATCTCAGTCCGTAGCCCCACTACGCTCCTCGATCGTGGTCCGATTTTCGCTACATCGCTGCTCGCTCTCGCCGTCGAATCCAAAATCAAAACAGGTTCTTAGACCGCACCCCCCGGAGGCCGAGGGGGTCGCTCCTATCTTTCGCGCCGTTTCAGCTCAGGGAGACGGGGATGATACCCGTGTCTCCGAAGAGCCAACCAGGTGCAAGCCCGCTCCTTTAGGCACAAGGGCCAGACGCGGGTAGGCGGTCAGGGACGGATTCTGCGATGCGGGGGCCGCCGCAGAAGGGCGCAAGGCGGCTATCGATGAGCGTATCTATAAGCAGGCGCGACGGTCGCTTCTTTACTGCGCCTGCACGGTATACCGCACGACGTGGTAGTCGGTGCCGGGCCCGTCGGTGACGCTGGTCTCGAGGCGGTATTCCAGGGTGACCTGCTCACGGCAGGGCGGCGCGGCCGGCCGATCGCAGGGTTCAATGTCGCGCAGAAACTCCATGGGCGCCTGGTCGTCGCGCAGTTCGATGGGCCCTTCGCGCGGGGTGCCGTGCGTCTCATCGCGCGCGGCAACGCTCAGGTCGAACTGGCGGTCGGTCACCTCCGTGTCTACCACAATCTCGAGCGGGCCTGCGGTGTCGGTACGCTCAATGATGAGGGTGGTGGACGCGTCTGTGTCCGCGGCGGTCGCCGTGCCGGGGGCAAACGAAGAGACGCGCAGGTCGGGCGGTCCGCCCTCGAACTCGAGCACCTGCGCGGCACTTGATGGCGCTCCCCACACGCCGGCCAGCAGCCCCACCGCCAGGAAAGCAATGAGTCCTCGAAGGAGGCCGAGCCGCCTGCTAGGCATCCGACCGGGGGGAGAGATGGAATACATGGGAGGGAGCGGTTGATGAGAAGCCCTTCGAACTCACCGGGAGGCCTTCAGCCGAGGAGGAGCGGTTAGTCTGCAAGCCTAAACACAAGGTCGATCTGGACGTCTCCGGGCTCAGCTTCGATGCCCACCTCGGTTTCATAGGTAACCTCTAGGTCGTCCGCCGCCGTTTGGCCCACGCCCTGCACCAGCGTCCGCGCCTCGGCCTCCCCGTCGCGGCTCAGCACTTCGATCGGGTCGCTGTCCATTGCTTCAGCGCCGGGCGGGGGTTCGAAGTATACGCGAACGGCAACGCCTTCCGGCGGGTCGCCCTGCACCTCGGCTTCTATGGCTTCGGCGCGGGGGGCGTTGGTCACCAGCGCGTAGGTGGCCGTAGTCTGGACTGTTTCGTTGGAGCTCGTAGAGAAGCGGGGAGGACTGTCCACAATAACTTCGCGGTACTCCTCGACCTGGGCGCTCACCTCGTGCTCGGCTTCGGTCTGGGCAATGGCGTCGTGGGGACTCACCAACCCAGTCAGCAGAATGGCGGCGAGGCCGCTGCCTACCAGCGCCCGGCTCGCCCAGGCGGTGAAACCCTCAGAATCGTCGGAGAAGAGGATGGAAGGTGCGGGAAGCATTCGGGACCTGTATGCGATAGTTGCTACTCTTCCGATATCGTGTACATCACAGTCGCCTCATATCCACCTGGAGGCAGCTCAACATCGACCGTAGCCCGATACTGGATGGACACCCCCTCGTCGTCGGTCTTCTGAACGTCCTCGACCACCGGGCTTTCGTCCGTGTCGAGAGGCGTCCACCCAAGTGACCTGGCTTCTTGGCCTTCCCCTTCCCCCTGCAGTTCAGGTGCCTCAACGTTGGCTTCGAGGGTGAGGCCGTCCGGAAGCTCGTCTTCCAGAGCAGCGGTGATCTCGCGAGGTTTCCCTTTCCCTGTATTGACCTCCAGGTTGTAGCTCGCAGCGCCCTCGTCCGTCTTGACGGGTTCGCCCAACTGTCCAATGCTGAGCGTGGGGTTCCCCACTACTTTGAGGTCAATTTTTTCCTGCACCGTGAAGTCAAGTTCAGCAAAGCTCTCCGTACTCTGCCCGGCCGCATCGTGCTCAGCGAGGCTCCAGAGGAGGAGGCTAGCCAGCAGCAACAGGCCGGCGCGCGCCCATCGCGCCGGGAGCAGCCGCCCATTCGATGGAGCCGGGAGCAGCCGCCCATTCGATGGAGACGTGGAGAGGCACGTACGATGGAAGCAGGGCGCCATAGCAGGCAGGGCAGATCGCGGGAATGGCGGTCTCGAGCGTGTGCAGGCGGCCTCTGTGGGCCGTATGTCACTGCGTGTTTCAGGTTATTGCACCACGGAGCGGACTCAAAGTTCGCAGCGGGCAAGCGGGGCCGGCGTGCCGTTTGGCTGTTCCAGCCGTTCAGAGGCGCCGAGCCAGCGCGCAGCACCAGCCTGTTGGGCCCGCTTTCTGGCTACCGCGGGTGCGGTAGGTGGCGAGGTCAAACGTCGTAGCCCGCCTCGCGATAGCGTTTGAGCTTGTTGGTGACCGTTCGCCGGGTGATGCCGAGCCGGTCGGCCGCCTCGCGCTGGGTGTCGCACCGTCGGAGGGCCCGGAGCACCAGCTGCCGCTCCATTTCCTCGAGCGTTGGAAGGTCTTTCTGATTCTCGGAGACGAACTGCGTGAAGATCTCTTCGACCGCTTCCTGGGCCTTCTCTTTCGCCTCGCGAAGGTGCTCCTCGCGCCTCCACTGGTTGGTCACGTCAATTCCGTAGCCCACAACGTGCGTTACGTCCCCGTCGTCGTTAAAGATCGGAGCGTGCACGCGGCGGTAGTGGCGCGGGCTGTCCGCACCGCGGTCCAGGGTCTCCTCAACCGCGACGACGTTTCTTATCTCAGCGGCCTGGCGAACGGCCTCGTCTCGGCGCCGCCCGATCTCGGGGTCTATTCCGCGGTCCCGGCAGTACTCCTCATTGATTTGGCCGATGATCTGGTCGCGCCGTTCCGGGTCTTCCACGCTACTTGCATTGACGGATACGTACTGGGCATCGGGAGTGAAAACGGCAAGCTCAACCGGGACCTGGTCGAAAACCTGCTCGTAAAACTCCTTTGCTTGGCGGCGCTCTTCCTCGGCTTCTTTGCGTCTCGTGACGTCCTGGGCTACTCCAACAACGCCTCGCGTTCCGCCCTCCTTTCCTTCGTAGGCGTAGACGCGATCGCGGATCCAGCGCTTCTCGTCCGTCGCAATGGTGCGGTAGGTGAGCTCCTCGGTCCTGCTCTCCCCAGAGCGCAGGGCCTGGTAGGCCTGCTGGAACGCTGCTCGGTCGTCCGGGTGGACAACCCTCTCGGCGTATGCTTCCGAAGAAGCATGCTGCCCCGGACCGATGCCAATCACATCATTCGTCGGCCCGTATCGCACCACGTTGCCAGAGGCGAAATCGATTTCAAAGATGAGCGAGCTTGTCGCCTCCAGGGCAAGTTCAATCTGCTCACGGGCCTCTTTGAGCGCCTCCTGTCGCTCGCGCTGTTCCGTCACGTCGGTTACGAGACCATCAACTATTGTCTCACCGGTTGTTGGGTCTTTTCCCTGCTGTCCGCGGTCGCGGACCCAGCGCGTCGCTCCCTCCTTTGTCACTACGCGATAGGTGAGGTCGTAGCGGCCTGATTCGGCCAGCTTCTCCTCGGCAGTGCGGCGCAGGCGCTCTCGATCCTCGGGGTGGACAATGTCTTCGATCCACCGGACGCTGTCTGCAAGCTCTTCCGGCTCGTAGCCGAGGACTTCCTCAACCTGTCCGTCCACAAATGCCAGCGGCCACCCCGGCGCGCGCCGAAGGCGAAACGCAAGCCCCGACAGGTTATCGACAAGGGCTTCGAGCCGACGGCGGTCCTTCTCGGTGTCGGTGATGTCCTGGGTCATGGCCAGGGCTCGCGGAGGATCTTCGCTTACCGGCACAACGCGAATGCGGTAGAGCCGCTCTCCGAACGGGGCCTCAAAGACCGACGGCGTTCCGTCGAGCGCGTCCCGGTAGCGGGCCACCGTCTCGGCGCTGAAAAGCTCGCTCGCCTGGCGCCCTTCGACAGCCTCAGGGGCGGGGAGGTGCTCGCCGGAGGCGTTTCCGCGGACGAGACGGAAGCGCAGGTCTTCGTCGAAAAGCGCCACCATGCCGTTGGGGAAGTGTTCAGCCAGGGCGCGGTAGCGCGCTTTGCTTTCACGCAGCTTTTCCTGGATTGCCTCAGGCCCGCGGCTGCTCTCGGAGGAGGCGCTATCGCGAGCGCGATCGTCGCGCTGCTGGTTGAGATGATCTACGACCATCGTGGCGAGGGTCTCGAGGCGCTCCAGGTCCGCCTCCGAGAGCGCACGCGGATCAGTGTCCCACAGGCAGAGCGCTCCTATGGAGCACCCGTTCTCTGCTACCAGAGGAGCCCCGGCACAGAAGCGAACTTCGATCTCTTCGTCGCTTCCGTTTCTGCCAAGAGGAATGCTACCCGGACGCAGGCCATCCTGCTTCTCTCCTCTCCCCTCAGCATCTTGAACAACCACCGGACCGCCTTCCGCGATCACCCGTTCGCAGAGCGATCCCTCCAGGTCGGCCGCATGGCTTTCGATCCCGGCGCCGGCTCGGCGCCACTGCCGGGTCTCTCCCGCGAAGGAGAGAGCGGCAGCTGTGGCACCGAAGAGATCAGCTGCATGCTGGGTGATTCGCCGGAGCGGTTTCTCCTGGAGTCCATCGAACACCTGGTACTGGCGGAGGGTCGCCTTCCGCTTCTTGGCGGAAGCGCCGGAGGCTTGTGACGCGTCGGTACGCATAGACAGGGCAGGATCAGAGGGCGGGGTATTTAGTCATCTACCTCAAACGACCTTTCGGTGTTTCTTATGTGTTCAAACAATCAGAGATGCCTCCCGTTGTGAGATCTTTGTAAAGCGATTCTCAGCTCGAGGGAACCGGCTGAGCACACGAAGTCTCAACTTGAGCGGGACGGTTGGGACTCAGGTCGCCCTCCTGATTGATGAGCAGGCTTTTGCGCTTCCCGCGATGTCGCATTTAGCGAAGCAGCGCCCCACCGGACGGGCACGGACGAAGTGAAAAGAACAGCAACAGCTGAAGGAGCCACACAGAACCTGTTTCACTTGTCGGACCGAGTAGCAGGGAGATCCTCCGCAGCAAGCCGGCGCAGCCGTCACTCGATTTTCTCGGCGGCTGCGTGGCGCGGAAGTCGAGTGGTAAAGCACGTGCCCTCGCCTTTCTCGCTGTCGAGGTCGAGTTGGCCGTCCATGAGGCCCACGAACTCGCGGACGACGGCCAGGCCAAAGCCGGTGCCGCCGTACTCACGATTGAGCCCCGCCGACTCTTGCTTGAACGGCTCAAAGATCGCGTCCCGCGTCTCCTCGCTGATTCCGATTCCTGTGTCTTCAACCTCCAGGACGGCCGTGTCGTCCTTATGACGAGCGCGGACCCACACGCGACCGTCCTCCGGAGTGAATTTAATGGCGTTGTCCAGGAGATTTCTTAGGATTCGGCGCAGGGCATCTCTGTCCCAATATCCTTCGAGAAGCTCAGGCGTCTGGGTGGTCACCTCGACTTTTTGGTCGTGCGCTTCCGGGGCGAGCTCCCCAACAACTTCCTCGACCACTTCCACGAGGTCGACGCGCCGCGGTCGTAGCTCGTAGGCTCCCCCTTCGAGTTTCGAGAGGTTCAGCATGGTCTCGAGGGTGTGACGGAGCTGCTCGCTGGCGTCGCGAATGTGGTCAGCGAACTCGCGGGACTCGGGCTGGTCTTCCAGGGTATCCTGCAAGATCTCGGCGTAGCCTATGATTCCGCTCAGTGGCGTGCGCACCTCGTGGCTCAGGTTGCTGAGTATTGCTTCCTTAAGACGGGCAGCCGCTTCCGCTTCTTCCTTCGATTCACGGAGCGCCTGCTCGCGCTCTTTCTGGTCGGTGATGTCAACAATGACCCCGTTGTAGTGGACGATATTTCCTTGGTCATCGTAGACAGGCGTGGCGCTCATGCGCCCCGTAAAGACCGATCCATCCTTGCATCGAAAGCGCACCTCTTCATTAGCTAACGCGCCGCTGGCTCGAAGCTTCTCGACCAGTCGGTCCCGCGTCTCTTGGGAAGCGTAGAGCGTCTCGGGGTTAGTGTCTTTGAGCTCTTCCGAGCTTTCATATCCGAAGATGTTAGCCAGAGCCTGGTTGGCGTAGCGAATTGTGCCGTCGAGGGTAGATTGAAAGATTCCGTCCGTCACGCCTTCCGTAACCGAGCGGAGGAACCGTTCGCGTTCTTCGAGTTCTCGTTCCGCTTCTTTGCGTTCCGTCACGTCCTGAGCGATTCCGACGACGTGCCGCTCGCCATCGTACCGGTAGGCATGGGCTCGGTCGCGGATCCAGCACACCGTCTCGCCCGCGACGCTCCGATACGTGAGCTCTCCTGCGTCCCGCTCTCCGGACTTCAGGGCCTGGTAGAACTGCCTGTGGATCTCCCGATCATCGGGGTGGACGACCGTCTCAGCATACGTCCCAAACGAGAGCGGCTGGTCCAGGTCGGTGCCAATCACGCGGCGCGTCGGTCCATACCGCTGCACCGTCTCGGATGTGACATTGACCTCGAAGATCAGCGAGTCGGTTGCTTCGAGGGCTAGTTTGACCCGTTCGCGAGCTGCGGCGAGCTCGTGCTCGCGCTCTTTGCGTTCGGTAATGTCGGAAAACAAAGTGACGCATTGCCCAGGGCGTGGCGAGAAAGCGGAGATCTCGTAGTAGCGATCGAGCGGCTCGGAATACTGCTCGAATCTGATCGGCGTTCCCCCAAGGCCCACCTCGCCAAACATCTCGATGAAGGGAGTCTCTTCAATTCCATCAATTGCTTCCGTAGCGCGCTTGCCAAGGACCTCCTCGGCGGCGAGGCCCGTCATTGCCTCAAAGGTTTCGTTGACCTCTCGGTAAATGTAGTCAACCGGCTGCCCTTCGTCGTTAGTGACAATGTCTTTGACGCCGATGCCGTAGAGGGCGTCATCGAACAGGCCCGAGAGCATACGCTCCCGCTCTCGCTCGCTTGTGACGTCACGGTATACCCAGAGGTGGGCTGTGTCGCAGGCATGGTCGAAGGGAACGTAGTCGCGCGTGAGGGTCCGTCCGTCGGTTGTCTCAAACTCGTCCCGATGAGGCTCACCCGCGTCGAGCGCGCGCTCCGCGCTCCCAATGAACCGGTCCGGAGCAGCCAAAAGATCTTTCGCAGCTTCTGCGTGGGCGGCAGCGTCCTGTCCGACGAGCGCGTCCGGAGTGGCGTCCCTCCCGAAGAGCTCGCAGAACGTGGCGTTGGCCATCTGAATCGTCCGGTCGTCGTCCTCAACCAGCACGCCGGCTGGAAGGTGCTCAATCAGTGCCTGGAGCGCAGCCTTCTGCTGTTCAAGCTCTTGGACCTGCTCTTCTTGAGCGTGCTCCTCTTGAGCGGGGCGCCCGCGCCATTGCTCCAGCTGGTTCGCCACCGTTTCGGCGAAGGTTGTAAGCTGTTGGATCTCCGCATCCGAGAGCTCTCTCGGTTCAGGTTCCATGATGCCAAAAGCCCCTACCAGACAACCGTCCTCGACCGCAAAAGGCGCCCCGGCGTAGAATCGAGCCTTTTCTTCAGCTACCATCGAGTCGCCTGCGAAATGTGCATCTTCCGCTGCATCTTCGACCGTCATCGGCGCCGCATGCTGGACTGTGCCCCTGCCAAGCGATGCGGCAAGGGAAGCCTCTTCATCGGGAAGACCCGCTGCGGACTCAAGCCACTGGTGCTTTTCAGTCACGAACGCCACGAACGCGGTTTGCACCTCAAAGACCTGCGTAGCGAGCTCTGTGAGGCGGTCAAATGCTTCCTCTGGTAGCGCAGGGAGATCGTGTTGATGGAGGATTCTCGCGCGCTCCCTCTCAGACGTGCCGGCAGTGCGCTTGGGAAAGGCGGAAAGGTCAGAAGCTGACATGACGGATGTGGAGTTGGTACTACAGACTGTACCTTTTACCTTTGCCACTTAGAGACCGTTCCACGCCGAAGCTTTGAGAGGCTGGCTAGGGCGCGGATGCAGAGGGGGATTTTTGGCAAGGCAGCCCCCGTCGTCCACTCGGCGACCTGTGTCAGGCCTCTTCACAATACTCGTTCGAACGACTCGACCCCTCTTCTCCCAGCGTCAGAGCCTCGCAGCGTCAGAGCCTCGCAGCGGGCCTGCCAGCTGTTTATTCTTCCATGATCATGTAAGTCACTTCAACCTCAAACTCGTCGGGCACTACCGTGGCGTCGACGTCTGCTTCATAGGTCAAGGTGAGATCCGGATCGTTGGCGCGCGTCAGGTTTTCGATGAGCGTTACGTTCTCTTCTTCCTCAACCAGGGACTGCTGGCCCGTTGTATCTCCTGACCCTTCGGGTTCCTCCATTTCGACGCTGAGCTCGATGCCCTCTGGCAGGTTATTGTCTTCATTGATGCTTGCCTGAATGGTGCGGGCCGTCTGATGATTAGCGTGCACTGCATAGGCGGTCTCAGCTGTTGTAGACTCTCCCTGCTCCAGCGTGAGAGTTGGGCCGTCTTCCAGGCTGAGGCTGACATTCTCCTCCACGGTTATCGTCACTGAATGGCTGGCCGCTTCGGTCTGAGCATGCACGTCCTGCGCGATTGCTGCTCCGAACAGAAGAAGAGCCGTGGCTATTCCTGTGGCGATGCGTTTCATTCTCTGGCGTGTGCGTGTGTGGGAGATTAGCGGTGCGCCGGGCCTGTCCAGTACCGGGCCTGTCCAGTACCGTCCGATACTATCTGAGCCCCTCCCCCGACCCACCATGTGTCATGCTTGACTTCGCTTCCCGGCTCTGCGGCGAAGGATAGTAGGTCCTCCCACTGATTATCGGCGGCTCGGTGGGCGACTTAAATGGACAGGGAAAAAGACGTGAGGGGGGCACCGCCTGCTCAGCACTCGTCTCCTTCCAGCACACTCATGATCTCATGGTGGCCTCTCTCTCGGGCTATCTCGCGGGCCGTACTGTCCCCTTCCGTAGGATCGGCGCCAGCGCAGATGAGTTTCGCCGAGAGATCATTTGCCCCGTGGGACACTGCTATGGTGAGGGGCGTTTCGCCGTGCCCGTTGCGCGCGTCGGGGGAGGCGCCGGCCTCAAGAAGACGTCCGACCACTTCAACGCGCTCCATTGCGGTTGCCTGCATGAGAGGTGTGTTGCCCGACTCGTCCCGCACGTCCGGGCGCTCCGTCTCCTGGAGCATGGCCTCAACGGCAGCGATGAGCCCCGAGCGGGCCCCCAGGTGAAGCGCTGTCTCGCCGTCGGATGTACGCGCTTGGGGATCGGCGCCAGCTTCAACGAGGCGACGAGCAACGTCTCCGTGGCCTTCACTCGTAGCAAACAGCAGAGGTGTTTTGCCCGCGTGCGTAGGCACCTCGGCGCTGTCTCCTACGTCGAGGAAAGCACGGTTTGCGTGCTCATTTGGGTTAGCGTCCGCGTTGAGGAGGGCTTGCACAACGGACAGCCGGCCGGCCTGCGCTGCTCGCATGAGAGGGGTAATGCCGTCGTCGCGTGCGGCGTCGACCTCTTTGCCCGCGCTGATGAAGAGGCGTACCACATTCTCCTCACCTGCCTGGGCGGCCTCAACGAAGGCATCCGTCTCATAATCAATGCCTCGGTCTTCAAGAGCTTCGAGGGGAGAGCGCTCCTCAGAGACGCCTTCACATCCTCCCATCAGAAGAACGATGAAAGCAGACGTGAGTCCTGCGGCCAACGCGGACCATGAAAGCAGCGTGTTGGAGAGTATCCCCCGCTTCGAATCAGCCATCGGTCCTATTCCCCTCTGATTTCTCTTTTCAGGTGTCGGAAAATGATGCGGCGACCCGCATCGTTTGCCATTCTATTCGCGTAGGTAACTATTTACAGCAGCACGGTACGCCCGCCTCATCTGGATTGTCAGTTAGCTATCTCCACCGCTCGCAGCCCGAGATCAAGTCCGAGAATGATTGGCTCAAGATCTCAGGGTTGTATTCATGTTCTGACATACAGCAGTGCATGACCAGCAGTGCATGACTTTGTAACGGTCTCTACAACGCCGCGGCGCGCTTCTCTCCATCACTCGTCGAGCGCAGCGTACAGCTGCTCCAGCTCCTGCTGGGCCTGTCGCATCTTTTCACGCAGTTCCTCAGACTTCTCCGGCCTAACGGCTCCTCGGTTGCGCATGATCTCATCGAGCTGCTCGACACGAAAAAGGAGCTCGTCGATCCTTTTGTAAATGCGAGCTTCATTGAAGTCCTCAACGTGGTCGGCAGAGTCGGACGCGTTTCCAGATGCCAAATCCATTGTACACAGCAAGAAAGAGATGGGAGTGCAGTAACTTACATTGTAGTTTCAAGATCAAGAACCTTTTGTGTTTCAAGTTTTATGGCCGAGTCTTACGACCGAACGGTCTCTATCCCCACCGACGAGGGATGCATACGCGGCTCGTTCGGTTGGCTGACGGCATGTGCAAGTTTCCATCTGGCGCTCCCAACTCTCCCTCCTAGAGAGGTGCCGCGCCTCGCGCGGCGGAGGTGTTGCCCCCGGTGTGGACGACCTCACCGCGGAAGCCACCGAGCATGGAGTAGGTGTATGAGGAAAGCGACGCGTCGGCTCTGAGCATCTCGGGATCAATGGGAGAAACCGGAGAAAGTAAGTGGGGCGCCGGGCCGCATAAGGGCGTTAAGGCGCGCGGGAGGAGAGTACGAAGGCGAGCGCCGAGACACAACCTGAGGCGGAAGACGGGAAGCCCAGCAAGTAGAAAACTTCGAGACGGAGGTACAATAAAATTCCTGCTTCCGGGCTTTGTGCTCAACAAACAGTCTGTGCTCAAAAAAAACAGATGGCCTATGGGCCGCTTGCCGGTCGGGAGCGTTCGGCTCCCCCTCGGCCCTACCCGCCTTGCTGGCGCGCCCGGCCGATCGCCTGCTTGAGCTCTTCAGGGTGGCGGGTGCCAATCGTCACCGTTTGGGTCCGCGCGCCCCCTTGCCCTACCTCAAGTTTCAGCACGCGCGTCCCGCTGACGCGGTAGATCGGAGCCGGCGCAACCGCATCTCCCCTAATAAGCGGCGCGCCCCAGATGGGACGCCAGTCCCGGCTCGGCTCAGCGCGATCGATCGCGTCGATGGCAACCACCCGCTCCCACAGCCCAGGCCCGAAGTGCAGACGCACCGCGTCCGGGTAAACCTCGATTGTCATCGAGTAGAGAAAGAAGCCCATACATCCAGCACCTCCTGCTACCATGCCTGCCGACTGCGGGGCGCCCTGCGTAAGAGCGCCCGCGAAAATCGGTCCGGCAATAAGGGCCAGAAGGCCGAGCGATACGTACCCGATCTCAACGTGCCGGTAGAGACGGCGCTCCGCCGAGCGCTCGCTGGCGAGAAGACGCGTCTCTTCTAATCCGTCAGGCTCGGAGCGCTGGTGTAAATCTACGCCCGGGTGCGAAAGTCCAAGCCGACGGGCGACCTCTCGACCAGCCACGTAGGCGACAGCACTGGCGCCGAGGGCCGCTCCCGCAGAGCTCAGCACCGAAGCAAGCCCTCCAGTAGGAGGCCAAAGCACCACGAGCGCCGCGGTCCCGGCGAGGACCGCGCCAGCAAGACCGATCTGCGGCGGTGAGAAGGCGCGAGAGGCGTCTTCACCTTCAGGCATGACCAAGCAGAGAGGAGTGCGCAGGAGACTGTTGGTTTATCTTCTTTACAAAGAGTGCAGCGGCCGATGGTTCGTCGCCAGCAAGGGCCACCGGCGCCGCGCTCAGCACTTGCGCTGCCTCGTCGTGATAATACGGCACTCTGCATAATACGGCACCCTGCGAGTACAGAGGACGCGCCTGATGCCGCGCCGCCTGTCGAGCCGACAAAACGGACACTGAGAACCTATTACTACTCATGTCTCAGGGGAATCTCAGAAGCATCCCCACCACGGGCGCTGATTTATTGCGCCCACATCGCCTCGCGGCTCGTCCTCGCCGTCGCATCCAAAGTCGCAACGGGCTCTCCATTCTCCGGGCGATGCGCGCCGAAGTAAGCTAGGACCTTTCCATGTATCGTGATAAGTATTATCGGGATATGCAAATTAGCATTTTTGTTACGGCGAAACATCAGTTGGAATTTACCCGGTCGAGGTGAACGTCCATCTGCGGGAACGGGATGCTGATGCCGGCCTCGTCCAGCTTGTACTTCACCGCGCGGGTGAGCTCGCGCTTGAGCCGGAACGAGTCGCCGGTCTTCGCCCAGATGCGCACCTGCCAGTCGATCGACGAGTCCCCCAGCCCCACGAGGGCTGCCTGCACGCCTTCCTCCTCAACGCGATCGTCGATGCTCTCGGCCGCCTCGACCAGCACCTCGCGCGCCGCGTCGATGTCTTCCGGGTAGGCCGTGGCGACGTCTGCGTCGACGCGCACCACGTCGTGATAGAAGTTGTTTTCAATGGTCGAGCCAAAGACCTCGCCGTTGGGAATGATGATGCGCCGGTTGTCGAAGGTGTCGATCTGCGTGTAGAAGAGCTGAATGCCTTTGACAATGCCGGATTCGCCGGCGACATCGACATAGTCGCCCACGTTGAAGGGGCGAAAGATAATGAGCATCACGCCGGCCGCGAAGTTGGCGAGCGTGCCCTGCAGGGCGAGCCCCACGGCAAAACCGGCGGCCGCAAGAACGCCCACGAAGGCCACGACCTCCACGCCAACGGTGTCGAGCGCCACAAAAATGGTAAGGATGAGAACGGCGTAGTAGGACAGGTTGGCCATAAAGCTCGCCAACGTTTTATCCACCGACGGCTTGTCCATCGACCGGCGGATCAGATTGCGCAGCCATCCGGCCACCATCCAGCCGACGATGAGGATGACGATTCCGGCCGCCGCGCTAGCGAGCAGAGGAACGAGATCAGCGAAGGAGTATCCAGCTATGAGTTCGGTGTCCATAGGAAGCGGAAGTATCAGTGGTAGAGGAAAAGAGCAGGATCCAAGCGATTGGAACGGTCGCGAAAATACGAAGGGAGCCGCGCGGAGGCAAAAGCGCGTTATCGGAGGCGAGGTGACCGAGGCTCAGAATGCCCCTTCGATGGGGTAGCTGTCGATGGCGTAAAGGCCATGGTCGGGGCTTCCTACGTACGCGAGCCCGTCGGAAACAGCTGGCGAGGAGGCAATGCCAGCAATGCCAGAAGGCGCGCCTTCAACGATATCCGCGACGTCAACCGACCATTGCTCGGTTCCCTCTTCCGCGCCGAGCGCACAGACGCGCCCGTCCCGGCCGCCGGTAACCACCATGCCATCGGAGACGGCCGGAGACGAGATATGTGGAACGGGCGTGCAGCCGTAGTTGGCAACTGATCAACACCTTGAATTCAAGGCGCAACCGCTGCTTCTAGAGGATCCTGCCTCTCCCCGTCTGGTATCTGTGAGGCAGGACGTTCTATTTGATCTTTCTGTTTGATCTCTTCCCGATCGACCTACCCTAACCTCTGGAAGCGCGTAGCATGCGAGGTATCAGTCGCCAATTATCGGTTCTTCTGATTGCTGTCCTTTTCGTCCTTTCGGGCTGCTTGCCCACTTCCTGCCAGCGCGAGGAGCCGACGGCGCTCTTCCCGGCTGACTCTCTCTCCCGGGAGATTGCCGAAAGCATGCCCTCCGACTCGATAAGCCTTATCCACGCCACGCGAGGTCCAGAGGAGACGCCTCTCTCCTTTCCGCGCACGATACAGTTCGGTTCCGACGGCACGATTTACGCAACCGATGCCGAGCGCAATCAGATCTACACCTTCAATCAGGATGGCACTTTCGATCGCATCCTGGAGATTGATGGGCTCGACATCCCCTTTCTAGCTGACATTCGGGACGACACCCTGGTGGTGCATAATGCCGGGGCAAGTCGTATCGACATTATTTCCGGCGAAGAGCGCGTGCGAAGCGTATCCCTACCGCAGGATAACACCCCGCGAGACGCGCTTACGTATGCCACCGCCACTGACTCCGCTGCCTATCTGAAGGTGGCCAGCGAGCAGGCCGGTGTGTACATCGAGCGCCTCAACAATGACGGCACTCCCACGGGTCGCGCGTCGCTTCCGGGGCCGCACTGGCGCCACGCTGGGCTCCTTCGTCTTTGGGAGGATCGCCTGGTGAGTCTTTCGGGATTTCGACCGCTCGTCGACACGTTGCCTGTCGGCTTCAGCGACGGCGCGGAGGCCGACTCGGTGCATCTGCTTGGATTCAACTCGCCGATGCTAGCACGCAGCCGCGGCTTTACGGTCGGAGGCGATGTGTCCGAACCGCCGCTGCTCTCCCCGTCTGCGACGACAGCGGGGCAAAAGCTTTTCGTTCTCAACACGCGCCCAGGGTGGCTGCATATCGACGTGTTCGATCAGCAGGGTACTCTCCACTACCGGCTTGAAGAAGCAAACCCCGAGCTCGACACGGACCACTACCCGCGCGACCTCGCGGTCTATCGCCATCCGGAGGGGTACTACCTTCTCGCTATACTCCTCTCCGACCCCGAGCCGGCTCTCGAACTCCACCGCTGGATCCCCAGACGAGGGGACCTGGCTTCCTTGCCCTAAGAACCTGTTTCAATTTATATCTTCGGGCTGTGAGCGGCTTCGATGAGCTGTAAATCGCCCCCGATCTCGGCCCGTAGCGCTGCTACGCCCCTCGACCGTGGTCCGATTTTCGCTTCATCGCTGCTCACTCTCGCCATCGAATCTAAAATAAACAGGTTCTAAGTGCACCTAGAGTAGGTGGATCTAGAAGTAGTACCGCAGGCCTAATCCGCCTCCGAGATTG
>OBKM01000789.1_pt1 | contig 14685 bp, 16 predicted proteins | sample 1519691 | NCBI WGS metagenome assembly OBKM01 (sample SAMEA37050418, study PRJEB22526) | metagenome | biome: saline pan; feature: lake; material: water | place: Egypt | collected 2015 | depth 0.5 m
GCCACGAGCCGACGAAGAACGGGCTCGTCGACGAGGAGACCGCACGCGAGGAGATCACGCAGATCAGCGACCGGTACGGCTTCGACGTCGCGCGTCACCTCGACACGCCGGTTCGGGACCTCGATGTCGGGGTCCAACAGCGTATCGAGATCGTCAAGAGCCTCTATCGCGGCGCGGACGTGTTGATTCTCGACGAGCCGACCGCCGTATTAACCCCACAGGAAGTGGACGCGCTCATGGAGGTGATGGACGACCTTCGGGCGGACGGCCACTCGCTTATTTTCATCACTCACAAGCTCGACGAGGCGCTCTCGGCAGCGGACCAGATCACGGTGTTACGCGACGGCGAAGCCGTCGGTAGCGTCGATTCCGCGGAGACGGACGAGCGCGGTCTCGCCCGTATGATGGTCGGCCGGGAAGTGCTCTTCGACCGACTGGAGCGGGAGGGCGAGCCCGGCGACCCGGTGTTGACCGCGAGCGACCTCCGCGTCTCCGGCGATCGGGGCGTCGAGCAGGTCGCCGATGTCGACCTCACGGTCCGTGAAGGCGAGATATTCGGGATCGCCGGCGTTCAGGGCAACGGCCAGACGGAGCTGATAGAAGCGATCACCGGGCTACGATCGATCGACGACGGGACGATCGAGTTCGGCGGCCGCGACGCCACGGAGATGAGCCGGCGCGAACGGATCGAGTCGGGAATCGCGTACGTCCCCGAGGACAGACAGAAGGAGGGACTCGTACAGGAGTACGACCTCGTGCGGAACGCGCTGCTCGGAAACCAGACGATCGAACCCTTCGTCGACGGTGCGCTCGTCGACTGGCCGTTCGTCGCCGACCACGCGGAGTCGATCGTCGAGGAGTACGACGTACAGCCGCCAACGACGACGTCGGAAGCCTCCTCGCTGTCCGGCGGTAACCAGCAGAAGTTCATCGTGGGCCGGGAGATCGAACGCGACCCCGACCTGATGGTGGCGTCACATCCGACCCGTGGCGTGGACATCGGCGCGATCGAGTTCATCCACAACCGACTCATCGAGCTACGGGACAGGGGGGTTGCGACCCTGCTCGTCTCCTCCAAACTGGAGGAGGTGCGGAAACTAGCCGACCGCGTCGCGGTGATGTATGAGGGGGAGTTCGTCGACATCGTCGATCCCGGCGGCGTCACTGAGGAGGAGTTCGGGCTGCTCATGACCGGTCACGGCGTGGACGAGGAGGTCGATCCCGGACCCGACCTCGGAATCGAGGACGAGGAGGTGACGGAATGAGCAGCGTGTCCGATACGGACGAGTCGAAGAGTCGCCTCGAACGGATCGCCGGCTATTTGCTGGATGCGACCGTGCTCGAACGGATCGGCATCGCGGTCGGAGCTACCGCGTTCGCGCTGTTGATCGGGCTCGTGATCGTCGCGCTTGCGGGCTACGACCCGTTCCGGTTCGCGACCCAGCTCGTCGTGGGTGCGTTCGGCAGCGAGCGCGCGATCGCACGCACGCTACGGTTCTCGACCCTGTTCGTGCTCGCGGGACTCGCGGTCGCGGTCGCCTTCCGTGCCGGCGTCTTCAACATCGGGGTACAGGGCCAGTTCGTCGTCGGCGGAATCGCGTGTGTGATGTCGATCATCTGGACCGCACCATATCTTCCGACGGGCACCGTCGGCGGCGTTCTCCTGATCGGGATCGGCGTGGTAAACGCGATCGTCTTCGGCGGCTTGTACGGGGCGTTACCCGGTGCGCTGAAAGCGTACGCCGGGGCGAACGAGATCATCACCACGATCATGTTGAACTTCATCGCGATCGGTGTGGTCGGCTGGCTCGTCAACGGCCCGTTCCGCGGCGAGGAGGCGACGAGCGTCCGGACCGAGCAGCTACCGGACTACGTCGCGTTCCCGCAGGTGGTGTTCTCCGATCCGAACTTCTCGGTCGTCGGGTTCGGGATCGCGGTGCTTTCGGTCATCGGCGTGGCATTCGTGCTCACACGGACCCGATACGGCTACGACATGGTTACGAGCGGCTATCAGGCGACGGCCGCCAGGTTCTCCGGAGTCGACTCGAAACAGACGATCGTCGCCACGATGACGCTCTCCGGGATGATCGCGGGACTCACTGGTGCGGTCTTCGCGATCATGATCCAAGGTTCCTACACCGATCCCGCGGGGATCGGGAACTACGGGTTCGACGGGATCGCGGTGAGCCTGTTGGCGGCGAACAATCCGATCGGGGTCGTTCCCGCAGGGATCCTCTTCGGCGGGCTCGAATCCGCCGGATCACACATCCAGATCCGCAGCGACGTCCCCGTCCAACTGATCAACGGGATTATCGGACTCGTCGTGTTGTTCGTGGCAGTCCCCGAACTGTTCAGAATGATCGGGGCTCGCATGGGGCTCGGAGGTGACGACCGATGAGTGACGACGGACTCCTCCAACAACGGTGGGTTCGGCTCGGCGCGAGCGCGGCGGTCGTTCTCGTCGTGCTCGGAGCCGTCGGATCGATGATGTTCGGCTGGGATCTCGAACGGCTGTTGACCGTCGGGTTCGTCAACCGCTCGCTTCAGATGGCGACCCCGATCACGCTGGCGGCGATCGGCGGGCTCTACGCCGAAAAGAGCGGCGTGTTCAACATCGGTCTGGAAGGGTTCATGATCATCGGCGCGATATCGACGGCCGGAGTGCTGTTCGCGCTCGGCGGAACGACGCCCAGCCAGGGCGACATCTGGATCGCGATGGTGGCCGCAGTACTGGTCTCGCTGGTCTTGACGGCGATATTCGCGGTGCTGCTCATCGACTATCAGGCCGACCAGATCGTCGCCGGACTCGCGGTGTGGTTTATCGGGCTCGGCTTCGCGCCGTTCGTCGCCTCGCTCGTCTGGGGCAGCCGTAACAGTCCGGGACTGGCGAGCATCGACAACGTGACCGTTCCCGGGCTCTCGGAGATCCCGTGGATCGGCCCGGTTGTGTTCGATCAGTCACCGCTGGTGTTGTTGACGCTCGTTCTCGTCATCGCCTCGTGGGTGTTTCTCTACCGGACCCGGTACGGCTACTGGGTCCAGGCGGCCGGCGAGAACCCCAAAGCACTCGATACGGCCGGGGTGAACGTCACTCGCGTCAGGTACGCCACCGTGCTGTTCTCCGGTGCGATGGCCGGCTTCGGCGGTGCGGTGTTACTCGCACACGCGGGCAACTTCGTCGGTACGGGAGACACGATGGTTAACGGCCGAGGCTGGATCGCGATCGTCGCGTACCTGTTCGGCAACTACAATCCACTCGGAGCGGCTGCGGCGGCCGTGCTATTCGGCGGGTTGGACATGTTACAGGTACAGTTCCAGACCGCCGGGATCGACGTTCCGAGCCGGCTCGTGAACCTCTTCCCGTACGTCATCGTGATCGTCGTCCTCTCGGTGTGGGGTAAGACACGGATGCCCTCCGCAGTCGGCGAATCCTACGATCAGGAGGAGTAGCGGGAGGGACCCCCCGGTCGCTCGGATCGCCGACCGCGGTTCGGACGGCCCGCGGGCGAAACCACGGTCCGTTTCGCCTCCCAGCCGTTTCAGCTCCGTCCGTTTCTCTCGACCGTTCCGGTCGACGGTGAACGCCCACGAGGAACCGGTAGTCCGGGAGTTACCGGGAGGTCCACTCGGTCCGTCGACACCCCGCCGTCAGCGCGGGCCGCCAGTTCCTCGCACCGTTTTGCCCAGATCACCCCGAGCGGGACCGCGGATCCGATCGAAGCGAGCATCGAACCGAGCGTCGAGTGGATCGCGAAGAAACGCCTTCAAATAGGTTCGTAAACGGTCTACGTCGATCTGCGGTCGGTATAAAAGGTTAGACGCTTGCCGTAAAAAGTCGTTAAACTGTTTCGACAACCGTTAATCGGAGCGAATACGACACAACGCTCGTCCCCTTATATGATGTCCCCGTCCCATGGTGGAATCGAAGCAGGTGACCCAAATGTCAAGCGAAACGTCCCCCCCAACCGTTCGCAAGCCGACTCGACTCGGCAGTACGCTCTCCACCTGGTTCCGGCGACTCACCGTCGACGGTGCCAGAGCCGTCGCGTTCTGGGCAGCGATATTCCTCCCAGTCGCGTACGTCCCCGCAGTTTACGGGGTCGGCGTGTTCGACGGTGCCTGGAGCACGCTTGCGCTGCTCGCGGCACACATGGTCTGTGTCGTGATCGGACACGGACACAACCGTCCCGATGGTGATCAGCGATGAGTACGAGCACGTCCCACGGCGACGCCGAGAACTCGCCCGACACGACGACCGATCCGTCGACGGACCCCCCGTCGAAGGCGGAGCGACTGGCCTCGTACCTCAGGTCGGAGGCCGCCGACGGCGAGACCTATTTCAAGGCGAAGTTCATCGCCGACGACGTCGACCTCTCGCCGAAGGAGATCGGTGCGCTGATCGTCCAACTACAGGAGTCGGTCGGCGACCTCGAGATCGAGAAGTGGTCGTACACCGGCGCGACGACGTGGCGGGTCTCCACGAGGTAGGAACGCCGTCGATCACCCGCCGGGGTCACCGGGATCACGCCGACGTTACGCTGCCTTCTCTTCGGGTCCACTGCCGTTCGTTCCTCCGTGGCCGTGTGCCCGCACGTCCGCGTACGTCTTCGCGAGCACCATGACGACGAGCGCGCCGACCGGCTCGCCGAACAGCCGTACCGGGATCGAGCCGAGCCACACCGTGACGAACAGGACGAGCAGGTGATCGAACGGTGCGATCATCAGCGCCACCGGTCCTGTCCGCTCGTACTCGCGGCGGCCGAGGTACTCAACCCGGTAGGAGACCACGTGTGTCGCCGCAAGCCCGACCGTGGCCGCGACGACGACAAGCGGGGAGCCCGGATCGATCCCGGCGACGTCGTCGGGGATCGAGATCACGATCGCCCCGAGGAGCGTCCAAAAAACGGCGTACGTTCCGAGGAACTGCCCCAACACCGTCCGGTTCGATGCTCCGGCGAGCTCCCGCACCGATCGCGACCCGCCACCCATCGGGCTGTACTCCCAGTCGGGGAGTTCGTTGGGGTCGTCGGTCGCTTCAGACCGCCGGATTTTCGCCGCGATGCTCGCACCGATCACGCCCGTCTCGATCCAGTAGACGACGAGGAGCGTGTGGAGGTCGAACCCGAACAGTACGACCCCCGCGAGCGCAGCGGCGTTGCCGGCGAGAACGGCTCCGAGAGTCGGATCGGACCGGGGATCGAACACGAGCGTAGGTACGGCGGACTACGGATAAAGTGGTTTGTTTATAAAACGGGTCCTGACGGCGCAGTTCAACTCGACGCCGTGGCCGACTCGGGAGCGTCTGCGCCCTCGTATTTGTCCTCGAACTCCTGGATCAGCTGTCCCATCTTCGCGTACCAGTCGTTCAACAGCCGCTGCATCTCGCCGGAGATCTGCTCCGGGTCGGTCGGTTGGTACACGTGATAGTAGCCGCCCTGTTCGTAGTTTATCTGCTCTTTGGTGATGAAGCCGGTCTGTAGGAGTCGTTGAACGGCGCGGTACGCCGTCGACCGCTCCCGGTCGACTGCGTCACCGATCTCGTCTATCGTGAGCGGCTCGTCGCTCTCGACGAGCACCTGAAAGCACTCCCTGTCAAGCGGCTTGAGGCCGTGAAAACACTCCAACAGCCCCTCACACTCCATGTCGCTCCGGAGCTGCTCAGCCAATGAATCGGGCATGGTATTATCGCTCGATAGGAGCCGTTCTATTAAAAGGCTTGTGTGGCTTGCGTACAAGTCCGCTCGCGCGGGAAGCGGTCCGACGACCGGTCATCGGCGAGCGAGGAATATAACCGGCACCGGCTGGAACCGTAGCGTATGAGCGACGACCTCCCGGCCGCAGTCGACGAGTTCATCGACGGGACGGACGCGGCACTCGAGGAGTACGACCAAGGGTACGCCGACGCGGACGCGACCGTATCGGTGATCCGAAGCCACCTCGCCGACCTTCGAGACGCCACGGACGACTGAATCCCGGCGTCTCGGATCCGCGCGTCACATCGGATCCGCCGTCGTTTATGTTGTCCGCGTTCGACCCTCGGATATGGTCTCGGAGATCTTCGACCCCGACCGCTGGGAGCCGGTTACCGACGAGTTCGACGACGTCACGTACCATCGCGGCGTCGACGAGCCCGTCGTCCGGATCGCCTTCGATCGTCCCGAGGTTCGCAACGCGTTCCGACCCGGCACCGTCGACGAGCTATACGCCGCCCTCGACCACGCTCGCAAGCAGGCGGACGTCGGCTGCGTGTTGTTGACGGGAAACGGCCCCTCCAACTCCGACGGCGGCTGGGCGTTCTGTGCCGGCGGCGACCAGTCGGTCAGAGGTGACTCCGGCTACGAGTACCGCGACGACGACGAGGCCGGCGACGAGGAGGACGAACTGGTGCGGGAGGCACGAGCCGGTCGACTCCACGTGCTCGAGGTCCAGCGGCTGATCCGGTTCATGCCGAAGCCGGTCGTCGCGGTCGTCCCCGGCTGGGCGGTCGGCGGTGGCCACTCGCTACACGTCGTCTGTGATCTGACCCTCGCGAGCGAGGAGCACGCGAAGTTCCTCCAGACCGACCCGGACGTGGGGTCCTTCGACGGCGGGTTCGGATCCGCGTACCTCGCGAAGCAGATCGGACAGAAGAAGGCCCGAGAGGTGTTCTTCCGCGGGAAGACTTACTCCGCCGAGGAGGCGGATGACATGGGGATGGTCAACGAGGCAATCCCCCACGAGGAACTGGAGGAGGTCGCATTGGAGTGGGCCGACGAGATGACTCGCAAGTCGCCGACCGCCATGCGGATGCTGAAGTACGCGTTCAACATGGCCGATGACGGGATGGTCGGCCAGCAGGTGTTCGCCGGGGAGGCCACCCGCCTCGCGTACATGACCGAGGAGGCACAGGAGGGCCGCGACGCCTTCCTCGAGAAGCGTGACCCGGCGTTCGAGGAGTACCCGTGGCACTACTGATCCGGGCGTCACACCGCGTATCGGTCCGGATCGGATCGGCCAGTCAGTGCGAGACGTACTCCTCGCTCCCCGCGATCCGGCGTGCGAGCCGGTCCCGATCCGCCCGGATGCGCTCGGCGAGCGACGCTATCGACGCCAACACCGGATACTGCGGCCCCTCCATCGGTTCGTACAGGTACCCGGTGAACCGGGGGGCGTCCGCACCGTTCCCGTCTTCGAGGACCAAGGGAGGGTCCCGAAGTGACGCCTGACGGTCGGCGGCGGCGGTGTCACACCGGTCTTCGAGAGCGCCCATCCGTTCCCATACGTCGATCGAGGCGTCGGTGCGTCCCCCGTGTGAGACACCTTCGAGGTGTTCGTTCAGCCGGGTCCGCTGTCGGTCGATATTCGTCAGCGTCGTCTCCGCGTCCGTCAGTTCGTCTAACTCGGTATCGATGGCGTCCGCGAGCGATGCGCGTGCTCGGGCGGCCTGCCGGCTCCGGCCGATGAGTGCCGACTGGAGCGCGGGCGAGAGCGTCCCGTTCGACGCCAACGACGTCGTCGTGTCCGGACCCAGCTCCGCGGCGAGACTTTCGGCAACGCTCTCGTCGTACTCCTCCGTGTAGTGTGGCAGCGACATCACGGTGTCCCGGTACGTGTCGAGGACGTTTCTCACTCGAACGTCTCCCGGTCCGCCGACGCTCTCCGCGTGCTGTGTGCCGATGACCGACCCGTCGAACGTCGATCCCGTGGCGTTCACCGGGGACGAGTCGAGCCCCGATACCCTGTCGGCGAACTCCTCGAAGGCGTCGCGCTCGTCGAGAACTCGCCGGCGCTCCCGCCGACAGCACGACTTCGCGTCCCGAACGTACGCGAACGCGACGAAAGCGAGAAGCCCGACGAGAACGAGGGCCGTGACGACGCCCGGATCGGTCACCAACCCGGCCACCTCACACGAGAGGCTCCGACACTCCGATCCGAGCCCCGAGTCGGAGATCCGGAATCTCACGTCTCCGCCACGATGCAGGCTCATATAACGCGTTAACACGGTACATGCTCAAAACTGTTTTGATTGTTCAATGACCGGATGAAACGATCTCCGGCGACCTCCGATGACCTCCGACGACCTTCGGGACGTCTTAGCAAACGATGACCGGAACCGTTTTGCGGATCGCCGGGTCACGGTCCGAGCGTGACGACGCTGCTGGACGATCTATCGGGGTTCGAGTTCGAGGAGCTGATGGTCGACGTGTTCCGCCATCAAGGCTACCGAGACGTCCGGCAGGCAGTCAGGACTGCGGACGAGGGACGCGACGTGACGATGGTCGACGATCGAGGCTCCGGAGAACCGGTCGGCGTCGTCGTCGAGTGTAAACACACCGCGACGGTCGGCCGGCCGGTCGTCCAGAAGCTCCACTCCGCGGTCACGACTCACGACTACGACGGGCCTGTTCGGGGGATGGTCGCGACGACGGGCCGCTTCACGTCACCGGCGGCGGAGTACGCCGAGCGCGTCACCGACGCGCCCGACGACGTCGACATCGAACTGCTCGACGGGCGGGAGCTCCGCGAGATCGGCGATTCGATCGGTATGGATCTGTACAGCGGCCGGATCGAGGTGCTCTGTAACGAGACCCTCCCGCCGCCGGAGAGCACTGACGACGTGGCGGCCGAACGAGACGCGGCCGCAGCCGACATCGAGAACCTCGCTCCCGCCGACCTCCCGGAGCCGACGGCGACGCTTTCGTTCGCGCCCACGCTGCTCGTCGAGACCGAGGTCGACGCGACCTTCGAGACGACCGTCGGCGTGATCCACTCCGTCTTGGAGCGCGAGCATCTCGCGGTGTCGGCCGACCGCGAGGGGCCGGCGTTGTTGGACGTCGAGGTCGCCCGGCTCCTCGGAGACGATTCGAGCGCCCGCGCTCCGCTTCCAGACCCCCACGCCACGGACGAGGACGCCGGATCGAACGGCCTCGATCCTGGGGACGCCGGATCGAACGGCCTCGATCCTGGATACGACGACGTCGAGATCCGTCGGTTCGGCCGCACGGAGTCCGAGTACACCGACTGGGTCGTCGACCGCCAGCGCGACCGCTACGAACGGACCGTCCGATACACCGGCGACAACAACGTCACCTACACCAAGACCTGTACGCCGCGAGCGAGCGATGTCCGAGTGCTGGACGTCGACCCGGTGTATCTCCCGCACGCGACGACGACCACCGCGCTCGGCGAGTACGAGTACGAGCACGGATTCGTCACGAACGGAGACGACCGGCTGGCTCTCCGCGACGATTTCAGCACCTGTGTCCACTGCGGAGCCGGCGGAGGCGGCGACGAGTCGGACCGAAGAGGCGGCGACGAGCCGATCACCTACTGTGCGAACTGTGGCAGCCTCAACTGTGACGACCACGTCCGGGAGGAACGGCTCGTCGGCGACCCCGTATGTACGGGCTGTTCGGTGACGGGATCGTTCTTCTTCGCGACCAAACACTTCTACGACGAGGCGAACCGCGAGGCGTTCGCCGCGGAGTACGACGAGCTTCCGTTCTATCGGAAGCCGCTCGAAAACCCGAAGCTTGCCGCAGTGCTCGTCGGCGGACTCCTGTTCGTTCTCCTGCTGCTGCTCGGCTCACTCTGACTACGGAGTCGCCCGGTGTGCCGTCGCCGACATCGATTTGTGTCCCCTCGTCGAAGATCGGTCGTGACCACTCGAACGCCCGGGATCCACCACGTAACCGGGATCGTCGGCGACGCCGGGGATGCCGTCGAGTTCTACTCGGGAGCGCTCGGGCTCCGACTGCTTCGGACCACGGTGAACTACGAGGACATCCTCCAGCACCACCTCTACTTCGGGACGGGCGAGGGGCGTCCCGGCTCCGTCCTCACCGTCTTTCCCGACCCCGGAGGCGACCCGGGACGCGTCGGGAAGCCCGGCTACGAGTCCGTCTCGCTTGCGGTGCCGCCAGGCTCGCTCGACTACTGGCGAGAGCGACTCTCGGACCGGCTCCCGGAGCTGGCTCCGGAGGGGGACGCGACCGTCGAGCGCGTCGACCCCGATGACCGCTTCGGCGATCCGACGCTGCGGGTCGCAGATCCCGCCGGGACGACGGTCGAGCTAGTGGAGACGGACGTACCCACCTCGACCGATGGTCTCAGAGCAGAGGAACCCTGGCGCAACGGCCCGGTTCCCGAGTCGGCCGCGATCCGGGGGCTGTACGGCGCGACCGCGCTTCCGACCGATCCGTACGGGGCGGCGAGCGTCCTCGAAACGCTCGGGTTCGAGTACGAGGCCGAGCTGGGTGACCGCATCCGGTACCGAGCACCCGGGAATCGAGCGACCCGAATCGACCTGTTGAACCGGGACGCGCCGTTCGTTCGGGAGGGTCCGGGAACGCTTCACCACGTCGCCGTCCGCGTTCCCGACCGGGAGGCGCTGCTCGACTGGCACGCGCTGTTCCGCGAGCGCGACCGCGGCTACGACGTCTCACGGGTGAAGGACCGCCACTTCTTCCACTCGCTGTACGTCCGCGGCCCGGGCGGGCTGTTGGTCGAACTCGCCACGGAGGCACCCACGCCGGATGGGCCGCCCGGGCCGGGACTCGCCGACCCAGAAGTCGCCGGTCACGCGACCGAACTCTACCTTCCGGGGCGATTCGCGGAAGACCGGGAGCTCATCGAGCGCCAGCTCCCGGGGATCGAGCCGCCTGTGGGATCCGATCCCGCCGAGACCGACAGTGAAAGCGAATGACTCGGACGCTCTCGACGGTTGAGGGACCCCATGCGGACACGGAGCTGGTCGTCGGGGGCGCGCCGGCCGCGGCCGCGGAGGTCGCGGTCGTCCTCCTTCACGGTCGCGGCGGAACCGCGGAGGGGCTGATCCGACTCGCCGATGCGGTTTATCGACCGGGCGTGACGCTGCTCGCGCCCGCCGCCCGGCGGTCGAGCTGGTTTCCGGCTGCCCACGACGAGCCGATCGAAACCAACGAGCCCGCGCTCTCCTCCGCGGTCGACTGCGTCGCCGGCGCGGTCGCGGCCGCCGAGGAGATCGGGATCCCGCCCGAGCGAGTCGTCCTCGTCGGCGTCTCGCAAGGCGGCTGCGTCCTCGCGGAGTTCCTGTGTCGTCGTCCGCAACGTTTCGGCGGTGCGTTCGTCGTTTCCGCGGCGCTTTCCGGCCCGAATCCCGAGAATCGAACGGTCGGGCGGGCTGACGGAGACGCTCGTCAGCGTGACCGGGAGACGGGCTCGCTGGACGGAACGCCCGTCTCGCTCGACGCGACCGAGGCGGACCCGTACGTTCCCCGCCGGCGGGTCGAGGCGACCGCCTCGGTCCTCGAACGGGGCGGCGCGGCGGTCGATCTCCGGATCGAACCGGGCACCGAGCACGGCCTCTCGGACGCGGCGCTCGACCGGATCGGAGCGCGACTCGACGTGCTACTCGACCAGTGACCGTCGTTCGGGGTCCGACGGATCTCGGTCGGGGTGCGATCCGACGCTCAGTACCGGACGCCGTCGTCCGTGATCACGGTGTCGATCATCCCGACCGGGGTGGCGTCGTAGCTCGGGTTCTCGATCGTCACGCCCTCGACCGGTTCCCGCATCACTTCGACGGCGTCGCGGAACTCGTTCTCGAAGCGGAACTCCTCGATGGTCTTCGCGCCGGAGCCGACCGCGGTGACGGGGACGCCCAACTCGCGGGCGGTCACGACGAGCGGGAACGTCCCGACGCGGTTGTAGTACGTCCCGCCGGTGATACAGGTAATCCCGAGGAGGACGCGGTCACAGTCGCGAAGCGCGTACCCCATCGCGCTGTCGACGACCATCCGAGCGTCGACCCGATCCATCGCGGCGAGCGCGCGGGCCGTCTTCCGCCCGAGGGTTCGGGGCCGCGCCTCCGTCACGTACACCGTCAGATGCGCGCCGGCCATCGCGGCCGCCTCGATGGACTCCAGTACCGTCGTCGAGTAGTCGTGAACGAGCAGAGTATCCCCGTCGTTGATCCGCTCTGCGGCGTTGGCGGCGGCGGCCGCCTTCGACGTCTCGATGTCGTCGACAACCCGTTCGATCGTCTCCTCGAGCAGCTGTTTGGCGTCCTCGACGGAGGTCGGCTCGCCGACGATGGTCCGTTCCACCTCGCGCATCGCGTTGTGGAGGGCGGCGTGGGAGGGGTTCGACCGGCGCAACACGCCCGCGTTGTGTTCGAGGTCGCGTTCGAACTCGTCGACGGTTCGGTAGTCGCGGTCGAGCAGCTCCGCGAGCGCCTGCGTCGCCTTCACGGCCACAGCCGACGTGCTGTGGGTCCGCATCGCTCGGATCTCGGCGACCGTCTCGTCGATCATACCCGAAGGGTCGAGGTCCCGATTGAAAGCGGTTCCGGGGTATCGTCGGATCGAACGGAACCGACTGCGACGGTCGTTTATAACTGAAAAGGGTGTCAATCTTAGCGTGAGGGAAGCGGCCGATCAAGGGTACGTTGGATGCTAAGCAATGCTCAACCGCACGGTTGAGAAGGCTCGCCAGCAGGAAGTATTTTCCCGTGAGGACACGCCGATGGAGCGGCGTGTCCTCGCGGCGTTTTTGTACCATACTGGCCTCTCATACCGGCGAATCGAACCGTTTCCTCGCGTGTTCATCCTTCTCATTACCTTCGTCTGTAGCGCGATCGCTATCACGTTGGTCGGATCGCCGGGTGGGCTGCTCGTGGTACTCGTCGTCGCGAAAACGTACTACGACGTTCGAGCCCACAGGTGTGAACACGGCGACAAGCCCCTTGCGGCGAGACTGGACGAAAGCTCGACTACTCTGTGAACTCCACCTGAGAGGGTGTTCATCTCCGCCACCGTATGGATCGCGGCCACGAACCTTTGCCGATTGGTTTTTATCCTGAATGTGTTCGAAGTCTACGCGGTACGGTGTTTTCTCAGTTTGTGAAGGTAGATAGAACCCGTTTCACGGCCGCCAAACGACGGTTCGTGGGGATGAAATTCCCACTTCGTTTTAATCACCCCCGCCATCTATGGGATGATACCGTGTCCCCGATTCCGTCCTGGATCGATGACCGGATCGATCGGAACCTCGACAACACGCTCACCCAGGAGCACGTCGTCGAGACGATGCTCGAATCCGATCGGCCGTTCTTTTCGATCCGCCAGCTCCACGCGCGCATCAAGCCCGACGTCAGCCGGGCCACGGTTCGGAACCGGCTCCGGGAGCTCCAGGAGATCGACGTCGTCGCGACCGAGACGTATCCCGACTCGATCACCCTGTACTACGTCAACCATCCGGAGTCGGACTGGCCCGTCTCCCCCGAGGGCAAACGCGCGCTGAACGCGAACACCCCGCTGGATCGGCTCTCCACCCGCGGATTCCTCACGCTGTCGGACACGGCCGGGATCCGCACACTCGTGCTCGCTGGCTTCCAGTTGAGCCTCGTGCTGCTCGCGCTCGGCGGCGTGCTCACGGTCACTGGCGCAGACTTGAGCGGTACCCGGAGCGACATCGTGCTCTGGGACACCGCGTTCGACCTGCTGCTCGTGAGCCTGCTGTTGCTCGTTACCGAGCGCTCCGTTCGGTGGGTTCGTGAGCGATACGGCCCGCTGAACCTCCTCCCGTCGACGTAAGCGAGACGCGCAAACGACACCCTCCAATCAGTCATGACCTCGACACAACCTACATCCGGTCCCGAACTGCTCGATGAACGCTCGCTCGGTGGCATCCTCGTCCACTTCTTGGGATTACTTACCGGCTTTGTCGGCCCGGCGATCGTCTACGTCGCCTCAACCCACGAGTACACGCGTATGAATGCTCGACGCGCGCTAAATTGGCACGCCACCGTCTTCGCCCTGCTGGTCGTTACAATTGTAACGTTCATACTTGGTGCCGACGACCTCACGATCGGCGGCGATCCTGTTGACGTGTCACACACAATTGGTTCGCTACTCCCTCCCGCCATCGAAACCGTATTCGGTGTGATTGGTATCGTCTTGCTGATCGCGCTGGCTGTCGCGAGCTTTCTCACGCTCGTGTACACGATCGTTGCAACGGTGAAAGCAATTTTCGGGTCAGTATGGACATATCCCGGGTCGGTGAACGTCGTCAGTCGACTCCGCTAACGAGATCCATGTCCTCCGAACACACCGGAGATCCGGTGACAACGAACAACGGACCGAACCTTCTTGAGGAGCGGTCGGTCGGCGGCATTCTCGTTCACTTCCTTGCGATCCCGACTGGCGTCGCTGGCGCAGGAGTCGTGTATCTCCTCGCCACGAACGAGTTCACGAAGCGAAATGCTCGCAATGCTCTCGATTGGCATCTCACCGTGCTGGCGCTGACAGTCGTCACGTTCAGCTCGCTGTTCACCTATGCCGAACTCACGGGACAGGAGGCGACCGACATCACCACTCTTCCGTCGCTCGTCTCTGTTCCGTCCGCCATTTCGGCGGTCACCGCCCTCGTGGTCCCTACGCTGCTCTCGCTCTGGTTCGCCGTCACGTTTTGGACCTTCGTCGTTGGGCTTATCGCGATGGGAAAGGCGACGTTCGGTACGGCATGGCGCTATCCGTTATCACCGGCTCTCATCGAGCCATACGGGTCCCGTGTCGATGTTCCCAGTAAATGGCCCCTCGTCGTCCTCGCGTACGTCGTCGTGCTGCCGCTCGTCATCGGGGGCGTGTTCTTCGGCCCGACCGAGGGTGCCGTGCTCTTCGTGTCTGTCGTCGGGCTGCTCGGGTTGATCATGGTGTTGACGCCCCT
>OBKM01000790.1_pt1 | contig 14657 bp, 13 predicted proteins | sample 1519691 | NCBI WGS metagenome assembly OBKM01 (sample SAMEA37050418, study PRJEB22526) | metagenome | biome: saline pan; feature: lake; material: water | place: Egypt | collected 2015 | depth 0.5 m
ACCCCGTCAACCACATCGGAAAGATCTACAACCTGCTGTCGACGGAGATCGCCCGAACCGTCGTCGACGAGGTCGACGGTATCAGCGAGGTCCGGATCCGGCTGCTCTCACAGATCGGCCAGCCGATCGATCACCCCCACGTCGCCGACGCCAGCCTCGTTACGGCCGAGGGCGTCTCGGTCGCCGATATCGAAGCTGAGGTCGCCGAGCTCATCGATTCGGAGCTCGCAAACGTGACGGATATCACCGAGCGGGTGATCGGCGGCGAACTGACGACGTTTTGATCGCTCCGACGCCGGCCGAGCGAAACCGCTTTTTGAGTCGCTCCGTACGTTGAGCCATGACGCGAGTGTGTCTCCTCGGCGAGGACGACATCGAGTTGCGATACGAGCTCCTCAGCCGTGAGACGTCCCGGAACGCGCTCGCGACGTACGATCTCACGTCCCCCTACGGAAACACGATCGCCCTGGAGACGGTCTCGTTGGGGGCCGCGGTCGCACTTTTGAACGACCTCAACTGGTATCTCGTCCGGTTCGTCCGCGAGGCGCTCGTCCTCGAGCCGTCGGTGAGCGGCGACGAGTGGCTCTCACGCGACCTCGCGGGTGCGATCCGCGACGACGAACTCGATCACGCCGAGTCCGGCCGGTTCCTGAAGGTCTTTGGGATCGACGACGGACGGCTCCTCGAGCCGATGTTCGTGACCCGGACCGGTCCGGAACTGCCGAGATACGATCTTCACGAGGTAGAGAGAACACTCGTCGTGCGGGTTACGGAATCGGAGTTCGGCGCTTGATGCGCCCGGGGCCGACGTTCCCCCTCGTCGTCTTTGCTCCCGAACGCCGCTGTCGGACGTTTCCGTCCGCACCGGCCGCTGCCGCGTCAGATCTCGACGCCGCTCGGGATGAGACTCCGGTCCCGGAGCAGATCCCCGTCGGTGTCGTAGACGAGCAGCGTCGATTTCTCGTACGCCGCCAGCTCGGTTCCGTCCTCGGTTTCGATCACGAGCCGGTACCGGCCGCTGCCGTCCGCGTCGTTGCCGGCGGCGTCGGTGACTGCGAAGACGGAGTCGGCCTCGGCGTTGAGTTCGAGGACGTACTCGCCGGTGATCCGGTCCGAGACCGCGAGCACTCCCATCGGATCGTCAGCCTCGAGGAGGTCCCGAAGCCGATAGGCGACATCGACTCCTTCCTCGTCGAGACGACCGGCCTCGCCGTGGAGCCTAGATTCGAGTTCCTCTCGTGGCCCTTCGTAGGTGATCGATACGACTGGTGGGCTCGGCTCCTCGACCGTCGTGCCCGCCGCATTCAGAGTGAAGTAATCACGCCGCATCCCTGCTTGCACCCACCTACGTGCGCCGCACGCATGAACGTAACGGGCCGAACACGGCGGACATTTATTTTAACCCCTCGCGTAGGGGCCTACGAACAGCGCCGATGGAGCGAGACGAGCGATCCGTCCGTCCGGACGAACGCGGGGCCGGCCCCCTTCGACAGCGCCTCGCTCGGACGATCGAATCGCTGCGCGGATCCGCGGTTCCGGAGGAGCCGTATCGCCCCGGCGAAGACGCCCCGATCGTCGAGGCCAGAACGTTCGATGGGGACCGTATCGAGCAGTACTGGCTGAATCCCCCGTTCTCCTACGCCGTTGTGACGCACGATACGGAGGATAACCAACACTACTACCACGCCGTCGAACCCCGGCTCGATCGGTTCGAACGGGACATCCTCGAAACGCTGTACGACGACGTCCGGGTCCCGCTTTTATACACCGAGCGGGACGGCGAGCCACACGAGGTCCTCCGCGAGGAACTCCGGACCCGCCTCGAACGGTACGGCGTCGATCTGGACGTCGCCGGGTTCTATCGCCTCTATTACTACCTGTATCGGAAGTTCCAGGGATTCGGGAAGCTCGACCCGCTCATGCACGATCCGTTCATCGAGGACATCTCCTGTGACGGCTACGGGATCCCGCTGTACGCCTACCACGACCGGTATCAGGACATCGAGACGAACGTCTCTTTCGACGAGATCGGCCTCGACAGCTACATCGTCCGGATGGCCCAGCAGGCGGGCCGGCACATCTCGGTCGGCCAGCCGATCGTCGAGACTACGCTCGCGGACGGTTCACGCGCGGAGTTGGCGTTGGGCGAGGAGGTGACGCCGCATGGGTCGGCATTTACCATCCGGAAATACAGCGACGAGCCGTTCACGCCGATCGATCTACTGGAGTTCGGGACGTATTCGATCGACCAGATGGCGTATCTGTGGCTCGCGATCGAACACAACAGAAACATCGTCTTCGCCGGCGGGACGGCTTCGGGGAAGACGACGTCGATGAACGCTATCTCCATGTTCATCCCGCCGCGGTCGAAGCTGATCACCATCGAAGACACGCGCGAGTTGTCGCTGTATCACGACAACTGGCTGTCGTGTGTGACCCGCGAACGTCTCGATGAGGCCGCAAACGTCACCATGTATGACCTCCTACGATCGGCGCTGCGGCACCGCCCCGAGTATATCATCGTCGGCGAGGTTCGCGGCGAGGAGGCGATGACGCTGTTTCAGGCCATGAACACCGGCCACACGACGCTTTCGACGATGCACGCCGACTCGGTACAGACGGTGATAAACCGGCTCGAAAACGAGCCGATCAACGTCCCGCGACCGATGGTCCAGTCCCTCGATGTCCTCTGTGTCCAGCGGCTCGCGCGTTTCGGCAGCGAGCGTGTCAGGCGGGCGGGGACGATCGCCGAGATCGAAGGGATCGACCAACGGACCGGCGAACTCGACTACGCGGGCGCCTACCAGTGGGATTCGGCGACCGACGACTTCAGCGAGGGCACGAAGAAACTACCCGAGGAGATCCGCGAGGAGCGCGGCTGGTCGAAATCCGAGCTGCTCCGGGAGCTGCAACGCCGGCGCCGGTTTCTCGAGTTCCTCCAGGACCGGGGAATCAACCAGTATCAGAAGTTCACCGCGATGGTTAACCGTTACTACGCCGTCCCCGAGGAGGTCATGGATCGGATCGAGGCGGCCGAATCGGAGGGACAAGCGGCCTCCGAGTCCGGGTCGAAATCGGGGACCGTCCCCGACGGCGGTGACCGTTGGGAGCCCTGATGATCCGGTTCGCTCCGCTCGTTGTCGCCGTTTCGCTGCTTTTGGTTTTGGTTTCGGCGTCGTTCAACACCAGGGTCAACGATCTGGTCACGCGGGCGGCGTTCGTCGGGTTCGGGGGACCCACAATCGAGCACGATCCGAGGAAAGAACGACGTCTCCGTTCGGCATCGATCGGGGTACCGTACCGTGAATACGCCGCCAAAACGTACCTATACGTCGGCTGTGTCGGTTCCGCCGGGGCCGTGATCGGCGTCTACGCCGGGGCTGCGGTGTTGTTTCTCGCGGTGGCGGCCGGCCCCGCCGGGGGGCCGGAAGGAACGAACGGTGCCCTCGACAGCATAACCGCCGACAGCACACAGTTCGCGCTGCTTCTCCTCGCCAGCGGAATCAGCGGCGTCGCGGCCGCCGGAACGACCAACGCGATCCGGTGGCGGATCCCCTCGATCCGGGCCGACTCGCGGGCCAGAGAGATCGACGCCGGACTCCCACGGACGGTCGCGTTCACGTACGCGCTCACCCGCGGCGGGATGTCGTTCCCGGACGTGATGCGGACGCTGTCGGCGAACGAGCGGGTGTTCGGCGAGGGCGCAGCCGAGATCGGGGTCGCCGCCCGGAACATGGACCTGTTCAACGTCGACCTCGTGACGGCGATCCAGGACCTCTCCGACCATACCCCCTCCGAGCGGTTCGGCACGTTCACGGAGAACCTCTCGAGTGTGCTCCAAAGCGGCGGCGACGTTTCGGGGTTTCTCCGCGAACAGTACGAGCGATACCGCGACGAGGCCGAAGAACAGCAGGCGGAAATACTCAATATCCTCGCAACGACGGCGGAGGTTTACGTCACCGTCATCGTCGCCGGGATGTTGTTCCTCGTGACGATCCTCCTGATAATCGGGCTCACCGCCGGCGACACGCTCCCGTTGTTACAGCTACTGACGTACGTCGTCATCCCCGCCGCTAACGTGTTGTTTCTCGCGTATCTGCTCGATGTCACTCGGCCGTTGCGTGCGACCGGACGGAGACAGGACCGCTCGGAAGCGCATGCGGCCCGCGGGGGCTCGATCGAGGCCGAGGGCGGCTACCGCCGACCGGAGTCGGAAGCCAACCACGAACGGCTCTCGGCGTACCGGAAGCTCCGCTCCGTCCGCGAGACGCTTGCGACACCGATCGAATCGGTGCTGGACCGGCCGCGGCGTCTGCTGTACGTGACTGTCCCGATCGCTCTCGTCGCGACAGCCGTTCGCTTTCCGGCGGTCGTCGCGGACGGCGTCGACATCAGTGTCCTCGATGACCTGTTCGTCCAGGCAGCGATCTTTCTGACCGCGACGTTCGCGGTCGTCCACGAGTACAGCAAACGACGGCTCCGGCGGCTCGAGGCGGCCGTTCCGGACCTCCTCGAGCGGTTGGCGAGCCTCAACGAGGCGGGGATCTCGGTCGTCTCCTCGTTCGACCGCGTTCGCCGAAGCGACGTCGGTGCGCTCGATGCGGAAGTCGACCGCATCTGGCGCGATATGAAATGGGGCGCAACGGCGGAGGAGGCACTCACAAGGTTCGAAAAGCGGGTTCGGACGCCGTCGGTAACACGCGTCGTGACGCTCATCACGAACGCCATGAAGGCCTCGAACGAGATCGGTCCCGTGCTCCGTATCGCGGCCGAACAGGCCAACTCGGATCTCCGCTTGCGGCGGCAGCGGCGACAGGAGATGTTCACCTATCTCGTCGTCGTCTACGTCTCGTTTCTCGTCTTTCTCGTCGTCATCGCCGCCCTCGAGTACGTTTTGATCCCGAGTCTCCCGGACGTGAGCGCCCTCGGTGACGGAGCGGCAGCGGGCGCGGGTATCGGGTTCGAGGGCGGCGACGTCGACGCCTACCGGACCGTCTTCTTCCATACCGCGTTGATCCAGGCGTCGCTGTCGGGGGTCGCCGCCGGCGTGATGGGCAGCGGTTCGATCAAAGACGGCATGAAACACACGGCGATCATGCTCTCGATCACCTACTTCGTGTTGACGGTGCTGCTTTGATCGGCCAACCGGGCGTTCCCGTCGATCAGCCAGCCGTCGACCGTTCTTCATCGCCGCCCTCTTGTCGACACCGACGAAACAGCGGGCATGGACGATCGGTCGGGCGTTCGCGCCACCTACGAGCGGATCGGCACGCACTTCTCGGCGACGCGGGAATACCCCTGGCCGGAGGTCGAGTCCTTCTGTGCCGGCCGGCACGCGCCGACGGCGCTCGACGTCGGCTGCGGGAACGGCCGCCACGCCGAACTCCTCGCCGACCACGCCGACCGCGTCGTCGGGCTCGATGCGAGTCGGACGCTTCTCGCCGCCGCCCGCGATCGGGTCCCCGACGCCGCCCTCCTGGAGGGCGATGCGTCCTCGCTGCCGATCGCCGACGGATCGGTCGGTCTGGCCGTCTACGTCGCGACGCTGCATCACCTCCCCTCACGTCGGCTCCGACGCCGGAGCCTCGAGGAACTCGCGCGAGTCCTCACCGATGACGGCGTCGCGCTCGTCAGCGCCTGGAGTACGGCCCACGACCGCTTCGATGCCGAGGCCGACGCTGAATCGGGCTTCGACACGGAGATCGACTGGACGCTGCCGGGCGGGGAGACGGTCCCCCGGTACTACCACATCTACGCGCCGGCGGAGTTCGAAGCCGACCTCGCCGCCGGTGTGCTCACACTCCGGGAGTCGTTCGTCTCCAGCGGGAACTGTTATGCGGTTGTCGAGGCCGACCGCTCTTTTAAACCCTCCTGAAAAACGAAAAGACCCTTATACGGCGTGGTGTTACGGACGGACGAGCGCCGGTGGTAAGCGGGTCCGACGGAGCCGCAAACCTCGGTGTGGATGAGCGCCGGTGGTCTAGTGGTAGGACCTGAGCCTTCCAAGCTCATGGCCCGGGTTCAAATCCCGGCCGGCGCATAGCGAGGATCGAGCGAAGTGAAGCCTCGGACTGTGAACGGGGAGCGAAGCCACGATGAGGTCGCGTGACATCCTCGTATCTTATAAACTACCGTCTTCGGCCATCTCCCGCACTACCTCGGCCCGTTCGTGGATCGCCTCGCGCTCGTCGTCGTCCTTGTTATCCCAGTGTGAGTAAACGAGCCCCATCCGGTGGTTCGATCGGAGTCGGTCCTCGTTTCGCCCGAGGAAATCCCAATACAGCGCGTTGAACGGACAGGCCCCCTCGCCGGTCGTCTTGGTCTTATAATACGGACAGCCGGAACAGTAGTCGCTCATACGGTCGACGTAGTTCGCCGACGCCGCGTAGGGTTTCGTCGACAGCGAGTCGGTACCGAACGTGCCCATTCCGACGACGTTCGGCGTCGTCACCCAGTGGTAGGCGTCGACGTAGGCGGCGTGGAACCACTCGTTGAGTCGCTTGGGTTCGATCCCGTAGGTCGTTGCGAAATTCGAGAGGATCATCAACCGCTCGATGTGGTGGGAGTAGCCGCGTTCGCGGACACCATCGACCACGTCGGAGAGACACGCCATCTCGGTCTCGCCGGTCCAGAAGAACTCGGGGAGGGGTTCGGTCGCGTCGAGCCCGTTTTTCGACGCCATCCCCGGCTCACGGCGGTAGGCGTGTCGGACGAACTCCCGCCATCCGAGCACCTGTCTTATAAACCCCTCGACGCTCTCGATCGGCGCGTCCCCGTCGTCGTAGGCGTCGGTCGCCGCCTCGATCACCTCGGCGGGCCGGAGCAACCCGAGGTTGAGACTCGAGGATAAAAGCGCGTGGTTCATCGCCCACTCGGATTCGAGCATCGCGTCCTGGTAGGGCCCGAACGTCCCGAGCCGGTCGTTTATAAACGCCGACAGCGCTTCGAGCGCCTCCGCGCGCGTCACCGGCCAGAAGAACGCCTCCGGGTCGGCCCACCCGGTTCCGTAGGGCGGTTCGGCGTAGCCGCCGTCGCCGTACTCCTCGGCGACCCACTCGGCGACCTCGCGGGTCGTTTCGTCGGGGGCGAACCGCGGCGGTGCCGGCGGATCGTACCCCGTCCCGGGGAACTCCCGGTTGTCGTCGTCGAAGTTCCACTCGCCACCGGTCGGTTCGCCGTCCGTCATCAGATACCCCGTTTCCCGGCGCATGTGCCGGTAAAAACCCTCGTGGCGGTACGGTGGGTCGCCGTCGGCCCACTCGTCGAACGCCTCGGGCGAACAGAGAAAACGGGGGTCCTCGCGGAACTCGACGGTGCCGCCCGGTGTCTCGATAAGCTCCCGGAGCCGGTCCGTCGCGCCGTGGGCCGACCGACGCGGCGTGACGATCCGATCGTTCGGGTGGGCTTCGAGATGGGCTTTGAACCCCTCGGCGAACGTCCCGACCCGGCGATACTCGACGTCGTAGCCGTCCTCACGCAACGCGTCACGGGCGTGACGCATCGCGCTGAAGACGAGCGTCAGCTTGTGTGGATGATACGGCTTTCGCCGGGCGAACTCGCGGGCCTCGATCATGAGGACCCGCGGGTTTCGGTCGGGATCGGCGAGCGGTCCGAACCGGGTGAGGACATCGCCGGGAACGAAGACAGTCATGTGGAATTGCGGGACAGGACGATCCCCTTACTGGGGCAAGGAGCGGAAGGCAAAAAAGGATACAGTTCGGCGCAGGCCGTTCGGCGATCGCCCCCCTGTTGTACGCCCGCAGCCGCGCCGAAGCCCTTTTTTGTCGTGAGTCGTTGACACGGCTCAACGGGTATTTATGTATCTCTGGAGCGTAGTATGCGGTTGTATATGAAGGACTTCAGCCGACGTCGTTTCGTTCTCGGTACCGCAGCCGTAGCCGCAACCGGCGCCCTCGCCGGATGTTCCGGGAACGGTGACGGCAACGGAAACGGCAACGGCAACGGGATGGACGACGGAAACGGTGACGAGGAACCGGAGACGCTCGAGGGCAGAGCCATGCAGTTCCTCGAGGACAACGAGGCCAGGGGCTGGGACGGGAGTATCGCGGACGAACACGGTCAAGAGGAAGTGACTGTTAATGTCGGTGCCGGCGACAACGGCTTCGCGTTCGATCCCGCAGGTGTCGCAGTCGACGTCGGAACAACGGTCGTCTGGGAGTGGACCGGCCGCGGCGGCGGTCACAACGTCGTTTCCGAACCCGGCAGCGATTTCGAGGTCGAGAGCGAACGGACCGATGAGGAAGGGTTCACTTTCGAGTTCGAGGCCGACGAGGAAGGCGTTCTGCTGTACGTCTGTACGCCCCACCGCGCGCAGGGGAAATACGGCGCCGTCGTCGTCGAATAACGTCACAAGCGACAACCCGCGTTACTTTTATCAACTGAACGTCTACCGGCCGGTGTGAAACGAGTTACCGATCGGGTTTCGAACCCCTTCGGGATGCGGGCTCCCGGGGAGCCGGCGGTGTACGGCTACGGCGACGCCAACGCGGATTTCCACGTCATCGGCGCCGACGCCGACACGCACGGCGGGGCGGAGACTGGCGTCCCCTTTACCGGATCGGTCGCCGGCGAACGGCTTCAATCGGTGCTTCATGCGGTCGGCTTTGCCGCCGATCCATACAGCGACGAGCCCGAACTCGAGAACTGTTATCTCTCCTATCTCCGCCTCTCGCCCGGTGATCCGGCAGATCTGGAGCGTTACATCGACGCCGAGCTCCGGGCGCTGAACGCACACATCCTGCTCCCGGTCGGTGACGACGCGCTCTCGTACGTTCTCAGGGAGTTCACCACACAGGTCAGGTCGGTCCCGTCCGATTCGACGCGTCTGCACGCGGGGGAGATCCGGGGCCGTGGATTCCTCGTCGTTCCGGTCGGGGAGCCGGCCGAGTGGAAACCGGGCGACGAGTCAGCGCTCGTCGATCGACTCGAAGCGCTGCTGGAAAGCGATTACCGCCAGACGAAAGGCGTCGCGACGCGGATCGGTTGATCGGAGCGGTCAGGCGTCCCCGGCGTCAACCTCGCTTCGCGGAAACCGCAGCCGGAACCGCGTCCCGCTTGGGGACCGATCCGACACCGAGACGCCGCCGCCGTAGGCCTCAACGAGCTTCCTGACGAGGTAGAGCCCGATCCCGTCACCCGGGCTTTCGGCCCCCCGCACCCCCGGATCGAAGAGTCCCTCGCGGATTCCGTCCGGGATCCCGTCGCCGTCGTCGGCGATCTCGACTACGACGCTCCCGTCGGCGACGCGGGCTGAGACGGAGATCGTCAGTTCGGCCGGATCGTTGTGGACGACCGCGTTATCGAGGACGTTCCGAAACACCTCGCCGACGAACCGATCGGCCTCGATATAAAGGTCATCCTCGATCGTTGCGTCGATCTCGATCGCCGCCGATTCCGATTCGACAACCCCGATCCGTTCGCGGAGCACAACCGCGATATCGATGTGTTCAAACTCTCTGTCACCGGTTTCGGCCTCGAGAACGACGTTTGCCGTCTCGAGCAGCTGCTCGATGCTCTCGGTCCGGTCCTCGATCGACTCCGAAGGCGTCGGGGACGGATCGAACGTCGAGGGTCTGATCGCCTCGGCGTAGTTCGAGATGGCGACAGTATGGTTTCGGATGTCGTGATCGAGCAGCCGCAACAGGAACACGAGCGTCTCCTCTCGGTCCCGCTTTCGGGTAACGAGCTGGCGGTTTCTGATTGCCTGTCCCCGGTTCAATCCGACGAGGACGCCGGCCGCCGCCCCGACGGAACCGACGATGACGAACTCGTTTACGGTGCCGGGCGTGAGCGTTCCCGACCGCAACTCCGGCACCGCCCGCCAGAGAACCAACATACTCATTAACGCCGCTCCGCCGAGACACCACTTCGCCGCGAGGGCACAGCATCTCCCGGGGAGTTCGCTTCGAACGAGGACGATCCCGGACATCACGACGATGTACCCGAAGAGAACGGACACGACGATCCCCAGCACGGCCTGGTTGAGCGCCGCCGTCCGGGGGCGGACCACCGTAAACCAAAGTGTCAATCCCGCGACGGCGAACGCGACGCCGAGCGAGACGACAAACAGCCCGAAACACCGTCGACGGACCGCCTCAGACATCGGATACCGTTGGCTCCGGAGCGATCTCCCAGTCGCGGTTCAGGCCGGAACAGGGGATCATGTGCGCTTAAATTATCGTTTCGGCAGTGATCTGACGCTCAAGCGGTCGGCTGTGGTACCGTCCGTTCCCCCGACTGGGAGCGTTCGCCGAGATCCCGTATGGATGGCGCGGCTGCGTCGACACGTATGCATACCGGAGATACCGCATCCCCACATACTGCCTTTTGCCTCGATTCGGACGCCGTTTCGCCATCCGAAACCGAGCACGGATCCATGACCTTCACCCGCGTCCCCGCCTCGGTCCGTTCGCGTCCCGCAGTCGCACCCACAAGAACGATGCGTTCCCGTCCCGACGTTTCAGTATGACCGCCGCCGGAACGCCCGTTTCGCACTTCGAGGACAGCGAGATCGAAGCCGTCATCGAACATTACGATGATCCCTCACATCCGGACGCTCTCGACGTCGAAACGACCCGGGAACATCTCGGTAAGATACAGCGAACGCTCGCCGAAAGCTGGGCGGATCGGATGGACGCCGTCCGATCCGGCGCTCTCACCGTCGCGGCCGACCTCGATGCGCTCCTCGTTCTCCGTGACCCCGAACGCCGAGCGTGGGATCGCCTCCTCGACGGGATGGAGCTGTACGACAGCGTCGCACGGACGGTCCTTCGGGTCGTCCACCACCAGGCCGCGACGCGGCTCTCGGAGCGCTCTTTCGACGGAAGCGATCCGATCGTCGTGAAAAAGCCCGACCGCGCCGTCGCCGGACAACTGCTCGTCGAGTCGGTGCTCGCCCGCCTCACGAATCGGGGACTGACCGCCACGGAGGCGTGGGCCTACTACGGCATCGAGCTCACGGGAACAGCTCCCGACCGATGGGTCGAGTACGGTCCCTTCGAGGATCGGATCGCGCTCGCCGACGCCGTCGAACGAGCACGGGACAAACTCGAGTCGTAGTCGACATCGACGACGCCGCGACGGATCACTCGCGGACGATCGTCACCGAGCAGGGCGCCCTGCGGGTCACGGCTTCGGCGACACTACCGAGCAGTAGCCTCGAAACGCCGGATCGGCCGACGCTCCCCATCACGATCCGGTCGATATCGTTCTCCTCGGCGTAGGAAACGATCGTCTTCGCCGCGTTGCCCTCGACCATCTCCGTTTCGAGGTCGCGTCCGTGGTCGGCCGCGATCGACTTCGCCGAGTCGAGGATCTCTTTGCCCTCGTCGACCGAGATCTTTCCCCCGGCCTTCGTGTCCTCTCCCCAGGGCGTTTTGACCTGGAGGACGTGCAGGACGTGGATCTCCGCCTCGGGGAACTGTTCCAGGGCTTCTTCGAGCGCGGCTTCGGACGGTCCGGACCTATCTACCGGAACGAGAACTCGCATGGGGGCATTTCGTTCTGCCATATCAAAGGCATTCGCATCGGCTGTGATCGTTTTGCTGTTCGGTATCGCCCCCGGCGACACGTTCACTCGTGTCCGTAGAAACTGCCGACCTCCGCCGAAAACAGGGGCGAGTACAAGCGTCCGGAGCACGAAAAGGGAGTATGGAACTGATACAGACCCTTCGGAATCGTCACTCGCTCGTCCGTGTAGTCCTCGCCGCCGGTCTCGTGATCGTCGCACTCCAGTCGGTCCGGCGGGGCAAGCGAGCGCGCGGCGCGTTGGCGGGACTCGGTGCCGCCGCGGTCGGGTACAGCGCTGTGACCGGATTCGACGACGCGGTGGAGGATCTCACGACGGACCTCGCTACCGAAACAACGGGTGAGGCCACACAGATGCGCTGTGTGAACTGTGGCGACCAAATCGTGCTCGGCCAATCCCGACGGCCGAACGAGGATCACGAGACCGTCCACGACGACTGCCTCAAAACGCCCGCGTGAGTTACTGACTCCGCCGTATTTTTCGTCGAAAAGCGATAGCTTCGAGTCGCGTCAGGAACTGCTCAAAAGTACCCTTATGAGTGTTTATTTTATCGTCGGAAATTAGACGCCTACGGGAGTGTACCCACCGATCCCGAACGGCCAAAGACCGTTCGGAAACCGAGTGGGCCAACTCGGATTTGCACCCCACTCGCGCAAGGCGCTCGTGGCGCTTTCCTCGTCGTCCCACACCACTCACTCCGTTCGTGGGGCCTACCTCGTCGCTTGTTGGACCTCCCCATCGGTTATCTCGGACGCGCTCAGGAATTGTAGCCCATGACACTACAACCAATAGAACCCCAAGAAGCAGTCGAATGGTATCTCCAAGACAAAGAACAAGATTGTAGCCAAAGCACCGTCAAAGCACACAACTACCGACTCAACCACTTCGTCAAATGGTGCGACCGCAACGACATAGAAAACATCAACACACTATCTGGTAGAGATCTACACCAGTTTAGAAATTGGAGACGGAATGATGGCGACCTCAACAACGTGACTCTACACACCCAACTCGGAACGCTCCGCGTATTCCTAAAGTGGGGTGAAAAAATCGACGCTGTAACCGAAGGACTCTATGACAAAATTCTCATGCCAAATCTTGAAAACAACGAGAACGCCCGCGACAAAAAGATCGAACCAGAAACCGCGTTCGACATTATCGACTACCTTCGGAAATACAAATACGCCTCATTCAAACACGTTGTCTTCGAACTAATGTGGCACACCGCCGCCCGGCTCGGAGCAATACACGGACTCGATCTCGATGATTACCACCCCCAAAGCGCATACATAGAATTCAACCATCGGCCTAAAACTGGAACGCCACTCAAAAATAGAAACAACGGCGAACGACCAGTCGCGCTCAACGACGAAATGTGCAAAATTCTCAACGACTACATTGACCACAATCGGATTGATGTAACCGACGAGAAGGGGCGAGAGCCAATGTTTACGACCAAACACGGCCGCGCCGTCAAAAGCATCATTCGAAGACACATCTATGAAATTACTCAGCCCTGTTTCTATACGTCTAATTGTCCTGAAAACCGCGTTCTAAATGATTGTGCTGAAAGAATAAACAGAGACAAAGCCGGTGGCTGTCCGTACAATCTGAATCCCCATGCAATTCGACGGGGAAGCCTCACATACCACCTACTTCAAGATTGGTCGAAAGAAGACACCGGAGAACGAGCAGACGTTACACCCGCCGTTCTCGATAAACACTATGACCGCAGAACAGACAAAGAAAAACTACAGCAGAGAAGAAAGAACGTAAAGAAGCTGTAATCAGTCGTATCTGTTCCAGCTACCTGCGTTCTCTTTGGTTCGGGAAGGGGGAGCAGACAAAAACGGGGACAGGGAAGGGGTGGGGATGCGAGAGCCTGGAAGGAGCTACCAACACCAAGCCCCGTTAATAACTACGGATCTCTTTTTATAAAATCATTTTCCCTATAGAGGTCGAAGTGAACGCGGGCTTCGCTCATAACCTACCCGTAACATTCCGTATATAAAAAGAACATCCCGCTATCTCATTTCCGACCACTCTGCCCCACACGACTTACAGGTATAGCACTCCTTTTCTCCAGTTCCTTCCTGTTTGACGAACATCCATACATCGTCGTTTTCTCCACAACTCGGACAAGCTGTTTCGGTCAGTATTGAAATCGGCATCAGTTGTATCGTTTCCAGCTACCCGAATTCCCTTCGTTCTGGGAAGGTGGCTCCCCTTCTCGATCCAGAAGCTCGCTGAGGGAATACAAATTGGCGTTACAGGTCAATATACCTCCGGGATCAAGAGCGTACAGACGGCGGCCAACACTCAGAAGAAATAACGCTTGAAGATACGCTGGCTGTCTTCTCCGATAATGAACCGCGAACGGCCGAAGAAGTAGCTGAAAAATTGGGTTGTGTCCGGCGAACAGCCTATAACAAATTATCCGAGCTTGCCGAACGAGGCGATCTCGAACGAAACAAGATCGGGGGGAGAACTGTCGGCTGGTGGAACCATCGCCTCGATCTCTTGATTGGTTGACTGTGATCCATTATCAAGTATTGATGGTAGCTATCCAACTCCCTATTGTATATCGGAAATCCATAGAGAACTTGAACGCGTCGGGTCAGTATACTAACACGCCTCTGAACATCGGGAAGGCAGGAGAGTAGTACATCAATTTAGTCGCCGGCTCTTACCGAAGACAGTGAAACAGCAGCATCTCTCTCAGAATTGAGGGATCGTGCTGTGCAACATACAGAGTTTGCAGTCAGCAGTTGACCTCCATTGGTTTTTATGCTTTTTCACCTGCATCAATTACTGTGTAGACGTGTGCACTAACCGGTACTGCGTATTCTCCCACAGTAATCGTCATTAAAAGAATATATTTATTGATTCCGTCGATTAGCGGACGGTCGGATGTTCTATCTCGAACTGCGAGGTAACTGATTCAACTGAGTCTATCCGGGCACTCGGCCCTTCAGTTTCAGCGTCATAGATAGTGAGTATATCCTCCAAATCAACAAGTCCGTCATTATTGGTGTCTAACATTGCTGTGACACTCTGCTGGTCCTCAACTGGTCCCAGATATTTGAGTGCAATGTATGCATCGTGCATT
>OBKM01000791.1_pt1 | contig 14572 bp, 12 predicted proteins | sample 1519691 | NCBI WGS metagenome assembly OBKM01 (sample SAMEA37050418, study PRJEB22526) | metagenome | biome: saline pan; feature: lake; material: water | place: Egypt | collected 2015 | depth 0.5 m
GTGTACAGGCGGTACAAGGCGACTGCCCCGGGGCTTGACCCCGGGGTGAGTTCACCTCATCGTTGGTCCAATAACTCAAAAAGCGGCAGAAAATCGTATTTATTGAGAATAGATAACACACTTTCTCTCATGTTCCCCTGGTGTTCATGTTACATGAACTCAACTGTGTGCTTATGGAACAGATTCAGTTGATGCTTGTCGATACATTTGCCACTCGATCACTTTCAGGCATTCCGACTGGGGTTGTCCCTAATGCGAGCGGTCTCGATACCAGTACGATGCAAGAGATTGCCCGCGAAATCCCGGTTGGCGAAATTGCTTTTTTGTATCCAAGTGATGATGCAGACCCACAGATTCGATACTTTACTCCACAATCTGAGATTGAAAGCTCAGGATATGCAACAATTGGTGCTTTTATTGGGCTTCTTGATGCGGGCACTGTTCAGCCAGGCGAACGAGAAGTTAAAACAAATCGTGGCATTGTCCAGATTGATATCACCGATGATCACCATGTATGGCAAACTGGTCTTCGTCGCGCGATTGATGAAGTTTCGATAAGTCAAACGATGATTGCTGACGGGCTTGGGATTCCCGAAAACGGGTTAGCCACACCAGAGCTGCCTATTGCTGCTGCTTCGGTCGATGCACCGTGGTTGATTGTTCCTGTCTCATACTTCTCTGACCTGCGCAGCATAACTCCTAAATGGCCCGCTCTCACGGAGTTGTGTCATCAGCACGACCTGACTGGCATTTATGCATTTACTTTTGATACTTTACAGACTGATACAACGGCTCATGCCCGTGTTTTTCTTCCGAATCGACAACGGGAGGTTCCCGGTGCTCGGATGGCCGCAGGAGCAGCTGGCGTGTATATCCGTGAAATACAAGCCCTTGACGGTGGGTCTCCTGATGGACTTTGTTTTGAACAAGGTTATCATATAAACCGACCAGCTCATGTCTCTGTCAAAGTGGCCCGTGATGTCCGGGTTGGTGGAACTGGTACAATAACACTGAATGCGAAGCTCTCAGTTGATTCACCTGATCCCGGTGATATCATCGAGGCATAATTCCATCTGCAGCCGTTTACGGCGGCAGCAAGGCAAGAGTGCTTGAATTTAGCCGTTGAATGAAGACGGTAGTTGGGAGATAACTACAGAGACACTGTATCCTCCGTTTTCGTTCTCATCTGAAGCATATGCATAACTATGCCGAGATAGCTTAGCCACTTGAGTAAACGGATGATCCCGGAATCTAGACTACACCACTCTGAGAGTCTTTTCGACTACTGGTCGTGGATTCCGAAATACCGGCAACTTCGGATCTCATCCCGGGGCTGGAAGCGGAGGCCTGGCCCCGCGAAAAGACGGGTCATACCAACGAGTCTTCAGACCTGAGTCCACCGACGTGGAAATCTCATGGTTGAAATCGCAAGAAGGTGCCAACTTCTGACTCCGATTGTGATGTATCGATTCATTTCTCCTATTTATATATATTGTTCGACACATTTTGGCAGATAGTTCGGAAGCTTCATTGTTCCGGTCGTGGTGACACAATAATACAGATGGCAGTAATCTGGCTTGAGGAGACATCTGCAGGGGACACCGACCTTGTTGGCGGAAAAGGTGCGTCACTGGGTGAACTAACCTCTGCGGGCCTTCCAGTCCCGCCTGGATTTGTTGTTAGCGGCGAAGCGTATCGATCCTTTTTGGAAGAAACCGGAATTGATGACGAACTGTTTGAAGCGGTTGATGTTGATGCTGATGATACCTCCGCGCTGGAGGAAGCTGCTGATCGAGCTCAGTCTTTGATTCTCGAAGCAGAGTTTCCGGACGAACTCCGTAAAGAGATTCTTGCAGCATACCGAGATGATTTGGGTGAAGGAACATTTGTTGCTGTTCGCTCAAGCGCCACAGCAGAAGACCTTCCTGATGCAAGTTTTGCTGGGCAACAGGAAACCTTCCTAAATGTTACCGGAGACGATCTAATTGAAAAAGTCCGAGAATGCTGGGCATCACTGTTTACGCAGCGAGCAATCTATTACCGGCAAAATCAGGGCTTTGACCACCGAAGTGTTAATATTGCAGTTGTTGTTCAAAAGATGGTTGAAGCAGACAAAAGTGGTGTAATGTTTACCAGTCACCCGTCGACCGGTACTTCTGAGATGATTATTGAGGCCGCATGGGGACTCGGTGAGGCTGTTGTCGCTGGAGAAGTCTCGCCCGATAACTATGTTGTCGACCGAGAAACGGGCGACATTCTTGATGTTTCTGTTGCCACAAAAGAAATAATGTATGTCAAAGACGATGAGACCGGCGAGACTGTTGAGAGAGACGTCTCTGATGCTAAGCGGACAGAACGCGTGCTCTCCGATGACGAGCTTGAAAACCTCCGCACACTTGGACAAAAAGTAGAACGCCATTACAATGCTCCTCAAGACGTTGAGTGGGCAGTTTCTGACGGCGACATCTACATGCTGCAATCTCGCCCGATCACGACTATCGACGACTCCGCGGATAATTCTGATTCTTCTGAGCTTTCAGATACAATTGGCGATCAGAGTTCGAATCAGAACAATAGCGATCAGGCTGATTCAGATGATGTTTTAGTTACTGGCTTAGGATCAAGTCCGGGTAAAGTCAGCGGCCAAGCCCGTGTTATCAACTCTGCTGATGAGCTTGATAAAGTCGAATCGGGTGACATCATTGTCACCGAGATGACGACTCCTGATATGGTACCAGCGATGAAACGCGCTGCTGGAATTGTAACTGACGAGGGTGGTATGACCAGTCACGCATCAATTGTTTCCCGTGAGCTTGGTGTCCCCTCTGTTGTTGGCGCTAGTACCGCTACTACCGCTATCGAAGACGGACAAGACATTACTATTGATGGAGACAAAGGCACTGTTGTAGCGGGCACCGATACCGAAGAGGATCAAGCAGAGCATGATCCAGTAAGCGAGGTGCAGCCAGATACGCCAGTAAAACCAATGACCGCCACGCAAGTGAAAGTCAACGTTTCCATCCCTGAAGCCGCAGAACGTGCAGCAGCAACCGGTGCTGATGGCGTTGGACTGCTCCGAATGGAGCACATGGTCCTCTCTCTTGATAAAACTCCAGAACGATATATCAACGATCATGGTCGCGATGCATACATCGATGAACTTGTTGGTGGTATCCGAAAAGTCGCCGATGAATTTTATCCGCGCCCTGTTCGAGTTCGAACACTCGATGCGCCGACAGATGAATTCCGCGAACTAGAAGGCGGGGATTCAGAACCTGTCGAGCATAATCCAATGCTCGGATACCGGGGGATTCGCCGAGCTCTTGATCAGCCAGAAATCTTCCGCGCAGAGCTGGAAGCATTCAACCGGCTTTATGATATGGAATATGATAATGTTGAGATCATGTTCCCGCTGGTCAATGATGAGAAAGATGTTCGGCAAGCAAAATCGCTGATGGAAGATGTCGGTATCGATCCTCAAGAACGGTCTTGGGGTGTTATGATTGAAACTCCAGCATCTGCTCTTTGCATTGATGAAATAGCAGAGGTCGGAATTGACTTTGCGTCGTTTGGTACAAATGACCTAACTCAATACACGCTTGCAGTTGATCGAAATAACGGTGCTGTTGCTGACCGGTTTGATGAAATGCATCCGGCTGTTCTTCGGCTTATCGAACAAGCTATCAAGACATGCCGAAAGCATGATGTCGACACAGGAATCTGTGGACAGGCAGGTTCAGACCCAGAAATGGCAAGATTCCTCGTAGAAAAGGGTGTCACCTCAATCTCTGCTAACATTGATGCAGTCCGTGACATTCAACATGAAGTCAAACGCATCGAACAGCGTATGCTGCTTGATTCTGTCCGTAATGACGGTTAACTGAATCCTAAAATATTTAGAATATTTTCACGAGACGATAACTCATAACATCTATAATTGTTGTCTCCTTTCCGTGTGTATGCTACCTGAGTCACAGTCGTTTGATCGGGTTCTTTCTTCGATGTGTACAAAACCTCATCCCGAAGCAGTCGAAGCTGCCACCCGATATATCGCGACGAATCCCGGTGACCCTTCTACATTTCCTGCCGTATCGCGTCTTGAAGACCGGGCAATTTCGATCCTTGGGGAGATTACCGGCCTTTCATCTCCGAACGGATATATCACTGCCGGCGGAACAGAGGCGAACATTCAAGCGCTTCGTATCGCCCGTAATGCACATCCTGTCCAGAACCCGAATGTAGTTGTTCCGGAAAGTGCTCACTTTAGCTTCCAGAAAGCTGCACACGTACTTGATCTTGAGCTTCGTACAGTCCCAGTTGACGATCAATACCGTGCTGATCCCAAACAAATCTCGCGGCATACAGACCACAGCACCGTTTGTATTGTTGGTATTGCCGGAAATACCGAGTACGGACGTGTCGATCCCCTGTCTCAACTGGCTGATATCGCTTACGACTATCAGGCTATCTTTCATATTGATGCAGCATGGGGCGGATTTGCTCTCCCGTTTACCGAACACGACTGGAACTTCTCTGACATCCCAGTTGATACCATGACAATTGATCCCCATAAGATGGGAAAGGCTCCAATTCCTGCTGGTGGCTTACTTGTTCGGTCTGAGGAACTTCTTGACTCTCTCGCCATTGAAACACCCTACTTAGAAAGCACCTCTCAAACAACACTGACAGGAACCCGGAGTGGTGCAGGAGTTGCTGGTACCGTAGCAGCGCTGGAGAAACTCTGGCCATCGAAATATCGATCGATCGTTAATCAACAACAAGAAAATGCGAAATGGACTGCAAGTGCATTATCGGACCGGGGATTGGACGTTGTTCCCCCAGAACTTCCACTCGTTGCTGTTGACTTACCTAATAATGTTTTCAATGAGCTCAAATCCAGTGGCTGGCGTATCTCCCGAACATCCCGTGGCGAGCTTCGTATTGTATTCATGCCACATGTTTCACGAGATATGATTAGGGAATTTCTCACTGACTTGGACCGGTTACTTCCGAAGACGACTTCGAACTAGGTGTGAGATGTGTTGAGGTAGTACACTTGTTTTCGAGCATCGCGGAAGCTGTATCGTGCACCGACTATCTCTTCATCCTCTAGTCGGTTTAATGCATAGCGAACTGTTCTGTCCGGTAGCAGAGTTTCAGTAGCAAGCTCGCCCTGCGATAGTGGAGCATCAATCTCAAGTACTTTTGCAACGAGTTTAGCACTTGGAGGTAGGTCATCAAGTCGGTCCCGGTATTCTGTCTGGGATAGGACATCATCTGACTGCTGTGCCGATTTATTTGCTGTCCTCATGGACATATATCTTCACAGAACATCCCTTGTGGTAAAAGTTATCTATATTTAAGTTAGTATTATAAAAACAATATTAGGAGTATAATTACCATTATTATGGGAAGGTATACCATACTAGTTCTGTCCCGGCACCATTATTAAACGGGATAACATGCATTTATCTTGTGAAAGGGCAGGAGTGGTATCAGGCAAGCGATGTTGCGGAGGAATACGAGACAAAACGGTTCTCTGGCGGTGGTGAGCTGATCGACCGTCGTGAAAAGGAAGCTGTTTTGGATGCACTTGGGCCAGTTGAAGGTAAGTCGATTCTGGAGATTGCGTGTGGGACCGGCCGATTCACAGCTCTCCTCGCAGAACGTGGTGCTGAGATCATTGGTCTCGATATTTCTGGGCCGATGCTTTCACAGGGACGTAAAAAGGCTCAAGCACTCGGAGTCGACGAAACGCTTGAGTTTATGCGAGGTGATGCTGGGCAGCTACCGTTCCCAGATAATCACTTTGACGCCGTCTTTGCGATGCGATTTTTCCATTTGGCACCTACCCCGGAGGCGTTTATATCTGAGATGCGCCGTGTCTCAAAAGAGATTGTGATGTTTGACACATTTAACTCTCGGAGTACGCGCAGTATATATAACTGGGCACTTCCAATGGGTTCTCACTTGTACTCTCGGTCTGATGTGGAGAAGCTATTACAGTCGGCGGATCTCCAACTTATTAACGAAGAGCATGATTTTCTCTTCCCATATGGATTTTATCGAAAACTTCCGAAAAATGTCTCTCGTCCATTCCGAAAACTTGACACAACACTCGGACGGTCCGGATTCGGAGACAGAATTGCTTCTGTGTCTTATTGGACAGCAAAAGTACCAGAATAAGACTACTTAGCTACTGGCAATCAAGTGCTTTATATTGTTTTCCACCAACATTCCATTGATGAACCTCTCTGTCGTCATTCCGACGCTTAATGGTCGCGAGCGGTTGGGAGTCTGTCTGAACACACTACATGATTATGCTCCAGATGCGGAAACAATCGTTGTCAACGGACCCTCAGCCGACGGCACCACGGGCATGATTAAGTCCCGTGATGATGTTGACGTGCTTGTTGAGACGGCAGATAGAAACGCAAACGTTGCTAGAAACGTCGGAGTAAAACTCGCCACTGGTGATGCTATCGCATTACTTCCTCACGATCGTCTTATCGATGACTCATGGACAAGTGCAATTACAAATCACCTCTCTGCATCGGCAGATGCTGTAAGTGGGCCAACCCAAGGCGCAGACACTCCACATACAATCCCCACGCTCGACCGGCAGGAACAGCGGTACAATCCAGAGAACATTGCTTTCACAGCTGATGCAATCAAATCTGTTGACGGATTCGACGAATATCTCAGTGTTGGTGGTATGTCTGATCTTTGCACTCGACTCCAGGCAGAGAAATACTCAATTGATTGGGCGCCAGCAATGACTGTTCATAGCCCATACGGTACAGACGGTGGTATGACAGATATTGACCGGTTTGAGCAATATCGGTCGGCTACCTACCAGTTACTGAAAAACCGTGGTTTGGGTCCTGTTCTAACGGGCCAGATCATCAAAGATGCAGTGACCGATGCAGCACACGCTGCACAGAAGATTTTCTCTGGACGTATTGATCTTACAGATTGGTTCAAAGACGGGAAAGACGTTATTAGAGGTCTTTTCACAGGTGGGAAGGACGGCATCTCAGCTCGGTATCGCTCATCTAGCCGAAACCACAGTGGAGTTTCTGCAGCGACAGACCACATTGTCGAGGTTTATGATTGGAGGTAATACAATTCGTGAACTTACCCCGCCCTACTCGCTCACTCCGCTCCGTTTTGATCCTTGAGGACGAGGACGTAGCCTGTAGAAGTTAAACGCTTGTGACGTATTCTGCTGTACAACCTCTCGTATGAACTTAAATACACTAGATCTCTACCCACTATGAATAGTGTTTCTATTTTGAACTGTCTTGATTTAACCCAAGAAACCTCCGCAGTAGTGGCATATCTCCAATTTCATATTGTCTTGCTTTTATCTATTACAATTCCTATGCTATACAGCTAGTAAGATTTATATTGAACCGCTGTCCTACTAACATACAACATGTCTGAATCAGGTGCTTCTCGACGACAGTTAGGCGGACAGCCAATGCTTGTTCTCAGTGAAGACAGTTCACGCACGACGGGAAAAGATGCTCGGCAGTCAAACATCGCTGCCGGTAAAGCGATCAGCGAGTCGGTACGTACCACACTCGGTCCTCGAGGTATGGACAAGATGCTCGTATCTGATGATGGTGATGTAGTCATCACAAACGATGGGGCAACAATTCTTGATGAGATGGATATTGAGCATCCAGCTGCAGAGATGATTGTTGATGTTGCCGAAACCCAAGAAGAAGAAATTGGAGATGGAACAACGACAGCAGCAGTCCTCACTGGACAACTACTCAGTCAAGCCGAAGAACTGTTTGAGGACGATGTACACCCAACGACAATCGTAGAAGGATACCATGAAGCTGCATCGATTGCGGCCGAAGCAATTGATGCGATGGCGCTTGACACTGAAATTGACGCCGAAATCCTGTTCCGCGTTGCAGAATCATCGATGACTGGTAAAGGAACAGGCGATGTTACAGCCGACAAGCTCGCTCAAGTTGTTGTTGACGCAGTACAGGCTGTTCGTAGCGGCACTGACGTAGCCCGTGACAATATCCAACTTCAGACACAATCCGGAGCTTCTTCTTCATCCACTGAACTTGTAGAAGGCATCGTCCTTGACGAGGAACCTGCCGCTGACGCAATGCCGCGACAGCTCAGCAATGCTTCTGTCGCTGTCCTGGATGTTGAGCTTGAGGTATCCACAGGTGATGTAGATGCTGAGTACAGTGTTGATAGCGTTGACCAGCTTACAGCTGCAATGGAATCGGAAGAGCAGGAACTCCGCGACTATGCTCAGCAAATTGCTGATACCGGGGTAGAAGCTGTGTTTATCACCGAAGACGCCGATGATCGTGTCCTCTCATATCTTGCTCGCGATGGTATCTTAGCTATTGATGGTCTCTCTGATTCTGATGCTACCTCTGTTGCAAATGCCACTGGTGCTAAACGAATTGGTGACCTCGATGATCTCTCAGAAGATAGCTTTGGAAGCGTCGAACAAATTCGAATTGAGAAGTTCGATGAAGACGAACTAACCTTTATCGAAGGTGGCGAAGCAGCTGATGCTGTGACTGTCTTTGTTCGAGGTGGCACTGATCACGTCGTTGACGAGGTTGAGCGTGCTGTCAAGGACGCAATTGACGTTGTTGCTACGACGGTTGAAACCGATGCAGTTGTGCCAGGCGCCGGCGCGGCTGAAATCGCAATTGCCGACCGTATCCGCGATGAAGCTGATGCAATTTCCGGTCGAAAACAGCTTTCAGTCCGTGCATTTGCTGATGCAATTGATGCACTCCCGCGGACTCTTGCTGAAAATGCTGGTGCAGATCCGATTGATTCCCTTGTTGACCTTCGAGCAGAACACGACAGCACTGGGCGCGCTGGACTAATTGCTGAAGGTCGGACTGCAGAAGTCGGTGATCCGGTTGAACACGGAATCCTCGATCCAGCACAGGTCAAACACGAAGCAGTGAAAAGTGCCACTGAAGCGTCAACGATGATCGCCCGAATTGACGACGTCATCTCATCCAGCTAAACCAAGAAATACCAGTAGCGTCTCGCTTCGTCTAGCGACTAACGCTTTTTTACTTGACACCAGTTGCTTTATTTTCTCTATTCTTGGACCTTGTTCACAGAAATTGCGGGGCGAAAATCCACCCTTCGGGGGTGGCAGGTCAACTCAAGTACTTTCCTTCTCAATGACAACCTTATCGCCAACTGTCACGTCAAATGCAATATCTCCCCTCCCTTGATTCACAGCCAATTCAGCATTTCCGTGACTTCCAATCGTTACTAATGGTTTGTTTTTATCTACCTCTGCAAAGCTGCTGACATATGGGACAGTTATGCCGTTTATTTTCAGGCGATCGCATGAATCGATCTGATTTTTGAGTATTGAATCTGGGATATTTGTAATCGCATTTCCAAATCCATCAACGACAAGGACCTCCCCTGTAATACGACGCTGCTCAACTTCCGGTGTCGGAAGCTGCAGATCAACATTTGGGCTAGTTACTGAAGCCTTGCCATTTTCTTGTAATAATTCGAGTGTTGTTTCGTGAACTTCTGCAGCAGCTGGAGCAAAGACATCGCGACCATGGAACGTATTACTTTCTGGCTCCCATTCAAGCTTAAACCATTCAATACTGGCACTCGACTGCGTTGCAATCGTCCTGGCGACTGGCCGTAGTAATCCATTATCTGGACCAATAAGTATATGATCAGCAACCCGAGCAGCAATTGCATCACGGTTTGTTCCTACGCCTGGATCCACTACCGCACAATGCACCGCTGGTGGAAACCATGGAAGTATCTCATTAAGCCAGAAGGCTGCTGTTCTAATGTCCTGTCGAGGAAAGTCATGGGCAATATCAATAACCCTTGTATCGGTTCTCTGTAATATTACCCCGCGCATCGCTGCTGGATATGGTGTACCAAAGTCTGAACTTAGTGTGATCATACGCCAATGTTATGCTCGCTCCAGCAAACGTCTTGCTTATCTTTTAAGCGTGATGGAGTCAAAAAGTGTAAATCCATCCACATTCACAATTCTGGTCGGATATTCTGAGGGATCTAAGAAGTGAACGCCCCTGCCTCAAGGAGCCGCCAACGGTGGGGAGTAAGAGGGGAGAGTTCACTCTCGCTGTCCATTGAAATCATCACTTTCGACAACCTGACGGAGCCGCGTAACACCTCCAACCTCATGAATTGCCTCTACAGTAGGGTCGGGAACAAGGTGTTCCCATTTTTCCTGTTGTATCATCAACTCTCTAATCCGGGTACCCTGATATCGACTCCGGTCGAAAATCGGTCCTTCACGGACCTCTATGTCGGTATCTTGGAATAACTGGATTACAAGTGGATTATTTGAAATAGCGATATCAAATGGCGGGCACAGGCTCTGAACGTGGCTTACCCATATGGCATTTCGGTCAATATCTTCAATTGGAACAATATGCGTTGTTATATCCAGTTCCTCGACTGCTCTGGAGATCATCACATACCGTTCCCCTGCTGTAAACGGGTTCCGTCGTGTGTGTGACTTATCTGCGCTACCGATACCTATTACTAGCTCATTTAATGAATCTGATATTTCATCGATGACATTGTGGTGGCCTTTATGATAGGGTTGGAACCGTCCAACATAGAAACCTCGCGTCATATGCCGCTGTGGGGTTGGGCCCTTCTTAAGAGTGACGAGTTTTATCTTAGTTATCTAAAACTCCTTTTCAGCCGGTTTTTGACCTGATTTTGCACACATCTCCCCGTCATCGTCGGGGGGGAAAGTATATCAATCGCAAGTCCCTTTCTTACTATAGTTCTGCTACTATGAGTAAGGATACGAAGACAGATGATGCTCCGGCCGATGGAGATACCACAGAATCTCCAGCTTCAGAAAAACGGCCACAACGTGATGACGAACAAGCGGTAAACGAAGGATCATCTTCGTCGGAAGAAAACTCTGAGCAAGAAGATCATTCTGAGTTCTTCTACGAGGGTACAACAGCCGAGTCTTCTTCCGACTCTCCAGAGATGTCTTCTACGATCGAAGACTCTGATGAAGAGTCATCAGACGAGCCTCCCGAGCTAGGTGAAGACCTTGGGAAGGAGGTTGAAGATGAGATGATTGCTGATGACTATGATCCTGAGGAAGAAGATGATCTTCTTGGTGGACTAGATATCAAATCGACAGCTCAAATTCCTGTTCCAGATCGATTAGTTGACCAAGTTATCGGTCAAGACGAAGCAAGAGATATTGTGATCAAGGCAGCAAAGCAGCGCCGTCATGTTATGATGATCGGTTCACCCGGAACTGGTAAATCGATGCTTGCCAAAGCGATGAGTCACTTACTCCCTAAAGAAGAGCTGCAAGACGTTCTGGTTTACCACAATCCTGATGACGGAAACGAGCCAAAAGTAAGAACTGTTCCAGCTGGTAAAGGAGAACAGATTATTGACGCGCACAAAGAGGAGGCGAACAAGCGTAACCAGATGCGGACATTCCTGATGTTGATCATTGTTGCTGTTATCTTAGCACTAGCTCTGTTTTATTATGGTAACATCCTTCTAGGGATTATCGCAGCGGCCATTGTCTACTTTATCTTTAAATATACACAGCGTGGCACTGATGCGATGATTCCAAACATGATCGTTAACAACGCTGACACACAGACAGCACCATTTGAGGATGCAACTGGTGCCCATGCTGGTGCACTTCTGGGAGATGTTCGCCACGACCCATTCCAATCTGGTGGTATGGAAACGCCAAGTCATGATCGTGTTGAGCCAGGTGCTATTCATCAAGCCAATAAGGGTGTTCTATACGTTGACGAGATTAATACGCTTGATATTCGCACACAGCAGAAACTCATGACGGCGATTCAAGAAGGTGAATTTAGTATTACTGGACAGTCTGAGCGTTCGTCAGGAGCGATGGTGCAAACCGAACCTGTTCCGTGTGACTTCATTATGGTCGCTGCTGGTAACATGGACGCAATGGAGAACATGCACCCTGCGTTGCGATCCCGAATTAAAGGATACGGATATGAAGTGTACTTCGAAGATACAATCGAAGACACTCCCGAAATGCGTCGGAAGTATGCACGCTTCATTGCTCAAGAAGTTGAGCGGGATGGTCGACTCCCACACTTTACTCGAGAAGCTGCAGAAGAAGTTGTTCTCGAAGCGAAGCGACGGTCTGGCCGGAAGGATCATCTCACGCTTGAGTTCCGTAACCTAGGGGGACTTGTCCGGGTTGCTGGTGACATAGCCCGAGCTGAGAACCGCGACCTCGTAACTCGTGAGGAAGTTCTCCAAGCGAAAAAGCGCTCCAGATCGATTGAGCAACAGCTTGCCGATACGATCATTGATCGACGGAAAGACTATGAACTCCGTGTTTCCGGTGGAAGCGTTACTGGGCGCGTTAATGGTCTCGCTGTGATGGGTGGGGACTCCGGTATTATGCTGCCCGTTATGGCAGAAGTTACTCCATCCCAAGGACCTGGTGAAGTAATTGCAACAGGACGGCTCAAAGAGATCGCAGAAGAATCCGTTCTGAATGTCTCTGCAATTATCAAAAAGTTCTCTGATGTTGATCTTTCAGAGAAAGATGTTCACATCCAGTTTGTGCAAGCAGGCCGAGAGGGTGTTGATGGTGACTCTGCTTCGATTACCGTTGCAACAGCAGTTATCTCTGCTCTGGAAGATGTGCCCGTGCGACAGAACGTTGCGATGACTGGATCACTCTCTGTTCGCGGAGATGTCCTTCCGGTCGGTGGAGTAACACACAAAATTGAAGCTGCCGCGAAAGCTGGTATTGACACTGTCATCATCCCAGCCGCAAACGAGCAAGATGTCATGATCGAGGATGAATACGAGGAAATGGTTGAAATTATTCCTGTCAGCAACATCAGCGAGGTTCTTGATGTTGCGCTGGAGGGTGAACCTGAGAAAGATAGTCTCGTTGACCGACTGAAAAGTATTACTGGAACAGCACTTGAAAAACAGACTGGTGCAGGATCCTCGCCAAGTCCTCAGTAATCGTTGTCGGAAATACTATCTCTTTGCTCACGTTATTAACTGTTCTATCTGACATTTGGTTTATGTACGGTATCTAATAATTAATCTCCTTTCTTAGTGGATAATGGTAAAATAGGTAATCCTCCAGTATCAACTAACAGCTACGCTACGTATTGATAAAATAGTACGAGCGGTTTCTGATATGCCAGATTGGACTACTTTCGTTGCTGGGACCTCATTGCTGATCATTGCTGTCATCATCTTATCACGTCTAACTGCTTCTACAACGACTGGTACTGATAATCAATCGTTTGAGTCAATCCCAATTGGAACACTATACTTGAATATCTTGTTCACACATGGGATACTGGCTCTTCTTATTCTTATACTGGTATATTTTACTGGAGTCCCAATGTCGGTCTTTAAAATCAGTATTTCTACTCCGTCGATTAGTGAGGTCTTACTCGGAATTGGTGTCGGTGCTGTATTGTATATAATAAATGAATTTTTAGCCGTTAATCTTAATCAAGCGGGCATTTCACATGACGAAACGCTTCGACAGTCTTTGACACCCAATACGGTTAGCGGATGGTTATCGTTGTATGTTATTATTCTTCCACTCATTGCATTTTCCGAGGAGTTGATTTTCCGTGCTGCTATGATCGGTGGTTTTGAAGCTGGAACAGGTATTTCTCCGTGGTTTCTTGTTGCTATATCATCAGTTGCCTTCGCCCTTGGTCACGAAACGCAGGGTTCCGGCGGTGTGATTGTCACTGGTCTGCTTGGTGGTATTCTTGGTGTCGTGTTTGTAGTTACAGACTCATTTTTGATTGTATTTGTTGCACATTATGTGATTAACGCAGCCGAGTTTGGCGTGCACGAGTTGCTTGACATTGAACTTGAACAGCGTCTACGCGTCTGAAAGCAATGTCTTTGAAGGGTAGGTATTTACAGAAAATCGAGGCGAACGCCCATCGGCTTTAGCCGTGTGGAGGAGGTCAACTATGTGCTGAGTCAGTTCAGAAACCCGGCTCAATATCAGGTAAGACAGTTGAACTTATCACTCAGCATCGGTTGGAACGGGACCTTCTCCGGTCTCATCTTGGATCGCTTCGACAAACTCATTGCGTGTTGCAAAATAGCTAATTGATACCTCTTCAAGTACTTCTTCTATACTTTTTGGCCCATCTGGTGTTCGAATTGCTGTATCCCCTTCGCGTTGGACTATTTTGCTCTTTTGTAATGGCCACGACAACCGAGATGCAACCCTAGCAAGTGGTGCCCCAGAAACTGAACTTTTTTCCCCAAGAGACACACCATCGTCATCAGATGACATAGATGTTCATTCACGTGTATCCTGATTATGCTTTTCGCTTGCTATCTCTCAGTATTGTATATGATAAGTATGAGTGAACTATGCGAAATAAGCACACAAGGAGACAGTCAGAGGCAACTTTTATTGTGAACTACTCCACCTTGCTCAGCCTGACGGCTTCGCTGAGGGTGTGGCTTCCTCGTTCCGCGACACACTTTTTCACGGACGGTCGGCTTGCGCCGACAG
>OBKM01000792.1_pt1 | contig 14564 bp, 15 predicted proteins | sample 1519691 | NCBI WGS metagenome assembly OBKM01 (sample SAMEA37050418, study PRJEB22526) | metagenome | biome: saline pan; feature: lake; material: water | place: Egypt | collected 2015 | depth 0.5 m
CCGGTTCAAATCCGGCCCCTGGCTTGCTGCGACGAACGGATGTGAGAAGCGCAAGCCACACCCGGATTCGAGCCCTGCCACGACCGAGCACGACAAGGGAGTGGCTCCGGTTCAAATCCGGCCCCTGGCTCTGGGGTGTGGCCGCCCTGTCCGCCCGGTCCCCGACGGGACATCCGTCGCCGTCCCGGGTTCGACACTCACGGCGTTCCTGTGTGAGACAGGATAGAACGTGCCCGGTAAGCCCACGTGGGGAGAACCCGGCTCTCCCCACGGTCGGACCAGCAGAACGGCCGGATACGTGCCGCCTCCAGCCGGGGGCAGAGTGCGGTAAGCAAGCACGGAGACAGCCACCGAAGCGGTCCAGAACGGTGCCGTCCGTGCACCGGACAGTTGGTTTGACAGAACATGAATGCTGGGCACACAGTCTCACAGATGAAAACGCGTCACCGGCCTGGCCGCGACGAACACCGGTGTCGAGCCGTGCCGTATGTCGACCCGGCGGGCCGTCACCGGTGATACCCGACGCTCACCGGTTCTCAGGCACGGAACTGTTGATGACATCGATCGGTAGTGAAGCCGTCAGGGACTAGCTCGCGCCGGGGGAAAATGGCCGGATACGTGTCGCCTCCAGCCGGGGGCGGGGTTTGAAACAGATGAGCACGGAGAGTCCACGGATGCGGTCCGGAGTAGTGTCCTCCGTGCATGGGGCAGTTGGTCTGGAGAGGCATAAAACCTTGTCAGACATTCTCTCTCATACAATCAGTCGGGGGCTCGGGCTGGAGGTGCGCCACGAGCGTACAGTTATGCCGCTGGGGGTCGACAGTCGAGATATGGGGACACCCGAATCGACCGTTCGTGAGTACTACGACCTCGTCGACGCCGAGGCCTACGAGGAGCTTGTCGCGCTGTTCGCGGCGGACGTGCGCTACGAGCGCCCGGGCCAGGATGCAATCGAGGGGCGCAACGCACTACACGCCTTCTACCGCGACCAGCGCCCGCTCGAGGAGGGGACACACGAGATCCACGATGTCGTTGTCGACGGGAGGACAATTGCCGTCCGTGGGACGTTCTCCGGGACCCAGCACGGCGAGACCGTCGCGTTCGACTTTGCGGACTTCCACGAGTTCGAGGACGGGAAGATCCGCCGGCGCTACACGTTCACCGACCGCGACGAGGTCTGAGAAAGGTCGTGGGCACCGCCCGTTGTCCCCGAACAGGGGCCGGGAAACTGCTGCACACGCGGCCCTGGCGAGCCCGGTATCCGCAACGCCGAACCGGTTGGACTCGGTGTCGGTCGCCGGCCACCGCCCCCCGGCTCCGGACAGCGAGGACACGGTTCAGGCGCACTCGACGGCGACCACCGTCGGCGCGCCCGATCTCCCCCTGGCGCTGAGCTCGCCCCATCATCCGGCAACAGTTGCTGCATGCGCCGGTGTCTGACGCGGGTCATACGTGATTCTATCCGGAAACATCGTTTCGGCCTGTGATCCGCCGTTACGGTCTTAGATACCGTTGTAAAATGTCTCGCAACCGCAGCGCCGTTCGTAAAACGTCGTTTTACGTCGATTTATCCTGAAAGCGGTCGAATGAATACAAACCATCCGGCCTTTATATACCCATCCAGGATACAGATAGAGACGAGTTCAGCTATGAGTGCGACACAGTCCCCGCAAGAAGACGAGGCGTTCGATGCAGAGAACCACGAGGACCTCTCGAAGGAGGAGCGACTGCGTGCGTACCTCGCACAGAAGGCTGAGGACGGAGAGATGTACTTCAAAAGTAAGTTCATCGCGGACGAGGTCGGGCTCTCGCCGAAGGAGATCGGTGCACTGATGGTGAAGCTCAGAGAGTCGGCCACCGACCTTGAGATCGAGAAGTGGTCGTACACGAGCGCGACGACCTGGCGCGTCGAACCCGCCTGAGTGCGGACCCGCCCTGGCCCTTCCTCTCCGAACACCTGACCGCACCATCGAACCGAAAGTATTCCGTTTGTCGACGCCTAACACGGAACCGATGGGAGACTACGACAGTTCGAGTCCGTACGCACCACACACACCGACAGAGACCCGGGCGATGCTTGACGCCGTCGGGGTCGAACGCGAGGCCGACCTGTTCGACATCCCGGGGGACGTACAGTTCGACGGGGAGTTCGGTATCGAGGCCCGGGGCGAGCGGGCGGTCCGACGCGAGTTCGAGTCGCTGCTGGGCCGCAACGACGAGCTCGTGGAGCTGCTCGGCCGGGGTCACTACAACCACTACGTCCCGTCGCTGGTCGACCACCTCGCCGACCGGCAGGAGTTTCTGACCTCCTACACCCAGTACCAGCCCGAGATTGCGCAGGGCTTTCTGCAGGCGCTCTTTGAGTACCAGTCGATGCTGGTCGAACTAACCGGCCTGCCGGTGGCGAACTGCTCGCTGTACGACGCCGCCACGGCACTCGGGGAGACGGCGACGCTTGCGTCCCGTGTCCGCGAGACGACCGGCTCGGTCGTGCTCGTCCCCGAGCACCTGGGGGCGGGCAAACGCCGGGTGCTGGAGAACTACGCCGGCGGGACCGGCCTCACCGTGGAGTCGTACCCGATGGACGACGGTGCGGTCGACACCGACGCGCTCGCCGCGATGGCCGACGAGGAGACGATGCTCGTCTACGCGGAGAGCCCGACCGTCCGCGGGGTCGTCGAGGAGTCGCTGCCGGCGGTGGCCGACATCGCACACGACCACGACGCGCTGTTCTGTCTCGGCTCGGACCCGGTTGCGCTTGCCATCCTCGAGGAGCCGGCGGCGGTCGGTGCCGACGTCGTCGTGGGTGACGCGGCCTCGCTGGGGCTTGGCGCCGCCGGCGGCATGGGGCTTGGGCTGTTCGCCACCCGTGACTCGTTCCTGCGACAGGTGCCCGGCCGACTCATCGGGGCCAGCGAGGACGAGAGCGGCCGCCGGGCATACACGCTCACGCTGCAGACCCGCGAGCAGCACATCCGGCGGGAGCGCGCGACGAGCAATATCTGCACCAACCAGGCGTGGGTCGCGCTCCGGGCGGCCATCCACGCGGCCACGCTCGGCCCGGAGGGGCTGATCGAACTGGCAACCGACTGTGTGACCCGCACCGAGCGGGTCGTCGACCGCGTCGACGCCATCTCGGGGGTCAGCGCCCCAGCCCACGACCGCCACCACTTCCGGGAGTTCGTCGCCCGGACCGACCAGCCAGCCGCCGCCGTTGCCGATGATCTCGCGACGGAGGGCTTTGCCGTCCACGATATCGACGACCACCAGCTGCAGATCTGTCTCACCGAGACAACCGCCGACAGTGCCGATGCGTTTGTCGACACCCTGGAGGTGGTCGCATGAGCCGCGAGGCCGGCGACGACCGCGACGCCGCCGACCCGACGGATGCTGCCACCGACGGCGGTATCGCGGATCTCGATGTCCCCGAGGAGGCCGGCACTGACGCCGACGGGACCGGGGGAACCGTCGGCAGTGACGGCTACGACCAGGCCCGCTGGACCGACGGTGACCGCTACGAGCCGCTGCTGTCCGAGAAAAACACCCGCGAGGTCACGGTCGAGACACCGCTGCCCGACGAGTTGACCCGCGACTCGCTCTCGCTGCCGGCGCTCAGCGAACCGGAGCTGGCACGTCACTACACGCGACTCTCCCAGATGAACTACGGTGTCGACAGCGGCCCGTTCCCGCTCGGCTCCTGCACCATGAAGTACAACCCGTCGTTCACCGAGGACCTCGCGGCGCTGCCGGACGCGGCCGTTCACCCCGGCCGCGACGAGACGAATATGCAGGGGGTGCTCGCGGTGCTCGCGCGCCTCTCTGAGTATCTCGCGAGTATCGCCGGCATGGACGCGGTGTCGCTCCAGCCTCCGGCGGGTGCGGCCGGCGAGTACACGGGTGCGACAATCGCACGCGAGTACCACAACCACCGCGGCGAGGACCGTACCGAGGTCATCATCCCCGACAGCGCACACGGGACCAACTTCGCCAGCGCGGCGCTGGCCGGGTTCGATGTCGTCGAGTTGCCACCCGGTGAGGACGGTCGGGTTGACCTCGACGCCCTGGAGGGGGCACTCGGGGAGGACACCGCGTTGCTGATGCTCACGAACCCCAACACGCTCGGGCTCTTCGAGCGGGATATTGTCGAGATCGCGGAGATGGTCCACGACGCGGGTGGCCTGCTGTACTACGACGGTGCGAACCTCAACGCCCTGCTCGGGCGTGCGCGACCTGGCGATATGGGCTTTGACATCATGCACTACAACGTCCACAAGACGTTCGCCACGCCCCATGGTGGCGGCGGCCCCGGTGCCGGCCCGGTCGGGGTCAGCGAGGAGCTCGCACCGTTCCTGCCCGCGCCGATGGTTCGTGCGGCGGGCGACTCGACGGGCGAGCCGGCCTACGAGCTGTACGAGCCCGAACATACCGTCGGCAAGGTGCACGGCTTTCTTGGCAACTGGCCGGTGCTGGTGAAAGCCTGTGCCTACATCGCGCGCCTGGGCGACGAGGGGCTGACCGACGCGAGTGCAAAGGCGGTGCTGAACGCGAACTACCTGGCAGCGCAACTGGACTACGAGGTGCCGTTCGGCCCGTTCCACCACGAGTTCGTCGCCAGCGCTGACACCGACGCTGCCGACGTGGCAAAGCGGATGCTCGACTACGGTGTCCACCCACCGACGACCAAGTGGCCCGAGATCGTCGACGAGGCGCTGATGACCGAGCCCACAGAGGCCGAGAGCCGCCGGACGCTCGACCAGCTCGCACGGGCGTTCAACGCGGTCGCCGCCGAGGACGAGGCCACAATCGAGGACGCCCCCCGGCGCACGACAGCCCGCCGTATCGACCAGGTTGCGGCCGCCCGGAACCCGCGTCTCTCCTGGCAGGCGCTCGACAACTGACCGCCCCTCACAGGGGGCGTGTCACGGTGGCTCCGGTCTCCTGGCTGATTGTCGGGCTGTCAGCGGCTGTCGAGTCTCGCCCGGAGTGTCGCCCGCGCCTCGTCGTCGAGCCGCCGGTGCGGGGTCCGCGGGTAGCCCGCCGGTGCGCCGCGCTCGCGCATCGCCCATTTCAACCCCGACACCCCGTGCTCGAAGACGGCGGTGTGACACTCCCCGAGTTCGGCGGTCAGCGCCCGTGCCCGGTCGGGCGCCAGGTCGGCCTGCTCGGTGACCGTGACGGCCGTTTCGGGCCGGAGGTTCGCCACCGCAAGAATCCCGCCAGCCGCGCCGTGTGCCAGCCCGCTCGCGAGCAGGTCCGCACTCCCCGCAAGCAGTGTGAACGACCCGTCGGTCCGCTGCCGGTGTCGCACCAGCGCGCCGAGCGAGCCAGAGGAGTCTTTCAGCCCTACGACGTTCGGCTCGGCCGCGAGCGCACCGACCGTCTCTGGATGCAGTGTCACACCCGTGTAGGCGGGGACCGAGTAGAGATACACCGGCAGGGGCGACCGTTCCGCAACCTCGCGGTAGTAGGCGGCGAGTGTCTCCTGGCCGTGCTCGTAGTAGAAGGGTGTCACAACGAGCGCCGCGTCCGCCCCGGCCTCCGCCGCGGCGCGCGTCGATTCGAGCGTCTCGCGCAGCCCGGGGTGGCCGGTGCCCGCGACCACCGGCACCGACGCCGCCTCCACAACCGTTTCCACCACCCGAGCACGCTCGCGGGCTGTTAGGAGCTCGGCCTCACCTGTCGAGCCACACGGGACCAGAAAGTCGACGCCACGCTCCTGGAGCCACGCGACGAGCTCCCGCAGGCGGTCATGGTCGACATCCCCCTTCTCGTCGAACGGTGTCACGAGCGGCGGTCCGACGCCACTGAGTTGCATACCGCCACTTTCCGGCCCGCCCAGGAAACAGTTGTGGGTGCGCCCCGCTGTGTCGGGTGTCAGCCGCCGTTGGTTGTCCCCCCGCGGTCGGGGTCGTGTTCGTCACTATCCCACGGCGTCTGCTCGCCCTGGCCGCCGGTCTTGTAGGTGCCCTGTGCGGTCGCAACGCGGTTGTCGTCCTCGTCGTGGATGCGGATGCGGACCATCGCCAGGTCCGACCCGTAGCGGATGACATCTGCCGTCGCCGTGATATCGTCGGTGACGGGCGCGAGGTAGTCGATGCGCATGTCGACGGTTGGGCTGACGTCCCGTGACAGCGAGATGACGGCCGCGCCGCCGACCGTATCCGCCAGCGCGTAGGTCCCACCGCCGTGGACAACCTCGCCGTTGTTGCTCGACCGGAGGTGGTCCCCAACCGACAGCCTCCCCTCCGCGTGGCCGTCACCGACCTCGGTGACCTCGATCCCCAGGTGCTCCGCGAACGGCATACTGTTGACCAGTTGCTTGAGCGCCATACCGCTGGTAGGTGTCCCCACAACAAGCCAGGTTCGGTTCTCGACAGCGGTTGCCTGCAGGCCGGGCACCCGCAGGTCCAAGTGCCCGGCGGGCGAACCGGAGCCTATGGAACGGGTCGCCCACGACGGCAGGGAGACCGCCTACCGACTCGTCCGGCCCGACCGGGGTGGCCCAACGGCGCTGTACGTTCACGGGAGCGGCGGGAACCACAAGATCTGGGCCCACCAGTACGCCCCGAGCGGTCCCGTTCACCCGGCGGCGGCTCTCGACCTGAGCGGCCACGGTCACTCAGGGGATGTCGACACGGACCCCGGGGCGGAGACGCTCGGGGCCTACGCCGCCGATGTCGCCGCTGTCGGCCGCGCCGTCGGGGCCGACGTGCTGGTGGGCCACTCGCTCGGGGGTGCGGTCGTCCTCGAGACGCTGCTCTCCGGTCGGTACGAGCCGTCGGGGGTGGTGTTTGCCGGCACGGGTGCAAAGCTCGCGGTCCACGAGTCCCTCAGGCGACCCCTGCGCGAGGAGTTCGAGGCGCTTGTCGACCTGCTGCACGAGAACTCCTGGCTGCTCGCCGACCCCGACGAGTCAGTCCGGGAGCGCTCCCGCGAGGCGCTCCTGTCGGCCGGGGCGCGGGTGACACGCCGGGACTTCCTGACCTGTCATAGCTTCGACGTCAGGGACCGTCTCGCGGAGCTGACCCTGCCGGCCCTGGCGGTCGTCGGCGAGCACGACCGCCTCACACCGGTGTCCTATCACGAGTTCCTCGCCGCGGAACTGCCCGACTGTGCACTCGCCGTTGTCGACGGGGCCGCCCACCTGGCGATGCTCGAACAGCCCGACGGGTTCAACGCCGCTCTCGAGACTGTTCCCGCCCGGCTGTAGTCCCCCCAGAGAGCACGCGTGCGCCGCCGCCGATATGGGTCTGGTAGGCGCGTGCGTCGACACCGCGGTCCTCGAACGCATCGAGCATCGCCGACGCGATCTGCCGCTGGTCGGCTGACCGGCAGGCGGCAAGCACCCCCGGGCCAGCCCCGCTGATGGTGACCCCGGTCGCACCGGCCGCCCGCGCGGCGGTACAGACCGGGTCGTACCCCTCGATGAGCTCCGCCCGGGCGGGTGTCACCACCGAGTCACACATCCCGGCCCCGACGAGCTCCGGGTCAGACCGGCACATCCCGGCGACCAGTGTCGCGGCGTTGCCGATTGTCTCGACGAACTGGTCCATCGTCGCGCCGTCGGGCACGACCCCCCGGGCGTCCCGCGTCGAGACGACGATGTCTGGCAGACAGACGACCAGCGAGACATCGGCGTCGACCCACCTGACACTCTCCCCCGTGGCGACGGTGAACCCGCCCATCACCGCCGCCGCGACGTTGTCGTCGTGTGCGTCACCGGTGACAACAGCCTCGCCCTCCGCGGCGACCGGAACGAGCTCCGCCCGGCTGTGACCGCGGTTGTAGAGGGTGTTCAGCGCGACCGCCGCCGCCGCCGCGCTTGCCGCCGAGGATCCCAGCCCCGAGGCCGGCCGAACGCCTTTGTTTATCTCGATGTGTGCCGGCGCATCCAGCGCCCGGGCGACTGCGCCGACGGTGTTTTCCTCCGGGTCCTCCGGGATGTACTGACTGCCCGTGCCAGTCACGTCGATCGTGGTCTCCCCGGCCTTCCGGACCCGGACGATGTCGCCTGGTCGCGAGAGTGCGAGGCCGAAGACGTCGAACCCGCTGCCGAGGTTCGCGCTCGTCGCCGGCGCACGCACCGTAACCATACTCCCCCTTTCCGCGACTGCAATCAAAAAGGTAGCGGAGAGACCACCCCTGGCCCGGCCGCGCTCGGCCCCGACCGGCGAGCCCCGCTCTCGACATCTACGGGTCCCAGGGCTCGCCGCTGGCCAGGTCGACTGCCGCGTCGCCGCGCTCGGAGGGGCAGACGTCCGCGAGCACACAGCCCCCACAGTCGGGGTTGCGTGCCGTACAGACCGCCCGGCCGTGGCTGATGAACAGGTGTGTCAGCTCCTGCCACTCCGACTCCGGGGCGAGTGCCATCAGCTCCTCCTCGATGCGCTCGGGACGCTCCCGCTCGGTGAGGCCGAGCCGACGGCTCAGCCGCTGGACGTGTGTGTCGACGACCACACCCTCGACGATGTCGTGACCGTGCTGGAGCACGACGTTCGCGGTCTTGCGCCCCACCCCCGGGAGGTCGGTCAACTCGCCCATCGTGTCCGGCACCTCGCCGTCGTGCTCCTCGACGATCAGCCGGCAGGCCTCGCGGATGTAGCTCGCCTTGTTGTTGTAGTAGGTGATCGAGTTCAGCGCCTCGGCGAGTTCCTCCTGTGGTGCCCCGGCGAAGGCCTCAGGTGACTGGTAGGTCTCGAACAGGTCGGCTGTGGTCCCGTTCACCCGCTCGTCCGTACACTGCGCAGAGAGAATCACCGCCACGAGCAACTCCAGCCGGCTCGAGTAGTTCAGCGAGATTGTCGTGTCGGGGTACTCCTCGTGCAGGCGGTCGACGATCTCGACGGTCTGGTCGGCCCGGTCAGAACGCGGCGTTCCCATACCCGGGCAAACGCCGCGCCGGGCTTGAGACTGACGCTCTGTACAGAACAGCACGGTTCTGTATCCCGTCATACGCTTTACCGCACCGGCGGCCCACCACAGGCACCGGACCGCCGGGACGGTGCTGACTGTCCTGCACCGGTGAGCCGGTCGACGGTCAGCGCCCGGGTCCCGGCCAGGTGACCCGACCCGCAGAACCCCTGACTCCCCGGAGACCCGGGTCCCCCCGGAGGACGGTGCGGCCACAGTCTGTTCCGATGACCCCGGGAATCCGACACAGCGCGTGCGGCAGCTGTCCCGTGTTTGCACGCGATACGGGAATAAACGACATATCACTATACAGAAGGCCGGTCGACCTGTCAGGGCACCGCTCGAACACCAGTGCACCAGAAGCCCCGGCTGGGGGTGACCGGGCCGGCGGCCTCAGGACCGGTCACGACGCAGCACCACCAGCAGGCCGTACCCGCCGACGATGGTGAGCGCCGCCACCGTCAGCCCACCGCCGAGAAAAAACCCGGCGACCCCCGTGGCGACCAGTATCCAGAAAAACCGCCTGTCGACGTAGCCCTGCCGGTAGTAGTGCACACAGACACCGAGGGCAGCGACCCCGATGAGCAGCCCGATGCCACCCTGGAGGGCGATCGCGTTGGCACTCACCCCCTCTGCGAACCCGACACCCTCCTCCTGGACCAGCTCGAGGAGCTCGTCAGCGAACAGGACAATCGCCGCGCTCTCGATCAGCGAGACGACCGACAGCGCCGCCGCGACCCACAGCGTTCCCAGCGACTCGACACGGCCGGACGAGGTCCCACCAGGGGACCCGTACCGGCCAGGAGCCCCCGGTCCATCCCCCGGATCGCCCGGCGTTCGACCCCGTGCCCGCTGGTTGCGGCCGTCTGAGGGGCTGTGCGGCCGCGTGTCCTGGGTGTCGCCCCGGCGGGTGCCGACTCCGCGCTCGCGACGGTCGCTCCCTGCCTCACCGGACGGCGCGTCGAGTGCCGTGCCACACTCGAAACAGTATGCGTCCTCAGCGTCGACACGCTCGCCACAGTGCGGGCAGTACTGCATACAGTCGGTTCGGCGCCGACCGGCAACAAGCTAACGATAACCCGGCGGTCAGCCGTGACAGACGCCGGTCGAGCGCAGGTCTTATAGCCGGCCTGAGCAATACTGAACTGATGAACGTGGACGACGCACGGGTCGTCGGCATCGTGGGCCTCCCGGGAAGTGGCAAAAGCGAGGCCGCCACGGTCGCCGCCGAGACCGGGATTCCGGTCGTGACGATGGGCGACGTCATCCGAGAGGCCTGCCGGGAGCGGGGGCTCGACCCGGCGACCCACCACGGAACGGTCGCACAGGACCTCCGCGCGGAGCACGGGGCCGACGCCATCGCGGCGGCGTCACTGCCGATGATACGCGATGCACTCGCCGACTCTGATACAGTCGTCGTCGACGGCATCCGTTCGGATACCGAGGTCGAGCGCTTCGAGGCGGCCTTCGGTGACGCGTTCACGCTCGTGAGTATCGCGGCCCCCTTCGAGACGCGTGCCGAGCGACTCGACCTCCGGGGCCGGGATGCCGGTGTGGCCGACGGCGGCGAGTCACTGGCCGAGCGCGACCGGCGCGAGCTCGACTTCGGGATGGGGGCGGCCATCGACCGCGCCGACATCACCATCGAGAACACCGACTCGCTCGGCGCGTTCCACGACCGCATCGAGCGACTGCTGACCGACGGACGCCCTCGCGGCCGACACAACGGAGGCGACCGATGAGTGAGCCGTACGTGCTCGAGGCGGAGCTCACGGCCCCGGTGTACGACACGGAGCTGACAGCGCGGGTCACCGACGCTATCCAGGGTGTCTTCCCCGACGCGGACCCGGCGCTGCGTCACGGCGAGTTGCACGCCACCGTTCACGATCTGAGCCACCTCTCGAAGCTGCTCCACCAGCAGTCCATCCTCGACACCGCTCGCGGCGTGTTTCTCGGGAACCGGCGGGGTGACGGGTTCTCCTTCCGGCTGAAAAAGCAGGCTGCCTTCGTCGGTGTTGTCAACTTCGTGGTCGACGAGCCGGGTGAGCTCGGCGCCATCGCCGTTAGGGTGCGCGTCGAGGAGCCCTCGGTTGAGGCCGTTGTCGACCGGATCGCGCCACCGACCGAGGACGGCCAGCCGGTCGATCTGTAGTCCAGCCTGTGACTACCCGAACGGGTTGTTCCCGCCGCCACCCATCCCACCCATGCCGCCACCGGGACCGCCGCCCTGCTGCATCTGTTGCATCATGCGCTCCATGTCGCCCTCGCCCATGCCCTGGAACTGCTTGAGGGCACGTTCCATCATCCGGTGCTGGTCGAGCAACTCCCGGACCTGCTCCTCGGGTTTGCCCGAGCCACGGGCGATGCGCTTCAGCCGGTTCGCGCCGACGACACGGGGATTCTCCAGCTCCTCCTCTGTCATCGAGTCCATGATGACGTCGTAGTGCTGCATCCGCTCCTGGGTCATGTCCATCGCGTCGTCCGGCAACTGGTCCATCAGCCCCCCGCCCAGCCCGGGGATCATGTCCATCACCTGCCCGAGCGGCCCCATCCGGTTCATGGCGTCCATCTGCCGTTGCATATCCTTCAGGGTGAACTCCCCCTCCAGCATGTCCTCGGGGTCCCAGTCCTCCTCTTCCTCCTGGGTCTCCTCCATCGCGCGCTCGACACGCTCGGCGAGTTGCTCCAGGTCACCCATCCCCAGCAGGCGGGAGACGAAACTGGATGGCTCGAACCGCTCGATGTCCTTGACCGTTTCACCCGTCCCCAGAAAGGCGATGGTGGAGTCGGTCTGGTCGACCGCGGCCAGCGCACCGCCACCTTTCGCGGTCCCGTCGAGTTTCGTGATGACGACGCCGTCGATACCGATGGCCTCCTCGAACTCCTGGGCCTGTTCTCTGGCGCTCTGTCCCATCGCGGCGTCGAGCACCAGCAGGTTCCGGTCCGGGCTGGCGGTGGCCTCGATGCGCTCGATCTGCTCGATGAGGTCCCGGTTCAGCCCGTCCCGGCCCGCGGTGTCGACGATGCGCACGTCCGCGTCGGCGGTCTCCAGCAGGCCGGCCTCCGCGATGGCCACGGGGTCGTCCTCGTCCGGGTCGCCGTAGAAATCCACCTCGGCGTTCGCGGCCATCTGTCTGGCCTGGTCGTAGGCACCCGGCCGATCGGTGTCGGTCTGGATGACCGCCGGCCGTAGCCCCTTTTTCGAGAACCACCACGCCATCTTTGCCGCGGTGGTGGTCTTGCCCGACCCGTACAGCCCCGCCAGCAGGACGGTCTGGTCCTCCAGCGGGATCTCGGTCGACTCGCCCAGCAACCCGACGAGCTCCTCGTAGACGATGCGCAGCACCCAGTCCCGTGCCGAGGTGCCCGCGGGTGGCTCCTCCTCCAGGGCGCGGGTCTCGATGCTGTCAGAGAGCTCCTGGACCAGCGCGATATCGACATCCGCCTGGATAAGCGAGCGCTGGATGTCCTTGACGATGCCCTCGACATCCTCCCTGTCGAGGCGCGATTTCCCCCGCAGGTCGTTCAGGGTGCTCCTGAGCGAGCTGCCGAGATTGTCGAGTACCATTTGCCGGTGCTACACGGTCAGGACTGTAAAGCCTTTGTGACGGCGGCAGGCCCCCAGCCGGTGGTCTGGGCCGACCGGGTGGCTGCAGCGCTGGCCACCCGACCGGTCGGTGTCGACCCGCGCCCGGAGCGACGAACCGGGCGGCCGTCGCGTGCAGAAGGCTCTTTTCGCCGCCAGCCCAAACACGCGTATGCCAGATCCGGATAGGTTCGCCCGCTTTCTGCGAACACAGCTCCGTGATGCGGGTCGCCAGTACGAGGAGGCGCGGCGGGCGTTTCTCGCGGCGCGTCGGGAGGCCGACGACGAGGCGCTGCCGACGGCGCGTGTCGTCTGCCGTCGCCACGCCGAGCAGCGGGTGGTCGGCATCGACGAGAAGGGCCGCCCGTCCTGTTTCGAGGCGGGACACCACGACTGTGAGGGCTGTGCCGAGGATGTCCGTGCCGGGCGTATCGAGACCTGGTGACCGAAACGGGTAGGGAACCGTGGGTTCTACGGACGGCTATGAGCGGCGAGGACCGGCAGACGGACGGACAGACCCCGGCGCCACTCGCCGGGCTCGGCGAGCAGGAGGGTTGGCGGGTCGACGGGCAGGCCGCCCGTGTCCACTACCGTGGCGCGGCCGACCGCTACAGCATCGAGTTCTACGCGCCGAGCGAGTGTATCGTCTACTGGAAGGTCCCTCCCGATGAGAGTGCCCACGAGACTGCCGTGCCCGTGGGTCGTGACACCGTGCCGGCGCCGCTGCGCGAGCGCGTCCGGGAGGACCTCGTCGCCGCGGGTGTCGACCCCGACATCGAGCAACGGTCGCTGTGAGCGCGACCCCGACCGCCGTCGCGGGATGCGGAGGCGTTTTGCCCGTCGGGGCCACACCCCCGTGCATGAGTCGGGTTCGTGTCCGTGGCATCTACGCGACCGCCCTGACGGCAGTGTTCGAGACGGTCGTGCAGGCGTCGCCGACAATCGAGCAGCGATTCGAGGAGTCGTTCGCCGAGACCCCGCCGGCGGTGACCGTCGAGACGACCGCCGACCGTCAGGGTGTCGGGGTCCACGGCGACGCCACTGCCGTCGAATCGGTCGCGACGCGGCTGGTGGACGTGGCACGCGATGCGTTCGCCTGGGGAGCGACCCTGCCACGGGGCGGTGTCTACGCCGGCGCTGTGACCGAGACGCTCGGCAGCGGCGCGTTGGTCGACTGTGGCCCGGGTGTCGGTTTCCTGCCCTACTCGAAGAGCAGCCGCCACATCGAGGAGGGTGACTGCCTCAGAGTCCAGGTCGACGAGCCACGACAACCCTGGGACGACGGCCGGCCGGTGCTGGACACGGCGGTCCGGGTCCAGGGGGGGCTCGCCGATCTCGTTCGCGGGGGGCAGACCGGCGGGGCAGACGGGCCCGAGCTCGCTGAGATTCTGCCGGTTGACCCGCCCGGCGGGTGGGGGATCGACTGGGCGCCGGCCGCGGACGACGCCGGTCTCGACGCGCTGGCGGAGACGCTTGACTCGCTCGGCGAGCGCGCCCGTGACCTCGATGCGGCCTTCGAGGAGGCCCCGGCGCCCGGCGAGGCCGCCCCACACACCTACTGGGCGGGCGAGGCGACGCGGTGGGTCTGGTTCGGCCGCGAGTCCCGGTTCGCACTCGACACCCGTCGCCGGGAGGTCGTCCCGACGATGGCGGGGCACCACCGCATCAAGGCCGCCACCGACGCCGCAAGCACCGCCGTCGATTTCGTCGAGGCCGTCTGTGAGGAGTTCGTACACGACGGGACAGACGCGGGCGAGGAGGCGTTCCCCGTCGAGGCGGTGCTCGAACAGTTCGGGCCACGCGAGGGTGACACAGTGGGCATCGGCCACGGCAAGCCCGACGGCCGGCGCATCGATCTGGGACCGGGCGAGGTGACCGATATCGACGGGGGAACGCTGACCGTCGAGCGGGAGATCTCCGGTGGCGGCACATACGACGCACTCGGTGTCCCGCGCCAGGACGGCGACGTCGCGACGACGAAGTTCCGGGAGGGGCGGTGGTGGTACCCGACGGTGTACCGCGGCGCGGACGGCGAGCGCCGGGGCACCTACGTCAACATCTGCACGCC
>OBKM01000793.1_pt1 | contig 14548 bp, 17 predicted proteins | sample 1519691 | NCBI WGS metagenome assembly OBKM01 (sample SAMEA37050418, study PRJEB22526) | metagenome | biome: saline pan; feature: lake; material: water | place: Egypt | collected 2015 | depth 0.5 m
TACGCCCGAGATCGAGCACGCAGCACCTAGCGTCGTACGGGTGATTCGGGTATGCGATCATGGTGGACATCATGCCAAGCGTTCCATACTACCATAACACATAGCAAACTATAGCCGTCGCCGGACACGTCGGTTGAGGTATGACGCCGCCACGCGGATCACGCTGCGGATCGGTCGCCGCACTCGAGGGCGGGTTTGCCGTGACGTTCGGAGATGGGTTTGCCGTGACGCTCGGTGGTGAGATCCAATGACGTTCGGTACCTCCGTCGTCGCACTCGGTGCCTCCATCGTCGCACTCGGTACCTCCATCGTCGCGCTCGGTGGGTCCGCCGGGATGCTCGCCGGCTTCGAGCCGATGGTGTATCTCGAGACGGACGTCGCGCGACTCGTGGCGGCGACGCTTCTGGGGATGTTTCTCGGACTCGAACGCGAATGGTCACAGAAACCGGCGGGGATCCGGACGTTCGCGCTCGTTAGCCTGCTCGCGGCGGTGTTCTCGATTCTCGGCAGCGACGGGCTGTTGATCGTCGGTGGCGTGTTGATCATCGCAACCGCAGTGTTGCTAGCGGTACAGAGCTTCGTCGTCGAGGCGGTCGAGGGGTTGTCGTTGACGACGTCCGTCTCGCTGCTGGTCGCGTACGGACTCGGCGCGCTCGTCGCGAACGACTTCTTCATCGAGGCGGTGACCGTCGCCGTGCTCTCCTCGCTGCTTTTAGTGTTGAAACGCGAGCTTCACCAGTTCGCGTGGGGACTCTCCAGAGAGGAGATGCGTAGCGCGGTGGAGTTCACCATTCTCGCGTTCGTGATCTACCCGCTGTTGCCCGCGGAAACGATCGACCCGTGGGACGCGATCCAGCCCCGGCTGATCTGGGCGCTCGTGATCGCCATTAGCGCGATCGGTTTCGTCAACTACGTGCTGGTGAAGAAGTATCAGAGCCGCGGCTACGCAGTTACCGGGTTCTTCGGCGGACTCGTCAACTCGACGGCAGTCGTCGCGGAGATGGCAAAACGGGCGAAGGGACACACGGATCTGCTCGGCATCGCGGTCGGATCGATCCTCCTCGCGAACGCCGCGATGGCGGTCCGTAACGCGGTCATCGTCGCGGCGTTCGTTCCGGAGGCCGCGCTCATCGTCGGCGCGCCGCTCGGTGCGATCGCGGCCACGGGCGTCGCGATCGCCGTCTGGCGAAGCGACTGGCGCGCGGAGCTGCAGGCGGATCTCACCTCCCCGTTCAGTCTCCGGAACGCGCTGACGTTCGGTGCGCTGTTTTTGCTCGTCCTGTTAGTCTCCGTCGCTGCCGAGCGGACGTTCGGCGCGGGCGGATTCGTCGCCACCGCGTTTCTCGCCGGACTCGTCTCCTCGGGCACCGCGACGACGACCGCGGTCTCGCTGCTCGGCACCGGACAGATCGAGGTCGACACCGCGGTCGCCGGCGTCGTCGCCGGGACGGCCGCGAGCATCCTCGTCAAGACGGTGTTCGCCGCCAGCATCACGCGCGACCTCGTGCGACCCGTGCTGATCTGGAACCTGGTCCTCATCGCGGTCGGCGTCGCGGTCGGCGCACCGCTGCTGTTGTTGTGAGCCCCCGCTCGCGATCGGTAGGGACACTCGCAATGTCGCGGCGTGTGTGCCGCTACGAGAGGTGGGCGGCGACGTCGGTCGAGGAGACCATGCCGACGTAGTCGTCCTCGACGACCGGGAGATGTTTCACGCCGTACATCGTCATCATCGCGGCTACCTCCTCCATTAAGAGATCGGGAGTCACGGTCTCGACGTCCTCGGTCATCACGTCGCTGACTGGGGTCTCGTTCGGGTCCAGTCCGTTTGCGACCGCACTGATAACGTCGCTCTGGGTGACGATCGCACGGCGGCTCGTCGTGACGACGAGCGCGCTGATGTCGCTGTCGTGCATCCGCCGTGCCGCGTCGCGAAGCGACGCGTGCGGGTCGATCGTCTCGAGTGGGGTCGACATTACCTCGTGAACGCGCGTCCTGTCGTCCGGATCCATACACCGATCCGTGCTAGCGCGACTCTTGGCTCTTCCGGTCGAACTCACCGCGGCCCCGCACACGCGGTCACGCTGTGGCGACGTGTTCGGTCAGATCCGTCGTCGACACCACGCCGACAACCTTGCCGTCGTCGTCGGTCACGGGAAAATGGGTGTATCCGGAGGTGATCAGCGTCTCGAGATCCTCGGCGGTGTCGTCCGGGCTCGCGGTCAACACGTCGGTCGTCATACACTCCCCGATCGGCGTCTCGTCCTCCGGGTCGTTCTCGTAGACGAGTCGGACGAAATCGGTCGCGGTCAAAAACCCTCGCAGCCGATCCGCCTCGTCGACGACGAGCACGGACCCGACCCCCTCAGCGAGCATCCGCTGTGCCGCCGTCGCCACGACGGCGTCGTCGTCGACGGTCACCAGCTCCGTGGACATGATCCGATCAATGGGTACGTCTGACATGATTCTTGATCACACTCCACACGTATATGAATGGACGGGTAGCGGATCGCTCGACTGCGACGCCCTCGACGTGGTCGGTGATGGGGATCGAGAGCGACACGTGGTCGGTGATGGGGATCGAGAGCTACAGTAGCTCCGCTGGCGCGTCGGCGATGCCCGCGAGTGCGTCGGCCTCGACGTGATGCAGCTCGCCGGGGATCACGAGCAGATGGAGCGGGTCGCCGAACTCGCGGGTCGCGAGCGCCGAGAGTCGGTCGGCGGCGACGACCGCGTCCGGCGACCCCGCGCGCGCGACGACGACCCCGAGCGCGTCGCGCCATCCCTCGGCGAGCAGCGCGGCGGCACGGTCGGCGGTCATGTACTCCTCGTGGTCGGGATCCGGACCCGACGGACCGGTGCCGACCTTGATGTCGAGGTAGACGACGGTGTGGAGGCCGCGTTCACGGTTCGCGTCGATCGTCTCGCGCACGCTCGCGGGAACGTCGTCACCGCCGTGTGCGTACGGAAACGGGAGCGTGACCGCCTTCCCGAACCGGTAGTTCTGGAGACCCGTGAGACTCGAGGCGGCCGACTGAGCGGTGACGCCGTGGATCACGCGGGTGTCGATGCCGCGCTCCTCGGCACGGAGCCGGAGATCGGTGTGGGTCGTCGAGATCATCGTATCACCCGCGGTGAGAAATGCGGCGTCGCCGGCCTCCGCGGCCGCGAGGATCGGCTCCGGATCCTGCTCGACGCCCTCCCGAGGCCGCACCTCGATATCGACGCCGTGGTACGTCTCCAGATCCTCGACGTCCGCACCGACCAGTCGACTCGTATAAAACTCCGCGAAGACGCGGTCGGCCGCCCGGACGGCGTCCCGTCCCTCGACGGTTATCGACCGCTCGTCGTACAGCCCGAGTCCGATGAACGTGAGCATATCGCCGCTCGGCGGGCCGGTGGCTAAAAAGGCGCGGTAGGCCGCCGAGCGCGACCGTCCGACCACCGGAGCGCGACCGCCCGACCACCGGAGCGGGATGCACGCCACGGCGACGGCAGAACGTCCCGCTGGCGGGGCAGACGCAGGGCTGCCGCCGGGTTCGAACGCCTCGCCGTCGCCGTATCGTTCATCATCGATCCTTGCGAATCCATAGCAAACCCTAAGAGGCGACCGACGTAACTTTCATCCACTAGGCCTGAGGAAGGCCCAGACCCATACTATGACTGACGAAGAACTCATCTGGCGGATCTCGGGAGGATCCGGTGACGGGATCGCTTCCACCAGCCAGAACTTCGCAAAAGCCCTGATGCGATCGGGGTTGAACGTGTTCACGCATCGGCACTATCCGTCGCGAATCCGTGGCGGCCACACGTACACGGAGATTCGCGCGGACTCGGACCCGGTGACGTCCCGTGGTGACGGCTTCAACTTCCTCTTGGCGCTCGGCGATTCGTTCGCCCGAAACCCGTCCGAGGAGGCCGTATACGGGAACGAGGAGATCAAACCGCTCTCGGAGAACCTCGACGAACTCCGCGAGGGTGGGGTCATCGTGTACGACTCGGGGCTGCTCGACGCCTCCGAGATCCCGAACTTCGAGGAGCGTGCCGAGGAAAACGACTGGCACGTGTACCCGCTCGACCTTCGCGGACTCGCCCGCGAGCAGGGCCGCGAGGTCATGCGGAACACGGCCGGCATCGGCGCGACCTGCGCGCTGATCGGCATGGAGCTCGACAACGTTCAGGAGCTCATGCGCGACGCGATGCCGGAGAAGATCCTCGATCCGAACCTCGAGATCCTCCAGACCGCTTACGACATGGTCCGCGAGGAGTACGACGTCGACGAGCCGGACGTCTCCGTCCCGACCGGCGAACACGACGAGCAACAGCTGTTGATGTCCGGCTCGGACGCCATCTCCTACGGCGCGGTCGACGAGGGGTGCCGGTTCATCGCCGGCTATCCCATGACGCCGTGGACCGAGGTGTTCACCCTCATGACGAAACACCTCACGAAGCTGGACGGGATCTCCGAGCAGGTCGAAGACGAGATCGCTGCGGCCGCGCTCGCGGTCGGTGCTTCCCACGCTGGCGTGAAGGCGATGTCCGGCTCCTCGGGCGGCGGCTTCGCGCTGATGTCCGAGCCGCTCGGTCTCGCGGAGATGACCGAGACGCCGGTCGTCCTCGTCGAGGCGATGCGTGCGGGACCGTCGACCGGCCTGCCGACCAAACCGGAGCAGTCAGACCTCGAACACGTCCTCTACACGTCCCAGGGAGACTCCCAGCGCGTCGTGCTCGCGCCCGGGACCGTCGAGGAGGCGTACGAGCAGTCGCGACTCGCGTTCCGGCTCGCCTACGAGTACCAGATCCCGGCGATCCTGCTGTACGACCAGAAGCTCGGCGGCGAGTTGATGAACGTCCCGAAAAGCCACTTCGACCGCGAGCCGAACCCGACGCTCGGAAACACGCTGTCGGAGGCGGAGCTCGCCGAGGAGCCCCACTCCGAAGACGGTAAGTTCCACCGCTTCCAGCACGACGTCGAGGACGGCGTCCCGCCGCGTTCGCTGCCCGGCCAGACGGGCGGCCGCTACCTTGCGACGGGTAACGAGCACGACCCGACCGGCCACATCTGCGAGGACGAGGACAACCGTCGCGCGCAGGTCGACCGTCGGCTGGAGAAGCTCGACGCGATCCGCGCGGACCTCGACTCGGAGGAGACGGCTTCCTACCGCGGTCCCGACGACGCGGACTACGGTATCCTGACGTTCGGCAGCCAGCAGGGCACCGTCGAGGAGGCGGTCGACCGCCTCAACGACGCGGGCCACTCCGTGCAGTCGCTCGGCGTCTCGGAGATGCTGCCGTTCGCGGCCGAGGAGGTCGAGGAGTTCATCCGCGGCGTCGACGAGGTTCTCGTCGTCGAGATGACCGCTTCCGCACAGTTCCGTGGACTCGTCCAGAAGAACCTCGGTCAGTACGGGGAGAAGCTGTCGAGTCTGCTGAAGTACAACGGGAATCCGTTCGAGCCCGCCGAGATCGTCGACGGCTTCGAGGCCGTCATCGTTGAGGGCGAGCCCGACGTTCCCGACGAACAGACGACGTTCGTCAAAGCCGCAGGTGATTAACAATGAGTGCATTCTCAGCGATCAACGAGGAACGGGAGCTAGACGGAGACGAGTACACGCCCGGCGTCGAGCCGCAGCCGACGTGGTGTCCGGGCTGTGGTGACTTCAGCGTTCTGAAGGCGTTGAAACAGGCGCTTCCGGAGGTCGGCCGCTCTCCGGACGAGACGCTTCTGTGTACGGGGATCGGCTGTTCCGGAAAGCTGAACAGCTACCTCGACACGTACGGCTTCCACACGATCCACGGGCGGTCGCTGCCCGTGGCTCGCGCGGCGAAGCTCGCGAACCCCGATCTGGAAGTGATCGCCGCCGGCGGCGATGGCGACGGCTACGGGATCGGCGGGAACCACTTCATCCACACCGCCCGCGAGAATCACGATATGACGTACATCGTCTTCAACAACGAGATCTTCGGGCTCACGAAGGGACAGACATCGCCAACGAGTCCGAAGGGTCACAAATCGAAGACGCAGCCCGCAGGTAGCGCGAAGGAGCCGCTGAAGCCCCTCTCGATGGCGCTCAACGCCGGCGCGTCGTACGTCGCTCGCACGGCCGCGGTGAACCCGAATCAGGCGAAGGAGATCCTCATCGAGGCGATCGAACACGATGGGTTCGCGCACGTCGACTTCCTCACGCAGTGTCCGACCTGGAACAAGGACGCCCGGCAGTACGTCCCGTACATCGACGTCAACGAGTCGGACGACTACGAGTTCGATCCGACGGACCGCGTCGAGGCCGCCGAGATGATGCGGCAGACCGAGGAGGCGATCCACGAGGGTGAGGTGCTCACCGGTCGCTACTACGTCGACGAGGACCGTCCCTCCTACGGCCAGGAGAAGCGTGCCATCGGCGAGATGCCCGAGGAGCCGCTCGCGGAGCGCTACTGGGACGACGAGTACGAGTGGGAGCGCTCGTACGATACGTTCCTGGACAAACACGCCTGATCCGGGTCTCGGAACCGCCTTTGTGTCTTCGCAAGGTATTTTTTCTGTGGCGACAAACAGTTACGTATGAGTACCGTATCGACGGCGGAACGGATCCTGTCGGTGTTAGAGGAGGATGCGCAGGCGTCCTGTGCTGAGATCGCCGACCGGGCCGATGTCTCGAAGCCCACGGTTCGAAAGTACATCAATCAGCTCGAGGACGAGGGCGTCATCGTCGGATACACCGCCGAGGTCGATCCCAAGAAGCTCTCTTCGCAGTCGATCGCGCTGGTGGGGATGGACGTCGACTCCGGACAGTACGTCGAGGCAACTCGTGCGCTCAAGGACCTGCCGGAGATCGAGGCGTTGTACACCTCCTCGGGCGATCACATGCTGATGGCGGAGGTGCGCGCCGGCGACGGCGACGAGCTCGGTGACGTCATCTCCGAGAAGCTGCTGACGATCGACGGCGTCACTGCCGCACACCCCTCGTTCCTCCAGGAGCGACTGAAATAATCGGTGCGCCCGTTCGCGCCGAGACGTGGCTTCGCTCCCGGCGCCGGCCGAGGTTTTTAACTCGTGGTCGCCCCGAGCGTCACGCATGGATGTCGTCGGCGACCTGTTGGCACGCGAGCGTCGCAGTCGCAACCCCGCGCTCGTCACTCGGAACGACAGCGAGCGAAGCTACCGCGACGTGATAACGAACGCGTACAAGGCGGCGAACGTGCTCCGCCATCTCGGCGCACGCGAGGGGGCGACGGTGGCGGTCGCGCCGGAGCCCGAGTTCCACACCGCGCTCGCATTTCTCGGCGCGGCGCGGCTCGGTGCCCGCGTCCGGTTCGACCCCGGTCCGGGACTGCGCGCCGGCGATCGGGTCGTACTGACGGCCGTCGCCGACGAGGCTGACGCCGACCCCTCGCCCGGGACGAACCTCGCCGTCTTCGGCGGGAAGCCGACCAGACCCGAAACGACCCACTGGGAGGCGCAGCTGTGGAGCGAAAATCCCGGCACTCCGCCGTCCGATGTCGACCCGGCGGACGCCGTCCTCGTGTGCGGCGACGCAACCGTCAGCCACGGCGATGCGCTCGACGCCGCTCGCGGGATCGGCGAGACGTTCGGTCTCGACGCGTCCTCACGGGTCGTCGTCCGGACGACGTTTTCCGATCCGGGCTCGGTCGTCGCCGGCCTCCTCGCGCCGCTTCTTTGCGGCGGCGCGACGGTGCTCGCCGGTTCGGAGCGCCCCGCGGACGGGGCCGCTGCTCGCGGTGATCTCGCCGTCGTCCCCGACTCGGACGCTGGCGGCCCGTCTACGGTGCCGGAACACCGACGGACCGCTCCGCCGAACCTCTCGGGGTGACCGCCGTGTACGTGCCCGCCGACCCGCCGGATCGGTGTCCCGCCTGCGGTGACACCTACGAATCAGTTTCGCGTCACGCCGGCGGGTTCGTCGTCGCCCTCCGCGAGAACGATCGGTACGCACGAGTGTGTTTTCATCCGGTTGGCGTGGATGGAAACGAAAATTCGGACGATGACGTGGATCGAGACGAGGATTCAGACGACGACGGTGACGCACACCTCGACTGCTATCACCATACACACGCCGACGTCGGGGACACTCCCGAGTGAGTGTCGTTCGCGTCGTCGACACGTCCAGCCCCCAAACGATCCGGCTCTCAAACCATCAGCCCTCAAAACTGCTGCCCAAAGCATTTGATAACGGTGGTCGTACGGCCGTGTATGCAGTTCAGCGTCGTGCAGGGTGATATCGCAGCACAGTCCGCTGACGCGCTGGTGAACGCCGCCGGCACGAGCCTGCGGATGGGGTCCGGAGTCGCCGGTGCGCTTCGTCGCGGCGCTGGCGGGCCGATCAACGAGGCGGCGATGGAGAAGGGGCCGGTCGAGCTCGGCGAGGTCGCGGTGACCGACGCGTTCGAGCTCGACGCCGACGTCGTCGTCCACGCCGCGGCGATGCCCCACGACGGTGACGGACGGGCGACCGCCGAGAGCATCCGGGCCGCCACGCGGAACGCACTCGAGGCGGCCGACGATCGGGGCTGTGAGTCACTCGTGATCCCCGCGCTCGGCTGCGGCGTCGCCGGCTTCGACCTCGCGGAGGGCGCACGGATAATCGCCGCGGAGATCGACGAGTTCGAGCCAGAACACCTCTCCGACGTCAGATTCATCGCCTACTCCGATTCGGAAGTCGAGACGGTTCGGGAGGCGGCGTCCGAGTTCACGGACGCTCGCGGATGAACGCCGGATCGATACGGAAGCACCCGACGCATGATATCGAGCGATCGCATCGACGTTAATCAGTATATTAACAGGGCGAACACCGTTGTTCTCGATCGGCCGGTCGCGATCGTCGTCGCGGTGCTTCTTCTGACGGCCGTTTTCGCGGGTGGGATCCCCCAGATCACTACTGAAGAGGACGAGACTGAAGGATTTGCTGAGGACGTTCCCGAACAGGAAGCGTTTGAAGCCATCAACGAGGAGTTCGGGGACCCGTTTGCCACTCAGCAGGCCGATACGACACAGGTCATCCACGTCGGCGGAAACGTCCTCACCCGCGAGGAGCTCCTTCGTGTTCTTCGGTTCGTCGAGTTCGCCGAGCAGCGGAGTCACCTGCGTGTCGAAGACGCTGTCGGTCCCGCCCAGGTCGTCGCTTCGGAGCTTGACCCGACGGCTCAGACGCCCAGCGAACAGCGCCGGGCCGTGGAGCGGGCCACACCCACCGAGGTTCGTCAAGCGATCCGTGACGTGAGCGACCAGCCACAGTTCTCACAAACGCTTTCCGATGGGTTCAATCCGACGGACCCGTCTGCAACGGCATCAATAACCGTCATTTCTCACGACATCCCCGATGGTTCTGACGGAGAGACGCTCGAAGCGATCCAACTCGAACTGGAAACGATCGCCGAGGACACCGACGGGGATCTGCGCATCTTCGGCGGCGGCATTCTGAGTGCTGAATCCGGTCAGGTGATCGGTGACTCCCTGACGATCGTCGTCCCGGTCGTTGTCGGTATGATACTGCTGTTCCTGATGGTCGCGTATCGGGACCCGTTCGATCTCCTGTTGGGACTGGTGGCGCTGGTTATCACGCTGATCTGGACGTTCGGGTTCATGGGGTACGCCGGGATACCGTTCAACCAGCAGATGATCTCGGTGCCGATCATCCTGCTGGCCGTCGGGGTCGATTTCGGTATTCACGCCGTAAATCGTTACCGAGAGGAGCGACAGCAGGGATACGAACCGTTACCCGCGATGCGCCGAGGCTCCGATCAGCTCGTCGTCGCGTTTTTTATCGTTGCGGCGACCACCGCGTTCGGGTTCGGGGCAAACATCATCAGCCCGCTCACTCCGACGCGGAACTTCGGTATCGTCGCCGCTATCGGCATCGTTTTCACGTTTATTCTATTCGGCGTGTTTCTGCCCGCTGCAAAGATCGCTATCGACACCTCCCGCGACCGGATCGGTATCCCTCGATTCGGCACCAAACCGATCGCCAGCGAGGGATCGCCGTTGGGACGACTCCTCTCGGGGAGCGTCAGCGTTGCCCGAGTCGCACCGGTCATCCTCGTCGTGCTGTTCGTGCTGGTCGGGGTCGGGGCGGCCGCCTACGGTCAGGGCGTCGATCAGACGTTCGATACGGACGACTTCCTTCCACCCGAAGAACTGCCGGCGTACGTGACCGAGCTTCCGGAGCCGTTTGCTCCCGGAGAGTACCGGGTGAGCCAACGTATTAGCTTCCTCGAGGAGAACTTCGAGGCGACCCAGGACGATTCCGTAACGATATACGTCGAGGGGCCCTTCAGCGAAGCGCACGCGCTTGAGTCGCTCCGCCGAACGAATCAAAACCCTCCTGACACGTTTGTCACCGTCGACGGGGCGGCCGACCGGGACAGTATCGTGACGGTTATCGAGCGACAGGCAAGCGTCGATCCGGCGTTCGGCGCTCTCGTTGAGCGCAACGATCGACGTGGCACGGGCGTACCCGATCGGAACTTGAACCGGATCTATGCCGAGCTGTTTGCCGCCGCCGGATCCGGTGCGGAACGGTACATCACCGAGGATCGGCGCGCCGTCCAGATCGAGTACAGCGTCGAAGGTGATGCGGACCCCGAACTGGTGCGCGAGGACGCACGCGATTTCGCAGAGACGTTCCGGTACGATGCGACGCCAACCGGTCAAGTGATCGTATTTCAGGCGGTGACGGACGTGCTGTTCGAGTCCGCGATTCAGAGCCTAGTCATTGCGATCCTCGCCACCTCGATGTTTTTAGTTGTTGTCTATGGTGTCGTCGAGGGGCGTCCCCTGTTGGGGCTTGTGAATCTCTTTCCGATCATCGTGACAGTGGCGCTGCTTGTCGCGACGATGCGGGCTGCGGGGCTTCCGTTGAATGCCCTGACGGGATCGCTGCTTTCGATTACGATCGGTGTCGGCGTTGCCTACTCGGTCCATATTACGCACCGCTTCATCGACGAGTACGGTGATGCCGTGGAGCCGACGGCGGCTCTGCGGACGACGCTCACCGGGACTGGCGGGGCGCTGACCGGGAGTATGCTGACGACGGCGCTTGGCACCGGCGCGCTGATGCTGTCCATCTCGCAGGTACTCGGCGACTTTGGCCTGTTGTTGGCGACGAGCGTCGTGTACTCGTATGTGATGGCGATCGTGGCGCTTCCACCCGCCTTGCTCGTGTGGGCGGAGTACGACCGGTGACACTCGCAAGCCGCCGGCTAGAACGAGTCGCCGTCGGTGATGCTCGTGTGTTCGCCGATCAGCGACCCGGCGAGATCGACTCCTTCGAGCGTCGCCTCCTGGTCGACGATGGTGGTTCGGAGTTCGCTGTCGGTGATCGTCGCGTTCGGGAAGACGACGGAGCGGTCGAGCGTCGTGTCGGTCACCTCCGCACCCGCCATTACGTGGACGACATCGCCGAGTTCGGCGTTCTCGACGGTCGCGTCGTCGTCGACGAGCGTGCCACCGTCTAACGCGTACTCGACGGCGTCGAGATAGCTCGCCGGCGTGCCGATGTCGAACCATGCGCCGTCGAACGTGAACGCGTGGACCGCCTGCTTCGCCTGGAGCCACTGGATGAACCAGCCCGGCTCGTCGGGGTTTTCACCCTCGTCCAGATACGTCGACAGGTCGGGCAGCGTCTCGGCCGGGAACGCGTAACAGGCGATGGAGACGAGCGTGCTCTTCGGGTCGTCGGGTTTCTCCTGAAAGTCGATCACCTGGTCGCCGTCGAGCTGGACGAGCCCGTACGACTTCGCGCGCTCCCTGGAGCCGACGTCGTAGGCGGCAAGCGCCGGTGTCCCCTTCCGCTCGAAGAAGTCGGCGAACTCCCCGAGATCGAAGCTGATCATGTTGTCGCCGGCGACGACGATCAGGTCGTCGTCGACTTCCTCGCGGTCGACGAGCTGGGCGAGCGCGCCGACGACGCCGAACTTCTCGTCCTCCTCGACGGTCTCCTCGATCGACAGCGTCGGCTTCTCGAACGGGCTGTCGGCGAGGTACGCCTCGAACGACTCCTCGAACTTCTCGTTGGTCGAGACGAACACCTCATCGACGCGGTCGTCCGCCTCCAGATCGGCGAAGATCTCGTCGATGACCGTGTTCTCTCCGACCGGCAGGAACATCTTCGGTCGGTGCTTCGTGATCGGCCAGAGTCGCGTCGCGTATCCACCGGCAAGGACTACTGCCTTCATGGGTGTACCCCCGCCCGCCTGCACTATACTTCTTGCGACCGTGACGACTCCTCGTTCCGTCGGTGGAGTCGTTCCCTCCATGTCGTACCCGTCGCCGTTTTATCGGTGCCGCCCGAGACGACGGTATGGAACCGACGACCCGCCAGCGTATTGCGGACCGTCTTCGGACGGATGCGGCGACCGCAAGCCAACTCGGGGAGGCGCTGTCGCTGCCGACCCACGTCGTGTACGATCATCTCGAACACGTCTCCCGGTCGGTCGACGAGGACGAGACGTTCCTCGTCGCCCCGCCTGCGTGCCGCGACTGTGGGTTCGACGGCTTCGACGACCCGATCAACTACCCGTCGCGGTGTCCCGACTGTCAAAGCGAGCGGATCGACGAGCCGACGTTTCTGATCGAGTGAGACCGCTGCCGTGTGGTCCGTGCCCGGTGTGCCGCCGGAGCGCGCGGCTGTCTCAACAGCAAATCGGTGGCCGTCCACCTCGGTTCGCGGGCGTCGATCCGCGTAACGGCCGCCTATCGTATTTAATACCTCTGACGACATGTAAGATACCAATGGACGAGAACGTCAAACTCTCGCGACTCGAATCGACACTGGAATCCCACTCGTGGCCGGCGTCGCAGTCCGACCTTGTGGCTGCGTACACGGACACGCGAGTGCTGTACGCGGACGGCGAGGACGATCTCGGAGAGCTGATCGCAGGAGTCGACCAGGAGCGGTTCGAGAGCGCCTCGGATCTGTACATCGCCCTGCAGAACGTCATCCCCGTGGCGGCCGTCGGTGAGCCCGGACAGTCGGACGGCGACGCGTGACGCGGCGGCGATGCGTGACCGTCTGGGGAGTGCGTGCGGCGGTTTGGTCGGCGACCGGATCCCGCCGCTTAAATACGATCCGCGGTAGGTTCCGCCATGAAGTTTTGCGACGAATGCGGTTCGATGATGAAATCCGGCGAGGGCGAAGACCACTGGGTGTGCGACTCCTGTGGGTACGAGACCGGGCGCGATGACGACGAGGCGGACGCCTGGCTCACGGAGTCACAGGAGGAGTCGGAGATCGTCGACGTGAGCGACGCCGAAGATAAGGGACTCCCGAAAACGACCGCGCACTGTCCCGAGTGTGGCAACGACGAGGCGTACTGGTACATGCAACAGATCCGCTCGGCCGACGAGTCCGAAACGCGATTCTTCGTCTGTACCGCGTGCGAACACAAGTGGCGGGAGGACGACCACTGACGTGAGTGGCGGGAGGACGACCACTAACGCGACGACGACCGCGACCGCACTCGCAAAAACGGAGCCGCCTGCCGACGGTCTCACGCCACTCTGCTTCCGTCCTCGTCGGTGGGCTCGCCGGAGCCGTATCGGTTCGTGAGGTAGTCGATCACCCGGTCGACCGTGTCGGGGTCGTAGCTCCAGAACCCGTAGAACCGTCCGGGCTCGCGCTCCTCGGCGAGGAGGACGCATTTGGCATCGTCGAACCCGCCGCCGTCGTACGCGACGAACCACGTCTCCCTGATCTCCGGCGTCTCCTCGACTCGGACCGTGTAGTGTTCGGCCTTCGGGAGATCACCCTCAGCCGCGGCGTACGCGTACACGTCGAGACTCTCCCGTCCGGCGAGCTGGTCGTACGTCTGGCTCTCGCCGGCGAGCACGTCGAGCGTCTGGAACCCGGCGTGTAGTTCGCCGTTGCCGACGCGCCACGCACGGTCCTCGATCTCGCGGGAGGCCGCAACCATCTCCGGTTTCGAGTAGGAGGTAAACAGCGTCTCGTCCAGCCGGTCCAGCACGGGACGGCCGGTTCGCAGCTCCGACGGGCGGGCCCCCTCGGACGCCTCGTCGCTCGAAGCCTCGCTCGCCGTGTCGCTTCGGTACGGGAGGAGGTCGTCGACCGCGACCGCCGTTTCGAACGCGCCGTCCTGCGAGAGCACGGCGAACTCCGCTGGGCCCTGCGCCGTCTCCTCGGCGACGATCCGTACGTTCCGGTCGGCGAAGTGGTCCCTGAGCGACTCCTGAACCTCCGGATCCGCGTTGAACACCGTCAACGTGGCCTCGCTCGCCTCCACCCCGGCGATCATTTCGATGAGCGACATTCCTTGTTCGAACCACTCCCCGGAGGTATATGGAACTACCCCCGAAACGCGTCCGTCGCCGCGAGTCGTCCCCGTTCGTCGCCGCGAGTCGTCCCCGTTCGTCGGCACCCTTCCCGTGTCTCTCCGACTCGGTCGACCGGAGTATGAAGCTATTTGCCCGCTCGGCTCCCGTAGTGAGGTATGTTCATCCTGGTGAACCTCAAGGCGTACCCGTGTGATCCGATCGAAGTCGCGACCGCCGCTCGCGACGTCGCCGACGCGTCCGGCG
>OBKM01000794.1_pt1 | contig 14537 bp, 15 predicted proteins | sample 1519691 | NCBI WGS metagenome assembly OBKM01 (sample SAMEA37050418, study PRJEB22526) | metagenome | biome: saline pan; feature: lake; material: water | place: Egypt | collected 2015 | depth 0.5 m
CGAGCGATCGGAGCCGACGACAGTGCCGAGCGATCGGAGCCGATCAGCGCATCGGGCGAGAGCCGACGGCCAAGAGGCGGAGATCGACGATACCCCAGTCCCCGAAATCGACACCCGAGAAGCGGTCGAGCGCTCCCACCTGTCCACGACGAATAGACCCGTCGGAACCGGCGGGCGGTCCCCGAAGGGTTGCCTTTATCAGCGCGCCGGGCTAACGATGTCGTAATGCGAACACCGACTGGCGATCTCTCCGAGGGGCCGGCCGACGAGTTGGGTCGCGACCAGCCCGTCTTCGGACCGGAGCTCGGCGAGTTCGAACACAGCGAACGCCGCGCGGCGCAGGCCGACGGTGAGGGGGAGATGAAGACCGGAACGACGACCGTCGGCATCCGAGCCGAAGACGGCGTCGTGATGGCGACGGATATGCGCGCCTCTCTCGGCGGCATGGTCTCCTCGAAGGACGTCCAGAAGGTCGAGGAGATCCACCCCCGCGGCGCGCTCACCATCGCCGGCTCCGTTTCGGCCGCGCAGAACCTCATTTCGACGCTGAAAGCCGAGACGAGCCTCTACGAGACCCGCCGCGGCAAGGACATGTCGATGGAGGCCCTCTCCACGCTCACCGGAAACCTCCTCCGGACGGGCGCGTTCTTCATCGTCCAGCCGATCCTCGGCGGCGTCGACGACGACGGCGCACACATCTACTCCATCGACGCCCTCGGCGGCACGACCGAGGAGGAGTACACCGTCACCGGCTCCGGGTCGCAGTACGCACTCGGTGTCCTCGAACAGGAGTACCACGACGACGTCACCGTCGACGAGGCGAAGACCATCGCCGCGAAGGCGATCCAGTCCGCCGTCGAGCGCGACCTCGCGTCCGGCAACGGGATCAACGTCGCCGTCGTCACCGAGGACGGCGTCGACATCAGCCGCTACAAGGACTTCGGCGACCTCTTATAAGAACGCCCGGGCGGCGGTCAGGGCCGAGCCGGCGTTCGTGTCGGCTTCGACACCGCGCCATATCCAACGACGCACCGACAGCGACGCCGCGTGAACCCCGCGGTTCTCCGACTCCGCGAGCGACCGCTCAGGCCCGTCGCTCCTCGCCGTCGTCGGGGGGCATCCGGATCCCGTCGCCCCAGTAGAACCGCGGACCGAGCAGGAGGTAGCCGCAGGCGAGGAACAGCAGCGCGAACGCGAACCCCTCGCCGATCCACGGCGGGAGCGCCGACGTGGCCGCCTGCCCGAGCGGGGCGAGTATCACCGCAGCCTGCACGGCGCCCATCACGAGCGCGTCCTGCGCGTGGAGGTCCGGGTACGTGATCGTCGTTCCCATGAGCACGGCGAAGACGGCGGTGGCCGCGGCGAGGAGCGCGGGATCGGTGTAGCCGGCGATGACCGCGGCGGCGAGCACCGTCGCGGCCAGCGTGGTCGGCACCCCGACCGTCTCGCGCGCGTCGCTGTCGTACGCGGTGTACATCCCCAAGCGAGCGACGGCCATCGAGACGAACAGCGCCCCGGCGCCGACGCCGAGGGCGACGAAGACTGGCTCGGTCGCGAACGACCACGCGTCCAAGACGAGGAACGCGACGAGCCCGGCCGGAGCGACGCCGAACGACGCCACGTCCGCCAGCGAGTCGAGATACGGCCCGGCGTCGGTCGAGCCGCGATGCCGGGCGACGACGCCGTCGAGACCGTCCGCGACGGCGGCGAGGAGGATCAGTCTGGCCGCGAGCTCGGTGTCGACAGCCGCGGCGACGACCGCGACGAACCCGACTGCCGCGTTCGTCACCGTCACCGCGTCTGCGAGCCCGAGCCGCCCGAGGAACCGCAGATACATACGGGATCGGTCGACGAGCCGGGTTTTAGGGTTTGTTATCTGTGGGAGGAGAGCGCGTCGACGGCGGCACAGCGGGCGGGAGGAACCGCCGCGTCAGGGAGCGTGTCGCGTCGGGAGCCTGCCACGCCGAGACACGGACCGTGTCAGGGCACGTACCAGATCCCACGGCCGAAGTCGAGCCACTCGCCGACGACGACGTGGGGAAGCGCGATAATACAGACGAAGATGGTGTAGAAGGCGACCGCACCGGGAAGCAGCGACGCGCCGGCGAGCGGGTTGGGCGCCACGATCCACAGCGCCGTGGCGACGAGCGCGGTCACGAGCGCGCCGACGACGAGGACACCCCACGCCATCACCACGGAGACGCCTTCGGTGCGGCTCGGGCGCTCCTGTTCGACCACCATGCTCCGCGCGGACTGTCGCAGTGAGTACCACAGCGGGAAGTAGAGACCGATGGCGATGACGACCGGGACGAACGCGAAGAAGGCGACGAGCAGCAGCGTCTCGAACGCGTCGAGCAGCCACGACCGAACGAGTCCGCCCGTGACGAGCCCGCCGGCGAGGTGAGCGACGACCGCGACGCCGTACGCCGCGCCGAGCGCGGTCGCGAACGTCTCCGGAGCGGTCAGCATCGGCCCGACCAGCTGGCCGTTGAAGACGGTGAGCATGTAGCCGGTGAACGAGTAGAACGTCTCCGTCCAGAAGACAGCGGGAACGATCATCACGGCGCCGCCGCGGACGAGCGCGGCGAGGATGCGCTGCGGCTTAGAGACGAGATGGTCGGTCCCGATCAGCGCGTCCATCACGTGGAGGTCGCCGTGGCCTCCCTTAGCGACCGCCGTTCCGAAGGCGAGCGCGAGCGCCGGCAGCGGCGCGACGACGAACAACCCGATGAACCCGATGACGAACGCGAGGTAGAGGACGACGTACCGCGCGCCGAACGGAAGCCCGCGCCGACGGAGGTTCGAGAAGTGTTCGTACCCGCCGTGCGGGAGGTTCAGCGCGACCATTCCGACGAGGTAGACGAGCATCTGGGTCCGGAGCGTCGGCTCCGTGCCGACGGCGTACAACCCGGCGAACGCCGCGGTGAGAACGAGAAGCGCGCCCCGCGACACGTCGATTGCAGTCTGTTCTGGTTCCCCGAAGAGACGCCGACGAGCGAGATGGACGGTTGACGTCGACATACCGTCGTATATGATCCCCATCCCCGTGTACACTCAGCGGTATTATTTCGGTCTTTAAATAAGCCGATGTGTATCTGTCACTCGAACAACCACAGAATCGGGTCCGACGGCAACATCAAGCCTTAATTCGTGTCACAACGAAGTCCGAATCATGCCGGGCTTTCGGGCTCTCTTAGTCCATCCGGAGGACGGGACCGATCAGATCACGTCGGCGCTCGCCACGGCCGGGTTCGACGTGACGACGGTCCATCACGCGACATCCGCCATCGCGAAGGTAACCACCGGCGAGTACGACTGCATCGTGAGCGAGTACTCGCTGCCTGGCGACAGCGGAATCGACCTCGCGGAGGCGATTCAGGAGTCCGACGTGGGAGTGCCCATCGTGATGTTCACCGCGACCGAAGACGAGGGCGTCACGGAGGCCGCCTTCGAGAGCGGCGTCGACAAGTTCCTCCACAAGAACGGATCGATGTCGATAGACCAGTTGGTGAGCGACGTCTCAGCCGTCTGTTCTGGGGGGAGTACACCGGGGACAAAACAGGACATCTCGGGCCACGAGCCCGACGAGGACGACGTCGTCCGGGCCGTAAGCGAGGCACCGGTCGGCCTCAGCCTGAGCGACCCGGAGCTCGACGACTACCCGCTCGTGTACGTCAACGACGCGTGGGAGGACCACACTGGATACTCGACGGAGGAGGTCCTCGGCCGGAATCCGCGGTTTCTGCAGGGCCCTGGGACCGATCCGGAGACGGTTCAGCGACTCTCGTCGGCGATCCAAGACGAGGAGCAGGTGACCGTCGAGATCCGTAACTACCGGCGTGACGGCACGCCGTTCTGGAACGAGCTGACGGTGGCACCGGTGTACGACGACGACGAACTGGCCCACTACGTCGGGTTCCAGAACGACGTCACGGACCGGAAGACCGCCGAGCGGCTCGCGGAAGAGCGCGCCGACAAGCTCGCAGCCGAGCGACAGGCGCTCGATCGGGTTCTCGGTCGGGTGAACGGACTCCTCAGCGAGATCAGCCGGATCCTCGTCGAGGGACGCGACTCCGAGACCATCGTCGAGCGCGTCTGCGAGGAGATCGCCGACGAGCCGGGATACATGGGCGGATGGATCGGCGAGGTGTCCTCGGCGACCGGGCGCTTAGAGATCACCGCCGCGAGCGGAGTGCCGATCGAGCCGGGGACCGCTTTCTCGGCGGAAGAGACGCCGCTGGAAGTGTCGCGAGCGATCGAGACCGAGGAAGTACACGGCTGCTCGGCGGGCAGCGCGGCCGGCGGCGCGTTAGCCCCGCAGACGGTCGGCGGCGCGCGGCTCCTCGTGATTCCGATCACCTACGGCCACCGGCGATACGGGCTGTTAGGCATCTACAGCAGCGAGGGAGACGCGCTCGACCGGCGCGAGCGAAAGGTGTGTGAGTCCGTCGGAAAGATGATCGCGAACGGGCTCCACTCGGTCGAGACGACCCGCATTCTGACGACCGACCGCGTGGTGGAGCTGTCGGTGGCGATCAGCGACCCGTCGTTCACCCTCTCGCAGATCGCAGACGCCGTCGGCGGACGGATCGAACACCTCGGAACGACGCGGCTCGACGACGACGCCTGCGAGCTGTACCTCAGAACCGAGACGGGGAGCGGTTCGGACCGCGATCTGAGCGAGTTGGAAGCGCTCGAGTTCGTCGAGTCGATGCGGTGTGTCTCCGAGACGGACAACGACGTCACCTTCGCGGTCACCGCGACGGAGTCCCCGCCGCTGACGCGGCTCGCGGAACACGGCGGCGTCGTCGTCGAGGCGACGGCGGAGGCGACGAGCGCCGAACTGACGATCGAGGCCCCGCCCGAGCAGGACGTCAGAGCCCTCCTCGACGTGTTCCGAGCCGACTACGAGGGCGTCGAGCTTCGCTCCCGAGTCGAGCGAGAGAGCCGCGACCGGAGCCTGACCGAGTTCGCGGCCGCCGTGGACGACCGGCTCACCGACAGACAGCGCGCGGCGCTGAAAACCGCCGAACTGAACGGCTACTTCGAGTGGCCGCGACCGGTCGACGGCTCCGAGATCGCCGAGCGGATGGGGATCACCAGACAGACGTTCCACCAACACCTCCGCGCGGCCGAACGAAAGCTGGTGGAAGCGTACGTCGACCCGCGCTCCGGGAACTGAGCGAGTGACGCGGGACGCGAGCCGGAACGGGCTCCGAGAACTCGTCCGAAGCGAGCTGAAAACTGAAATATCGGCCCGGCGTAAACTCGAAACGGGATTGAACATGATGCGCGCACAAGACACCGTTCACGTCGGCGCCGACGTCGAATCGGTCTTCGAGTTCCTCGACGATCCGCACAACCACGCCGCCGTCACCCCCAGACTCAGCGATGTCCGGGACATCGAGCGGTTGCCGAACGGCGGCAAACGGCTGTCGTACACCTACCAGATGGCCGGGCTCGGGATCGACGGCGAGCTGGTCCAGACGGTACACGAGCCGAACGAACGGATGGTGTTCGATCTCCGCGGGCGGTTGGAAGGGACGATCGATCTCTCGTTCGAACCGGCCGAAGGCGGGACGACGTTGACGTACGCCGCGGAGTACGACCTCCCGGAGAACGCCTTGACGTCGGTCGGCGAGCCCGTTATCCGCCGGTTCAACGAGCGACAGCTGCGAGCGACGCTCGACAACGTCGCGGCGCATTTCGCCTCAGACGAAGACTGAGACCCGCCCGCAGTCGGCGAGGTCGAGCCGCGGCCCGACCCCGAAGAGGCGGTATGCAGCCGAAGTGTTAAGAACGCGATTCCCTAATTCGTGGTATGGAACTGTTTCCCCTCCAGCTCGGTTTCGGTCTCGTCAGCGTCGGGTTGCTCGCACTGCTGCTGGTGATCATCACCCTCTGGCAGTCGTTCGCGATCGTCGACGCCTACGAGAAGGAGGCGCTGACGGTGTTCGGGGAGTACCGGAAGCTGCTCGAGCCCGGCGTCCACGTCATTCCGCCGTTCGTCTCTCGAACGTACCCGTTCGACATGCGGACGCAGACGATCGACGTGCCGAGCCAGGAGGCGATCACGCGGGACAACTCGCCGGTCACCGCGGACGCGGTCGTCTACATCAAAGTAATGGACGCGAAGAAGGCGTTCTTGGAGGTCGACGACTACAAGAACGCCGTCTCGAACCTGGCGCAGACGACCCTCCGTGCCGTTCTCGGCGACATGGAGCTCGACGACACGCTGAACAAGCGCCAGGAGATCAACGCGAAAATCCGCAAGGAGCTGGACGAGCCGACCGACGAGTGGGGGATCCGCGTCGAATCCGTCGAGGTCCGCGAGGTCAACCCCTCGAAAGACGTCCAGCAGGCGATGGAGCAGCAGACGTCCGCCGAGCGTCGTCGCCGCGCGATGATCCTCGAAGCGCAGGGGGAACGCCGCTCCGCCGTCGAGCAGGCCGAGGGTGACAAGCAGTCGAACATCATCCGCGCGCAGGGTGAAAAGCAGAGCCAGATCCTCGAGGCACAGGGTGACGCCATCTCCACGGTGCTGCGCGCCCGCTCCGCCGAGTCGATGGGCGAACGCGCCATCATCGAGCGCGGCATGGAGACCTTAGAAGAGATCGGCAAAGGCGAGTCCACCACCTTCGTCCTCCCGCAGGAACTCACCAGCCTCGTCGGCCGCTACGGCAAGGCGCTCTCCGGCTCCGACGTCCAACAGATGGAAGGGCTCGAAGGACAGGACTTCGACGACGACACCCGGAAGATGCTCGGGCTCGACGACATCGACGAGATACTCGGGCAGATCGACGAGGCCGCAGAGATGGACGTCGAAGAGCTCGAGAAGGAGGCGGAGGCCGTGAAGACCGGCGGCGCCGGCGCGGACATCAAGTCGGCCGACGAGGTCATACAAGAGATGGACGAAGAAGAGATCGACGCCGAGGTCGAGCGGGAGAGCTGAGCGGGAGGTCGAGTGCAGAGAGACCGGATCGAGGATCCGGATGACGGAGACCCGCGCTGACCGAAGACCGCACTGACCAGCGGCCGTCCACGAGGCGACCGCTGATTTCGACGGTTCCGTTCCGAACGAAGTGCTTTTGTCGACGCACCGACTGTTTACTGATGTGACAGACGGGTTCGACGGACAGAAACGGGAGACGCTCCGGCGATTTGCCGCCGTCGGAGCCGCCGCCCCGTTCGTCGGAACCGCGAGCGCCGACACCGGCGGCGACACCAACGAGACCCGCGAAGCGATCCGCGGATACGTGCCGACGACCCCCGGTGCCCACTTCTCGAAGCTCCGCGACGACCTCCAGCTCGGGACGGGCGAGGCCCAACACCACCTCCGGAAGCTGGTGGACGACGGCGAGATCGAGTCGGCGAAGGACGCCGACTACCGCCGGTACTTCCCGGCGGGGCGATTCGACGACCTCGACAAGCGCGCGCTCGGGTATCTGCGGCGTGACACTCCCCGCGGGATGATCCTCACGCTGTTGCGAACCCCCGACGCGACCGGCGCGGCGTTGGCCGCTGAGCTCGGCGTCTCTCGCCCGACGATAAGCGCGGCGGCGGCCGACCTCGAAGCGGCCGGACTCCTCGATCGGACCGACGGCTACGTGCTGACCGAGCCGGAACGGTTGCTCACGCTCGTCGTCCGATACGCCGACTCGTTCGACGCCGACGCCGTGGCGCTCGCCGACGACGCGGCGAACTTCGTCGCGTACGACCCCTGACCGCGCCGAGAACCCCGGTCAGGCGGTGACCATCCACGTCGTTCCCGACGAGTACCCCCACTTCTCGACGTCGATGTCGTCGGCGGCCTCCGCGACGGCGGCCATGTTCGCACCGACTTCCTTAGCCGACAGCTCGAGGTCGTCGGCGATCAGTCGGGACTTGAAGTACGTTCGATCGGCCGCGTTCTCGCGGAGGTATCGCAGAATTCGTGCCTGTTTCGCGGAGAGGCCGACGGCGTCGGCGTTCGCCGCGTCGAGTTGTGCCGTGCTCATACCAGTAGTCAGTACAGCACGCGCCATAAGGCGGTTGGTAGAGCGGGTTAACACCCTACAGTCTAGCGGTTTTCTGTTTTACGGGGGGTGACAACCGTCAGCGGAAGGGGGCTTCGGGGACGATCCGGTACGATTCCCGAACCTCGGCGGAGCGCTTCGAACGGCGAAGTCCGCGGTGGTGTCGCTTCCGACTTCGAGCCGGGGAGCGTTAGTACAGCGCGGAAACGAACGGACCGAGCGCCCCGGCGACCGCCGTCGAGAGGGCGTCAGCGCGGTCGACGCGCCCGTTGGTGAGCGCCCCGGCCGCGCCGCCACGCCTCGCGATGCCGGTCGTGTCGAGGGCGTCGTCCATCACGGGACCGAGCTCCTCGCCGCGCTCGATCCGGGCGGCGACGGAAGCAGGGAGCTCCAGACTCGGGCCGGCGCCGCGGCCGGCGCGCGTGCCGTCCGCGGCGACCGCCCACATGACGAGGAACAGTCCGTCGGCCCCGTCGAACCGAGCGACACCGCCTTCGAGGCCGACCGCGAGGTCGTACTCGCCCGATACGAGAACGGCGTCGGCCCGGTTCTCCGCGCCGGCGATCGTCTCGGCGTGGCCGGTCGGCTGTTCGCTCACGCCGGAAGCGACGGGGACTGACTCGACCGCGATCGACGCGGGATCCTCCGATAGCGTGTCGTCGGTCGTCGATCCGATCGCCTGTTCGACCGCGCGCCGCTTCACCGGGTTGCCGCTGCCGACGCCGATTCGCATACCGGCGGTTCGGCACTCGGCGGTCAATAGCTCTCGGAATGCAGCAACCCGGCCAGTCGCTCGACGCCGTCGAGGAGCGCGGGGCTCGGCTGGTTCAACAGCGAGTCGTCGACGACGTGGACCGGTGCGTCGACGTTCCAGTCGCGGTTCTCGACGGTTTCGGGGTCGACCCGGTCGCCGTGGCCGCAGACGTGGACGACGACGTGGTCCGGGTCGGCGGCCTCGACAGTCTCGAGGTCGACCTCCCGAGAGCGGTCGCCGGCGTCGACGAAGGGGTACCGCCCGCCCGCGGCGCGGACGGCGTCGGGGACCCAGTTGCCGGCGGCCATCGGCGGGTCGGACCACTCCTCGCAGTAGACGGTCGGTCGGGGGCGACCCGCGACGGCGTCGGCGACGCGGTCGAGTCGGTCGCGGGCGGCGGTCGCGAGTCGCTCGCCGGCGGCCGGTCTGCCGACGTCCGCGCCGCGGGCGGCGAAGGTCGCGATGACCTCGTCGAGCGTCGCGGGCGCTCGGTGGCGAACGTCGAAGCCGCGGTCGCGACAGTCCTCGGCGAGGTCGGCCTGGAGGCCGTCGCTCGTGAACACGACGTCCGGGTCGAGGTCGGCGACGCGGTCGAGGTCGGGGTTCAGCCAGCCGCCAACGGCGACGGGATCCGCACCGTGAGACGAGCCGGCGGCGGCGGGCGGAGCGCAGTGGTGGGTGACGCCGACGAGGGCGTCGGCGGCGTCGAGCGCGGCGACCGTGGCGGTCGCGCTCGGCGCGAGGGAGACAACGCGGGGAGTTGACATGCTTCACGCTCAGAGCGCAAATGGTGCAAACGTTTCGGTTGGCAGAGCGAGTGGGTCGGTTGGCCGCGTCGGCGGAGCGGATCGGTTGGTCGCGTCGACGGAGTGGGTCGGCTAGCCGCGTCGGCAAAGGAGGTCGTCAGTTAGTGAGCGCGGCTACCGAAAACGAGTGATAGATCGTGTCATTTGTCGCTTTTCGGGCGACGCGTTCCGGTCGTTTTAAGTTACGTTCCGCCGTTTATGAGGTAAGATCGCTCTCGGACCGTGTTCAGTTACCGAGAGAGGGTTTAGCCATGAGTGAACGATTACACACGCGGGGGAGTCGCTCCCGAACGGAGACGGAAGACGAATCGGAACGCACCGACGAGACGCTGAGCTGTCCCGAGTGCGACGGCAACGTCATCAACGACGAGGAGCACGGCGAGAGCGTCTGTGCCGACTGCGGACTCGTCGTCGAGGCCGACTCGGTCGACCGCGGCCCGGAGTGGCGCGCGTTCGACTCTCGCGAGAAAGACGAGAAGTCCCGCGTTGGCGCCCCGACCACCAACACGATGCACGACAAGGGGCTCTCGACGAACATCGACTGGCGGGACAAGGACGCCTACGGGCGGTCGCTCGGCGCCCGGCAGCGCCAGAAGATGCAGCGGCTCCGCACGTGGAACGAGCGGTTCCGGACCCGCGACTCGAAGGAGCGTAACCTCAAACAGGCGCTCGGGGAGATCGACCGCATGGCAAGCGCCTTAGGACTCCCGGACAACGTCCGCGAGACCGCCTCCGTCATCTACCGCCGCGCGCTCGACGAGGACCTGCTCCCCGGGCGCTCCATCGAGGGCGTCTCGACCTCCTGTGTGTACGCCGCCGCGCGGATGGCCGGCGTTCCGCGCAGCCTCGACGAGATCGCCGACGTCTCCCGCGTCGAGAAGGCGGAGATCGCCCGGACGTACCGCTACGTCGTCCGCGAGCTCAAGCTCGAAGTGAAGCCGGCCGACCCCGAGCAGTACGTCCCGCGCTTCGCCTCCGACCTGGAGCTCTCAGAGGAGTCCGAGATGCGCGCGAAGAGCCTCCTGCGTAACGCCAAGGAGAAGGGCGTTCACTCCGGCAAGTCGCCGGTCGGTCTCGCGGCCGCCGCCGTCTACGCCGCGGCGCTGCTCACCAACGAGAAGACGACGCAGGCCGCGGTGAGCGAGGTCGCCGACATCTCCGAGGTCACGATCCGTAACCGCTACCACGAGCTGTTAGAGGCCGAAGACGGGCTCGTCGCCTGAGGCCGCCACCCCTTTTAAATCGGCACCGCGCTGACACGCACACAGCTAAGTCCCTAGCCGCGGAACGCCAGCGCATGTTCGAGGAGTTCGTCCTGACCGCGAGCACGGCCGACCTCGCCGAGGAGCCGCGCGCCCGCGAGGACGCCGACGCCGTGGAGTTTCGAATGGACCTCGCGGGCGACCCGCTCGCACAGCTCGACGGCTACGACGGCGAGCTCCCCCTGCTCGTCACGAACCGGGCCTCGTGGGAGGGCGGCGAGGCCGAGGGGCGCGGGCGATACGACGCGCTGTCGACCGCGGTCGGTCACGACGCGGTCGAAGCCGTCGACGTCGAGCTCGCCGCGCTCCGCGGGAACACGCCGGACGGAGAGCAGTCCCACGCGACCGCGCTCCGCGAGACCGCTCGCGAGGAGGGTGTCGACGTCGTCGTCTCCGTCCACGACTTCGAATCGACGCCGGAGCCGACCACCCTCGTCGAGCTGCTGGCGGACGCCGCGAGCGAGGGCGACGTGGGGAAGCTGGCGACGACCGCGTCCGCGAGGGACGACGCGCTGGCGATGATCGAAGCGACCCACGAGGCGACCGCGGCCGGTCATCGGGTCGCGACGATGTGTATGGGCGAGGCAGGGCGACACACCCGCGCTGTGACGCCCGTCTACGGCTCGAAGATCGGCTACGCGCCCGTCGACCCCGCGAACGCGACCGCGCCCGGACAGTACCCGCTCGGGACACTCTGCCGACTCGTGGACGGGTTGCGAGACGGCAAAACAGACGGGTGATCCGGTTATGAACAGTTCCCGTGACTACGGCGATATTAATAAACAAATGCGGTGCGGTCGGCGCGTGCCTGCGAGGGGCCGCCCCTGGCGGCCGCGAGCCAGCACGCGCGAGGGAGGTCGGCGGCGGCCGCGATGCGGTGCGGTTCCGCGGCCGCCGCCGGCCGAGGCTGGGGAGGCGTGAGGCTGCGGTCGCTGTGCGGGGCGGGACTCAAAGGGGCAGCCGGAAGGACGACGGGGGCCGACGTATGCACCGCAGCGAGTAACGCGAGCGAGGAGCGCAGCGAGGCCCCCGTTGTCCTTCCGGCTGGGGCTTTGGAGCTGTTCACTGCTGATCTAGTATCAGACAGTTATGACCAATCGGCCGGGACTTCGGCGCTACTCGCCGCCGTGACACCGAATACCATTTATAAATCAATACTAATTCCGTCCATCCCCTCATAAGAGACCACGTACAGAGCCAAACCGATTTAGGAACGCCCTCATAAGAAGTCGTAATGGCGACGTGCGACGAGTGTGGGGAGTACGAGAACCTCCCGTACCAGTGTAAACGGTGCGGCAAGACGTTCTGTTCCGAACACCGCCTCCCGGAGAACCACGACTGTCCGGGGCTCGCCGGGTGGGACGACCCCGGCGGCGTCTTCGACAGCGGCTTCGACGACTCCGTCGAGGGCGGCTCCGGAAGCGACACCGGCGGCGTCACCGGTCGGGTCAAACAGCGGGTCGAACGGGAGACGAGCACCGGCGGGTTCGTGAGCTACGTCCGCGGGAACGCGACGTACGCCCTGCTCGCGGCGATGTGGATCACCTTCGCGGCGCAGTGGGCCGTCACGCTCCTGTTCGGCGACGCCGCCCACAGCCAGATCTTCGTCCTCCGGTCGGACGCGATCGGCAACGTGTGGACGTGGGTGACCTCCGTGTTGTCCCACTCGCGGTTCAGCCTGTTCCACATCGTCGGGAACAGCATCGTGATCTTCTTTTTCGGCCCGCTCGTCGAGCGCGCGGTCGGCTCGAAGCGGTTCGTCGCGTTCTTCTTCGGCGCGGGGATCCTCGCCGGGCTCGGCCACGTCCTCTTCGCGATCGCGACCAACGCGCCGACTACGGGCGTCCTCGGCGCTAGCGGCGCCGGATTCGCAATCTTGGGCGTCCTTACCGTCTGGCGGCCGAACATGGAGATTCTGCTGTTCTTCGTGATCCCGATGAAGATCAAGTACCTCACGTGGGGGGTGGCGCTGATCTCCGCGGCCCTCGTCGTCTCGACGGGAACCGGCGGCGTCGGCGGCATCGCACACCTCGCGCACCTGATCGGCTTCGCGATCGGCCTCGCGTTCGGCAAGCGCAACGAGGGACTCGCCCGCTCGGCCGGCGGCATGGGCGGCGTCCAGATGGGCGGCGCTCGCGGGCCGCGCGGCCCGGGGGGCCCGGGCGGTCCCGGCGGTCGGCGCTGACCGTCACCGATGCCGGACCCGACGCGGTTCCGCCCCGATCCGTCGCTCTCCCGAGCGAAGATGGAGTCGCTCCAGCGCGAGCTGGCGGCGACGGCGACGTTCGCGGACGACCACCGACTCGATCCGAGCGCCGTCGCGGTCGACCAGCCGGCGGATCTCACGGACGGACATCCGTCGGCAAGCCCGGAGGGCTCCGGTTCGAACGCCGGGAACCCGGTCGTCGTGGGCGTCGATCAGGCGTTCCAGACTCCGGAGGACGGCCGAGACGAAGCGATATCCGCGGCGGTCGCGATCCGGGACGGCGACGTGATCGAGTACGCGAGCGCGACGACGCCGCTGTCGATTCCGTACGTCCCGGGGCTGCTCGCGTTCCGCGAGGGCGAGCCGCTGCTCGCGGCGCTCGACGCCCTCGACGCGGAGCCGGATCTCGTGGTCTGTGACGGCTCCGGGCGGATCCACTTCCGGGAGGCCGGCATCGCGACCCACGTCGGCGTGCTTCGCGACGTGCCGAGCGTCGGGGTCGCGAAGCGGCTCCTGTGCGGGACGCCCGACGCCGCGACCGACGAGCGACCCGAGGGATGGCGAACGCCGATTCGTGCGGACGACTCGGTCGAGACGGCCGAGCCGGGGACCGTCATCGGCCACGCGTTCCAGTCGCGACAGTACCCGAACAGTCGGCGAGTGAATCCCGTATACGTGAGTCCGGGCCACCGAGTGTCGGCGGCGACGGCGGTCGAACTCGTGGACGCGCTGTGTGCGGGGTACAAGCTGCCGGAGCCGACGCGGATCGCTGACGCGTGCGCGGATGCGGCGAAGCGTCGAACGGAGTGAGACGGAACCCGCGGACCGAGTCGAGTCGAACGGCCGGGAGAGCCGCACGCTCGGTCGCCGCCGGCAGTCGGTTTTTAGACGGTGGGCCGCGAACGTACTCTCATGGGAGACGAAGACACGGACGGACCGATGTCTGCGGAGGAGTTCCGCTCGCTACGCGACGGGCTGGTCCGACAGAGCTCCGGCGGCGGAACGACCGTTTATAAGAACGCGGCCGGGGTCGGCTGTCCGAACCCGGACTGTGACCGCGGCGTGTTCCAGACGCTGTTCGTCAGCGACCACGGCTGGCAGCAGATCGGAGCGACTCGTGACGGGATCGACCTGTGTCTGTGTAACACCGAAACGAAGCGGCTCGTGTTCATTCACGACGAATGAGCGGGCCGAGTGCGAACCGACGACCTGAACGGAGCCACCGACGATGACCGACACCGACTTCGACCCCGTCACGGCGTTGCACGAACACCTCGTGGCTACCGAGGAGCGGCCGGTCGAGCGCGAGGCCGGCTGGCGTCTGGGTGAGGCGCAGGCGCTCGCCGCCGACGCCGCAGCCGGCGACCTCGACGCGGCGGTCGTGAGCGAGCGCGCGGCCGAGATCGAGACGCTGCTCGCCGAGATCGACCGAACGGGGGACCGGGAGGCGGACGACCACGTCGCCGCCGCACGAGAGCTGGCGAGACGGATCGC
>OBKM01000795.1_pt1 | contig 14536 bp, 13 predicted proteins | sample 1519691 | NCBI WGS metagenome assembly OBKM01 (sample SAMEA37050418, study PRJEB22526) | metagenome | biome: saline pan; feature: lake; material: water | place: Egypt | collected 2015 | depth 0.5 m
CCGCCGAGGTGCGAAACGTGTTCGACCAGGAGTACTCGGTAGTCAACAACGCGCCTATGTCCGGCCGCTGGCTGATTGCAGGACTGCAGTTCGATCTGTAATCTCCGGCACGCCTGTCAACCGTGATTTCTGGACGGGCATGATACGGCTGGAGCGTGAGGCGTGAAACGTGAAGCGTGAGGGTGTTCGAACATTCACGTAACACGCACCACGCAACACGCCAGAGGCACGTATACCTGCAAAGTGAGGGTTGACGTTGCGCTAAGTACAATCAGGTGGCGATTTGGGGCTTCCTTCTTCGAGACGTATCGAGCAGGGCCGCCCACCTTTCATTATTGCTCGCTTCATTATTGATCGCTCCTACGCTCCGGCGTGGGAGCGGACCTGCCGCGACGCACCACGGGCATGACCTGCGGTCCCTCCTGCGTCGCTGTGGGCGGCCCCCCGGTCGGCGTCGCCGGAACGCCGGCATAGGCCGCAGGAGCGGCCTATGCGGTTCTGTGCTCACGGAGGACCGTGGGCACGAGAAAACAGGTCACGGAAGACATCGACGGCCGCAACGGAGGGAGCTCTTCGGAGGACTTCCTTTTGGAAAATTCCTGTGAGTAGCAATACAATTCCCAACTTCACAATTGATCTCACTTAGTGGACACGACCAAATAGAAAGCGCCCGGTTCTGCCCTTCGGCAGAACCGGGCGCTGAGAGAAATCGGCTGGTCGTTTGAGGGCGCTACTCCTGAGGGCGCTACTCCATTTCGGAAAGCTCCATCTCGACCGTTGCGCTTCCCATCTCAGGCGGAAGCGTCGTTTCGCTTCGCACGATGTGGTGCGGGCCGTCTTGCATCAGATGGAGCGTCCCATCAATGCCGGCGTCGGGCGCCTCCAGGTCGACGACGTACGTGTCAAAGGATCCCGCTCTGACGTCGACCGTCTCCGTGCCGGTTACGCGGAAGTGAATGGTCTCCGTCGTCTGCTGCTGGACGTCGTACGTGCGATACGTCGTCTCATAGCCTTCTTCGACTGGGAGACCCGCGAAGGCGATCTCGCTGTCGGCACTGCCGCTTCCAAACACCGGTCCGTCCAGAGATTCATCGACCTCCAGCATCTGTCCCATCGCTTCAATCGTTCCCGTGATGGCGTCCTCACCGAAGGTCAGGTCGATGTCCATCTGCCCCGTGCTTTCCTGCTTGAGGGTTCGCAGGGTCGAGGCGTCGAGCCAGAACGTTTGGGTGCCGGCCTGCATGCCGCCATTATCGGCCGTCTCAGTGATCCTCCAGGCGTCCTGGCCATCGTGCGTGTCCGCTTCGATGGTACGCGTGATCTGGCTTTCCATCTCCTGGCCCTGCGCCTCGATGTCAAGGTGGTAGGAGAACGAGCCGCTTTCAAGGGCTGAGCCGTCCACATCCGGCAGGTCGGCAGACGCTTCGACCTCCTCGTCAGCGGCTATGTCGGGCATCTCGACTGCATCGACGTCCATCCGCATGCGCTCCAGCGCCTCGGCGATCTCGTCCTGCATGCCCTCCTGGTAACGGCCGCCCAGGTGCTCACCGAAGAACTCCTCCGTGGCGGCGATGTAGGCGAGGCGATTGTCTTCGTTCACGAAGCCGTGACCCTCGTCTTCGGCCAGAAGGTACTGCACGTCAACATCGTTGTCGCGGGCTGCGACGACGATCTGGTCCGACTCCTCCTGAGGCACGCGCGGGTCGTTGGCGCCCTGCACGACCATGAGCGGCGCGTCAATCTGGTCGGCCGAGTGGACTGGCGACTGGCGCTTCATGCGCTCCCGGTCCTCGGGGTCGTCGGGGTTGCCGACGCGCGTGTGAAACATCTCAATCATCGGGCGCCAGTAGGGCGGGAGCGATTCCAGGAGCGTGATGATGTTGGAGGGCGGGACGACCGCTACGCCGGCCTGGTAGAGGTCGGGCGTGAAGGTGAGGCCGGCCAGCGTGGCATAGCCGCCGTACGATCCGCCGTAGATGCCGACGCGGTCCGGGTCGGCAATGCCCTCGTCGATCAGGTGTTCAACGCCGTCGGTGATGTCGTCCTGCATGGCGTCGCCCCACTCTTCGTTGCCGGCGTTCAGGAATTCCTTCCCGTAGCCGGTCGAGCCGCGGAAGTTCGGCTGCAGGACGGCATAGCCGCGGTTGGCAAAGAACTGCGCCGTGGCGTCGTAGCCCCACGTGTCGCGCGCCCAAGGGCCGCCGTGCGGCACGACGACAACGGGCAGGTTCTCGGCTTCTACGCCGCGCGGCGTCGTCAGAAACGCCGGAATCTCCAGACCGTCGCGGGCCGTGTAGCTGATCGCCTCCATGTGCGCGAGGTGATCCGACTCGAGCTCCGGCCGGGACGTGTAAAGATGCTCAACCGTCTGCGCCTCGCGGTCGTACAGATACGTCGAGCCCGGATCGACGTCGCGCTGCACCGTTACGATCTGCCGGGTCTCATCGTCGGTTCGAGAGCCAAATCCGAGATCCCCCTCCGGAAGCTCGTCCTGGAGAAAGGCGAGGTCGCGCTCAAACTGCTCGTCCTTCGGATAGTACGCAACGCCGTCGTCATAGACGTAGGATGTGGCAATCAGCTCGTCATCTTCGTTGAAGATGGGACTGCCGAAGTCGACCTGCTCTCTCGGGTCGGACTCGACAATCTCTTTCTCGCCCGACTCCGGATGGTAGAGGGTGAGCCGGGAGCGGTCGACGTCGTCGCCCCGGTTAGTAGTCATGTAAACGCGCTCATTGTCCTGGTGGAAGCGAACGACGCCGCACTCTTCGAGCACGGAGCACGAGTAGAAGGGCTCATCGCTGAGCTCACCGTCGTTAACGAGGTGGATGTCCGTGTCGCCGGCCTCGTTTTGCCGGGTGGCAACGCGCACGGTGCCGTCGAGGTCGGTTTGCCAGCTGGCGACGTTCTCGGTGTTTTCGATGACCAGCTCGCGCTCGCCGGTATCGAGATTGAGGCGGTAGACGTCGTGCACCTGCGGGTTGCGGTCATTCAGCCCCACGAGGATCTCGTCGGGTGTAGCCTCGGGCACGTCGATGATCTGAGCTCGCACGTCGTCGATCGGCGTCAGGTCGCGCGCCTCGGGAACGCCGAGCTCCTCATCCGGCTCGCCCATCGGGTCGACGGCGTGGACGCGGAAGTTCTCATCGCCCCCGTCGTCCTGGATGAATAGAATGCGCTCGCTATCCTGCGTCCAAAAGTAGCTCGGAATTGAGCGCGTCGTGTCGGCGGTGACAGGCCGCGCGTCCTCAAAGTCGTCGCCGGCTTCTTTGACCCAGACGTTCATATGGCCCATGTAGGGCTGGCGGAACGACACGAACTCGCCATCGGGAGAGAGCTGCGCGCTCGCGATCTCCGGATCGCCGAAGAGGTCGTCGCGGTCAATGAGCGGAGGCAGGTCATCCTCGGCGGGCTGCGCCGCGGCGTGCGGCAACACCCCGACCGCAGCGACGACAAGCATCGCGCCGATTCCAAGGATCGAGTACAGTGCTTTCTGCATGGCAGATAGGTCGTTTATGGTAGATTGGACGAGTAGAACCGTGGCAGATCGTGCTGAGAGGGCCTATCCCAGAGAGACTCCGGGTGGCAGCAAAAGGTCCGGCGTTGAAAGCCGAACAGGCGAGAGGCGAACAAGCAAAGAACAGTAATTCAACTTCGCGACGGGATCACTGTTTAAAGTGCAGCCCCTTGAACTCTCACCGAAAAGTAGGATGCGGCGAGCAGCATCGTTGCGAATGTGGTGAGCAAGTTGCACGTTAACGCAACGATCAACTACCTTATGTTGTTACGTGTGCGCTCCTCTCCGCGTGCATCCTGGCAATCACTGTACCGGTGACGTTAACATCCACCTGCGGACATGGATCTCCCGCTTTCTCTAACGGCCCTTGTTGCCTTCCTCCTTATCAATGCCCTGCTCGTCTCGGCATCTCTGCTCGTGTATTTTGAGCGGCGCATTTCGGGGCTCATTCAGAACCGTCCGGGACCGAACCGCGTGGGGCCGGCGGGCATTCTGCAGCCGTTTGCGGACGTTCTCAAGTTCGTCCTAAAGGAAGACGTCCAGCCGGCGGCCTCGAACACGTTTATTCACTCGCTGGCGCCGGTGGTCATGGTGGTGGTCGTCATGTCGATCATGGCCCTCATTCCGCTTGCGGAGGGCGTGGTGATCGCCGACGTGAATGTGGGCATTATCATGGTGCTGGCTATTACGTCGATCACCGTCTACGGCGTCACGCTGGCTGGATGGAGTTCTAATAGCAAGTACTCGCTTCTGGGGGGATTGCGCTCGGCGGCGCAGATGATTTCGTATGAGCTGGGAATGGGGCTCGCCGTGGCGTCTGTCGTTGTAATGGCGGGTACCTTTAACATGACGGGTATCGTGGAGTCGCAGTCGACCGTCTGGTACGTGTTTGTGAATCCGATCGGATTCCTCGTCTTTCTTGTCACGGCGTTCGCCGAGACGAACCGCGCGCCCTTCGACCTGCCCGAGGCGGAGCAGGAGCTCGTCGGTGGCTTCCACACCGAGTACAGCGGCATGAAGTTCGGCATGTTCTTCCTGGCCGAGTATCTGGCCTGGTTTGTTGCCTCGTTCCTTATTGCAACGCTCTTCTTCGGCGGCTACCTCCTGCCCTTCCAGTCGACCATCCTGGCGCTCGTCCCGGCGCTCGAGGGTACCATCTTGTTTAGCGTTCTGCAGTTCCTCTCCCTGATGGCCAAGACCGCCTTCTTCGCCTTCCTCTTCATCTGGGTGCGCTGGACGTTCCCGCGCTTCAAGTACAACCAGATCATGAACATCGGCTGGAAATACCTGATTCCCATCGGGTTCGTCAACGTGCTGGTCATCGCCATCGGCGTTATTCTCTTTCACTCCTAAGCGAGCGGCCGGCAATCGATGTTTTCCGAAAAGATAAAAGAGCACGTCGCAATGCGAGGTGCTCTTCTTTATGTTAGGCTTACCGCACGAACAGACCCCGACGTACGGTTGCTTCCCTGAACCACTCTGCTTGCTACCCCATGCCGATAATCGCTCCCTCCATCCTTTCTGCCGACTTTGGTCGCCTCAACGAGCAGGCCCGCGAGGCGCTCGACGCTGGAGCCGACTGGCTTCACATTGACGTGATGGACGGTCATTTCGTCCCGAATATTACGATCGGTCCCAAGGTCGTTGAAGCGCTTCACCCAATCCGAGAGGAAACCGACGCGCTGCTCGATGTCCACCTGATGATTGAGGAGCCCGAGCGCTACGTCGAATCCTTTGCCGCCGCTGGAGCGGACATCATCACTGTCCATGTGGAAGCGTGCCCGCATCTGCACCGCGTCGTGCAACAGATCCGAGCCGCGGGAGCGCGCGTAGGGGTCGCGCTCAATCCGGCGACGCCGCTCACTCAGCTCGATGAGGTGCTGCCGCTCGTCGATCTCGTGCTCGTCATGTCGGTAAACCCGGGCTTCGGAGGGCAGACGTACATCCCGAGCAGCACAGGACGCATTCGGCGCCTGCGTCACGAACTGAACGCGCTTGGATCCAATGCCTACCTGGAGGTCGATGGCGGCATCAAGCCGGAAAATGCGCTGGAAGTCATTCAGGCCGGAGCCGATGTGCTCGTGGCGGGCAGTGCGGTCTACAAAGGAGACGGCTCCGTCGCTGAGAACATCGCTGCCTTCCGCGATGCCATGACGATCAAGGTGTAGCGCGCTCCGCCCGTCGATTCTGCAGCGGCCATGCCGTCGCCCGCCTCCCCTTCCTGCGTCGCTCGCGCACCGGGGGCAACTCTGGAAACGGGAACGAAACGGCGCGCGTGCTGGCTGGCCGCCTCCTCGGTCGCTACGACCGCACCGACGTGCTCGTCGATAACGCCGCCCTCTTCGTGAGCAGCTATGAGGGTGCGCCCGACGGCATCCACTCTGATAACCCCAATCTGGCGGAGACCTTCGCGGGAATGGCGGTAGGCGCGCAGTCGAAGCCGGTGAACGGCGTGCCGCCCGGAGTGGGGGCCACCAACATATGGCGCGAGCGTAACTGGATCTCTTGGATCGCTTGGCTCTTCCAGTGGTTCTACAAGCGCCCCGAACAGGGAGCCGAAGGACCGTTGCATCCGGGCACGTCGGACGAGCTTGAGGGCGTAACGAGGGCCTACTTCAAGGAAACCGAGCAGGTGACACCGTCGCGCGCCTTGTACGACGAACCGGCTGCCAGGCGCCTGTGGCACCTCAGCGCAGCAATGACCGGTCTGGCTTGACCGTCCTGCGACTTTCCACCACTCTCCGATTCCATGTTTAGAGCGTTTTATCCCGCGAAAATCATCGCCTGTCTGGCAGTTTGTGCGGTCGTCCTGGCTGCGTGTGAGACGCCCGAGGCCGACGATGAAGAGGCGGCTCCCCCGCCGCAGGTGATCACCGCCGAAGAAGAGGAGCGCAACTTCGAACATCTGTTTGATGGCGAGGATCTGGACACCTGGCGCGGGTTTCAGCAGGATACCATACCCGAGGGCTGGCAGGTCGATGAGGACAGCTCGCTGGCGGTCGTCGAAGAAACCAACGGCGTCGATCTTATCACCCGAAGTGCCTACGAGGACTTCGAGCTGCGGCTCGACTTCAAGATCTCCGAGGGCGGCAACAGTGGCATCTTCTACATGGTTGCCGAGAACGATTACGACGAGGCCTGGCACACAGGGCCCGAGTATCAACTCCTCGATGATGCGTCCTTTCCGGAGGCCGAGCCGCGCCACCGTACGGCCTCGAACTACGAGCTAGAAGGACCTGATGCCGACGTTTTTCGCGGCGCGGAGACCTGGAATACCGTCCAGATCATAAAGGACGGCCGCGAGGTTGAGCACTGGCTGAACGGAGAGAGGGTGGTCGAATACACGATCGGAAGCGAGGCCTGGGAGGAGCAAAAAGAGGAAACGAAGTTTGTCGACTATCCGAGTTATGCGGAATACGAGGAGGGACACATCGGCCTGCAACACTACGGCGACGAAGTACGCTTCCGAAATATCCGCGTCCGCTCGTGGTAGACGGGGCAATTTTAAATTGAGATTTGGAAATTTAAAATTTGCAATCTATTGACTGTTGACGTCGTTCTGCCGCTTCCGCTCGATCAGGCCTACACGTACGGCGTGCCGGCCGAGATGCAGGCAGAGGCCGCGGTCGGCAGTCGCGTGCTCGTCCCCTTCCGATCGCGCCGGATGACGGGCGTTGTCGTTGACACGGGGCCGCCCCCCGATGAGCGCGATCTCGACTTCGACGTCAAGCCCATCCATGACGTCCTCGACGAGCGGCCGGCGCTTACGGGCGAGATGCTTCGCCTCACCCGCTGGATCGCCGACTACTACGTCTGCAGCTGGGGCGAGGCCATCAAGGCCGCCCTGCCGGCGGGGACAAACGTCGAAACAAAGCGGCACGTCACGCGCACCGACGCGCCGCCGGGAGAATGGGCGGACCACGAGGTCGGAGGACCGATCCTCGAATACCTCGACGAGCACCCCGAGACGACGCTCACCGCGCTGCGCCAGCGCATCGGCGGCGACGTTGCGCTCGCCCTCCTGCGGCGCATGGCGCGCGATGGGCTCGTCGACCTTGAGGAGACGCTGAGCGACCCCAGCGTGTCGACCAAGACGGCGAAGCACCTCCGCTTCGCTCCGCCGTTTCGGCACGAGGGCGCCGCGCAGGAGCTCAAGGAGCAGCTTCGCGGGCACAAGCAGCAGGCCGTCGTGGAAACAATGGCGGGCCTCGCCGCCGAGGGCATCCACGAGCCCCGCCAGGCTGATGTTCGCGACCGCGCGGAGGCCTCCTACTCCACGATCCGCAGCCTCGTCGACAAGGGCATGATCGAGGTCGTCGAGAAAGAGGTTATGCGCTCGCCGCTCGACGACCTGCCGCCGCCCGGCGATCCGCCCGACCACACGCTCCACCCAGCCCAGCGCGACGCGCTCGATGCCGTCACCGACGCGATCCACGACGCGCGCTACGAGACCTTTCTGCTCCACGGCATCACGGGCAGCGGCAAGACGGAGGTCTACATCGCCGCGCTCAAGCGCGTGCTGGAGCAGGGGCGGACCGGTATCATTCTCGTTCCCGAGATCGCCCTCACGCCGCAGACCGTTCAGCGCTTCCGGTCGCACTTCGGCGACACGATCGCCGTCCTCCACTCCCAGATGAGCGCCGGCGAGCGCTATGACGCGTGGCGCGCGCTCCGCGACGGGCACTACGAGATTGCCATCGGCCCGCGCTCGGCCGTGCTGGCACCGCTTTCCAACCTGGGGCTCATCGTCGTCGACGAGGAGCACGAGCACACGTACAAGCAGTTCGACCCGGCGCCGCGTTACCACGCCCGCGACGTGGCCGTGATGCGCGCTCACATGAACGATGCCGTCTGCATCCTCGGCTCGGCCACGCCCAGCCTGGAGAGCCTGATGAACGCCCACTGGGACAAGTACACGCTTCTGGAGATGCCCGAGCGCGTGCCGGACTCCTCCGGCGAGTCGGCGACGCTTCCCGAGGTGCGCGTCGTCGATCTTACGCTGCAACGCAAGAAGCATCAGCTCGACGGCGTGCTCGCCAAGCCGCTGCGGTCGGCCATCGAGACGCGCCTCGACCGGGGCGAGCAGACCATCCTCCTGCAGAACCGCCGCGGCTACGCCCCCGTGATCGAGTGCGAGGAGTGCGGGTGGTCGCCCCAGTGCGGCGACTGCGACGTTACGCTGACCTACCATAAATCCAAGCGCCACCTGCGCTGCCACTACTGCGGCTGGACCGTGTCGTTGCCACAGGCCTGCCCGGAGTGCGGGTCTGACGAGCTCAGCCAGCTCGGCACAGGCACGCAGCGCGTAGAGGAAGAGCTGGCGGACGTCTTTCCGGACGCTACGGTGCTTCGCATGGACCGCGACACGACGAGCCGAAAGAACGCTCACCAGCAGATTCTGAACCGGTTCGGGTCGGGACAGGCGGATATTCTTTTGGGCACGCAGATGGTAGCGAAGGGGCTCGACTTCAGCCAGGTGACGCTCGTCGGCGTCGTCAATGCCGACACGGGGCTCCTCCTGCCCGACTTTCGCGCGGAGGAGCGGACGTTTCAGCTGCTCACGCAGGTGGCCGGGCGCGCCGGGCGGGCGGATCTCACGGGAGAGGTCATCCTGCAGACGCGCAATCCGGAGCATCCGGCTATCCAGCACGCCTGCGAGCACGATTATAAGGGGTTTGCCAAGACCGAGATTACCGCCCGGCAGCAGTTCGGGTACCCGCCGTTTGGACATCTGGGCGTTGTCGAAGTGCGCGGCCCGAAGCGCGACCGCGCAAAGCGCCTCGCCGAGACCTGGACGAACACGCTCCGCCAGCATGCCGGCGACGCCGAGGTGCTCGGCCCCGAGCCTGCATTCGTAAGCCGCGTCAAGCGCCAGTTCCGCTTCCGCACCATCCTCAAGGCCCATCGTCACGCCACGCTTCAGCAGGCCATCCGCCGCACCAAAGACGCCACTGGCGGCGTGCCCAACGGCTACCACGTCTCCGTCGACGTGGACGCGCTGGATCTGTTGTGAGGTGGTGAATGGCGAGTGGCGAATGGCGACTAGTGAGTGACGAGTGGGGGATCGACATGCCTCGAAGGAGGTACAAGAGCATTGAGCCCATGCCTTCGAACCGGCGCAACGTGGTCATGACGACGAAAACTGCTTCCCTCTGGCAGCGCGCGCTGCGCGACTCGCGGCTGCAGGATCTTCCGTTCAAAATTGAAACCAACGCCCAGGGGCAACTCATCTTGAGCCCACACAAACCGGCGCACAGCCATAAACAGAGCCAGATCTTACGTCTTCTCGATCGACATGTAGCACGATCAGGAGAATCCATCGTCGAGTTTGCCGTCGACACGCCTCAGGGCATCAAGGTGCCAGATGTAGTTTGGATCTCGGAGGAGCGGTGGGCGCAGGTCTCCGACGGCGCCGAGGCGAGCCCGGTGATGCCGGAGCTCTGCGTAGAGGTGCTCTCAGAGGCGAACACCGACGAAGAGATGGCGGCCAAGCGTGCGCTCTACTTCGACGAGGGAGCTAAGGAAGTGTGGACGTGCGATGCCGAGGGTTCGGTCCGGTTCTACTCCGCCGAAGGCGAGCAGGAGGGCTCTGCCCTCGCGCCGTCGTTTCCGGCGTCTATTGGATAGGTCGATCAGGAACAAGCATGCGAACACTTTGGGACATGCTCCCTGACGCAGAGGCTGGCGGCAAATACGGGGCCCAGCGATCCGTGCCGTAGCGTAGAGCGCTGCGTGTGATTACGCCGTTTGCAGCGCCCGATCCAGCGCCTCTTTTAGCGCCTCCGGCTCGTCGGTGCCCACGCGGATGGTTCCCTCCCCTCGGATGTCGAGCTCCACGGCCCACAGGCCCGAGACATTGTAGAGCCACCCGTGGAAGATATACCGAATCCCCCAGCCGTGCCAGACCGCGTTTCGAACCACCTCGGCGCTGCGGATGTCCTCCAGAAGAAACTCGCGTGTCCAGAAGCCCGGGCCAAAATAGAACTGGAAGGTGCGACCCGCGATCTCGGTCGTGAGCGTAGCGAAGAGCACGGTGAGCGCGGCGAAAAAACCCATTAGGGCGAGCCCAAATATTCCGAGCTCGCCGTACTCAGCCATGAAGCTATAGTACACGACCGCAAGCCCAACGAGGCCTGCTGGAATCGTCACATGGCCGATCTGGGTGTGTTTGTAGTGCATGAGTCTTTCCCAGTATCTAAGTAACAGCTACTCTAAAGGACGTTAAAAGTGTATGAGATAAAAGTTAAGGGAAAAGTTGTGTTTGATGCAACCCAGACCTCCTCTTTTTTTTCGGTCCGCTCTGTCATTCGCGGAGTGTATAAAATCGGTTGAGAAGCCGACTGCACGTCGAATTTCGGAACTCAAACGTTGGAAACCCCTTAGAAAGCAATCCCGAAATTAAGCAGGGCACTGCTCTGCATGAAACGAGAAGGGCAAGTCCCACACGGCCAGCTCCCTCTGAACTCCGTCAGGGCCGGAAGGCAGCAGCGGTAGGAGGTCGTAGCGGCGCGATGTGGGTCGCTTGCCCTTCTTTTTTTGTATGTGGTATGTTCATTCGGGCAACGAACCGCGCGTTTCCCGCTGCGTTGAGATCTGTACCGAGCGGCGGGCGCGCCTCGTCTGGCCCGAATTTCTACTGGATTATTTTCACCAACTGTTGCGATCTAGACCCTCATGCCTACGATCGATGCGCTACACGGACTGCAGCCAGTCTTCTTGATGGGCGATGCCGAAGGCGGCGGCCTCGTTGCCTTTCTGCTTCCACTTCTGCTTATCTTTGCCGTCTTCTACTTCTTCATCATGCGCCCGCAAAAAAAGCGGCAGCAGGAGCATGAAGAGATGGTCGAGTCTCTCGAGAAGGGCGATCAGATTGTCACCATCGGCGGCATCCACGGTACCATCAAGCGAATCGACGACGACAGCGTCCTCGCGCAGGTCGACAGCAACGGCGTGAAGCTGCGCATCGACAAGCAGGCGATCGCCAACGTGGGATCCGAGGCCACGACGAAATAACCGAAACAGAAATAACGAGGATCCCATGCAGCACCGGGATCGCAGCGGGGGCCGCCTTCGTGTGAGAAACCCGCAGTCCCGTGATCTGCCATGAGGTCCTGCAGCACCATGACGGAACCCGATCCGAACGGCTCAGACGCTCCGGACTTCGATGACGTCGAAGATGCCATCGCGGCGATTCGGCGGGGCGAACTCGTGATCGTGGTCGACGACGAAGACCGCGAGAACGAGGGCGACTTTGTCGGCGCCGCCGGGGCCATCACGTCCGACCAGGTCAACTTCATGACCAAGCAGGGGCGCGGGCTCATCTGCACGCCGCTCACGCCGGAGTATGCGCAGCACTTCGACCTCGACCTGATGGTCGACTCCAACTCGGCGCTGCACAGCACGCCGTTTACCGTCTCGGTCGACTACAAGCGGGGTACCACGACGGGCATCTCGGCGTCCGACCGCGCAAAGACGATTCGCGCTCTGGCCGATCCGGATACCGATCCGCGCGACTTCGCCCGTCCCGGACATGTGTTTCCACTGCGCGCTCGCACAGGCGGCGTCTTGCGCCGCGCGGGCCACACGGAAGCCGCCGTCGACCTGGCGCGCCTGGCCGATCGGGAGCCGGTCGGCGTGCTTGTCGAAATCATGAGTGAGGACGGCACGATGGCGCGCGTGCCGGAGCTCATGGAGCTTGCCGACGAGCTCGACCTCTGCATCATCACCATTCAGGATCTGATCGCCTACCGGATGCGGCACGAGCGGCTCGTCGACCGCGCCGTGGAGGTGGATCTCCCCACCGCCTACGGCGACTTCCGGCTCGTGGCTTTCAAGGACAAGATCACGGACGACGTCCACCTCGCGCTCGTCAAGGGGCAGTGGACGGAAGACGAACCCGTGCTCGTACGCGTGCATTCTCAGAGCGTCCTCGGCGACGTCTTCGGCTCCAAGCGCGACGACAGCGGCGACCAGCTCGTGAAGGCGCTCCTCCAGATCGACGAGGAGGGGCAGGGCGTGCTCCTCTACATGATGCAGCGGGAGGGTCGAGGCATTGGGCTGCTCAATACGCTGCGCGCATACGAGCTTCAGGATGAGAAGGGGCTCGACACCGTCGAGGCCAACGAAGAGCTCGGCTTCGACATGGACCACCGGGACTACGGCATTGGCTGCCAGATTCTGCGCGACCTCGGCATCCGCAAGATGCGCCTTATGACGAACAATCCGAAGAAGCGCATCGGTCTAGGGGGGTACGGGCTGGAGATCACCGAGCGCGTGCCGATTGAAGTGCCGCCGAACGAAGTCAACGCGCAGCACCTGAAAACAAAGCGCGATCGCATGGGGCATCGCATCCTGGAGAACTTGAGCGAGCGCGACCGCGAGAAATTAGATGAGCTTTCCCCGTCGGACTCATGAGCGAAAATCTCCGCATCTTTCTGTATGTGCTATTCGGCGCGCTCGGCCTTGTCATGACGGTAGGCCGCGTGCAAGAAGGGTCGATCGGGCGAGCCATCCTCCCGGCCATCGTGGCCATCTCGTGTGCGTACGGGCTGTACACTATCTACGGGCGCCCGGACGGGGCTGAATAAACGCTCGCGCATGATTACCTTGATGGAGCATCGGCTCTCGCGCACCAATCGGCCCATCTATCATGCAGATCGAACGATCTGACGTCACGCTTGAACTCGTGCAGGGAGACATCACCGCGCAGGACGATATAGACGCGGTGGTCAATGCCGCGAATGCGCAGCTGCGGACCGGCGGCGGAGTTGCCGGCGCCATTCACAGCGCCGCTGGGCCAGAGCTCAGGGAAGAGACCCGGCCGCTTGCGCCTATCGAGCCCGGCGAAGCCGTCATTACGGGCGGTCATGATCTCCCGAACGACCACATCATCCACTGCCTCGGTCCCGTGTACGGTCGCGACGAGCCCTCGGACGAGCTCCTCGCCGCGTGTTACAATGGCGCGCTCGACCTAGCCGAGGACCACGAGCTCGAGGCGATCGCGTTTCCCGCGCTCTCGACGGGCGCCTTCGGCTATCCGATGGACGAAGCCGCCGAGGTGGCTCTGTCTACGGTTCTCGAGCGCATGTCCGACCTCGAGTCCGTACGGCTCGTGCGCTTCGTCCTGTACGACAACGAGGCGCTGCGCACGCATGAGGAGATGCTAGCGCATCTTCGTTAGAAAGTGTGGATGTATGTGCGTGTGAATGTGAGGTGTGGAGGGGGTATGTGTGGAAGTGTGGACGTGTACTGTCGACTTTCATACCTCCATCCCTCCATCCCTACACACCTTCACACCTTACCACTGAATCTCGGCGCAGTCCTCGAGGTCGAAGGGGAGTTCCTCGACGGCTTCGAAGGAGATCTCGTCCTGGATGTAATTCTCGTCGTCGCCGAGCTCGGTGGCGTGGAGGGTGCCGTTCTCTCGTTTGAGCCGGTAGCTGACGTCCAGCTCGTCGCCGACGAGGAGGCGGATGACGTCATCCTCGACGGCGGTGATATCCCAGGCGCCCTGGCCGCACTGCAGGTCTGTTTCCGGCACGTCCGTAAGATCAGCGATCACGATCACCTCCTCGGGCGTGATGTGCCAGTAGTCAATATCGGTCTGCTCGGTGCCGTCATCGAGTGCCCAGGTGCCGGTCCAGGGTGGACTGTCGTCGCACGCAGTGAGGGTGAGACCAAGGGCGAGGAGCATGCTGAGAAGGGCGGTGCGCAGCCAGACCGGCGACATAGTGTGCAGGATTTGGTGGCAAGGACAGATCATCCGTTAAAAGCGTCGGCGGGGACAATGCTCCGGGAGCGACAGTCCTGAGTGCGGAAGCAGGCGGGAGAAGCGCGAGAGGTCACATGGAGCTCATGTGGAACCTTCCGATGGATTTGGTCTTGGAAACATTCGGACACGCACCGGTCGACGTCGTCACCTCGACCGCTGACCTGCCCGAGTGGCGGAATTGGCAGACGCGACGGATTCAAAATCCGTTGTCCGTACGGACGTGTGGGTTCGAGTCCCACCTCGGGTACTGC
>OBKM01000796.1_pt1 | contig 14509 bp, 5 predicted proteins | sample 1519691 | NCBI WGS metagenome assembly OBKM01 (sample SAMEA37050418, study PRJEB22526) | metagenome | biome: saline pan; feature: lake; material: water | place: Egypt | collected 2015 | depth 0.5 m
ACCGCCGAAGCGTCTGTCTCAACTGGTCCCGGTATATGGATACCAGTTTCTCTGCCAGGCTCCTGTCGTCTACTGTCACGTAGTTATCCTCTTCGAAGATGCTGTCCATCTTGTACTGACTGACACTGCCGACGCCGATGCCGATTACCGCGATTCCGTCCCGGCGGGTTCGCTCTATCTGTGCGGCCGCGTCTTCAACGGCCTTTGTTCCGTGTGACCCGGAGAGCGGTACGTTCGCTCCTCCGTCGGTCACGACAAACACGAGTTGATCATCCTCCCGGCCAGCCTTGACCAACTGGCGAATTTCTCTGATTCCGTCAGCGAGTGGGGTATTGCCACCCTGAAAGATTGCATCCACATGATCAAAGTCGAACGGTTCTGTAGGACCGGTTACCAGTTGGGTGCTATCGCTGCGGAATCCAACAGCGGTGAAACTGTCGCGGAACAGTTGTGTTACGTCACCCAGCGCTGCGAGCGCGACCTTCGCCTCAAAGATATCCATACTTCCGCTGAGGTCGATTGCGACACCAATACAGCGGTTTCCAGTTTCAGTTCGTTGCTTCTGGTGGAACAGTTCGTCCCGTCTTCCGAGACGGCCAACATCCGTCCGGGCGGCGGTCCGGATATCGAGCCGATAACCAGTTTCCGCACGCATCGTCCTGCGTTCCTCTGGTGGATACATCTCCAGTAGTTTCTGAACCTCATCAACAAGACCACGGTCAGCGACGGCGGACCGGATTTCCTCAATGTCGTTCGATGGGGCCGCTGAATGAAGTCGCTTGTCTCGGGAACGCCGCCGTGCGTGAAGTTCGCTGTCAGTTTTCCGATCCCGGGTCTCAAGATCCCGAATTATATGTTCCAGTTCACTCTCAGCGATGTTCGTGCTGCGTTCATCGATAATCTGGACAGATAGCTCGTCGTCAGTGGAGATCGTCGAAACCTGTTGGAGCAACTCCGCTCGCTGGTCCCGTGCCCCCTGCGTCGCCGAATTACTCTGCCCGTGGGTGTCTGCTAGACCCTCGTCATCTTCGCTCCCAGACTGTGTCTTATCGTATTGCTGTTGAGGTGAGACCGGGTCGCCGTCGGTCCGGTCGCCTGCCGGCTCAGGCAGCTCTGTGGGGTCAATGTCGTCCGGAAGTGAGTCGCACCAGTCGTTCGGGCTGAACGTGTCGGTCGTCTCCCGGACGAGGTGCGCAGCACCGTGATATCCTCGCACGATACGGTCAGTCAGGGCAGTACTTAGTCGCGATTTGAGTGTATCGAGTGTCTCGTCAATACGGTCTCTTGCTACCCCGAGTCGTTCCCGGCCCGACGACAGGTACGATACGTCCTCCGGATGGAGTGATTTAATTCGATGCACGAGCGATTCCCGCCACCCAAGCCAAGACAGTATTCGGTTCGCGAGTATCCAGAGGAGCGCCACAGGCAACAGCATCGTCATCACCAGTACTGTGAGGATGAGTGTTGGTGGGCTAGGAACCGCACTGTAGAAGCTGTCTAAATCGTCTTCAAGTCGGGTCGCGTACGCCAGCACGAGCGGCCATCCAATCAGCAGGTACGGTAGATTCGCCCCCCACGTTCTGAGCGTACGACCGGCCCTTTCGGTTGTTGTCGACCGGTCAAACTCGGGTAGTGTGGTGAACTGGAGCGACATGTCGCCGGCGACATACCGGTCTGCAGTCACCGGTCGGTGGAACTGTTCGACGAGCACATCAACGATTTCCGTCGCAATTAGCTCCCGTCTGGTGATGTCGTTCGTTTCTCGCGCCTGGGCGAGCTTGCCAGCCACCCAGACGAGGGTCCCCCGGACATCCTCGCTGGCTCGGTCGAGGCCGTTGACGTTGTCGGTTCGACTCAACTGACGGAGCCCCTCGACGAGTGCGTGATCGTGATCAAGGTTCGCAACGGTGGGGTAGCTCTCCTCGTGGAATGTATACTCCATGCGTGTTTCGTACGCGTCATATAGGCCCCGGAACTTGGCGAGACGCTTCGATGTGAGGTATGCGTCCTCGACCATCCGGTGGATGAACGCAGCCAGATTGGGAACGCGATCGAAATCCTTGGCAAACTGGTCTGTTTCTGTCCAGCTGTTCGACTGTTCACAGAACGAGAGGTGGCTGAACAGGTCGACCAGAATCTTGAACTCCTCCTCGGTTGCAAGCGTCGCATCAAGTGACTGTTCCATATCCGAAGGGAGCGTGATCGTCGTCGTCCGGTAGCTTCGACTCTCTATATCGGCTTCGTCGCCAAAATCAATCTCTGCGTTCGAGTCGGGGACATACACGGTCTGTAGGCTCCGGAGAATCCGTCGGTATCGCTCCGTGCTTGGTGATTCTCCCTCCACAGAGCTCACCCTTGGCTGAACTGTTCACGGTCCACGACGTCACTCGCGAAAACATTATTGACGAACTTTGAGTCCTCGTCGGCGTCGATTTTGCTTGCGAGCCAGTCCAGAAACTGCTCTTCCGGAACTGGAGCGCCGCCAACACGCGAGCGGAGCGTCGTGACGACCGTCGACATGGCGTCGGGGTTGTCTCCGTAGAACGGTCGGGTGACTGTATCACGAGCGGCCGACATAATCGGGTCGTCAATGCCATCGCTGGCATAAATATGTGCCGACCGGGCCCACTCCAGCACGAGTGAGGTTGGGATACCCTTCTGGAGGGCACTCTCGGAATCCCGCGCAATTCGCCTCGTATCGTTTACTGCCGTAAGCATGGCGCGCGCAAGCGGGTCGCTAACCGGTGTTCGTGACGTCACGAGGTCGGCACCCGCCTCGAAGTTCTCGAGCCCGATGTACCCCATTTCGAACTTGCTCCCGTACCGCCGCTGTTCCGCGAGATCGAGTTGTTCGGTGAAGTACTCCGGTCCTTCGTTAGTCGTTACGACAACGATGAGGTTGTACGGGTCTGCCTCAATGACCTCGCTGCCCCGGCCGGTGTGCACCCGGGCACGACCATCGAGAATCGGAAACAGCACACCCTTTGCCTCGGGTCTGGCCCGGTTGATTTCGTCGAACAGTAGCACCGTCTGTCGCTGCTTGCTGGCCCGAAGTGCACGCGTCACTGGTCCGTCCTGCCAGTAGACCGTTCCATCCAAGATTGTTGGGCTGCCTAGCAGGTCGGTTTCGCGGATGTCGTACAGTCCCTGTACCGTGAACATCGGTGCATCCAACTCCTGTGCCAGGCGCTGTGCTGCCGTCGTTTTCCCACAACCTGTCGGTCCAGTGAACCAGAATCGTGGTAATTTCTCAGTCTCTCGCGCGCGGTGTACGATTGCCTTCACTCGCCTGAGCTGTGTCTGGTCGTAGAAGCGTGGCACGTCTTGGGGTACCGCCTCGTCGAATGACTCCTGCCGACGATGGGGAATCAGGGGGCCCTCTTCTACAGTTGACCCGGTCATACCTTCAGACTCCACCGACGGGGCAATTTCGTTCTCGTTACGCTCTGGTGACACTGATGTATGTATAGACGGTATACTCTTAAATATTACGCCATCGAGTATTATCTGTGATTAGATAACTACCCGTACCTATCTACGGTTACAGTAAGATATGCTGAAAACTAAATATATATGTATGAAAGGCGGCTTGGGTAGAATATGACGGAAGCGAATGAGACTGCTCAGCTAGTCGGGTGTTCTGTCACGGGACCCAAATACGAAGCAAGTGACATACCGTGTCAAGATAGCTGGCACGGTTACCGACTGCCGGAAGGCCAATTAGTAATTGCGGTGGGTGATGGACTTGGGAGTTCCAGCCAGTCCGAGGTGGGGTCGGAGTTGGCTACTCACAAAGCAGCAACAGAACTCAAGGCATATCTCCGGACAGCCGGAGATATGAGCCCGGAGTCGGCAAACGAAGCGCTCGAGGCAGCGTTCAGGAAGGCACGCGGGACCCTTTTCGAGACAGCCGAACAAAGAGATATAGACGTCTCCGAACTCGGAACGACATTACTCGCAGCCATCGCAGGTCCGTCTGGCGTTGCTGGAGCAGTCGTCGGCGACGGTGGGATAGTATGTAATGTGCAGGGCTCGTACGAGCCACTTGTTGCCCGCGAGATGGAGACGGTCGACCTAGCTGCTCCAAGATACACGTACCCGATTCACCACGAGGAGTGGCTGGATTCATACCGGTTCGACTACTCCGACGAAGCCAACGGTGTTGCAGTGTTCTCTGATGGAATAGAGAAGTTTACTTGGGACGGAACCGATGTTCATTCGGAGTTCTTTGATGCTGCGTTCAGCCTGGTCAGAGAGTTTTCCGAGGTTAGCGATGCACAGGAAGAACTTAAAAGTGTACTGAACAAAGACCCATATCGAACTGTTAGCGGCGACGATAAAACGCTCGTACTCGGACATCTCCCGTCACAAACATAACCAAATTTAACCGTGCGTGTTTTATAAATTATTAATGTAGAGTGTTAATTACGTGGTAACGGTGTCGCCAGCCGTCGCCCAGCACCACACCGGCGTTGTTCGAAGTCGCCACATCGATGCCGCCGTTACAGTGGCGTAACTCGTCGAGATACGCATTGAGGCATCGAGGACAGCGACACTCACATTGATTGCGGTCGCTGCCCGTGGGGTCCTCTTGGCCGTCATGTCACCGTCGGGTGTGGTGTGTTCGATCTCCAGAAGCAAACGACTGAAAGGACATAGACGAACAAGCGAACATCAACCTGACGTCGAAAAATTAAATAGGAAAGGTCGAAGTTCACTAATTGGGATACATGGACACAGAAGACGGAGAGCACCAATATTACAGTAAAGATCATGTACAGAGTTACCATGATCGAATACCGGTATTGCTGGTTCTAGAGGCTTCCGGAGGCATGAAGCAGAAGGTGAGAGGCAAATCCGGCTATAGGCGGGCAATAATCGACCATTTAAATGATGGCCTGCGTATATTTAAACGAGAGATTGAGGAAGATTTTCTTTCAACACACGCAGTGGATGTGTCAGTGGTAACGTTCGGTGGGGACGTGAAAATCGAACAGGAGTTCGATACGATCAAAAACTGGAAGCTACCCGACCTGGACGCAACGGGTACCTCACCGATGTGTGAGGCAATTGGCCGGGGACTGCAGCATTTGGAGAGACACAAGACAGTACTCGCGAAGGAAAACCTCCCACAAAAGCGGGCACTCGTCTGGCTCCTTACTAACGGAAAACCTGACAATAGGAGCGGTACCGAATGGGACAAGGCCCAGTCAGTTATCGAGGACGGAGTCGAAGCATCTCCATTTCTCTTTTACGCAGTTGGATGTGGCCGGACAGCCGACATGGATTGTTTAAACGAGTTAGTCTCCACAGCTCCCAACTGCAGTGTCGAAACATTACAGTTCGACTACAATCAGTTTCAGGAGATGTTTTGTCTGATCGCCGAGAGCGTGATAGAACACACGAACAGGCCATACGATAATCCCCCCACATCTGCGACGGAGTTGCTACCACGAGAAATAAACCCAAAGTGAACATATCACACAAAATCTAGCAACGATACTGCCCTAATTCATAGTCAGAATGCACGACGATCGTTGATAATTGTTCTGTGCGTCGTCTGTCGCGGGCTCCGAGAGTTTTCGACCGAAACCTGTCGCAGTAGCAGGACCAACACGAGAGTGGACCCTCGCTTCGACATCCAGAGAGGCACAATCGTCACAGCGGTCTGGTACTCAATTCTGTCGCTCGCACGGCTCAATATGCGCTGGTAAAAAGCGAACGAACGAGCGTGCGCAACGTCGTTGCAATTTGTTCTCCATCAGTATAGACGACGCGGTCGAAAAACTGTGCATGTTCGCCGGGGGACCGGCCGATGTACACCCCATAGACATCGATTGTATACCGCTCGAGCTGTTCCCGATACTCGTCTACTGAGGCCGGTTCGCCGTCGGTGATCACGACAACGAACGGGACGGTACCCGAGCCCTGGTCGATCAGTTCACGGGCGATTTCGATCGCACTCGAAAGGGGCGTTCCACCGCTCGCACGACCGGATAGTAGGTGATTCGCGAACCGGTGTGGCTCGCCACCGAACGGCAGTTCCAGACGGGGCTGACTGTCGTACAGTGAGAGTACCGACACGTCGACCCCGACAGCGTGCAGCGCGTGAACAAGCTGAGCTGTCGCGTTCTCGGCAGGGTCGATGAGATTGTCGCCACGCATCGAGCCGGATCGATCGAGGACCAGCAGACAGGAGTAGTCACGTTCGTCGCCGGGCTCACGCCGCTGAAACACCCGGTTGCGACCCTGAATCGCCTCGACCAGTCGGTGTGGATCGATGTCACCGGTCCGGTGTCCACCGACGGGGTCGGCGCGTCGTCGCCGTCGAAGCTGTGACCGCAGATCGGCGACGAGTTGCTGGGCGTCGACTTTGGCTGCTTCCCAGCGGGCTGGATCCCCATCTCCTTCCCCGATTTCCACGACACTCGCGTACTCCAGTGTCGAGTCCTCCCGCTCGATCAACTCGAGCAGCGTCTCTGCCTCCTGGTACAGTGGTGAGGACTGGGTGCCCGGCGTCAGCTCGGTGGCAGCTTCAATCGGTCGTCCGTCGTTCGCGTCGTCCGTACCGGTTACACTCCCGTGTGGCTCGTTCGTGTCAGGTTCATTGGTCCCAGTCCTGTCCCCGCTGCCGACGAGTCCGGCACGCTCTTCAGGTGACAGTTCGTCGGCCTCGGCTGGCGTTCCGACGACGATTCTGTCGGCCTCTACTGGCCGGAACGACTCGGTCTGTAGCCTGACCGACTGGACCGATGGAAACGCCATCAGGACAAATCTGACCGACTCGAAACACTGGCGTGCGCGCGCAGTCCGTTCTGTCGGATCACGCAATCGTAGCATGTCTGTGAGGTACGTGTCGAGGCAGTCTGCAATCTCCTCGAGGGGGTCTGTCCGCTCGCGGTGAATCTGCCGACTGGAACATGACGGGTCGAGAATCTCGGCAAAGCGATTGAATTCCCCGAATCCGGCGTCGAGAATGCCGATTTCCAGCGCTTCGTAGAGGGTATACGTGAGCTGTACCTCCTGGCCGGGTTCCCCCAGCGTTCGTCGGGTGGCCCTGTCCGTCCCGGCCGTGGTCCCGCCCGCCTCCGTTGTCGTCCTGCCTGTCTCCATTGTGGCCCTGCCCCTCTCCGCCGTCCGGCCGTCTCTCCGGAACTGCCGCTGGGTCGCAACATCCTCGGCGAACATCGTCACGTACTCGATCTGGTCGAATTCCTGCTGTTTCGAGAAGGTGTCGTTGAGGATTCGGAAATCCCGTGCCAGGTCGAACTCGGAGGCAAGCTGTCGTTCGATGACAACATCCTCCGCGGCGTTGTAGATCGTCCGGAAGAGCGGTCGCCAGAACGAGGCGACATCCTCCTGATGGTGCTGGAATCCCTCGAAATCGGAGTACAGTACGTGGCCAAGTTCGTGAAACAGCAGCCCCAGCTGGACACGCCTGTCCCAGTCGTAGGCGTCCATGCTGGTCTCGATTTGCTCGAACTTCTCGACGGGAATGTTGATCTCGAAGTCGTGGAGTGTCCCATCGGGCTGTCGGGCGAAGGCCGTGGAATCCTGAAAGTTGACACGCACCTCCGTGTCAGGAGGGGCCAGCACGTTCGCGATCCGCTCGAGTTCACGCCGCCGTTGCTCCGAGTACCTGTCCGGCTCGTCGAGCGCCTCGAGCTCTGCGTAGGTCGTGTTCTCGTCCAGTTGCATCACAGACCCTTCTCGATGAGCGTCTCGACGAGTGCCTCGTCGTGGGTGTCCACACGTGCGAGCAGTTCGTTCGTGGTTGCTGTCTCCATATCCATGAATCCCCTCTCCATGAACGTGGCAATCCTGACAAGCTCGCGGGTCGTGATTGGGGTTGTCAGCTCCCCGCCCATGTACGCCTCTCGGAGGCGCGTCGCAAACTCGACGAGCCGCTCTATCTCGTCCTGTTTACGTCGATCGAGCGTCGTTTGCTCGAAGATGATCTCGACCTCGATATCCTCGGGCACGTACTCGAGCTGGACGTGTCTGAATCGCCCCTCGAAGGCATCGTTGAGCTCGTACGTGCCCTGGTAGCCGGGGTTCGCGGTCGCAATGACGCCGAACTCGGGGTGTGGTTCGACGACCTCTCCAGTCTGCGGAATCGTCAGCGACCGTGTGTCTTCCTGCTCCATGACGGCATTCAGTGCCGCGGCGGTGTTGGCATCGGCGGCGTTGATCTCGTCGAGCAAGAGGATGCCACCGATTCGCGCCGCACGAGTCAGTGGTCCATCAACCCAGGACGTGACGCTCTCGCCGCCGCCGGCGGAGACGAGCTGGAGGTGGCCGAGCAGATCTTCACGGTAGGTCGTCTCCGAGAGAGTGACGCGATACAGCGGGCGGTTCGTCTGGGCACAGAGATACTTGGCGAGATAGCTCTTGCCAACGCCGGGTGGACCTTTCAGGACGACGTTCATGCCCTCCTCGAGTGCCCTGGTCACGATCTGGACGTCTGTCTTGTCAGCCGTCGTCGTCCGCTCGTGGTAGGCATCCTCGGCGACCTCCGGGACCTGCTCGTGGCCGATGTCCTCGAGGACGGTCAGCTGACCGAACGTCTCCGTGGTCGGTTCGCCGGCGGGTGTGAGCGTGTCTTCGGTCTGTTGCTGGTGCTGACTCGACTGGCCTGGCTGCTGTGGTGAGGTTCCGCGCAGACGCAGATGCGTCGTATTGTCGACGCGCTCGGTGGTACAGAGGACCTTGAGACAGGCCTCGACAGTCTCCGCCGCGACACCGTCGAGGGTTGCGGTCACCTCATCGATCACTCTGGATCTGGGCGCCGTCTCGCCGTAACGCCGGAGAATCTGTGTGGCGACCGCCGCGACGATGTCGTTCTCGACCTCTGTCATCCTTTGTTGTCCCATCGTTACCCTGTCAGGTGAATCTTTCCCGTCGTGTCCCGGCTTGTTCGTCCGGGGTTGTACAATCCTGCACAGCGCTGCTCATCGCTCCGGCGACGGCACGTCGAGCCTGTACAGCGTTCCCCCTGTCGTCCCCAGATAGATCGACTCACCCACCACAGCTGGACTCCCCCCGATCTGAGTTTCCACGTTGACGGTCCACCGATCTCCGGTCTCGACGGAGAGTCCCACCAGCGACCCATCCTCACACCCAACCAGCACCGTCGACCCGGCGACGACGGGTTTCGTGACTACGGCTGCATCCGCGTCGAGCGTCTCGACGTGTTCTCCCGAAGACGTGCTCAACAGGTCGAGACCGTTCGCGGTGGGGACGTACACTGTCCGATCGTCGACAGACGGCGCGGCCGCGGATTCAGACGAGAGTGTCGCTTTCCATCGACGTTCGTCACCGTCGAACGGGTACGCTTCGATGACCGTCTCGCCGGACGATTCGACCGCAGCGTGGACTGCAGATCGAGATGCTGTCGGGGAGAGTCGCTCGTCTCCGGACTGCCTGAACAGGCGCTCGAGCGTGCCCGTGTACGCATCCAGCCTGTGGATGCCGTCAGCTGAGGCAGCGTACACCGTCCCATCGACTACGACAGGTGTCGTGTCGATTTCGGCTCCAGTATCGTGTGTCCAGCGACGGTCGCCCGATGCAGTCGCCAGCGAGTACACCGTGCCGTCCGTGTCAGCACCGAAGACACACTGACCGACGACGGTCGGTGAGGAGCGAACCGCACAGTCGGTGGTGAACTGCCACGCCACCTCACCGGTCGTCGCCTCGAGCGCGTACACCCGGGCCGCCGCGCCGTCGAACGGGTCACAGACCGTACTGCAGACGTAGACCTGTCCCCCTGCGACGGCTGGCGCAGTGATGCGCCCCCGCAAGTCGCGGTGCCAGTGTACGTCGCCAGTCGTGGCATCGATAGCGTACACCGTCCCCGCATTTGTTCGATCACTGTCCGACTGCTGAACGACAGTGTAGACCGTCGACTCGTCGACAGCCGGTGTGACCTGGATCGACGGCTCCAGCATGTAGTCGTCGAACTCGACGAGCTCTGTGACCGCAGTCGTCGCCCGATTGTACTCCGCCGACGTCAATCCCGATTCGATTGTCACGTCGGGAGCGTAGCCCGAGTTCCGGAGATCGCGGCCGTACATCGGATCACCACGCTCGACAGTTGGTGCGACGATGTCCGGACGGCTCAGCAGTGCAAGGCTTGCCTCGACGACCGCGTCGGCGACGACCGGCATCGGGTCCGACCCGTGTTCCCGAATCGCCGACCGGTGGTCGCTCGTTCCGACGTGACCCAGACACCGGATCGCCGCTGCCCGCACTTCCGGGCTGACATCGGTGAGCAGAGTCCGTACTTGGTCAGAGTAGGCGCTGACGGCGTCACGGTCCTTGCGACCGATGTCGACGAGGGCCTCGATACTCCAGAGTCGCACCCACCGATCGTTGTCGCGAAGCCCCCGGGCCAGCAGCGCACAGACGGACTCCCTGACAGCCGGCTCTCCGGACCCAAGCTCCCCAAGCGCGAGAACCGCCCCGCGAGGAGTCCGTCGGGCCGCTGGTGTCGTCCCTGTCGTCGCGAACACCTCCTCGAGCCGATCGACGAGGGCACCAACGTCGTACACCGTCTCGAGTGCGATCGTTGCCAGCCCACTCGCTGCGTGCTCCAGCACCGGCACCGACTCGTCGTCGAACAGGTCGAGTAACGTCTCCTCGGCAACTCTGGAGCTGAGGTGATCCGCTTTCGTGAGCGTGACAACAGTCCTGGCAGCCTCCACACGGAGCGGCCAGTCACCGTCGAGGCACGCGAACACGGTGTCGATGGCTTCCTCCCGAAGGTCCGCCGGCTCGCTTCCAGTCAGGAAGGTCGGAATCACCTCGATTGTCTCCGCTTTCCGTGCGTCCGGAAGCGACTCGAACTCCTCGAGAAACGCCGCGAGAACAGGTGGCTTCGTCTCGGCCGGAAACTCGGTCGCAATCTCGCTCGCGGGTGACTGACGGAATCCGGCAGCCCAGACCTCGGGCTCGAACGGAGCGAGCGGTTCGCCATCTTGCGTATGGGAGTCGGCGACGTGCCGGGATATCCGTACGTGCCCCACCTGACCCAGAATCGCCGACGCGGTTGCCCGTTTGTCCTCTCTGACGAACTGATATAACCCATCGAACTGATAGTGGTCGGTGATGTCGCTCCGGAGACGGTCGTAGATGGTCGTGTTCGCCGGTGATGACCCGACCCGGCTGGGGGTGTACGGGCCCGACAGGACCGACCGTGCGACCCCATCGAGCGGTGCGTGTTCGTCGAGTACTGCCGGGTCGTGGTCGGCGAGACGTTCGTACAGCTCGATTGCATACGTCGCGTAGTCGCCAGCGAACAGACCGTCAAGCTCTCCGTGGCGGCGAATCGCCGCAGCGAGCACGGCGACATCGCTGTCGGCAACCCGCACCAGCCGATCCAGCAGGAACGTCATTCCCACTCTGTCCAGTTCCCCGTCATCAATCTGAGCCAGCAGCGTTTCGACCCGGGCCCGTTTGCTCGCGATGCTGTCACCTGGCAGTGCCCCAATCGCCCGGAACACATCGAGACAGGTCTCCGACCCGTCCTGCACCATCTCCTCAAACAGCGGCCCGATCACCTGTGGGGCGACAGCCGGTTCGACCGACGAGAGTTCTCTGACCGCGAGCAGCGCGCTGTACCGGGCCAGTGGCGTCCAGTCGAGCAATCCGACGAGTGACTTTGCCAGTGTCGGTGCGACCCGGGGAGAGGCAACGCCGACAGCGCTAGCGGTCTGTGCTGCGAGCGGAACAAGGTGGTGTGGGGCAAACAGCCGTGATTCGATTCGGTCAACAACAGCGGGGACCTCGTCGGGTGCTCTGGGTGCGAGCGACCCAATCCCGGCCAGCGCACGCGACCGGACAAGCGGAGATTCGCGCTCCAGTGCTGTTCCGAGTATCTCGATGAGTGTATCATGCTCCGGTTCGACCTCGTCACCGACCGCTTCGGGGCCGAACGTTTGCCCGACACCTCCAATACCGGTCCCGAACAGGACACCTACGACAGCAGCGGCCTGCGCACTGACGAGTTCGTCGTCGTCCGCAACGAGCGTCTGCACCACGGGCTGGATGCTATCCCGTCTCTCGGTGGTCTGCGGTGTGATATCGACGAGCACCCGGTGGATCTGCCTGCGGGCGTCGCCCTCGACAGTGACGAGTGCGAGCAGCAACTGTACAAGCACGCGCGACCGCAGATCGGGATTCTGTAATGCAATCTCTTCGAGCATCTCGAGAACGGGACGGATGTCGTCGACCCTGACGAGCAGTCCCGACAGCCTGTCGATATCGGCCCGCGACGCGTCCGTGGCGTCCAGTCTGTCGACGCTGGAATCCGAAGTTGCGTCCAGTCCGTCGATATTCGGATTCGGCCTCCCGGTCGCTGAGCGCTCGCGACTGGCCCGGACGCGGACATCCTCTAGCGGGTGGGTCGTGAGCTCTTCGAGTGCCTCCTGGGCCCGGGCAGTCCCGAGCAACCCCAGCGTCTCGATGAGCGTCACGTAGGTGTCGGGGTCATCCCAGAAACAGTCGTCGAGTCGTGCGACGATGGCATCCTCCAGGAGCGGTCCAGCGTGTGGCCACGAATCGAGCAGGCGACGAGCCCCCTCGAGCGCGGCCTGCTGGCTCTCCGGACGCCCGAGGGCCTTCCTGATGACGCCTGCTATCGGGATGGCGAACACGGGATGACTCGCAGCGAGCGTCGGCAGACAGTCCTCGAGGACCAGATACAGCGACCCTTCGTCGCCTGAGTGGTCTTCGTTCCCGGCATACCGGCCGAGAGTCCAGCGGCTGTCTGCTGCCATCTGGTCGAGTGTCAGCAACAGCGTGTCGACGGCACCACCGACGGTCCGGGGTTCGGACCGGGCGAGACGGGCCAGTGACGGTGCGAGCGCCTCGACATCGGTCGGGAACCGTTCGAGCAACCACTCCGCATACTCGGTCGCCTCCGCCTCGACTGGTGTTGCGAGTGCCAGCGCGGTCACTATCTGTCCCCACTGATGTGGGTCGAACGCACCCGCGGCCACCAGTTCGCGGAGCTGGTCGGTGTGGGGATAGACCAGTGCCGGCCGGTTCTCCGCGAGGGTCACGAGCGCACTCGATGCGGCGGTGGCACCGTCATCGGGACGTCGGGCGAGGCGGATGAGCGTCGGGACGTGACCGACGAGCAGGTGAGGTGCAACACTCGCCAGCGTGCTGTAGAACGACGCTGCCAGCCCCGCAGTATCGTGGGCGTGTTCGGCCGTGACGAGACATTCCGCGAGTTGGTCGGTGGCGGCAGGATAGGTCGTGCAGATTGCGGTGAACGTCTCGGCGACACACGCCTGCTCGTCGGCGACCGCATGGATGTGTGTCGTCAGCGACCGGACGACCTGTCCGGCGAACGACGGCCACTCCTGTGCGATCAGTCCGTGTGCGTGGAGTGCCTCCCGTGTCGGAGGTCCCGCTGGATCGTAGAGTCCCCAGAACAGTGCATCGACGACCGACGCCCGAATGTCGGGGTGACAGATGCCGATCTCGACGAGTGTCCGGAGTGCCTGCTTGCGAACCTGCGCGTCCCCGTCGCCGACTGCCCGCACAACGGGCTTGAGTGTCCCGGCAGACGGTGTCTCAGGGAGTGCTCCGAGGTGCAGGTCGACTGCCTGAAACCTCGTGCGCTCCTTGGTGGCGTCGAGAGACGCACCTGCGAGTTCGAGCGCGTCATCGGCCGAGAGGCCGGGATTCCGCCGGAAAAACACGGCGAGTGTCTCGAGAATTTCGCGCTGTACCTCCTCGTTGGGTTCCCCTCGCAATGTCGCACACAGGCGGTCGACGTGATGCTGCTCCGGATGGGTCAGGTGTCCATGCCGGAGTGTTTTGGCTCCCGCCGCTCGCACGGCGGGGTTGGTTGCCTCCAGTGCGTCGGCAACCACAGCGTCGAACCGCCCGGACGGCTCGTCGGCGGCGATCCCCACGGATTGCAGTCGGCCAAAAAGTACCTTCGGACCCCCGTAAACCGACCCCAGACAGTAGAGGGCGGCTTCGGTCATCTGGTCACCGGCAGACTCGAGGGTCGGGTAAATGTGACGGGCCGATACCAGTTTGGGAAAGAGACGCGCGATTCGACTAACCCGCATCAGTGCCTCGATCGCGTCAGTCTCGTCTTCGTGTGTTTCGAGTGTTCGGATGCCGTTTGCGACGTACCGCTGCAGGAGTGCCGGCTCGTCAGCTCCCAGCCGCAGGAGGGGCCACTGCACTCGCACATCTGTCGACCGTGAGAGCTGAAAGGCCACGTCTTTTGCGACGCCGGGGTCCCGCCCCAGGGCAGTGCTGATCATCCTGTACGCCTGCTTCCCCGGCGTGTCGGTTTCGGCCAGAAAGGAAGAATCCTCGAGGGTGTCGAGTTCACTCACACCGTTCTCGAGACCGGCATGGACCGAGCGGGCGTCGATACGCCCGAACGACTCGAGGGTCGTATAGTACTGTGCCCGCTCCCACAGGTCTGCAGTCTCGCGGTCGACGGTGGCCGCAACCTCGGCCATCCGTGCGAACGACAGCC
>OBKM01000797.1_pt1 | contig 14505 bp, 16 predicted proteins | sample 1519691 | NCBI WGS metagenome assembly OBKM01 (sample SAMEA37050418, study PRJEB22526) | metagenome | biome: saline pan; feature: lake; material: water | place: Egypt | collected 2015 | depth 0.5 m
TTCCGATGGTCTGACGTGCTGCAGTCCCGAACACGATCCCGGCAAACCCAGCACCGATCAAGAGTCCGCCAAGGTTCTGATCCCACACCCCGAAGATAACGAGGATCGCAGTGGTGTACAGCACCAGCTGGGTGACGCGATACGTAACCTCTCGCTGGTGTTCGGTAACGGCCTCGCTATCGCCGAGTAGTTCGCGGTAAAGCTGCTTGATGAACACCGATGTGAAATGTGTCGCGACGAGAATTCCAACGGTAAGCACAACCCGTGGAATCTGCTCTTGAGGGATTGCTTCTGACACTGCATCTGCTAGCAGTTCCTCTAATCCCCAGACAACAGCCGTCGCAACACCGATTCCAGCGAGCAACAGCGCAACGGCTACTGCGACAACAGATCGGGCAAGCGACGCTCCAATTCGGTCTGCGAGATACGTTCTGACAAGTCGGCCCGCAAATATGAGCGTAAGCGCGAGGAGTCCAAACAGTACCGTCAGCCCTGCTCGGACCGCTGTTGTATCTGCGATATCGACGAGTAAGGAAAAATCAACCGGCACGCCTGATCACCGGCCGTGTTCTGTTGCGATTGTTGCGAGTTCAGCAAACGTTTCCGGTGGGAGCTTCCCAGGGCGCTGTCTGAGAAGGCTGTCGTCGACTGCAGCCACTACTGACTCCGGATCGTCAAGCCCAGAGATGTGTGCTGTATTCCGGATCGCGTTTCGCAGCGTTTTCCGACGCTGGGTGAACACGGCCTTCACGAACCGGAGGAAAAAGTCCGGATCGTCGATTTCGTACGGGGGCGTTCGCGGGATTGTTCGAACAACCGCGGACGTGACCTGTGGCTGTGGATCAAACGCCTCCGGCGGGATGGTTTCGACAATCTCAGCGTCCGCGTAGTGGTTCGTGGAGACGGACAGCCGCCCGTACTCGTCAGTGTCCGGCGCTGCGACCATCCGCTGTGCGAACTCACGTTGCACCGTGAGCACCAGAGGCTTTGACTCCGGCAGGAGTCGAAACAGAATTTCGCTGGAGATTCCGTACGGCAGGTTCGACACACACGCGTCGAACTCCGGAAGCGACGTTTCGAGAGCATCGCCCGAGATGATCGTCAGGTCACCCCCAGTAATCGCGTCGGCGAACTCCTCTTGAAGGAACTCCACAAGTCGTCTGTCGCGTTCAACTGCGGTCACGTGCTCTGCGACATCGAGCAGCCGATCGGTGAGTGCACCAGTTCCGGCACCAATCTCAAGCAGATGGTCTGCTGGCCCGGATTCGGTTGAGGTGCCATCGGATAGCTCGTCCGGAAGGAACGCCGACGGAAGGTGTGTCGGCAACCGGTTGAGTACACGATCATCAACAAGGAAATGCTGATCCTGATTCGGATCCCCACCAATTCCTGCCTTTCGTCGAAGCGTATCTGGATCCCGCCCCGACAGCCCGTCGCTCGACTGGTTTCCACGCCCCCCGCTCATTGGTCCCTGTTACTCCTCCTCGTCTCGAACCGCGAAGATACGATATTTGAGGTCGTCTTCCCGGAGCTCTTCGAGAATGCGGTCGACAAGCACCTGCTGTGGATCGTGGAGTCCGTCGACCCGTTCTTCGATCTCATCAAACGATTCGAACGGCTTTCGTTTTCGTTCATCGAGAATTGTGTTTCGGAGCTTCTTGCCGATCCCTGGTAGGAGGTTGAGCTGATGAAGCCGCAGAGAGATCGGCTGGGCGTTGTTGTACACGTCGACAAACCGCTGTTCCTCGCGTTCGACGATTTCCTCAATCACGTACTCTACCTCCGACTGTGCTCCGCCGGAGAGGTCTTCGTACTCTGTTTCGTGAAACCGTTTGATACCGGTCCGTTCGTCTTCCGGTGCGACGACAATCCGGTCGCCAATTGTCACGTCGGTGTCGTCAGCGAACACAAGCTCGTACAGCCGAAACTCTGACTCACCGATGGCATAGGCAACCGGCGACCGCTGGTACTGGGGCCGGTCGTCGTCCGCTCGGCCATGAGCCAGAAAATCCAACACGACAGCGTACTGGCGCGTGTCCTCATCGTCTTCGGTGTCTGACATGGATAACAGTAGGGAAAGGGGATACTTAAACGATCGGTGGATCGTCAGTTATGCGTATTGTTTCACTATGTTGAGGATTTCGTCGAGCTCATCCCCGGACAGCGAGTAGCGCTGCTGTGCATAGACTGCCCGCAGTTCATCGCGGCTCTGTGGCAGCAGGTCAGCGATTTTGTAGGCCGTCTGCTCGTCGACTTTATCATGCGCTTCGAGTTCGTCGACAAGCTCCTGTGCCTCTTCCGGGTCGAGCAGGGCAAACTCGTTGACGTGCTCGATCGCACGTGCGAGCTCATACCGCATCTCGCGATCCTCATCGGCCGCCCGTTCAACTTCGATCTCCTCAAGCAGTACCTTGGCTTCAGCAACCGTGAGGTACTCCTCGTCGACTTTTTCTTTAAAGATGCTCATGGCTCGTCGTCCGTCCAGGTTACTGGTTTATCTGTCGATGTAAAAACTGTTGTCATAGAACCCTGTAGTAAAGTCATACTCAAAGTTCTACCGGCAGACGGACAAACACCTTTCGAAAACTGTCGAGAGTCGAAAAGCGAGATGTCCAGTTCAAACAGCCGGTACCGCCTGCGAGTGCCAACAGACGAATGATACTGGCAGAACAGCACCGACTACAAACTCACCACCGGGGATCTTTCCCGACCGTAGGCTCTTCTGGAACGTACACCACCCTGCGAAGATCGGCAACAGTAATTTCGGTTGCTACTTCGGCAGCAGATAGATCGGCAAAAACAACCGCATCGTCACCCAAGGTAATAAGACGATCATTGTACACTGCCGCTGGTGGGTCCGGAGAGCTGTCTCCTGGAAGGTCGATGCGTCCTTGTTCCGTCTGCGAGTCGCGATCGAAGATAGTCACTTCGGCAGTGCTTCCGGTCACTGCAACAATCGAGTCGTCAGTGACGCGCACGACATCAGGACCGCCGTGAACGGTGAGCTGGTCAACAACTGTGGGATCAGCGCTGGTCCCGTCAACAAGCGCGACCGTCTCCCCGTCCAGAACTGCCATTAGTTCCGTGTCCGCAGAGCGGTAGAGTCCGCCAGCGAACGCAAATTCGGTCACAACCGAGCCGTCCGACGGGTCGACAACCACGGTTCGATCGTCGCCGCTACCGTGATCGTGCCCATCGTCATGGTCGTCATCATGATGGTCGTCGCCGTGATCATCGTCATCATGGAGATGCGTTATTGCATGCTCACCGGTGGAGCTGCTGTGCTCGTGGCCACCGTCGCCAAACTCTTCGAGAAAGACGAGATCAGAAAGAGGGGCATGATGCACGAAGTGTGTGCCTGGGCCATCGCCGTGAAGTAACGTGGGCTGTGACCGATCAGCCGCTAGCGGCTCGATTGCGTGTTGGTGACCATCGTCAGTGGTGTGGTGCTGTTCAAGTGTTCTGGCTGTGATATCAAGCACGAATACGCCGCCTTCCTCCATATGTGAGAAGAATAGCCGTCCATCGTCAGCAGCGATTGGCTTTCCGTGCCCCTCATCAGCGATCGAAACGGTCGCTTCAACGCCTGCAGGGTCTGTGCCGTCTATCACGTACATCGTCGACTCCTCATCGGAGTGCACCCAGGCCTCGTCAGTTAGCTCACTGTAAAACCCGTGTGTCGGTCCGCTTCCAACATCAATGATGTCTGTGATTGTACCATCGTCAAGGTTGATCACGTGAACCTGATCTAGCCGTGATTCGACGGCGAACAGGTACTCCGGACCGTAGAATACGTCACTCCATGCAGCGTTTGGTGCACCACCAAGCTCGGTCGTATCGCCGGTCTCGGGATCAGCAATATAGATCTCGTTATCGGCGAACGCATACGCGACCCCACGTGTGGACACGTCGGGGGGAAGTGGGTCAGAAGTTCCAGTGTCAGTCTCTGTGTCACCGCCTGCTGCCGTGTCGTCCTCACCGTTGGTATCATCACCGCCGACGCATCCGGCAAGGGCTGCAACCGTCCCGGCTGCTGCGCTCCCTAATACGGCTCGCCGATGATACTGTGGAGGTTGGGCCATCGTTGAACTCTGTTACTCATCTAAGACGGATAATGCGTCTGGTGTGACCGTCGAATGGGAACGGCTGTACGATGCCGAGATCATCCTGCTCTCTGACCGACAGCAGCAATAGCGCCTGACTCAGCTGTATGGCCCATCCGCGTGAACAGTGTCAGCAACCAGCTCAGCAAGCTGCTCACGGCTGATTTCGCCGTTCAGATAGTCGTTGAAGTTGTCCACAGCGATAAACGTCATATACTCGATACTCCCGTCCTCGTCAACTGCGGTCGGCATTGATTGCATATCAAACCCATCTTCGATGATTTCAGCGAACGTATCGATGAGCAACGGGATATCGTCTTCTGGTGAACTGTTGTCTGCGTACTCTGGAATAAACTGAATGGAGGAAAACCGCCAGTCAACAACGTCTAATTCATCGTCAGCCAGATCCTCCCATTTCCGCGCAAGCTCCATCCGTTCTTCGTCACTGAGCGGTGAGCTGTCGCCCGAGCTGCTGCCGTCACCGTCTCCTAAACAGCCAGCTACCCCACCGCTTGCAATGCTTGCGCTACCGAGCAGCGCACGGCGTCTGGTGAGTGGATAGTCGTCTTCTGTCATGTTTGCCAAGCAGGGCAGTGTAGCGGTGCCGTTCAAATACACCTGTCCGAAGTTTTTCGGCTCGAACAGTGTATGCGTTCTGCGTTGCTTGACGTTACGTACTGTTCGGCGCCTATAATCCCATTGTGGTATACGTGCCGAACGGGCAATCGAGATGGTTTTTTTCGGGCAGTGCCTGTTCCCAGAGAGTACGTATGCTGGACCCAGCGATCACATCTGTCACCTCATTCGATGCGTGCACCAGAGCGGTGAAAACCACAAGGGCCGTACAATGGTACAGACTCGCATCTCAAAATGAACTCCCGTTTGGTGTCCGTCCGCTCCTGTAAAACCGATGCACGCTGCGCAACTCCCTAAGCTGGCGATTGTAGCCGTCTTGGTCATTGGACTGCTGTCAGCTGCGCCACTTGCTGGCGCACACGCCTATCTGGATGAATCAACACCAAACAACGGCGAACAGCTAGAAACAGTCCCGGATGAGATATCTCTCTCGTATACCGGGGACGGAATTCAAGTTGCCGATGTGTCCGTGACCGGTCCGAACGATGGAGACATCGCCGGTGAGGCTGAGATTGATCCGGAGACTCGCCAGTCGGTCACAGTTCCAATCGAGGAGGCGGGCGATGGAATGTACCTCGTGGAGTGGGAAGTTCTCGCCGACGACGGACACACGACGACCGGCACGTTCTTGTTTACAGTTGGCGATGAGGACGTTGATCGCGATGCTGTGATCGCTTCCTACGAGGACGGCGGTGGAGCAGATATATCGTGGATTGAAGCGGGCACAAGAGGACTCTTACTTGCATCCCTTGCTGGACTTGTTGGTGTCGCAGTGACGGCTGTTGTTGCACTCCGACCAGTTGTGCGACACCGAGCAAAGCGTATCGACAGTGCAACAACACAGCCCGATGAGTCGCAAGGAATTACCAGCGGGACCGATCGGCGCCTGCTCGGATTGCTCTCGTGCCTTGCTGGAGTACTGTTTATCTCAACGGTTGTGTTCGGGATCGAAAACATTCGTGACCTCGGTGGCATCACAGTCGACACAGCCGCTGAGTTCCTCGGAACGTCTGTTGGCCGTGTCTGGATCTGGCAGCTGATCTGGTCACTTGCAGCGGTTGGAATCGTTGCCGGAGGCTGGTATGGTTTCCTCTCACAACGAGGGGTCCTTTCTGGATCAATCGCCGCCGGAGTCACAACAATCGCAGGGCTTGCATACACCAGCCACTCCGCGACATCGGTTGATATTGTTGTCGGCGGAGTGATCGGTGGAGCACATCTTCTCGCTGCTAGCCTTTGGGCTGGTGGGCTCTTTCTGGTAGCCGTATTCCTCCCCCGATTTGAGCAGCTCGACGGCCCAAACCGGTCGACGCTAACTGCGGCTTTTATCCGTCGGTACTCCGTGCTCGCGCTGGCCGGCGCTGCTGTTACAGTCGGTGCAGGACTGGTACTCGGGTCCTGGCATGCGGTTGGCGATGCCGGGCTGACAAGTACTACGTACGGAGCTGTTCTTGCAGTGAAGCTCCCGCTTGTGGGGGTTGCGCTTCTGTTCGGTGGATACCACCGATTTGTCGCGTTACCACGGCTCACCGGGTCGTCCTCATCTCAACGCTGGGGCATCTCACAGATTCGGACCGATGGCGGAGACAACAACACCCAGCCACAGTCCAACCTGATCAGCCGCCTACATAAGACGGTGCGAATTGAGCTTGTCGTCTTGGTTTTTGTGCTGTTACTGTCCGGTGTTCTTACCTCCGCGGCACCGGCTGTCGTCGCGCCGACTGGTGATGACTTCGAACGCGCAACCATGGAAACAGAACTTGACAACGACCTCGTTGTCAGCATGACTGCCCGCTCGGAAACCGCCGAAGCACAGCAAGGGGAACTGATTCTCGGGGAGAACGAGGTTGTGGTATTTGATGTTGCGTTCGAACAGGACGGCGAGCGAGTCACAGCAGGCGAGTCGGTCGAACTACTCGCAACGACAGCCGACCGCGAGACGACGTTCGAGCTTGAGCTGGAATCGGACGACGGTGAGCTGTACAGTGCTGTTACAACCATGCCCCGGGTTGAAAACTGGCGGTTCCGGGTAACCGGGGAGCCCGGAGGAGCCTTCGAAAGTGCCTGGTTTGAATCGTTCGTTGTCCCCGGATTCAGCGAAGAGCTTGCACAGAGTGACCCATATGAAGCGACATCGCTCACTGGGCCGCTTCCAGTTGCTGGAGTGATGATTGTTCTTGCAGGACTGCTCGGGGCCGCCTACGATGCCTGGCTGATCCGACGGCGTGCCGGCAGTTGAGCTACCCACAACTCGGGAGCAGAACCGCTCTCATTTCACGCTCCAGTACAGTCACAGCGCTGCAGCTTTCGGAAACGAACAGAAATCGAGGAGCGAAGTATAGCGCGACAGAGTCGCTACTCCTGTGCAGTGAGGTGTGCTGCGTTCGCGATGATCGTTTTTTCTTTGCCGCCGTCGACGACGGTGACTTTGAACGCCTCACCCTGCTTCCCGTCAATTTCGCCGGTCAGGCCGTTGAACTTCGGATCAAATCGTCCGTTGGGGACGGTGGGGTCGATCCGGAGGTGAACCTTCTGGCCCTCATCGAACTCTTCGATCGCTCGCTGTGGCGGGGAGGTTCCGCTCTCTCGCGGGTTGTTTTTGAGTTTGTTCCGCGTGCCCTGGAGTGGTCCATCTGAGTTCGGCATAGTCGTGAACCGTTCTTAACCGCTGACGAATATAAAAGCACCCTTTCGAACCCGGCTGAGGCCAGCCATCTGCTGTGTCAGAGTATCGTGAAAGTGGCCGGGCGAAGAGCGACCGCCAACGAAGAACATATCGGGCGGGCCCTCGTCGCTCCGGTATGGACGAGTTCCGATTCGAAACCCGATCGATTCACGCCGGACAGGAACCCGACGAGGAGACCGGCGCGCTGATGACGCCAATCTACGCGAACTCCACGTACAAACAGGATGCGCCGGCCGACCACCGGGGCTACGAGTACTCCCGAACCGGCAATCCGACCCGGACAGATCTTGAGGAGAACCTCGCTAGCTTGGAACACGCCGAGTACGGCCGTGCGTTCTCCTCCGGGATGGGTGCGATCAACACCGTCCTCAACTGTCTTGAAGCAGGCGACCATGTCGTCAGCGGTGAGGATGTCTACGGTGGGACCCACCGGATCTTCACCGACGTGTACGAGGACTACGACCTTTCGTTCACGTACGTCGATATGACCGACCTCGATGCGATTGAGGCGGCAATGACAGACGACACCGAGTTGTTGTGGCTCGAAACGCCGACGAACCCGCTGATGTCGATTGTTGATATCGAGGGCGCTGCCGAGATTGCACACGAGTACGATGCGCTGTGTGCGATCGATAACACGTTCGCAACGCCCTATCTTCAGCGCCCGCTCGACCACGGCGCTGATATCGTCTGTCACTCGCTCACGAAGTACCTCGGTGGCCACTCCGATGTCGTTGGTGGGGCGTTGCTGACAAACGATCCTGATCTTGACGAGCAGTTTGGCTTCTATCAGAACGCTGTCGGAGCGACACCGGACCCACACGGCTGTTTCCTCGTCCTCCGTGGCACCAAAACGCTCCCTGTCAGGATGGACCGACACTGCGAGAACGCCCGAAAGCTCGTCGACTGGCTCAACGATCATCCTGCCGTTTCGGAGGTCTACTATCCCGGCCTCGAAACACACCCTTGATACGAGATTGCTGCAAAGCAGATGGACGACTTCGGCGGGATGCTTTCGTTTGAACTCGATGCGACACTCGAAGAAGCAAGTGAGGTCGTTTCCTCGACAGACGTGTTCACCCTCGCAGAATCACTCGGCGGGGTCGAGAGCCTGATCGAGCAACCGGCCGCGATGACACACGCGACGATCCCACGGGAGAAACGCCTCGAAGCCGGACTCACCGATGGGCTCATCCGTGCGTCGGTCGGTATCGAACACGTCGAGGATCTGCAGGCTGACCTCGAACAGGCGTTCGAGACTGCGGGTCTCATCTAAATAACTTGTCCAGCTAATTCGCCATTAATATATAATGGCTCGTGGGACGACAGTACAGCCGTGACGGACGTGAGAGCCTACGCGTTTGTTGGGGGGATAACGCTCGCGTTCGTTAGCGGGCTGGCTCTGTCAGTTCGTCCGGAGTCGCTTCTGCTCGTACTGCCGGTGCTGTCGGTATCCCTCGTGGTCCTTTTGTGGGGACTGCTCTCGACGCCGGCGAGTGCACACGAGAATTGATATCCGTACGTGACCGAAGCAGTCGCTCAAGACGGTCGAACGCACCAAAAAAGATCGACAGCGGTTACAGTCGGCCGACGTTGCCGACTTCAACGCTTTCGACGTCCTCGACGGTCGAGAACGCTTCCTCGACGGCTTCGGTGCCGCCTGTGTCGTCAGGGACGATCACGGTTGGAAGGAGCGCGGTCAGACCAAACGCAACCTCGTCACGCTCGACGTTGCTAATCTTCGCGCCTTCTGGCAGTGATGCTTCGAGACGGTCCTGGAGATCGTCCAGATCCACGTCCGGGCTTTCCGGCATGACCTTGATTTCGGCAGCAACATCTCCCATGGTTATGGTCCAGTGAATCCGCAGTCGGGGCACTCGTACAGGTTACTCTGCTTCCGGCATTTGGCACAGCGGTAGATCGTGAAGCCACAATCGGGACACTTGAACGACGCGGCGCTCGTGCCCGCGATGTTGATGCCACACGAGACGCAGTTCTGCGCTCGCTGTTGGCGGGATTCGCTCATACCCCCTCGTACCCGACCCGTGGTTTTAACCGTTGTCTTTCGTTTGCTCGGCATGCCACCGTTTGTCCATCATCCCCAGACAAGCAACGGCCCGATCAGCACGCCCATGCAGTGGACGCGGTATGCGCCAAACCAGACGGGGACAAGCCCGATCGCAGTTGCAACAAGAAAGATTCCAACTCCTGCGAACCCGGCAAAGAGCCCGGAAAGCACGACAAGAAAGACAAGCGCGCCGCCACAGAGCACGACGTAGTCGGCCGATGCAACTGCTCGGAGATATACATCACCAACTGCCAGTACGGCAACCGTGCCGACAACGCCTGCAAAGAGCACCGCAACGACGAGCACCGGCAGATTAAGTGGGACTGATGCAGACTCGACGGCGACGAGCACACCGGTTCGTGGCTGCCCGATTGTCACCAGTGCAAACAGGGCAAAGATCGCATTTGCAGTGTCAACGCCGCTGGTGGCAATAACATAGCCCCGATCGTCGACGCCACCAGGCATGAGCACGAGTACTGCAACGGCAGCAATCGCTGCTGAAATTCCCGGGAGATACCCCACAAGCGCCCCGGCAACTGCGCCAGCGCCCGCGGTCATTGCAACGCGTCCCTTAGTCGACCGGAGCGCTGGATCTTCCTGTGGTGGGACCCCGCCGCCGCGCGCCGCTTCGATCAGCATTGGTGCGCCGAACAGCCCTGCAAACAACGGCGCGAGCACCCCACCAGCGGCCAACGGCGCCTCGGGGGAGCGATCAAGCGTGAACCAGCCGAGAAGGCCGCTTGCGAGGAACGTCGCTCCGCCGACAGCACGGGTGCTGTGGGTTCGTTCTGTGGCCAGCAGCCCGACCACGACGCCGAACAGGAGCAGTCGAATGTGTGACCGGAGATATGGATACGCGACTTCCATCAGGAAGGTAATCGGGACAGCCAAGGGAAGCGCAATCGTGACTGCCAGCCCGCTTCCGAGCGCCGACAGACGAATTGCCTCCCGACCCCGGCCAGCGAGCACCAATCTGTGTCCGGGCAGAGCTGTTGGAGCCATCTCTGCGTCGGGAACACCGAGTGCAAGCGCCGGGATTGCGTTCAGAAAGCTGTGAACGACGCCGGCGGCAAGCATTGCGGCACCCACGGCAAGCGCGGGCGCTGGCACCGACGGCGCGACAGATGCGAGAACCAGTGCGAAGTTGTTTGCGTGGAGCCCCGGGACAAGTCCGCTGAGTAGTCCAAGCACCGTTCCGGCGAGGACGCTCACCAGCACTACCACAGTCAATCGGGCGTCGATCGCCAACTCGATTCCCAGCGGATCCATCAGGACCCTCTGGACCCGGCTTCCGGTTTGAACTCTCGGGCGCTACGGACAGGGAGCGGCGGCTGCTACCGTTCGCTGTCGTGATCTGGCGACCAGTAACAGATCTCCATCGGCAGTCCGGTGTCGTCCGTCGGCGGCGATTCGGGAAGCGTCTGGGGGTGCCCGGCTGACTCGCGTGCGGCCGCTGCGAGGACGAGCGCATCGAGAACATCGTCTCGATCCCCGGAGCGAAGTCGCCGCGAGAACTGTTTTGGCTGTTCAAGTTGGTGGTCGAGCACGGTCTCGTACGCGCCGCGGGCGTCAGCAAGAAGCGTGTCGAGTGCAGCAATGCGCTCCTGTCGACCCGCTTCGGTCGTCTTGTCCGTCGTAATCGGCGTGTCATCCGGAGCGATCGCAGCAAAACACACTTCGGGGTGTGCTTCTCGCAGTCGACCAGGGCCGTAGGTAACACCATCGCTCGTCGGCGGGCGTGCTTCGGGTGTTTCTTGCAGGAAATCGTCGACAGCTCGAATACAGGGGACGATTCCCCAGCACTGTGCGGAGATTCCGTTCCCGATTGCGTCTCGGTTGCGTTCGCTTGCTGTCGCGTGGGGGAACGCAGTGAGTGCCGCCCGCGACGGCGTCTGGAACACCGATCCAGCGCGGTCCGGGTGAACAAACTCGCGAGCGAGCCTGTCACACTCACGCGGGCGGTCAGTTGGGAGACCAATCGGAATATCGACAAAGATTGCCTCCGCTTCGCGGTGGGCTCGCCATGCAGACAGAACTGACGGATACACACGGCTCTCAATGTCCGCGTCACTGTCCCCTGACAACGCCACTGCAAGCCAGCGGCCGGACGTCCAGTCAATGCCGACGTACTCAGTCATTGTTACCCCAGATCTGCCCGGCTGAACCGCAGATATCCAAGCACAACCGGAACGACAGCCCACGCGAGCAACACAACTGCAGCGATCCACGTTTCGAGATAGAACGGAACCTCACCAGCGACAATCTGATCGGTTGCGCTGACATCCTGTGGGGCAAACAACGGAATCGTAAACGCACCGAACGTCTCGCCGAGGACAGCGTCAGTCAACACTGCGTATGCCTCGATTGGGTTTAGCCACTGGAGAAATACGTACCACGCTTCCCAGGTGTTCGGGCCGGGGCCAGCGGGAAGTTCGCCTTCTACCAGTCGGTACACGCCTGCAGTGAGAAGATCCCAGAACAGCAGGAATATAAAGTACAACCCGATAACCGCGGCCATCGCCCGTCCACGAGAGAGAACGGCCGCGGAGATGCCGACCGCGATGCCGACGAAGGCAACACTCGTCACCGCAGATGCACCAGCAATCCCAAGAAAGTCAACCAGCGGCAGCGACTGAAACAACAACAGACTGAGAAACACAAGCGCAGCAAACGCAGCAGCGACCACGCTGAACATCACGCCCGCTCTTCCGAGAAACTTTCCGAAGACAACGTCGCTCCGGTTTGGCGGCAGCGACAGCAGCACCTTGATCGAACCAGACTGTCGCTCGCCAACGATCGCCATATATCCCGCAATAAGCGCAATAAGAGGAACGAGCAACTGCATGATTGCAGAGGCCGGTCCGACGATTGCACCAGCTTCAGGGTTGTCTCCTGTCCACCAGATAGCAAAATAAATGAGTCCGACGACAGCCACAACAAGGCTCATCAGTGCCCAGAGCATCTTTGACTTTACTGCGTCCTCGAAGTCCTTGCGTGCGACAACTAGCGTCCGATTGCTCATGCGTTCACCCCCGACTCGGAGTCACTGTCAGACTGGGGTGTTGATTCGATATGTTGTCCTTCGGTAGATGTGACACCAGAATCACTACCTTCATCAGTCGTAAGCGCAGCGAAGATATCAGACAGTGAGTGATCTTCGACCTGGATATCGGTGACCTGGAAGCCAGCGTCTTCGACACGGTTGATCGCGATTGCCTTCGCTGTTGCTTTTGAACACATGATTCGAACGCCGTTATCGGTCAGCGCAGCACCTGAAACCCCGTTAATTCGCGTGAGGTCTCCAACTGGTGAACGAGGTGCTGGATCAAGCGTCAGCTCGAGCTTTGCGTCGCCGGCAAACTCCTGCTGGAGTTGATCAACTGACCCCGCAGCAACAAGTCGGCCTTCGTTGAGAACGCCGATTCTGTCGCAGACGGCCTGAACCTCGCTAAGAATATGGCTCGAGAAGAACACAGCGGTTCCGTTACTGGCTTCTTCCGTGACAATCTCCTGAACCTCACGGATTCCCGTGGGATCGAGGCCACTCGACGGTTCGTCGAGGATCAGCAGTTCGGGATCGCCGGTCAACGCAATCCCAAGGGCGATCCGCTGCTGCATCCCTTTGGAGTAGCCACCGACCGGCCGGTCTGCGTCCTCAGGATCGATGCCAACCCGATCCAAAATGTGATCGGGGTCGTCCTCGACGTCCTTTGCTCGAATCGCGAACTCGATGTGGCGTCGCCCGCTAAGTCTGTCGTACAGATCGTATCCCTCCGGTAACACCCCAATACGCTCGCGGATTTTCTGGGACTCCTCGTTGATATCGTGTCCGAGAACCGTCGCACTGCCAGAACTGGGACGAGTGAGATCCAGCAGCATATTGATCGTCGTTGACTTTCCGGCGCCGTTTGGGCCAAGAAAACCAAACACTTCGCCCTGCTCGACGGTGAGGTTCAATCCCTCGACAGCGAGCACATCCTGCCCGAACCGCTTTGTCAGTTCGCTCGTCTCAATCGCATTCATCACGTCCAGAACTTGTATGATAGCTAATAAAATCTTGGAAACGTGCCAGACGCTGCCCACGACACAACGATGACAGGGCCGTACAGAAGATGGCAGGCAGGATAGTCCCAAGGCTGGAACTCTCTCCAGACGCCGACTCCGCTCGACGCACTCGTAATCGGGTGTTGGTTATCTGACACAGATCCACCAGAGCGGAGCTTATTCGAGTGCGACGTACGTCTTTGTATCCGCGACCTGGTCGAATCCCTGCATTTCCGAGGAGACAGCGTTAAGCACCTCGTAGACCTCATCAGCCTCGAGTTCAGCGATCACATCGAAGTCGCCGGCGATGATATGTGCCTCTGTGATCGGTGACAGCGACCGGACATCGGAGACAAGCGACTCGGACGACCCCGTTGCAGTCTTTATCATGACGAACGCGTGAACCATCGATACATTGGATATTCTTGCAGGTGACAAAAACGTTTGGCCACGACAGAACGGTTGTCCGGAGACAACAGCGTATCGAACAACACAAACCGATGCACTGCCACCGACAACAGTACTGTTTTGTCGCGCCCGAAATGAGACAGGAACAATGACAGAGCAGCCCTCGTCAGAGACAGAAACACGGAAAGACGATCATATTCGGATTGTGCAGGAACGAGACGTCGAAACGTCCGGAACAGGGTTCGAGGATGTTCGGCTCATCCACGAAGCGCTTCCGGAGCTACATCGTGACGAAATCGATCTTTCCGTCGATCTGTTCGGACACGAGCTGGCTGCCCCAATTGTCATCGAGAGCATGACCGGCGGACACCAGAACACGATCGAACTCAACCGGTCGCTTGCTCGTGCGGCTGCGGAGACCGGCATCGCAATGGGCCTCGGGAGTCAACGCGCTGGGCTCGAACTCGACGATGATGGCGTACTCGAATCTTATACGGTCGCTCGGGAAGCCGCACCGGATGCGTTCATTTACGGAAATCTCGGCGCTGCACAGCTCCGAG
>OBKM01000798.1_pt1 | contig 14487 bp, 13 predicted proteins | sample 1519691 | NCBI WGS metagenome assembly OBKM01 (sample SAMEA37050418, study PRJEB22526) | metagenome | biome: saline pan; feature: lake; material: water | place: Egypt | collected 2015 | depth 0.5 m
CCGGGTTCGCCTGCGAGGTCACATGAGGTCGTCGAGCTCGTCCGTCTGGAACGCCGCCGCCGGGTCGGGTCTCGTCTCCTCCTCGTCTCGGATCGCTTGACGCGCGCGCTCGAGGAACTCTTCTACCCGCCGCGAGCGCTCCACGCCCGCGAGCAACACCACGGCCGCGAGACGGTCCGAGTCGAGCGGGAAGTCGCCGCCGCGGACCTGCATCGATCCCGTCCCCTCTTGGAGCCACTTGCGTGCCTTCCCCGCGCCTTTCCGAGAGATCCGTTCCGGGTCGCCGGCGATCGCGACGAGGCCGGCATCGGCCTCCGTGGCGTTCGGCAGGGACAACCCGGTCATCACCGCGCTACGGACCGTACTGATCACGGTGTTCACGTTCTCTCCAGCCTCCTCGGCTGCCGGGGCGGAACCGTAGCCGACGGCCGCCATCCCGCCCGCTCGGAGCGTGTTGATCACCTCGCTGGTGTCGACGACGGACTCGCCGACTCCCTGTGTGGCCTCGCCCGCGGCGAGCAGGAGGCCGACACGACGGGCCATCGACTCGTTGATCGCGGCGTAGCCGCCCTCGACGCTCTCGCCGGCCGAGCGCCACGCGTCGTTGTCGAGGAGGATCGTCGCGTCGGCCTCCCGGACGAGTGTCTTCAGTGATCGGCCAGCGTTCACCTGATACATCGCCCCTTCGTCGCGGCCGGGGAGGACACCGATCGCGTAGATCGGGACGTCGTACACCGCGGCGAGCTCGCGGACGAGCACCGGTGCGCCGCCGGACCCCGTTCCGCCCCCCAGCCCGGCGACGACGAACACCGCCTCCACGTCGGCCGTCACCTTCGGCGCGAGCGCGTCGAGCACCTCGACGGCGTCCTCGTCCATCACCTCGGCACCGAGTTCGTTGTCGCCACCGACGCCATGGCCGTTCACTCTAGACTGTCCGACGAGGACCGTATCGAGAGGGAGGGGGTCGAGGTCGGCGACCGCGCTGTTGACGGCGAGGGCGTCGCGAACCGCACCGAACCCCATCTCAGCGTCGAACTCCGAGAGCGCCGTCGTGAGCTTGCCTCCCGCTTGTCCGACGCCGACGAGGACGGCTTTCATGTCCGAAACATATCGATGCGGGAATAATATCCTTTCCCCGTCGATTTAAATACGGTACCGCGGCCACCCGGTGTATGTCGAGCGAGAACGGCGGAACGGTCGAGGGGAGCGCGACGACGGAACAAGCCCGCCTCGCGGAGCGGTTAGCCGCCGTCGAACGGGCGATCGCCGGGGACGAACGGACCGCGGACGGGAACGTCGACGGCGGGAGTGTCGGCGGAGAACCGGAGGCCGTACACGATCGCCTCGACGAGATCGAGGCGCGAGTCGAGGAGTTGGAGGCCGCGACACAGGCTGTCAGAGGATACGCGGGCGCGATACGCGCCGTCAACCGCGACGTAGAGCGACGTGCCGACCTCGCGCTCGCGCGTGCGACCGAGACCCGCGGTACCTCGGTTGATCGAAACGGGGATAGTCGTCGTGCCGACGGAAACGGCGCAGACATCCCCACAGACGGCGCGATCGAGGCCGCGATCCCGGGAGACGACCCAGCGACAACGGTGACCAGGCGTCCGGAAACGGGCGGTTGTGGACGGGGAAACGACACCGCTGACGGCGACGAACGCGGCGGGAGCGGGACGACCGGCGCGTTCGAACGGCTCCGTGACGCCCTGTGATCCGCGTCGTCCTGATCGTCCTCCTCGCGATCGCGCTGTTCGCCATCTCGATGCCCGCCCTCGACGACGCACGGACCGGCATAACCATAGACCGGATGGAAACGGAGGGTGATCGGATCGAGCGGGCCGCAGGGAGCGTCGTCGCCGATTCGATGGCCGTCGACGAGCGAGCGCTCGCCGCTCGCTCGTCTCTCGTCGTCGGTCCTCCGACCGGGTTCGCCGCCGCGCCGGTCGAGCGGTTCGCACTCGTGGACGCCGAGCGAGTCGACGGGGTCGACGACGGCCACCGAGTCGGTGCCAGTGAGCGGACCTGGATCGGTCTCAACGCCGGCGTCGACTTCGACGCCGATGTCATGCTCGCGTACCGGCTTCAGGGCGCTCCGACCCGGACGGTGCCGCTGTCGAACCCTGAGGGCGTCGGTAGTCTCGACATCGTCGGTGGAAGGGTCGACCTCCGAACCGATGGCGAAAGCCGTCTCGAGCTACGGTTCGTCGATGGGGGCGATGGTCCGACGGTCCGGATCCAACGAACGGGGTAATCGACTATCCGTCCCGTCATTAGCGAGATAACAGAGGCTATCCAACGACCGGCTAAACGGTAACCGTTTATATACGATGCCGCGGCCACGCGGCCCATGAACCTCGATATCCCGTCGTTCATTCGCTTCGGGGACGACGACGACGGGTGCTGCTGTGACGCGTCGTTTCACCGCCCGGTCGGCACTGGCGTCGACGACCGGGTCGTGCTCGCGGTCGACGCGAACGAGTGTCCCGGACGCGGCGATCTCGCCGCGAGCCCGGACTGCTTGTCGACCGTCGTCCGCGCCCTGACCGACCGCGATGCCGACGTGGTCCGGACGAGACACGCGGGGCGAGAACGAACGTACGCCGGTCGAGCCGCGGCCTGCCTCATAGCCGCCGGACGCTTTCGCGAGCAGGTGTCGTTCCACGAATCCCGGCTCGCAGAGCGCGTTACCCGTGACCCAGTGGGGGCCGCTCACGAGGCATCCGGCCGCGCCGGCCCACCGCGTCGGATCGTCTCGGAAGTCGGCCTCGAAGCGACAGTCGGGAACGCGGAACGGACCGCGGATGTGATCCGGGCACACGCCGGCCCCACGGTCGCGGCGACACGAGTCGCGGCGACGACGCCGCCGGAAGCGACACTCGTCGGTCGGTGGGAGCTGGACACCGGTGCGACGGTTCGGTTGTACGCCGGCGCGGGCGACCTCGACACCTACCACCTCACTCCCCCATCCGCGGGTCTCGACGCGAGCGCCATCAGGACCCTCGAGGCCGCCAAGGCACGACTGCTCGCGGATCCCGATGGCGGGGAGCGGGCGCCGGGGCGTGCGGTACGAGCGGTGGCAAGCGACGATGACCCGGTCTCGGTACTCGTTTCCGTCCTCCGACGGCATACACACGGGTATGGCGCGTTCGAGCACGTGTTCGCTGACGACCGCGTGAGCGACGCGACGCTGTCCGCCCCGGTGACGGAGAATCCGCTCCGTGTCGTACTCGACGGCGAGCGCTGTCACACGAACGTTCGACTACCACCCGAAGGTGCCGCTACGCTCGCGTCGCGGCTCCGACGAACGAGCGGGCGTTCGTTCTCCCGCGCAACGCCGACGCTCGACGCCACGATCGAGACGGGGTCCGGACGCGTTCGTGTGGCGGCGACTACCGCTCCGGCGAGCGACGGACTCTCGTTCACGTTCCGCCGAGGCGATCCGGACGCTTGGACGCTGGCTCGACTCGTGAAAGTCGGGACGCTCTCGGCCGACGCAGCAGGGGTGCTGTCGCTGGCCGTCGAGCGTGGTGTCACCGGTCTCGTTGCCGGCGGACGCGGCGCGGGAAAAACAACGGCGCTCGGCTCGCTCCTGTGGGAGCTTCCACCCACCGCCAGAGCGATCCTGATCGAGGACACGCCCGAGCTCCCAGCGGCAGCGCTCGCGACGGCCGACCGCGACGTCCAACGGCTCCGGGTCGGGGACGGTGCGGAGCCGTCGCCGAGCGAAGCGGTGCGAACGGCGCTCCGACTCGGCGGGGGCGCACTCGTCGTCGGTGAGGTACGCGGCGAGGAAGCAACGGCGCTATACGAGGCGATGCGCGTCGGCGCGGCCGGCGAAACGGTTCTCGGGACGATCCACGGAGAGGACCCGGACTCGGTCCGGGAACGGGTGATCACCGACCTCGGGGTCAGCCAGTCGTCGTTCGCCGCGACGGACCTGCTCGTCGTGTTGAACGACCACCGGGTGGACACCGTCTGTGAGGTCATCGGTCACGATGATGAGATCGCGTTCGAACCGCTGTTCGAGCGCTCCGACGGCGGTTTGCGCGCGACCGGCCGCATGGATCGGGGCGAGAGCCGACTCCTCGAGTACCTCTCGCGGGACGGGGAGTCGTTCGCGACGACACGAGCGACCGTGGACCGCCGAGGTGATGCGATCCGCGAGGCGGCGGCCGCCGGACGGACATCGCCTGCTCAGTACGTAGGGGCCGGAAGATGACTGACGATAGCTCGATACCCTCCGATCAGGACGGGCGATTCCGAGCGGGTGCCGGGCTCGGCGACACGGGCACGACAGAGGCGTCCGCCGAACTCGAGCGGTCGGTTTCGTTCCTCGGCTGGGACGTGACCGCCGACGGCATCGTCGAGATCGGCTACCGGCTCGGGGTCGCCGCCGGGGTCGCCGTCGCCGCGGTCGCGGCCCTCATCGTCAACGCCCCCGCTGGGCTCCTCGCCGGCGGGATCGTGGGACTATCGACGACCCATGCCGTTCATCGGGGACCCGTGTGGCTGGCGACGCTCCGGCGAACCCGTGCGCTGGGTGCCGCACCGGGGCTCGTCGGACGATTGGTGTTGCGAATGCGCCTCGATCCGTCGACCGAGCGAGCCGTCGAGTTCGCCGGACGGACCGGACGTGGGCCGCTCGCCGAGGCGTTGACACGACACGAGCGACGGTGCGTGAACGGACCGACCAGCGGGCTTCGGGCGTTCGCTCGGGAATGGCGGCCGTGGTTCCCGGCGATCGATCGAGCTTCGACGCTCGTCAGGACCGCCGCGTCCGCGCCGGCGGAGCGTCGTGGACGCTGCCTCGACCGCGCGCTCGACGCGACGCTGTCGGGGACGACCGAACGCCTCGCCGAGTTCGTCGGTGCGGTCCGAGGCCCGGTGAGCGCGCTGTACGCCTTCGGAGTACTTCTCCCCTTGGCACTTATCGCGCTATTACCGGCAGCAGCGGCCGCCGGTGTCCCGATCCAGCCAAGGATCATCGCCCTGTTGTACCTAGTGCTCCTCCCAGCAGGCCTGCTCGCAGTTGCCGCGTGGTTGCTTTCGCGGCGACCGGTAGCGTTCCCACCGCCGTCGATCGGCCGGAGTCACCCGAACGTGCCGGGTCGACTCCCACACGCGGTCGCAGTCGGACTCGTGGGAGGCACTGTCACAGCCCTTACCACCGGCTGGGCCGTCGCTTCATGGGCGGCGCCGATCGGGGGGATCGGTGTCGGCCTGGGCGTGGCGCTCGTCGTCGGTGTTCGGCCTCGCCGAACGGTTCTGTCCGAGGTCAGGGCGATAGAGTCCGGACTCCCCGACGCCATGACCGTGATTGGCGGCGACGTCGCGGAAGGGGTTGCGGTGGAGCAGGCGGTCACGAACGCTGGAGCGAAACTCGACGGCGAAACGGGAGCGGTCTTCGAGCGGGCGGCCCGTCGGAGTGACACGCTCCGGGTCGGCGTTCGGGAAGCGTTCGCCGGAACTGGGGGACCGACCGCAAGGGTCCCATCACCGCGGGTACAGGGGGCAGTCGCGCTGCTCGCCGTCGCCGCACGCGAGGGGCGACCGGCGGGTGACGTCCTCCTCGAGCTCGCCGACCAGCTCGAACGCCTCCGCGAGCTCGAACGTGACGCGAGACGCCAGCTCGCGACGGTGACTGGAACGCTCTCTAACACTGCCGCGGTGTTTGGCCCCCTTGTGGGCGGCGCGACGGTCGCGCTGGCGACGGGAGTAGACGCGGTCGGCATCGGCGGGCTGGGGGCCGCCAGCGGCGGAGTCGGTGACGTGGGTGTCGGGATAGGTGGGGTCGATAGTGGGGGCCAAGAAACGTTCAGTGGGATGGACGGGACGGTCGAGGATACCACGGGAACGGATGCGGGTGGAAGTGACTCACTCTCCGTCACGGTTCTCGGGCGGATCGTCGGAGTGTACGTGCTCCTCCTCTCGGCGACGTTGACCGCGCTGGCGACGGGGCTCGAACGCGGTTTCGACACGACGCTCGTCGCGTATCGGATCGGGATCGCTCTCCCGACCGCGACTGCGACGTACTTCGTGGCGTTCGTCGGTGCGGGTGCGTTGTTGTGAGTGTGCTCGTGGTCGCCCGGCGCGGCGAACTCGTTCCGATCCGGTCTCGGAGGAGCCATCGATCCCGTGCCCCCGCCGACCTTTTAAATACTGAAGCGCGGCCACCGGGCGTATGTTCGAAACGCAGCTGGACGCGACCTACGTGTGGCTCGGCCTCGCGGTGGTGAGCGTCGCGACTGCCGGCGTGGTCGCCGCACTCCCCGCCTCACCACCACCCGACGCGACGGGCGTCGCTCACACGATCGACTCCGTCGCTGACGGCGAGTACGTCGCGACTGCCGAACACGGCCTCGTGGCCGACCGGATCCGCCTCACGGATCGGACGGTCGAGCTCACCGGCGATGGGGGTACTTCCCGAGCGGTGCTTCACGGCGCACCGATAACACCGGTACTCGCCGAGGGATCCGGCGGGGACAGCCGATTGCGGAGCGTTCTCGACGGCGTTCCACCGGATGCCGTGTTCGACGACCCGGAGGCATTCGCTGCTGCCGTCGACAGCGCACGGACGGCCGGTCACGACTGGCGTGTCGCGCCCGGTCGGATAACTGTCAGACAGGTCCACTACGAGGGGTACCGTGTCACGCTTGTCGGGTGAGTCGTTCTGGACGGGCGACCGGGGTGCCGTCGAGCCGGTCGCTGCCCTCGTCGCCGTTCTCGTCGTAGGTGCTGCCTTTGGACTGTACGTCAGTGTCCTCGATGGGGCAGCGGGCGAGTCGACCGGGGCACAGGACGAGGCGACGGCCGTACTCGACCGGATCGAGCGCGACGTGACGGTCGGCGGCGTCGTCAGACCGGAGCGCCTGGGACCCGTGGACGGGACACGGGCGGACGCGACTATCGAGCTGCGTGCGGGAGGCGAGACCTGGAGAACACGGACCGGCTCGGACGCAGTCATCGGTGGCGGCGGGAGCGACTCACAGTCGTTTCCGACCGCCGAACGGGCGGTAACGGTTCGTGTCGCCCCGGGTGAGAACCTTCCTGGGAGGCTTCGTGTGGTGATCCACGGATGACGAGTACGGTGCTTGACGTGACGCTTCTGTTGCTCTGTGTCTCCGCGAGCGTCGTCCTCGTCGGCGCCGCCGACGATCGGTCGACTCCAAGCGGACCGGAGTACACCGCGACCGACGCCGCCGACCGCCTCGCCACCGAAACCGCGACGGTGGCGTATCCAGTGCCCGGAACCGACGGTGGATCGCGGACAGTCCACGCGACGCTCGTCGAGCTGCTTGCGATGGCGGTCACGGCCGACGGGGCGGCGGACCCGGCGATTACCGACCGGTTCCGCCACCGGGCGCTCGAGACGGTCGCCGGTGCGCTGGGGCCGCGAACTCGGGTCGACGTCCGACACGTTCGTGACGACGTAGACCGCCCCCGAGTGGGGGCGGGAGACCCTCCGGTGTCGATGCGGTGGGGATCCGGCGTGGGACTCGTTCGTGGGAACGGCGAGAGCGATGCAGTAGTCGAGGATCCGGAGGCGTACGACCCGATTGCCGTCGGCAAGGAACCACCGGTTGGAGAGTCGGTGACCGTGGTACTCCTGACACATCCTGGCCCGAATCAGTTCGAGGCGACGGGGACGGACGACCGGTTCCGCGTCGTCGTCCGGGTGTGGTGATGATGAAGGGGTTCAACGGGGACACCAGAGCGCGGATCCCGTTCGCGTTGATCGGCGTGTTGCTGCTCGTGACGAGCGGGGCGTACGCCGCTGGCGTGGCCGATCAAGGGCTCGTGAGCGAGGACCGAAGTGTCGAGCGAGCGGTCGAACGTGTCGACGCGGACACGACGGCGGCGTTGAAACGTGCGGCACGAGAGGCCGCTCACGACGCGGCTGCGGAGCCGGTGACCGACGCACCAGACGACGGGTCCGGGGACGTGGGCTCCGACGCGACGATCGCGGTCCGGCCCGGTTCGGCGTTCGAAGACGCGTTCCGGATCCGGATCGCCCTTGCCGCCGAGGCGTCGCTGTCGGCGGTCGAGACGGAAGTGAACGACGTCTCCGCGACGGCGGCGTTTGTCGTTGGGGGAGACGGTATCGGACCGAGAGACCTCCGAACAGCGCGGGACCGGATCACGGTCGAGCCGGTCGCCGACGGGACCGCGACCAGAGTCACATTCGAGGACGTGACGGTGACCGCGACGCGGGACGGCCGTCCCGTCGCCGAAGAGACGGCCGACCGGACGGTCGTCGTCGCCGTCCCGACGCTTGCCGCACACGAGCGGACCGAGCGGTTCGAGGATCGGTTGAATCGTGGTCCCGTCGAGGGTGCCGGCCTCGGCCGACAGCTGACCGCGAGTCTGTATCCGATGACGTGGGCACGGGGGTACGCACAGTACGGGGGCGCGCCCGTCCAAAACGTCCTCGCGAACCGACACGTAGAGCTGTCGACGAACGCCGGGATCGTCCGGACACAGCGGGACGTGTTCGGAGAGAGCGACCCGGGTGCACGTGGTGGCGTCGCGGCAGCGACGGCGAGGACGGGAGTCGCGGACCTCCTCGCACCGACCGCGCTCGACGAGTCGGCGTGGTCCGACCTCGTCGTTGACACGCCGACGCCGACCCGCGACACGGGTCACGACGGGTTCGCCGCCGCGGCAGAACACGAGGACGAGACGACGACAGTTCCGGTAGGGCACGCCGCCGACGTCGCCGCGATCGAGACCTACGAGGAGATCGAGACGAGGATCGAGGACAGCTACCGGGTCGAAGCGACGCTCAACGTCGACGCCGAACGGGTCGTAAACGGCGGCGTCCCGCGTCCGCCACGGCCGGACACTGCCGACGAAGGCGAATGGGTCCGAGTCGACACTGATCACGACGAGACCGTCCGCGTCGTGGGTCACGACACGGTCCCCAGCGGAGTACCGGCAGGAACCGTCACTCCCGGGGAGAGCGTCGACTTCGGAACGACGATGCGTGAAGTCATCGTCGAACGCACCACCAGCCGAACGTGGGAACGAGTCGTCATCGACAACGATGCCGAGAGCGAGAACGACGACAACGACGAGGGGAGCGCTGATGGCGAGAACGACGGTAGCGACGAGGGAAGCGCTGATGACGAAAACGACGGTAACGACGAGGGAGGATCTGACGACGGAGGTGGGACGGTGATCGACGGTGGAGGATCGACACACGTCGGCGTCGTCGCAAGCGTCGATCGCGACCCGCGACCCGAGACGAACGCGAGGCGAACGACCGTCCACAGCACCCAACCAGAGCGGGAGGTCGTCGATCGGACGACGACGAGCGCGACGGTGACCGACCGATACCACGCCGTCGTCTCCGTTTCGGGCGTCTACGCCCCGAACGATGACGCGCCTGGACGTCCGACCGCGACGTTCGGAACAGGTGGAAGTAGTGGGCCGGACCTCACCGGAACGCCCTCCGCGGCTCGATCAGCGCTCGACGTCGAGACGGCCGTCGGCGTCGAAGACGCTGCCCATGACGCCGTCGTGTCGGACGACATCGAACGGACGACCGTCGTGTTCGGGGAGCCTTCGTCCGGTGCGACCGACCGGATCAGGGCTGATCTCGACGAGTTGCGAACCGACGTGCGAGCGATCGATGCGAGCCTCTCGATGGGATCGGTCGCGGCTGGCGAGGCGGATGCTCACGCGGCGCTCACGGAAACCGTGCAGGAGCGTCGAGCGGAGCTCCTCGCGGCACCGAACACGTACGACGGGGCGGAGGATCGTGCTCGCGTCGCCGCCCGCGCCGCCTACCCTGCTGCCGTCGTGGACGAACTGGATTCCGCTGCGGACGACGACGAAGCCGTGACCGACGGGTTCTTTGATCGGGTGGAGAGCGCCTTCGGCGGCCCGTCGATCGGGGAGATACTCGCCAGCCGGGAGGCCGCCCGCGACACCCGACAGTACCGCCTCGGCGAAGAGGGGCCCGGTGGCTACGTACAGTTCACGCCGGACGGCTCCCCGGGGTACCTTCCACGAACGCCGGTCGATGGGGCGACGGTCGACGCTGTTGACGGGACGACGACTCGGCCGCTCGCGACACGCAACCTCAACTACGTGACAGTGCCGTACGGTGATGTCGCCGGCGACATCACCGATCGAATCCTCGGGACGGAAGACACCGTCGGGGTCGGCGTTGCTGGACGAGCGTTGTTAGCGGCCGACGACTCGCTCGCGGGACGGAGCGACCCGGACCTGGAAGCCGACAGGGACGCGCTCGCCGGGCGGATCGAGGCGTCGCGGTCCGTGGTCGACGATCGCCTCGAGTCGACTCTCGCGGATCGAACGTCACTGACACGTGAGGAGCGGGCGTCGGTTCTCGCCTCGGTCGCCGGGATGTACGACTCGACTGGCGCGCGCGCGGTCGCGATTGGCGACGGGGAGTACGCGGATCGGGTTGCCAACGAGGCGGCGAGAACCGGGTCACTCTCGGCTGGGGAGCGGGCAGAACTGACCGCGCGGCTCCACGTCACGCTTCGGACGGCCGCCGGACGCGACGCCGTCAGAGTACCCACCCGATTTGTCGACGGCCCGACGGAACGCGTCCGGGAGGAGGTCCGTGGTGAGATCGAAGGGGTGGTCGAGGATGGTGCGGCGCGGGTCGGCCAGGAAGCCGCCGAGCGATGGGCACCGAAACCGGTTCGAAGCGTCGGGGCGGGGCTTCCGGTCGCGCCGGTGCCAGGATACTGGATCGCGACAGTCAATGCTTGGCGCGTGGAGGTTCGGGGCGAGTACCCACGGTTCACGCTTCGGGCGGACGTCGGTGAGCCGGGGCGACCGTTCGAGTACGTACGCGAGGATGCCACGGTGACCGTGTCCGTCGACGGCGACCCGGTCGAGATCGGGAGTACCGCCCCGATCGCCTTCGAAACGGGAACGGTCGTCGCCGTTGCGGTTCCGGCAGGACCGCCGGGCGTCGGGGACGTCGACGGTACTCGCGACGAAACCTCCGCAGGATGGTGACCGCCGGCCGGGAGAAGAGCGAAGCGGACGGGACGAGATGGGATCGAACCGATCCCTGACCGGTGGCGTTTTCAAAGGGGACCACCGATCAACGCTATGTTTCACGAGATCGTCGACCAGTCGGACGTGACCGGAAGGCCGGACGACGACAGCGACGAGGCGATCGAGGCGACGGCGTTGTTGGCGGCGTTCGAGGCGGCGCTTGTGGACGCGATCGACGCGGCGGGCCACGACCGAGTGGTCGCGGCGACGCCGCTGGACGAGGAGACAGTCGACGCGACCGCTGCCGGCGACGTGAGGGGACTCACGCTTGAGGAGGGAGTATCCGTGCTTGCGGCGGCGAACGGCCGTGAGACGAGTCCGATGGTCGCCGAACTCCGCGACCACCTTCTCATGGGAATGGCGACGGCAGTACTCGACGTCGACACGATCGCGGCGTCGATCGACGCGGACCTCACTGGGCAAGAGGTTCAACAGACGCTGGAGGGGCGCGCCACGATGACGCTCGAACAGCTCGCGGACATCATGGCCGTTATCGAGCGTCGGAAACCATGAGGATCGTCGTCATCGGCTGCGGCTACGTCGGACTCGAACTCGCCGAGCAGCTCGCGGTTCGAGGCCACGACGTGACGGGGGTCCGTCGTTCGGACGGGGGCATAGAGGCGATCGAGGCGGTCACCGAGGCGGCCAAGAGACGCGGGAGCGATGGGTCCGTGGATGATACCGGGAGTTCGGTCGGTGACGTCGATGCAGTCAGAGCAGACGTGACGGAGCCGGAAACGCTCCCTGCGCTTCCGGATGCAGACGCTGTCGTCTTCGCTGCCAGCTCCGGCGGTCGGGGCGCGGACACAGCCCGAGCGGTGTACGTCAAAGGACTTCGAAACGTTATCAGGGAGTACGGGAGTCGTGCCGCGCCGCCGGACCGGTTGGTGTACACCTCATCGACCGGCGTGTACGGCGACCACGGCGGTGGGTGGGTCAACGAGGAGACACCGATAGATCCGACGACAGAGAAGACACGAGTGCTCGCGACCGCCGAAGAGGTCGCACTGTCGGAAGCGGCGGATCACGGGATCGACGGGACGGTTACCCGGTTTGCGGGATTGTACGGTCCGGATCGCTACCGGTTGCGGCGCTACATCGATGGCCCCGTCACGGCTGGCTACCTCAACATGGTCCACCGGGAGGACGCGGCGGGCGCGATACGACATCTCCTCGAGACCGACCAAGCGCGAGGGGACCCCATCGTCGTCGTCGACGACGAACCGGTCGATAAACACGTGTTCGCTGACTGGCTCGCCGACGAGTGCGGGGTTACTCGGCCGGAGAAACGATCGAAGGACGAGCGGATCGCCGACGGTGATCTCTCGGCAGCCGCCCGGCGACGGATCCGGACGAGCAAGCGATGTTCGAACGACCGACTCCGGGCGCTCGGCTATGAGTTCGGATATCCAACGTACCGCGAAGGGTATCGCGAGGCTATCACCGGGTTTCGTGCGGATCACGGGGCAGAGGAGGCCTGAAGCGGTATTCTACATTCATTCTGCGCTCGAAGGATCCACGAACCTTGATGTATCGGCGGCGAGTGCCGTCTGACGTATGTGGCCACTAGGGACGGTGAGCGAAACGCTCTCCGGCGCGGAGGCGCTCGTTCGCGAGAACCCGGAACTGACTGCCGTGGCAGTGTTCGCGGCGGTCGCCGTCGTCGCGAGCACGTACGCGCTCCTCCGCGCCCGGCGGCCGGCAGGAGTCTCGTTCCGTCGGCTGCTGTCCGACGAGGAGGAGATCACCGTCCTCATGCATCCGAACCCGGACCCGGACGCGATGGCGGCCGCGGTCGGGGTCGCGTCGCTCGCCGACCAGCTCGACGTGGAGGCGACCGTTCAGTACCCCGGACAGATCCGACACCAGGAGAACCGGGCGTTCCGAACCGTCCTCGACCTCGAGCTCGACCGGATCGACCACGTCAGCGACCTCGCTGCGGAGACCGTGGTGCTCGTCGACCACAACGAGCCGCGTGGGTTCGCCGGCGCGGACGGAGTGTTGCCGACGGCAGTCGTCGATCACCATCCGGGGGACGGTGCCGGTGACGAGTTCACCGACGTTCGGACCGACTACGGCGCGACCGCCTCCATCGTGGCGGAGTACTTCGACGACAACGGAGCCGTTCCGGTGCCACCGGATAGACACGCGAGCGAGACCGACGGCGACTTTGCCCTGTCGACACGGGCCGCCACCGGCCTCCTGTACGGGATCCTGGCGGACACGAAACACCTGACAGTCGGCGCGAGCGAGCCGGACTTCGCCGCCGCGGCGTACGTGTACCCCGGCGTCGACCAGGACCAGCTCGACCGGATCGCGAACCCCGCCGTCGACGCGGAAGTGCTGGAGGTGAAAGCACGGGCGATAGCCGGGAGACAGATCGAGGGGTCGTTCGCGGTAGCCGACGTCGGCGGCGTGAACAACGTGGACGCCATCCCGCAGGCCGCCGACGAGCTGATCCAGCTGGAGGGCATAAGCGCCGTCGTCGTCATCGGTGAGCGCGACGGGACGGTACACCTCTCGGGACGGTCCCGCGACGACCGCGTTCACATGGGGAACGCCATCGCCGCCGTGCTCTCCGAGGTCGAGAACGGCAACGGCGGCGGACACTCGCGGATGGGTGGCGGCACGATAACGCCGGAGATCGAACCGACCGGCGAGGAGGCGCTCGAAACCGTCGACCGTGACGCCCTCTCGAGCGACCTGTTCCGGGCGATGGCCGGCGATGTCTGATCGGCGGGGCGCGCGGGACGAGCGTCGACCGAACCGTTGTCGACCCAACGGTTAAGACGGAACCCGCCGATCGGGCGGTATGGAGTTCGGATCGGTCGACGACAGCTGGCGGACGCTCGTGGGGGTCGGGCTCGGATACGTCCTCGCGACCGGGCTGATACTCGTCGGGTTCTTTTTATTGCCGTACTTGGTCCTCAGCGCGTTGTAGCGCATCGCGCGTCGACCGGGTGGAAAGCGGACGTGGAAGCGGGAAGAGAAACGGGAACAAAAAACGCGAAGCGGAGTGAGGCAGGGCAGTGCGGATCAGGCGAACGCCAGCGAGTCGTCGGCGTCGCTCGCGTCGTCCTGTTTGAGCTTCTCGTGCGCCTCGAGGAAGTCGGAGAGGGTGACCTGCGTCCGGTCGTCGCGGATGGCGAACATTCCGGCTTCGGTACAGATCGCTTTGATGTCGGCACCGGACGCGTCCGGCACGTTCTCTGCGAGCTGCTCGAAGTCGATGCCGTCGGCGAGATTCATGTTGCGGGTGTGGATCTGGAAGATGATCTCCCGGCCGGCGGTGTCGGGTTTGGGAACCTCGATGAGGCGGTCGAAGCGGCCGGGACGGAGGATGGCGGGGTCAAGCATATCGAAGCGGTTCGTCGCGGCGATGATCCGGACCTCGCCGCGCTCGTCGAACCCGTCCATCTCGCTGAGCAGCTGCATCATCGTCCG
>OBKM01000799.1_pt1 | contig 14486 bp, 11 predicted proteins | sample 1519691 | NCBI WGS metagenome assembly OBKM01 (sample SAMEA37050418, study PRJEB22526) | metagenome | biome: saline pan; feature: lake; material: water | place: Egypt | collected 2015 | depth 0.5 m
TGCTCGGGGGCCTGTCGCTCCATCCGTCGCTTCGAGACGCCCTGTTGGAACGCACGCGTGAGAAGATGCGTTACGTCGGTCCGTTCCGCGAACACCTTGTGTTCGACCACCGCATCGGGGTTGTAGACGACGCCGCGGCCGTACGCCGCCCGCAGCCGCGCCCCCAGCTCGGCGCCCTCCGAGTGGCTGTAATCGTCGCCGTGCGGCCCCAACTCGGGGTCGTAGCCGCCGAGGTCGAGAAACACCTCCCTGGTGAACGAAATATTCGACTCGAAGGTGTTGCGGAGCTCCTCGCCCGCTTCGGCGAACCCCGGGTACGTCACCCCGACGAGCCAGTCGAACTCCGCGGGGAGATACCACGGCCGCCCGGCAAGCCACTTGCCGTCCATCCGGCCGCCGACGGCGACGGCGTCGGTCTCCCGATAGATCCGGGCGAGCTCGGCCACCCACTCCGGGTCGGCGACTGCGTCGTCGTCGATGAACGCGACGACATCGCCGGACGCGAGTTCGGCACCGCGCGTCCGCGTCGCCGAGACGCCGCGGGTCCCGTCGTTGCAGTACAGCCGCACGTTCTCGGCGTCGCCGAACAGCGCGAGCGCCCGATCGTACACCGCCTCGTCGCCGTCGACGACGACGATCACCTCCGTTTCGTCGTGGGTTTGCTCCGACACGCTCTCGACCGCCTCGCGGAACTCGTCGAACCGCGCCATCGCGTGCGTGGCGACGACGACGGACACCTTCATGGGCTGTTCAAACCCGCGACCCGCCGATAAGGGTTGTGTTGCATCCGGCGCGGCGCCCGATACGCAGGCGTAACGTTTCCTACCGAGCGGACCGAGGGGTCGGATGACCCTCCGACCTCGTCAGCTGGACGGATCGATCTCCGATGTGACATCGGCAAGTGGAACGAGTGTCACCGGCCGCGAGGTTCGGTCCAACAGATCATACGAGAACGTCCCGGAAAGGTACCGCTTTGTTCGGGATCGGCGACGAAGCCCAACGAAAATCATGTCCGCATCGATCCGGTTCGCCTCGGAGAGTGCCTCGTAGACAGGACCACCCCCGCCGGATGTCCCGAGTACGCCCGATTCAACCGACGCACCGGCGGTACTGACTGTTTCGGCGAGTCCATCGACGGCCCGTTGCAGTTCCTCGTCCGGCTCGTCGCTGATCGTAATTACGCGAACCCGATCCGCCTCAGCAAGCTCGGTTTCGAGGATCTCGCCGATCGCTTCGCTTGCTTCCATTCCGTCCGTGCAGGCGAGGTATGTGACCACATGAAAGCGCGGTTCTGCCGAAAAATAAGCGTTTCCGGCGCTCGGGTCGCATGGACCCGGCACGGGTACGGACGACTCGCTTATACGTCGACGCGAGCCAATCCGATGGCGAACCGATCGGCGAGGATCAGCACCGCTGGGAGCACGACAAGGACGGCGAGAAGTGTCATCCCGATAACGCCGATTGTCAGCAACCCGAAGTCAGAAACGATCGGGAACGGCGAAAGGGCGAGCGCTGAGAAGCCAAGCGCGGTGGTCATCCCGGAGACTGAGACCGCTTTACCGACCCGCTGAGCAGCGACTTCGACCGCCAACAGCGGCCTCATCCCCCCTTCGCGCTCTTCGAAGTACCGTTCCATGACGATAATAGTGTACTCGGCGCCGATCCCGACGACTAACGCGCCGAGCGAGGCGCCGAGCGGTGACACCTCGATCCCGAGGGCACTCATATACGCCCCCTGCCACCCGATAACGAACGTGACCGGAACAAGCGGTACGACCGCTCGGACCGGATCGCGGTAGTATGCAAACAACAACAAAAATATCAATCCGAGCCCGATTGCAGTGATCTGGTTCCGATCGTTGATCTGTGCGTACGTCTGGACCGGAACGATAACCTCCGACCCGGTCAACTCGGCGGTCACGGAGGGTGGGGGCTGGCTAGTTTCGATGGCGGCCTCGGTGTTCGCCGTCAAAGCGACGTATTGTCGCGGCGAGAGATCCGGCTGTGTGATAACGACGATCCGTGCGTGCCCGTCGGCAAAGAACCGGTTCCGTTCGGCAGGGGGCATCCGATCACGGGCACGGTCGGCTTCAGCTGCCGTCCTCGGCAACTCCCCGCCGTTGTGTCGTTTGAGTGCCGCCGCCGGCGTCTCGACATCGACGACGAGCGGCTGATCCGTGGTCATCCCGCCGAACGTCTCCATCCACCGCAGTGTCGCCGGGTCGGTGACGGCACCGCCGGATACGAACACGCTGTGTTGGACGTCCGCACCGTTATCCGACGCCTCGCGCAACTCGTTGAGGTCGACTAGCGCCGGCAGATCGTCCGGGACGAACTCCTCGTCGTCGGCGAGCGTATCCAGCGTCGTAGACATATACAACCCGCCGGTGAAAAGCAACGAGGCAGCGAGCAGTACAGCGAACGGGTTTGTCGCTGCCGTGCGTCCAACCCGGCCCAGCCCACGACCGAGGGTGCTGACCTCCGCGGCGGCACCGCCATCGCTGCGGGCGGCCGTGGCTTCGTTTTCGTCGTGATCTACGCCGTCTCGCCACCTCGCGTACATCGTCAAGACGGGAAGCAAAACGAGAAGCGATCCGATGAAACTCAACAGGATGCCGAGGATCGACGTCTGTGCAAACCAGACGAACGCGGGGATCTCGATCGCCGCGACCCACGTCGCTACAAACCCGAGCCCGGCTGCAAGCATTGCAACGAACACCGGCGGGCCGACCCCCGAAAGCGCGGCCGGTAACGCCTCGCTCGGCGGTGCCGTCAGCAGCTCCTCTTCGTATCGCTCGTGAAACTGCACCGAATAGTCGATCCCGAGCCCGATAATGATCGGGAACACGGAGCTCGTGAGGACCGTATTCGGAACGCCGAGATACCCCATCGCCCCGAACGTGTACACCACGGCGGTAAACACGGTCACGAGCGGAAGCAACCGGAGTCTAACACTGCCGAACAGGGCGTACAGGGTGACCGCCATGAGGCCGACGGCTGCTCCGATCAGCGTCTGCGTGCTCTCGTTTATCTGTTCGTCGACTTCCGACTCGAAGGCGGGCCCGCCGGTAACGGTAACGTCGCTCCCGGCCGGGAACCGTGCCCACTCGACGGCCTCCTCGATATCATTGTATGCCCGCTCCTCGTCGGCGAACGATAGATCGGGCCGGAGCACGACCTGTATAGCGATCGGCCCCGATCTCCCGACAGCAGCGTCGATATCGTGTCGTGACTCGGGGATATACCCGTACTCCGACCGTACTGTTTCGGCTGGACTGTCGACCCGTGCGATGTTATCGATGTCGTCGGCTCTCGAGCCGAACCGGTCGATCGCCTCCATAACCCCCGGTTCCGTCGGATCGGCTCGAAGGAAGACGACGATCGCTGCTCGGTCGAACGACGTCTCGTACTGCTCAAGCGTCGGCTCCTCCCCGACGAACGCCCCCTGTCCGGCGATAGTGACGAGGGAGCCAGCGCCGATAACGGCCCCGACCAGGATCGCGATAGCCAGGAGAAAAAACACGAGTGGGCGACGTTGTATCTCCCGCCCGATTTCCGCGAACGCCCCCGAAAGTCCGGTCATTGCTTGCGTCGATAGAGAGCGCCGCCGCCAAGAACGACAGCGAGTATCCCCCCGACAATAACAAGCGTTCCGCCGATACCGTCATCGGTCGTCACGGGGATCCCGGCCCGTAGCCCGTCCGCGAGCACCGAGTCACCGTCAGCGTCGTCGTATCTGATCTCGATAGATGTCTCGTACTCCTTTTCGACGCTGTCGCCGTCGGCAGCTACTCGAAACACTGCGTCCGTCGTATCACCGGGCTCCATCTCGCCGAGGAAGGCGCTGTTGTCGGTTGCCGTCAGCTGGTCGCCGACGAACAGCCTCGCGTTCGCGTTCGTTATCGGACGGTCCCCGACGTACTCCAACTCGACGGTCACGACCTCCGTATCACCGGCCTCGATAACTGGCTCGACGCCGATCACATCGAACTCATCACGCTCGGGAGCGACCTCAACCGGGGTACGAAGCGGTGAAATCGATCGTCTGAGATCCGACCGATGGGTACCCGGCTGTTCGTATTCGGCATCGAACGTGAGCATCCGCGAACCCGGGTCGGCGTCCCCCGTGACCGCCATCTCGAACCGCACCGGTGCCGACTCGCCGGGATCGAGGGATCCGACAGCCGCTTCGTCGTCCGTGACCCTGATGGGTACCGTCTCGTCGCGGACACCGACGGTTACCACGCCGTTTTCGATCGATCGCGGCCCCTCGTTGACGAATCGGCCGGTGACGACCCCATCCGTCTCGTCGACTCGAAGCCGCGTTGTCTCGATGTCATCGACCGAAAACGCCTGTTCCGCATCCGGGGTGACGGCAAACGAGAGGCTTTCCCGATCATCGAGGTCGCGCCCGCCGTCGGGACTGGTGTATCGTACAGCGGCATCGACGGCGTACGGACGAACGACGGCACTGTCGTCAGTCACCATGTCGAACGTCACCGTCTGGACCTCTCCCGGCCGGAGACGATCGATCCGGCCAACGCTTTCCGCACCGGCCTGTATATCCGATGTCTGCGGCGTTACCCGGATATCGGCGGCGGTTGCCGTCTGTGAACCGACGTTTTCGACTGCAACGGTCAACGAGTCCGAAACGCCGACCTGTAGAGCGTTATCGACTACCTCGGCGCTGAACAAGGGCCGATCATCGACTTCGATGTGCACGGTTTCAGTTGTCGTCTCCGTCACCTCCTGATCGACGTTACCGCTCGGGAACCGGCGCTCAGTATATGAGTATTCCAACTCGATGTCGAGTTCGTAAGTGCCCGGTGAGACGTCTGCGGGCACACGGATGTCGAGCGGGGCCGTTACCGGCGCCGCTTCGGAGACGGATCCGATCGCTTGTGACTCGGTCTCAACGACGATCGGACCCGAGTCCATCGGCGTAACCCGGACGTTGCGGGCCTCAGTGATCGCAGCTCTGTCCTGCGGACTCCCGAGCGTGATCTCGCCATCGTTTGCGACCTGCAACTCGACCGTGGTCGCCGTGTCCGGGGTGACGGTGTTATCCGGGACGAAAACCTCTAAATCCGGCTCGCCAGCGGCTGGTCCGGACGGTTGTTGCTGTCCGGCGACGACACCCCAAGCACCGACTGAAACGACAAGCACTACGAGAACCGCAACGACCGATCGGAACGACATCACAGCATCCCCATCCGGTCTGTCGTATCGAACACGGGACATCTCCGGGTGCCTCGTTGCGAAGCGCGCGGCCGCAGCATAAGTCAAATCATGTGACGCGCTATAGAGGAATTACCCCTTCGGTAGATCGCTTTTTTGCCACTTTCGTGTGAGCAATACGGGTCGTTCCGTGGCGCAGGGATGTTCCCCGCGCGTTGACGCGAAAGCCACGGTTTCCCCGGAGATCAGTACGGCCGACAGACACGCTCGATCCCCTCTTCGAGGCCGATCTCGGGTTCCCAGCCGGTCGCGTCCCGCAGCGTTTCGGCGTCGGCACAGGTGTCGTGGACGTACACCGACTCGGGGATCGGGTTCTCGACGTACTCCGGCTCGACGGCCGTCCCCAGCTCCTCGTTGAGCATCGCAACGACCTCCTCGAAGGCGTGTCGCCGCCCGGTGCCGACGTTGTACACGCCGTTCAGCCCGGCGGCGGCGACGGTCGCCCGCACGACGTCGTCGACGTGCGTGAAATCCCGCGTCTGGGTGCCGTCGCCGTAGAGGACGGGCGAGTCGCCCCTCGCGATATCGTCGGCGAACTGCGCGATCACGTTCGCGTACTCGCCTTTGTGTCCCTCGGCGCCGCCGTAGCCCTGATACACCGAAAAGAAGCGCAGCCCGGCCAGCGACAGCCCGTAGTGCTCGGCGAAGTACTCCGCGTATCGCTCGCGGGCCAGCTTCGACGCCTCATACCCCGTCGATGCCGAGACGGGCGTCGACTCGGGGGTCGGGTCGGTCCGGTCGCCGTACACCGACGAGGTCGAGGCGTAGACGATCCGCTCACAGCCCTCGGTGCGGGCCTGTTCGACGACGTTGACGAACCCCTCGACGTTGACCCGGGCGCCGCGTTGTGGGTCACCCTCGTGCATCGCGTAGGAGGACAGCGCCGCGAAATGAAAGACGACATCGACGTCCGTCGGCAGGTCCGATTCGAGGACGGAGCGGTCGTGGAACTCGACCGAGCCGTCGAGGTTTTCGGGCTCGCCGAGCGAGCGATCGTCGACGACGACGACCTCGTTGTCGGCGGCGAGGCGGTTCGCGACGTTCGAGCCGATAAACCCCGCCCCGCCCGTGACCAGCACGCGTTCCATACCCGACACGGGGTCACGGGGCGAAAAAGCGTTCCGAAGGGGGCAGCCCAACGCCGGTCGGCGGCGGGCTGTTGGTCCCCCGATCGCGGCCGCCCTCAGCCGCGTTCGTCGACCCGGATCGGGCCGGCGTCGGCGGTCGCCCGCTTCCCGGCCCGGTCGACGACGGTCACCGACGGCTCCGAGACGCCCGGGGCGGGCTCGTACCGCAGCGTCGGCGCCGCCGTCACCCGGTCGGCCGTCCCGTCGCCGTCGAGGTCCCAGCGGTACTCGGCGGCCCCGGCCGGCACGTCGGCCCCCGTCGCGTTCAGCGTCGTCGGCGTCCCGTGCAGCATCCACGTCCGGCTGGCCGACACCGCCGCCGTCGGGGGTTCGGTGTCGACGACGACGCGCTCGGCCGCCGTCCCGCCCCCGAGCTCGACCGTCCGGTTCCGCGTTTCGCCGAGGTATGCGGGCGCGTCCGGCGGCGTCACCGCGAGCTCGACGCTCCCGCCGAGGTGTATCGCCGGCGACGCGCCGAGGGCGACCGTCCCGTTCGCGTCGGTTTCGAGCTCGACGGCGCTTGTGGCCCCCTCGCCCCGATGGGCGAGCCGGACGGTCGCGTTCGCGACGGGCTCGCCGCGGGCGTCGTCGACGGCCACGTCGAGGCGCGTGGGCTCGGGCAGCGTCCACTCCCGATCGACGTCCGCACTCGCGTTCAGCCGCCCCAACGCGAGGAGATCCGGGCGATCCGGCGCCGGGGCGTCGCCGTCCCACAGATCGCCGCGACGGTAGGTGAGCTCATAGCGCTCGTCTTTCGGGACTTCGAGCTCGAAGCGCCCCTCGGCGTCGGTTTCGGCGACGATCGACGAGTCGCCGTCGACCCGGCTGGCGACGACGGTGTCGTTGTCGGCCGGCTCGCCCGCCGCGGTCGCGAGCCGTCCGCCAAGATGCCGTGTCGAGGTGTTCGGGGCCGAGCCGGCGTGGAACGCCGCCGTGGTCGCCGTCCGGGCGACGTTGCCGGCGTCGGTTTCGAGTTCGGCGGCGAGGCTCACCCTCCCGGCGTCCTTGGGCACGTCGAGGGAGGCTCGGAGGCTCCCGTAGCCGGCCCCCGCGGGCGTCCGTTCCCAGCCCGCCCCGTCGACCCAGGGCGGGTCCTCGGGCTCGCCGGCGGCGTACCAGACGGTCGCGTCCTCGATCGCCGTCGGGTTGTCGGCGTCGATGCGGAGCGTCACCGCCCCCGGCCCCGCCGCGCCAGCCCGGGTGGCCTCCGGGAGCCGGAGATCGCGGATCGTCGGGATCGGGCCCGCCGGATCGGTGACAGAAAGCTCCGTCAGCGTGTGCGTCGACAGCCGGCTTCCGGGGTTGTCGCCCTCGACGCGGACCGAAAACGGTTCGCCGGCGGCGGCTTCGGCGTCGAACTCGAAGACGGGGTCATCGCCCCGGCGCTCGGTGACGTGGTCCCCGCCCGTGACGGTGACCGCGTGCTCGCCGTCGGTGTGCAGGCGCGTGCCGGCCCCGTCGGCGAGGGGGCGGGCCTCGATCGACGCCGTCCCGTCGGCAACGTCGACGTCGGCCACGGCGACGAACGGGTGTGACAGCGCCACGCCGCCGCCGGAGGCGTCGAGCTCGGCCCGCCAGCCGTCCATCCGGAGGCGGCGCTCGTGGTCGATCCCCGGGGTGTGGTGGACGGTCTGGGTCGACCGCGCTGTCGGCTCGAACCACGCGAGTTGGCGGCTGTTGTACCCGCCCGTCACGGTCGCCCGCTCCTGGATCTCGGGGAACCGATCGACCGTCGTCCGGCCGACCCGGTAGGTCGTCGATTCGAGCCCGTCGGGCGTCACCGCCCGCGGGGTCGCCCACCGCGCCGCGCCGACGCGGTTTTCGAGGTGGAAGACGTCCGCCCCGCCGAGGCCCGCCTCTGGCGCGAGCAGATACGTCGTCACGAGCTCGGTGTCGGGGTCCGGCGAGACGCGGACGGTCCGGGCGTCGGCGTCCGTGAGGCCCCGCGAGAGGTGTTCGGCACCGTCGCCCTTTCGGGTCCGCATCGACGCCGTCACCGACCGGTTCTCCAGCGGCCCGTAGGCCGATTCGAGGGCAGTCGCGTCGACGCCGGCCCGGACGGTGTCGGCCTCGTCGAGCCGGACGTAGGTGTCGCCCTCGACCGTCAGCCGCTCCGAGAGCATGACGAGCGAGCCGGTCGGGTCGTCGACGCCCGACGACCAGAGGACGTAGCTGCCGCCGCCGCCCAGGAACTCGGCGGTCCCGTCCTCGAACTCCAGCAGCTCGGTGTGGGTGTCGTTCTCGGTGAACACGAGCAGCTCGTCGCCGTCGACCTCGCCGTCGGGCGACAGCGCCCGCTTGTCGACGGTGACGGTCCCGCCGGCGAACGCGCCGACGGCGATAGCGCGTGGCGTCCCGTCGACCGAATATCGAAGCTCGCCCGCGTACGCGCCGGATTCCGGCGGCTCGACGGTGAGTTCGAGCGTCGCCGACTCGCCGGGGGCCAACGACAGCTCGTGCCGATCGAGTTCGAGCGCGTCCGTCGCGTCGACGCCGGTGTCGATGTTTTCGAGGGTCGGCTCGAAGACGAGCTCGTGGCGGCGGTCGCCGCGGTTCGCGACGGTCACGGTCCCGCGTTCGGCCCCGTCGACGACGCCCAAATCGACGACGCCGTCGGTGACGATGTCGGGGTCGAGCGCCCGATCGGCGTCGAGTTCGCCCGAGCCGCTCCCGACGACGTGGCGGTCGCCGAGCGGGCGGGCCGTGCTCGTGAGGCGGGCTTCGACCCCGGCGGGCCCGAGGTCGGGGGCATCGCTCACCACGCCGGCGGCGACGCCGGCGACCTCGGCGGCGGCGACGCTCGTGCCGCGCATCCGGGTGTCGCCGTCGCCGCCGGCCTGCGGCCCCGTCGCGACGCCCGGCGCGACGAGCTCGGGTTTGAACGCCCCCGCAAGCGTCGGGCCGCGGGCCGACCGCTCCCACAGCTCGCCGTCGTCGGTCGCGCCGACGGTGATCGCGCCGCGGGCCGTTCCCGGGGGCGTGATCCCCCGCGTCCGGTTTCGGTTGCCCGCGCTGGCGACGACGACCGCGCCCCCGTCGGTCGCCCGCGCCACGGCGGCCTCCATGCGGTCGTCGTCGCCGACGCCCGTCAGGCTCAACAGGATCACGTCGGCCCCGCCGTCGGCGGCGTACTCGATCCCCGCCGCGACGGCGGCGTCGTCGGCCGTCCAGCCCCCCTCGTCGACGACCCGGACGTCGACGAACTCGACCGGCCGATCGTCGGCCGCCGCGGCGGCGACGCCGGCGACGAAGGTCCCGTGGCCGTTTTCGTCGACGCCGGTCTCCGGGTGGGTCGGCTCCGGGCCGGTGAGATCGACCCGCTCCGCGACGCGGCCCGCGAGAGCGGGGTGGCTGTCGTCGATCCCCGAATCGACGACCGCGACGGTGACGGGATCGGCGTCCGTCTCTGCCTCCGCCGCCGGCCCGGCGAGGCCGCCGCCGGCGACCGCGAGCAGGGCCGCACAGGCGGCGACCGCGAGCAGGAACCGGGCGCGACGGGGGAGCATGCTGGCCGTCGTAGGGGTTGCGGAAATATAGGTGTGGCTCCGGGGCCGCGTTTATATACGCCCGGCCCACACCGGCGGGTATGGACGCCGATAGACGCCGGCTGCTCGCGGGCTGTGGGGCCGCGCTCGCCGCCCTGGCGGGCTGTTCGGCGAGCGAGCCCGAGCCGACGGCGACGCCGGCGGACCCCGCCACGCCGACACCCACGCCCGACTCGACCCGCCCGCCCGCCCACGAGGGCTACGAGGAGGCGACCGTCCGGGCCGTTGGGGCAGCCGACGGCGGGACGCTCGGGTCGGTGACGGCCGCGATCGCCGACACGGACGAGCTGCGGTATCTCGGGTTGAGCGACACCGAGTCGCTGCCGGAGGACCGCGGCATGCTTTTCGTCTACGGCGCTGTCGCCGACCGGAGGTTCGTGATGCGCCGGATGGACTTCGGGATCGACATCGTCTACGCCGACGCCGACGGGACGATCACGGCGATCCACCACGCCCCCGCCCCGGCGCCGGACGAGGACGGCAACGCCCAACAGTACCCGGGGCGAGGACAGTACGTTCTCGAAGTCCCCTACGAGTGGACGCGACGGCACGGCGTCGAGCCGGGCGACCGGCTGGCGTTCGAACTGCCCTGACCGCCCTCACGGACGCCCCTCCGGGAGCCGTCCCGGCGTCGACCGCGATGGGGACGCCTTCGAAGCGATACGGCGGCCCGATCCCCGACAGCGACACCGTCGCCCCCGTTCGCTCCGCGCCCGAATGTGCAAGCTGTGTGTCCGGCGGAACAGTTATGCCTCTATGTGCAAGAAACGCACATACGATGAGTTCGAGTGACGAGCCACGGCGCGTCCATTTTCAGTCCCCGGAGTATCTCGTCGACCGGCTGGACGCCATCGCGGAGCTGTTCGATACGGACCGGACGGACCTTCTCGTCGAGGCCATCCGCGAGTACATCGAAGACACCGCCGACAGCGAGACGTTCCGGAAGCTCGTCGCGAGGAAGTACTACGACGACCAACTCGAGTTCGGGACGGTCAAACGGCTTGTCGGTGCCGAAACCGCACAGCGGCTGCGTCTTCTCAAGGCGGATCTCGACGACGAGCCGCTCGATCTCGCGGCCCCGGAGGATACCGATATCTACGGCGCGGACGCGGTGACAGTCGATACCACTGCCGACGACCGATGACCGATCGGCGACTGCGGACGGCCGTCGCCGACACGAGTGCGCTCGTGAGCTTGGCCGTCCCGCGGGCCGACGAGGCTTACGACACCGATGCCAAGCCCGACCCACTCCAGTACCTGCTCACCTCGTGTGACGTGTTCGTCCCGCCGGAGGTGGTGGCCGAGCTCCGGGATCTCACCCAGTATCGGGATATCCACGCCGCCGCAGCGACGAACGCGCTCGCCGCCCGCGACTTTTACACCGCCGAGGATCCCTACGAGCGCGCGGAGTCGCCGGAGTCGCGGCCGACGTTCGGCCTCGACGACGGGGAAACCGACGGGATCGTTCTCGCGAACGCGATCGACGCCGACGGGTTTCTCACCGACGAGTTCGGCGGGACGAACTTCCCGCTTATCCACGCAGTGCTGCAGGGACCGCGTATCGTGCCGACACCGCGACTCATCAGCGAGTACGCCCGGAACAGCCACCTGACCGATGACGCGGCAGTAACGCTTCTGTCGGCGATCGGCTCGCACCGAAGCTGGGACGACAGCCCGTACGTCGCCCGCCTGCGACAGCGCCTCGAAGCGTAGGCCCCACGCGACCCTCCCGGTCCGCGGCGACAGCTTGCCCCGGCGTCGAGCCGGGCGACCGGCTGGCGTTCGAACTGCCCTGACGGCACGCGGGGTCGGATCCCGTATCGCCGGACATACTTACCCCGGGGCCGCGCCCGGACACATGGCGAAGTGGTGGCTGACAGCGTGGGGGTTGGCGGCGGTCGCGTTCGGCGGCGCGTCGCTTATCGTCCCGCTGTACGTCGTGGAACTGGGCGGTGACGCCTTCACGCTCGGGGTCCTGTTCGCGTCGGCGTCGTTCGTCGGCGTGCCCGGGGCGCTCGTCTTCGGGAACCTCGCCGACCGGACCGGCCGCCGGCGGGTCTTCGCGCTCGCGGCGATGGGGGTGACCGCCGCGACGATGGCGGCGATCCCGCTTTTCGACGCCATCGCGCCCGTCGTCGCCGCGAACGCCCTGCTTTGGCTCGGCTTCGCGGCCGCGACCCCGGTGCTCACGCTGCTCGTCGTCGCCGACGAGCCCGAGGACCGCTGGAGCGCGGCGATCGCGCGGCTGAACACGTATCAGGGCGTCGGCTGGGCGCTCGGGCTCGCGGCCGGGTTCGTCGTCATCGCCGTCGGCTCCCGGCTCACGAGCGTCCTCGCGGCCCAGCGGGCGTTCTTCGTTTCGTGTGCCGTCGCCGCCGCGGTCGCCTTCGCGCTCGGCGCGCGGACGCTGCCGCCCGATCCCGAGCGGGCGCCGACCCCGCGGCGACTCTCGCGGTTCGTCCGCGCCGCGGGACGGTTCAACGTCCGCGGCGCCGCCTTCCCGTTCACGCCGGGACGGGTCGACGTCCGCGGGCTCGACCCGCGGCGCTTCCGGGAGCGGTTCACCCCGCAACTGGCGGTGTACTTCCTCGCGGTGTTTCTGTTCTCGGCCGGGTTCGGGACCTTTTTCGCCCCGCTGCCGGCGTATCTCTCGGTCGTCGGCTACGGGCCGGACGCGATCTTCGGGCTGTATCTCCTGTTGAACGTCGGGGCGGCGGAGACCTCCACGGGCGGTAGTGGTAGTAGTGGTGGCGGTGGTGGCGTTTCCGCTCCAAGCGATCCGACCGCCTCCGTGACCTCCGGGGAAGCAACGTCGATTACGGACGCCGATCCTGCTGCCCCGGGAACGACGGTCTCGGTCGGACAAACCAGTGTCGAGTCGATCACCTTCGAGGATGATGACGTGACCGGCACAGCAAGCGTTAGTGAACTTGCGGATGTCCCGGGCGATGCTCCGACGCTAGCCCCTGACCGTGCTGTCGCCGCTGTCTTCGAAATCGAGGTTCCGGACAGCCAAACGGACCGATCGGCGACACTTGAGTTCGAACTTACCACCGACGAGGTAAGTGATGCTGGCCTCGATCCGGACGAAATCGCCGTCCTACGCGGTGTCGAGTCGGAATATCAGGAACTCGATACCGACGTGACGGTTGCGGACGATACGGTGACGGTCGTCGCTGATACCCCCGGCTTCTCGACGTTCCTCGTCTCCAGTAGCGAGTCCGAGCCGGCGACGCCGGATCAGGAGACTGAGACTCCGGAACCAGAGACGGAGACACCGGAATCGGATGCTGAGACCCCGGAATCTGAGACGGAAACGCCTGAACCGGAGCCGGAGGAGCAGGCCGGCTTCGGTGCCGTGGTTGCACTCGTGGCGTTGCTTGCTGCTGTGTTGATCACACGCCGGACGCGATGACCCCCGTCTTCTGACTGTCGGGTGGGCGTCACTGGATGCGTGATTGCCCACCGCATTGCTATCGCGGGAATGTGATCTCTGCACGTATCATCGTCGTCCCTTCTGCAGCCGGGGTTCCGTTGTGAGGGGCAAGCCCCACGGCCGCGGTCGCCCCGGATCCCTTCGAGGAGGGCGCCGTCGGGTTCCGGTTCCGGCCGGGCTCCGTGGCCGTGACGCTGATATGGACGCCGCCCGTACGGATCGTATGTCGGATATCCTTGCCTGTCCCGGGTGCGGCACCGTCATCGAACACGCGGACACCTTCTGGATCAGGTGTTCGGACTGCGGGACGCGGTTCCAACAGCAGCTCGGCTGTTGTTGACCGTCCCGACCGGCGTGTCGGGCCCGCCGCAGTATGTGTGATTGATCAGTATATTGTTAGATTAATATACGTATAGAAGATATTTCAGTGCGAAGCTCCATACTCTATGTATGAGCGTGCGGGACGTACTTCGAACGATAGGAAAACGCCTCCGACCGCGGCGGATCGGGCTACGGACGCCACCGGCGACCGTGACCGACGACCGCGGCGAGGCGATCGAGGTTCGGCCCTTCGCCGGCGACCGCGATGCGCTGGCCCGGATGTACGAACGCCTCGACGCGACGAGCCGGGCACAGGGGGTCCCGCCGCGCGAGGCGGCGGCGATACGGACCTGGCTCGAGGACCTCCTCGACGGGACGGACGTCGTCGCCCGACACGACGGCCGGATCGTCGGCCACGTGAGCCTCGTTCCCGACGGCACCGGCCGTCACGAACTCTCGATATTCGTCCAGGACGAGTACCAGAACCGCGGGATCGGCACGGCGTTGCTCTCGGCCGGGCTCGGACAGGCTCGCATCGACGGCGTCGACGACGTGTGGCTGTCGGTCAAGACGTCCGATCGGCGGCTCCAGCGGTTCTACTCGCGGGCGGGGTTTTCCGTCGTGAACCCGATGGGTATCACCTACCGGATGTCCCGGACGCTTTGATCCCCCGGCCGTTATCGGGTAGCCGGCCTCCCGCCGTTTATCAGTAAACCCGCCGGACACCCGCACAGAGCGGGGTGCGTAGCCGTCGTGTCGGGTCCCCGGAGCGGGCGTGTCCATCGCCGATCGCACGACGATCGTATATATACACCACTG
>OBKM01000800.1_pt1 | contig 14464 bp, 17 predicted proteins | sample 1519691 | NCBI WGS metagenome assembly OBKM01 (sample SAMEA37050418, study PRJEB22526) | metagenome | biome: saline pan; feature: lake; material: water | place: Egypt | collected 2015 | depth 0.5 m
CCTCCACCTCGGCGAGCGAACACACCTCGACGCGCGAAACATCGCTGATTCCCGAACCGGTCAGAGCCGGCGCGTTCTGGTCAGCCGTTCTGTTGCCGTTTTTTTCCGTCGGGCTCCTGGTCGGGGGACTCGGGACGACCACGGAGTATCTCCTCTTCGTCGGGCTCGTCACCACCAACGTCGTCGCCGTGGTCGTCGGACACGGACATGGACGGTAGCGGCGCTTGTGTTTTCATTTGGGTTCGAGCGCTACCGCTTCCGATGTGTCCGCAGTTCGTGCCGTATTGCCCGCCGTTTTATCAGGACGAACCCGAACAGGATGATGGCAAAGCCGCCGACCGTCGGCGCGTCGATGCGTTCGCCCAGAAAGACGAACCCGGCGAGCGCCGCGAACATCGGGGCGACATAAGAGACCAGATTGATCTCGATCGCCCCGAGTCGGTCGAGGAGATAAAAATAGATCAGAAAGCCGAGCGCGCTCGAGACAACCGCGAGATACAACAACGCGGCGGCGGCTTCGGGCGACGGCACACCGGAGACCGTCTCGCCGAGGCCGAGGCTGAGGCCGTGCATGAGTATCGCCCCGCCGAGCATCGACCACGCCTCCATCGTCTCTATCGGAAGGTCGTTATCGAGACGCCGGGTCAGGACGCTCCCCAGCGCGAAACAGAGCGCGGCGGCGAAGACGAGCGCTTCGAACCGCGAGCCGACGAGATTCGAGGGGTCGGGCCGTGAAAGCACAACGACGCCGACCAGGCCGAGTATCATTCCGACGATACCGACGGTCGTTAGCCGTTCGTCCGGCAGAAACGCCCTTGCGAAGGCGGTCGTCAAAACCGGCGACAGAGAGACGATGACCGCCGCTGCGGCGCTCGTCGTCCCGCGTTGGCCCACGAACAGGAGGGCGTGGTAGCCGGCGATAATGAGGACGGCACCGATACCGACGGTCGCCCACTCGGATCGTCCCCTCGGTCGCCACCGATCCGTCGCCCAGAGCGCGTACCCGAACATCAACGCGCCGGCGATATCGAAGCGGACCGCCGCGAAAAGCACCGGTGCGGTGTAAAAATACGACGGCGCCTCCGGGTCACCGACGCCAGCTTTGATCGCCATGAACGCCGACCCCCACACCCCGGCAAGCGTCAGGAACAAGACCAGGTTCCGGTAGCGCACGGTGGAATATCGACCGAGAGCAGCCTCAAGCTTTCGACATCCCGGCACTCGGCCGGGCGGGTCAATACGGCGTTTCGGACCGGTTAGGACCGTTCGGCGCTGAGCGCCCGAAGGAGATCCTGGCGGGCGACGATACCCAAAAGCGCGCCGGCTTCGTCGACGACCGGCAGTCGATTGATATCCCGCTCGTCGTCGGCCAGGATGTCCAGCAGTTCGTCGATGTCGGCGTCGGGACCGACGGTAACGACGTCCTCCGTCATGACGTCTCCGATCGGCCGTCCGACGTTTCTGGCAAGGTCGATCCCGAAATCGAGTTCGTCCCACGAGAGGTCGACGCCGTAGGTCAGAGACTCCAGAAACGGCGGAAACCCGATCGGGATCCAAAGCGTCCGATCCGAAGGTTGAAACAGATCCACCAGGTCGCCTTGGGTGACGATCCCGACGACGAGTCCGTCCTCCGTTACGGGAAAACCGTTGAAGTCGGCACGGGCCAACCGGCCGAGCACCGCCCCGATATCGTCCGCCGGGTCGACGGTCTCGACATCCCGTGTCATGATCTCGCGGGCGTTCATGACCGGAGGTTTCCCGTCGGGACCTATAGAGGTTCCGACGGGGGGCTAGCCGAGCAACAGCGTCTCGACGATAACCTCCTCGAGCAGGAACATGACCGCAACGCCGACGACGAATCCGGCGACGGTTCGGCGAGTGAGAAGCGTTCCGGCCTCGGAACCGATGAGTCCCCGCATTTCCCAGATCACCTGCGCGATCGCGCCGAACGCGACCGCGAAACACGCCGCCGCGAGCAACGACGAATCCGCGATACTTCCCAGCCATCCACCGACGATAACGCCGCCCCCGGCGAGCACGCCGAGGGCCGCGAAGTGACGGATCGGCGGCGCACTCGCGTCGCGAGCAACCGCCGAGATCACCGCTGGACCCTCGGTGACGTTGTGGATGATGAACCCGAGCGTAAGCAGAACGACCAACCCTTGTTCGCCAAGCACGAACGCGCTCCCGATCGCAAGTCCTTCCCCGACGCTGTGAAGACCCAGTCCGATCGCGATGAGATACGCGACTCTGAGGCCGTCGGCGTGTTCTCCGGACGTCCGGTTTCGGCGCCACCGGCTGATAGCTTCCATCGAGAGCACCGTTGTGGCCGCGCCGACCAGTACAACCGACTCGCCGAGCAGAGCCGTGGGAACATCGATCGCGTGTTCGATCGCTGCCTCACCCATTTCGAAGGCGATGAAGGCGAGGATACCCGCCGAAAACGCCAAAACGGCGTGTATCCACGCCGCTTCGAGCCGACGGATATAGGGAAACCAAAGCATTCCAACGAAAACCGGAAGGATCCCTGCGATAAACCCGATCACCGTGAGGACGACCAGGATTTGCCCCCCTCCGGTAGCGTCCACCTGATCGAGTTCGAAAAACGACACGGTGACAGCGGAGATACCGACGAGTCCACCGATCACGAGAAACGGCCCGGTCGCGAGGACCCAGTCCGGGACGGAGTCCACCCTCCGGTTGTCACCGTCCATATCGGACGGTTAGGCGAGGCTAAGCTTAGTCATTTCTATCGGCAACTGTTTTTCGTGTGGACTCGAAACCCGGATCACGGAGGGAGAGTGGTCTCCGGGGCCGTCCGGAGCCAAGAGCCTTTTATTCGAATCGATCGAGTCCACGGTATGGAGAGTCTCAACCGGATGGCCGTCGAGTTGGTCGACGAGGCGATCGACTTCGCCGACGAGCTCGCGATCGAAGTTCACGAACTCGGGAACGGTGCAGTCGTTCCCGATTTCGGCGTCGATGCCGTCGGCGGCGTCGAGGCAGGCCTGTTGTTGGCGGAGATCCAGACCGGCGGACTGGCGACAGTCCAAACCGGTATGGGCGAGATCGACGGGACGGCGCGAACGTACGTGGAAGTCTCGACCGACCATCCCGCGATGGCGTTTCTCGCGGCACAGAAGGCCGGATGGGAGCTGTCGGTCGACGGTTTCGAGGGGCTCGGCAGCGGCCCGGCGCGGGCGCTCGTCGCCGAGGAGGAGGAGTACCAGCGGATGGGGTACCGCGACGCCTCGGACTTCGCCGTCCTCGCGGTCGAAAGCGACGAACTTCCCGGCGAGGCGGTCGCCGAACACGTCGCCGAACGGGCCGGCGTCCCGACATCGAGCGTCTTTCTGCCGACGTTTTCGACGGCGAGCATTACTGGTAGTGTCGCGCTCGCGGGACGCGCCGGCGAACTCGCCGCGTTTCGGCTTTCGGAACTCGGGTACGACCCGTTGGATATGCTGAGCGTGACCGCCTCGGCACCGGCCGCCCCGGTCCCCGGAAGCGACGAAGCCGCGATGGCGCGAACCAACGACGCGCTCGCGTACGGTTCCAGCGTGCACATGACCGTCGAGGAGCCGTTCGATCGCTTCGGGGAGGTCGCCTCGGTGGCCCGCGAACGGTTCGGCACGCCATCGGCCGAGATCTTCGAGGAGTACGGCTGGGATTTCTATGAACTCCCGGTCGAGGTGTTCGCGCCGGCGCGGGTCACCGTCGATGTCGTAGGCGACGGTGTCGAAGTCGTGGGGGAGACGGACGAATCCGTACTCGCGGAGAGCTTCGGACTCGCCTAACGGCGCCGCGTATATCCAAACCGTTTATACTCCGCCGACGGGAACCGGTGGGTATGCCGAAACAGCAGACCGAGGTCCGTGATCTTCAGGAAGGCAACTACGTGATGATCGACGACGTTCCGTCGAAGATCACCGCGTACAGCACCTCGAAACCAGGGAAACACGGGAGTGCGAAGGCCCGAGTCGAAGGGACCGGCGTCTTCGACGGTCAGAAGCGAAACTTCACCCAGCCCGTCGACGCGAAGATCTGGGTCCCGATCGTCAACCGAAAGCAGGGACAGGTCGTCTCCGTCTCGGATAAGGACATGCAGGTGATGGATCTCGAAACCTACGAAACGATCACGATGCGCATCCCCGAGGATCTCGACCCCCAGTCCGACGATCAAATCGAGTACCTCGAGTTCGAGGGCCAGCGCAAGGTTATCTGATCGGCCGGTCATGACCGATTTTCCCGGTGCCGACGCCGAAATCGCTACCGCGGCGTACGCTATCGTCGGCGCGCCGCTGGATGTCTCCACCACGTTTCGGCCCGGCGCCAGGTTCGGCCCGGAACGGGTTCGCCGGTTCGCCCGGTCTTTCGACGGATACGACCGACGAACCGGGCTCTGCTTCGGCGACCTCGTCGCGGATGCCGGCGACGTTACGGCGTGGGACGACGCCGCGGAGTATCTGCGTTTCCTCGAGGGAGAACTCGAAGATCACCGCGAGAACGGCCGACTGCCGTTGCTTTTGGGCGGGGAACACGCCGTCACCGCCGCCGGTGTCCGCGCCGCCGACCCCGATATCTACGTCTGTCTCGACGCCCATCTGGATCTATACGACGCCTACGCCGGCAACGAGCGCTCCCACGCAACCGTCACGCGGCGTGCGCTCGAAACGGCCGAGGAGGCGGTTTTACTCGGTGTCAGAACCGGAAGCGAAGCCGAGTGGGCCCGCGCCGCCGAGGCCGACGTGACAGTCGTCGAACCCGACGGCGTGGCGTCGTGGGAGCCGACCTTCGACGGCGACGTGTATCTGAGCGTCGATATCGACGCCGCCGATCCCGGCTTCGCGCCGGGGACCGGGACTCCGGCCCCGTTCGGGCTGACTCCTCGGGAACTGCGCGACATCGTCCGGACGGTTGCACCACACGCGGTCGGGTTCGACCTCGTCGAGGTGAACGACCGCGACCACGGGCAAGCCGCCGCTCTCGCCGGCAAACTGCTCCAGGAGTTCGTCTTCGCCCACGCCGACGGCTGACGAACGTTTATATATCAATACGGGGCCAGGACGTGCCATGTTGGAAGCGTCTGTCGGGCGCCGTTCGGTACTGAAACGCATCACCGCGGCCGCAGCCGGGATCGCGGCCCTGCTTGGGCTTGGCTACCTCGGATCACGGCCTTCAGCGGCCATCGAATCGGATGACAGTTTCATCGCGGAGGATGTCCGGGTCGAGCGAAACGACGGCGAACTCCGGGCGGTCACGGTCCAGCCCGAACTCGATTTGGTGTGGGAGGATTTCGGTGACGGGGTCGAAAGCGTCGAGCTGACGCTTTCGGCGTCCCTCGACGGCGAAGCCGGGTTCGACGTCCTGTTCGACGGCTCGCTCGCGGCGGAACCGGTCGTAGCCGACGGCGACAGCCTCGACGCCACCGACGGATCGACGCGTATCTCCTTCGATCGACGCGACATGACCGCTGTCGGCACCAACGTGACACTCGGGGACTTCGGCGGCGAGCTCGACCCCGGGGAGTCGAAAGCGACGGGCGTCGATCTGACGCTCCGGACCGACGTCGTCGGCGGACAGGGTGAAACGGTGACCGCCGTCGAAACGACGACGTTCGACGTCACCGTCCACAACCCCGAAGGGGACGCGGCGGCGACGGGGCGGGCGAACACGGATGCAAAGTAAAAAGCGCGAACTCAACAGCCTCGGGGGCAAGCCTTCGAGACGCGAAGCGACTCGTCATCACGGAACCCTTCGATTTCCGTACGACCCCGGGGTATCCGCCTTGCTTCTTGATGAAACCGCGGCAGGTGCCGTCGAATACAAGGTGGGTCGGTGGGATTGTCCGAACATGAACCTCTCCGAGTTCACGGAACGGCTGAACGACCGACTCGATCACGACGCCTACGCCGATGTCGATGCGAGCCCCAACGGGTTGCAAGTCGGCTCAGCCGACGGAACAGTCGACCGCGCCGCCTTCGCGGTCGACGGCGTCGAGGCGACCGTCAGGGAGGCTGCCGCCGCCGATGCGGACGTACTCGTGGTCCACCACGGGTTCGTGTGGGGTGGTCTCGACCGGGTCACCGGGCTCGAACACGATCGGATCGCGGCCTGCATCGAAAACGACCTCCGGCTGTACGTCTCCCATCTCCCGCTCGACGGTCACGGGACACTCGGCAACGCGGCGGGGGTGGCTGCGTTCCTCGATTGCGATATCCGGGCACCGTTCGGCGAGTACGGCGGCGTCACGATCGGTCAAAGGGCCCGAGCGAAGACGCCGTACTCCGTTGCGGAACTCGAAGCGCGGCTCTCGGAGCTCGATACCGGCGGCCGCCCGGTTCGAACCCTCGAGTTCGGCCCGGAGACCGTCGAGGAGATCGCGATCGTGACCGGTTCCGGGACGGACTGGATACGGGAGGCGGCGGATGCGGGGATCGACGCTCTGGTAACCGGGGAGGGAAAACAGAAAGCCTACCACGAGGCGCGGGAGGCGGGTCTCAACGTCTTTTTCGCGGGCCATTACGCGACGGAGACGTTCGGCGTCCGCCGGCTGCAGGAACTCGTCGACGAGTGGGGTATCGAGACGACGTACGTCGATCATCCGACGGGGCTTTGAACCGGCGAGGGGGTTCAGAGCACGCCCGTCTTCGTTGCGGCCTCGATGGCGGCGGCCTCGTCGATCCCGTCCCCGAGGATCGTGTATCGATCCCGGATCTCGTGGGCGCTCGTCATCGCCTCGATGAAACGCTCGTCGTCGACTCCGAGTCCCGACGCGGTCGTCGGGGCTTCGATACCGGATAGGGCGTCACGGACCCGTCGCCATTCGCCGCCCTGGCCGCTGTGAAGGTACTCGGTGACGATCGAGGCGACACCGACCTGGTGGCCATGAAGCGCCGCATCGGGTGCGAGACGGTCGAGTTGGTGGGAGATGAGGTGTTCGGACCCGGACGCCGGCCGCGAGGAGCCGGCGATAGACATCGCCACGCCGGAGGAGACGAGAGCCTTGACCACGACCCATGCCGACTCCTCGAGACCGCGTTTGATCGAATCGGATCGATCGACCAACATCTCAGCGGTCATCTGTGAGAGCGCGCCCGCGTACTCGCTGTACTCGACGTTTTTCAACCGGTTGGCGAGTTGCCAGTCCTTGACGGCGGTGTAGTTCGAGATGATATCGGCGCAGCCGGCCGTGGTCAGACGCCAGGGAGCCTCGGAGATGAGATCCGTGTCGGCTATCACAGCAAGCGGCGGATGGGCGGCGACCGAATGGCGCGTATCGCCGTCCGGGACGGAGCCGCGCCCGGAGACGATCCCGTCGTGGCTGGCCGCCGTCGGAACGGAGATGAACCCACAGCCCCGCTCGTCGGCGGCCATCTTCGCGATGTCAATCGGCTTGCCGCCACCCAGCCCGATGAGATACCCGGCGTCGGCCGCTTCGGCCGCGGCGAGTACGTCCTCGACGGCGGAGAACGTCGCCGTCTCGACGGTCACGACCGCGGGGTCGACCCCGATTTCGTCGAAGCCCGCCCGGAGCCGATCGGCGGCCAACGACCTCGGTGTCGGGCTGGTGACGATGAGCGGTCGGCCGCGGAGATACAGTTCGTCGACGACATCGGCGACCCGATCGAGGACGCCGTGGCCGACGACGACGCTCCGCGGGAGACGGATCCACGTCGATTTGTCGAACATACCGACCCTGGGTGAGGCTGCGGTAAAACCGTTCTCCCGCGTGCACGGTACGCTATGCTCGATCCGGCTCGTCCCGCCGGATGCTAAAGTACGTAACCGTCAGGATCAAAAGCAACACCGCAAACGCCACCGCCCCGGTCAAGGCATCGACCCCGGTTTCGAAGTCGTCGATCCGGAAGCTGATGATTTCCCGGGCGACGGCGATAATCGCCGCGCCGACGACGATCCGGATCACCGGTTCGTTTCGGACGTAGGCGAGAAGGGTCCGATGGACCTCGACGATGATCAGGAGCAACAACACGGTGTCCAGTAACTCCACGACCGCGATCGGGTCGATGAACCGCCCGGTGACGATGAGGTCGTACAGCCCCACGAGCAGATCGAACACGCCGATCAGGAACAGCCCCAGAAGGAAGTACGCGGTGAAAAGAACCAGCCACTGCATCCCGATCTCTGACGGCCTGGTAACGCTCGCGAGGTCGGGCGACACGGTTCAAAATACGAATTTCCGGATTTAACAGTTTGTAACGCGGCGATGAGGGCCGCTATGTGACCGTCCCGAGTACGTCCATGAGTCGCTTCTCGGTCTCCCGATCGGGGCCGTTCTCCCGACCGGTCCGGCCAGAGTCGCGGTGTTCTCGGACCGTTTCCGGGACCGCCTCCGCGTGGGGCGTCGGCTCCCAACCGAGCTCCCGGAGCTTCGTCGTGTCGAGGAGGTGTGGATAGTCGCGATACAGCGGGAACGAATCGGGCGAGAGCCCGACGGTTCCGAGTTCGCGCTCGCCGGCGAGGACGACCTCGACATCCGTTTCACACGCCTCCGAGAGCAAGTCGACCCACTCGCGGAGTATCGGCGCGTGCCCGTCGCCGACGTTGTACGCCTCCCCGGGCGTTCCCCGTTCGGCGACGAGACGGAGCGCGCACGCTACGTCCTCGACGTAGGCCAACTGCCACAGGCTCGCCCCCTCGCCGGGGACGACGATCCGGTCGTAGCTGTCGATGCGGTCGATCCAGTAGTCGAACCGTTCGGTGTAATCGTGGGGGCCGTAGACGACTGTCGGCCTGACCGACATCGCGTTGACCCCTCGATCGGCCGCCGAAAAGACAGCCCGGTCGCCCTCGGCTTTCCGCGGGCCGTAGCTCGCATCCGAGTCGTCGGTCGCCTCCTCGACCGAGCAGGACCGAAGCGGCGTTTCGCCCTCCCGTTTCGGAGTGCGTTCGACACCGTAGGCGGCTCCGGACGAGACGTAGACGTAGGCGTCGACGTCGGCGAAAATATCCGTTGCGGTGTGAACGTCGCGTGGCTTGTAGGCGACGCAGTCGACGACGATATCCGGCGCGAGGGTCAGACCGGCCCGCCGGAGATCTGCTTCGTTCGTCCGGTCGCCCTCGATGTGATCGACGCGGTCGTCGTCTGCGAAGGGGTTTTCGCGCGTGTCTCGGTTGAAAAGTGTCACCTCGTAGCCGGCCTCGAGCAGTTCTGAGACCGTATGGCGGCCGATGAACCGCGTTCCGCCGACGACGAGTGCGTGCTTCGTCATACGTTCGCTGGGGGAGCCACGGCGAAAAGTGATGTGAAGCGTCCGATCGTCACGCGAACGGTCGATCCCTGTCGCCGCTCCGGCGGAGCTCGAGTATCGTCTCCGTTCCACGGCGGTCGAATTTCATGGGTCGGCGCCACCACGGGCCGTTCCCGGAATCGCTCGAAAGCGCCGTCACCAACCGGTTCGCGTCGACTCCGGCCTCGCGAGACGAGAGCGGGAGCGCAGTCTCGTACAGCCCCGATCCGTCGGGATCGCCCGCCAACAGCACGCTGGCGTCGAAGGGTTCGCGTTTCAGGTGGGCGTTGGCCGCGAACGGCTCGCGTTCGTCCGCGGGGAGGTCCCCGAACTCGTCGCCGCTGACGGGGTCGCAAGCGAGCCGAAACTGGCCGATGATATACGCGCCCCACGTCGGGGCGATCCACGGGGCGGGATCGCTCGGGACGGTCGACAGGGTCGCATAAAAGAACACGTAGTCACCGGCCACGAGCCCGGAGAGCGGCCGGGCCTTCACGCCGTGGGGGTCGCCGTAGGTGTAGGACGTACAGCCGTGGACGCCCGCAAACGTCGGATCGAGATGAACGGGCGTCTCCGCGACCGAACGCACATCGGTTCGGAGGTCCAACTCCCCGTATGTCGGTACGTCCGCATCCGTCCGGGTCGGCTCCGACTCGGGGATCGGGATGTACTCGAAGGTGCCGTCGGCGTAGATCGGTCCACGGAACCCGGGCTCGTTCGTGTTCGCGCCGACGTTTACTGCGACACTCCGCATCGTCGATCGACTCACCAGTAGCTGCGCGGGTTTTCGAGCCACCGTCGGCTCCGCGCGCCGACGCCGACCGTCGCGAGCACGACAACGACGAGAAGCCCGAGTGTCACCGCTGCTGGGGCGACGTTCGGGCCGACCGAGAGGGTCGTCAGAAACAACTCGACGGCCGAACCCGCGGTCCAGAGGACGACGAGCAGTACGAACACGCCCGAAACCGACTTCACGATGTCCATGGACGGTGTTCGGGTGCGCCGATATAAAAGCCACGGGCACGGTCCGGTTCCGACGGCCGCCTTTCGATTCCGGTGGGTCGATATGTGCCGCCGTCGAAACCGACGTATGACCACCGTTGCCGTGCTCGCGGACCCCCCTCATCCCAAGACCGCGTTCCCGGAACTCGTCGAAACGTCGTCGCTGTCGGCCGAGTCGGCGGCAGCGCTGTACGCCGCGTTACTCAAAGACACCGCCCTCGCGGTCGAGCGAAGCGGCGGCGAGCTCCTGATAAACTACCGGCCGGCCGAGGCACTCGGTCTCGACGCCGATGCCGAGGCGGAGATCGCATCGGTCCTCGACGGCGTGATCGACCCCGAGAAAGCCCGATTCGAGAGACAGGTCGGCGAGACGTTCGCCGGCCGGGCCGGGAACACCGCGACGCATTTACTCGAGACGGAAGGGGTCGGGTCCGTCGGGATCGCCCGCCCCGAGGCCGCCCTGTTTGCCCGAACGGACATCGACGCCGCGGCGATGAAGCTCCGTCGCTCGTCGGTCGTGCTCGGTCCGGCCCCGGGCGGCCGCCTCACCTACGCAGCGTTCGCCGAACCGATCGACTACACCGACTGTTATGACCCGCCCGCCCTCGAAACGCTGACCGATCGGGCCCTCGATGCCGGTCTCGATGTCGATTTCCTCGAGTCAAAACCGTATCTGTCGACGGCCGAGGATCTGGCGAACGTCGTCGTTTCGGTCCGGACCAGACGAAACGCCGAGGCGCTCGTCCCCACGCATCTCTCCGAGTGGGTCGGAGACTGCGGGCTTGGGATCTCGGCGAACGACGGCGGGCTCACGCTCGGGCGGTAACCGACAGAACTTATACGTCGTCGGGAACAACTCCGAAACAAGGTGGGATGGCAGAGCGGCCCATTGCGCCTGCCTTGAAAGCAGGTGGCGCAAGCCTCCTGGGTTCAAATCCCAGTCCCACCGTCCCGACGCCTTTCGAGCCGCCGGCTTCCGTCGTACCGAGCCCGTTTTATCGAGGGCCGCGTCCAACCCCCGTCACGGGATTTATGCCCGCAGGCGTCGTACCTACGACTGTGAGTACGCGAACGAGCGCCCTGAACGATCTCATTTTCGGCGTCGACGTACAGAGCGGCGACGTTCGGGGTGATGCTCCCTCCTATGCGGTGGTCACCTACGACGGGGAGACGGTCGAACGCGATGTCGTCTCCCACCGAAAGCTCCGACGGCGGATCGAGGGGGAACGACCGGCGATCGTCGCGACCGACAACACCTACGAACTCGCCGAGGACAAAGCCGGGCTCATCAGGTTCCTCCGGGAGCTTCCCTCGGAGACGAAACTCGTCCAGGTAACCGGCGACGAGCGCCCGGAGCCGCTCTCGCGGGTCGCCGCCCGTCACGGCGTCCCCTACGGAAAAAAGCCGATGAAGGAAGCCGAAGCCGCAGCGCGGCTCGCGGCCGGAAACGTCGGCTATGAGGTCTCGGCGTTCACGGACACGACGGAGATCAAGGTCTCCCGCGGTCGATCGACGGGCAGCGGCGGGTGGAGCGAGGATCGGTTCACCCGACGCATCCACGGCTCTGTGAAAACGACGGCGAGGGAGGTCGAATCGAAGCTCCAGGAAGCCGCCCTGGAGTACGAATCCGACGTGACCGAAAAGTACGGCGGCTACTCGCAGGCCCGCTTCGAGGTCGAGGCGACCCCCGCCGAGCTTCCGGTTTCGGAGCATCGATCGGGCGATACGAGAATCGAGATCGAACGGGAACGACGCGACGGGATCGAGTATCGACCGCTGGCGAAACGACGCGATCACGTCGTCGTCGGGATCGATCCGGGCACGACGACCGCGGTCGCGTTGACGGATCTAGATGGCGCTGTCCTCGACGTATGGTCGAGTCGGACGGTCGACACCGCCGACGTGATCGAGTGGATCATAGAGCACGGCCGTCCGATCGTCGTCGCCGCGGACGTCGAGCCGATGCCCGAAACCGTCGAGAAGATCCGTCGAAGCTTCGACGCCGCCGGATGGATTCCACAACGGGACCTCTCGGTCGATCGGAAGCTCCACCGGACCCGGCATGAGTCCTACGACAACGACCACGAGCGGGACGCGATGGCTGCGGCGCTTTTCGCGTTCGACGCGCACGAGGACCAGTTCGATCGGATCGCTACGAAGGTTCCGCCACAGTTCGACCGCGGGGCCGTCATCGCCCGGGTCGTCTCGGACGACGAAAGCGTCGAAGCCGTCCTCGATGCGATGGCGGACGACGACGGAGCCGAGGAGGAGACGCCGACGCATGAACCGCGGGAGCTAACCGAGGAAGAAAAGCAAATAAAACGCCTGAAGGACCGAGTTCACCGCCTCGAGGGACACGTCGAGGAGCTCGATGAGACCGTCTCCGAGAAAGACGACCGGATCTCCGAACTCGAATCGGAGCTTTCGGAAGCCCGCCGCGAGGAGCGGCGTGAGGCCAGAAAGCGGCGCGAGGTGACCCGGCTCGAACGCGAGACCGACCGGCTCGAACGCGAACTGAACGAAGCCGAGGCGAAAAACGAACGGCTCGAGAACAAACTCGAACGGCTCAAGGAGCTCTGGAAGCTGGATCACTCGGATTTCGCCGATGTCGCGGAGAAAAAACGCGGGCTCGTCCCGGTCAAACCGATCGAGCAGTTCACCAAAGCCGCGATCGAACGGGCCGACGACGCTTACGGGATCGCTCCCGACGACGTCGTCTATCTGCGCGATGCAAGCGGTGCGGGACAGGAAACTGCCGAACGACTGGTCGAGTACGAGCCACGCGTCGTTCTCCGTGACGGCGGCCTGTCCGAACAGGCCGACGAGGTCCTCTTCGAACACGAGGTACCGGTCGGTCCGGCCTCGGAGGTGACGATACAGGAGGTCGATGAACTCGCGGTCGCCAGGGAACGGGAGGTCGAAGCCGTGATAGAGAAATGGCAGGGACGGGCGGCCGAACGGCGGCGGGAGCGGAAGGCCGCGGAGATCGATCAACTGATAAGCGAACACCGGGCCAGAGACCCCGAGCGAAGCGGATGAATGCGGTCACTCCGTCAGCAACATCACCGGTGCCATGGCCACGACGCCGAGGACGATACCGACGAGTAGTTGCCGACGGCCGCGGTTTTTGAGACCCGCTTCCCCGCCGTGTTCAAGCGCGTCCGGAAAGATGTCGTGAAGCACCAGATAGATCATGGCACCGGCGGCGAACCCGAACCCGAACGGGAGGAACTCACGCGCCCAGAGCACGAACACGTACGCGACCCCGGCCCCGAGCGGTTGTGGGATGCTCGAGAACACGGCCCAGCCGAAGATCTGCCAGTTCGGTACCCCATAGGTCTTAAGCGGGATCGCGACCGCTACCCCCTCCGGGATGTTCTGGACCGCGATGGCGACGGTGATAAATATCGCAAGCGATGGAACGAGCAGCCCGCCGACCATGAGGTCGCCCTCGATGCCGAGATCGGCGAAAGCGACGCCGAGGGCGACCCCTTCCGGAACGCTGTGGACGGTGAGCACACCGACTATCAACACCAGCCGCCGGAAATCGGCCTCGGCGATCTCCCGTGGCTCGAATTCGTATCCGGAGATCATCCGATCGGCGACGATGACGAGTGCGACGCCGACGACGACACCGGTCCCGACCTCCGCGATGGTTCCCTCGCCGAGGCCCTCGGAGACGAACCCGAAAACCGACGCGAAAAGCATGATACCGCCGGCGAATCCCCAGAGGACGACTGTGAGACGATCGCTTATTTCCTCGATGAAAAAGAACGGCAACGTGCCGATTCCACAGACGAGAGCGGTGAAAACCCCGGCAGCTACCACGAACCCGAGTTCTGTTCCGAGCATCTGGGGACACGTTCGGACCGGAGGGCAATCAGCGTGACCGTTCAAATCCGATGCGGACGAAAGAAGCCAACCGGCGAGCGTTTCAGTCTCCGAATCCCGTCGATCCGGGACACGATCCGTCCGTTGACGGGATCCGCTACGCGTCGAAACCCGCCGATACCCATCCGGAACCCACAGCCGTTGCGTCGGGATATGGGTCGGGGAGTAGGTTTAATATCGAACTCCCTGTGATTCGGGTGTGTTTGAATCGTTCGAAGGGGCCGTTGCGATGCTCACCGTCCTCGGAACGTTCGCACTCCTCTTCGTAAGACGGCTCGGTCGGTATCCGCTGTCGCGGTCGGTCACCGCGGCGACCGGTG
>OBKM01000801.1_pt1 | contig 14454 bp, 9 predicted proteins | sample 1519691 | NCBI WGS metagenome assembly OBKM01 (sample SAMEA37050418, study PRJEB22526) | metagenome | biome: saline pan; feature: lake; material: water | place: Egypt | collected 2015 | depth 0.5 m
CGGACGTTCACGTCGTCGAGCCCCTGCTCTTCGAGCGTGTTCTTCGTCTCGTCGATGATCGTCTCGCGGGCCGCCTCGACACCGAGGTTGCGGTAGATCTCGTGGATGTTGTTACACGTCGTGCGCGAGGCGTCGACGCCCTCGATCTCGAGGGCGTCCCCGAAGGCAGAGCCCTCGGTGTAGAGGACGAACTCCTCGCCCTCCTCGAGCTCTTCCTTCCGAATGACGACGCGTTCGACCTCCTCGATCCCCTTAAACACGATCTCTCGGAGCCGCTCGACGAGCTGGAGCAGCTCGCGGTAGCTCGGTTCGTTTGGGCCGAACTCGATGACGGTGCCCGCCTGTCGCGTGTCGACGCCGAGCGCGTCCTCGATCGTCTCCGCGATGATCTCGGCGACCGCCGTCGCGTCGGAGTGGGTCGGCCACCGCTCCAACAGCGTGTCGTCGTTGAGGTCGATCCGAACGAGCATGTCCGCGACGTTCGTCGAGACGTCCCCCAACGCGAGGATCCGCGTCGACTCGATCGACCAGACGACCTCGTGGGCCTTCTCGCGATCCGTCGCATACTCGCCCTCGAGATGGACCGTCATCATCGGCGTGTCCGGAGTCTTCCGGGCGTCCACGAGTTCGATGAGCCGTGGCAGCCCCTGCGTGACGTCGATTTCTGCAACGCCGGCGTAGTGGAAGGTGTTCATCGTGTTGTGCGTCACGACGCCCTCAGCAGTCGTGAACGTCTCCAGTCCCTCGACGGAGAAGTCGTACACGTACTTGTGGTCGGAAGAAACCGTCTCAATGGACGTGATTTCCTCCCAATCGGCCGTGCCAACGTGGAGTGACGCGTTGGACTGATCGTCCACCGTGACACCGCCATCGCTAGCAACGGGGTCGAACGCGCCGATATCCGCATCACCCGTCATCGCGTCGTACTCTCCGACGACGGGAAGTCGATCTCCCTCCGAGAGCGTGTCACTTCGAACCGGTACGATCTCGCCTCCCTGCCGCGTGACAAAGGAGTGAGCCTTCGTCGCCCGAATCGTCCGCCCCGATTCGAGTTCGAATCGGAGGAGCTCGTCGGGCGTCTCGTGGCGGCTGACCTCCTCGACCGGCTTCCAGCGGACCGTCTCATCGCTATCAAGCGATAGGGTTTCCAGCCCCGCTGGCGCTAACGCCACTTCGTGGCCGTCGATCTCACGGGTCTCAGTCCGATCGATGGTCTCGTCAACGAGCTCACCGATCTCGACGGTTTCCGTGGTCCCGTTCCGTCGGATGACGACGCGCTCGTCGTAGGGAACACTCATCTGCGTTCCCGGCTCACCGATCGACTGCGCCGAGACCGTCCCCACGGGCTCTAGCGGGTCGACGCGGGTCTCCATGTATCGGTTCTCGACGCCGGTCGCGATGTCGGTCGCCTGCTCGATCGTGATTCCGCCGTGAGCATCGGCTTTCGCCTCCAGCGTCTCGTACACTTCCGTCTTCAGCCGGGAGGGAAGTTCCGTCGACTCCACCACGGCCTCCATGTCGTCGGTAACGTGTTCGTACTCAGTCATCGGATTCCACCCCCAGCTCGTCCGCCTTGTTCAGTCCCGGACCCGAGTGCTCCGAGAGGTTCGTCGGTCGCGAGCGCTCGCCGAGGAACCGCTCCTTCTCCGCGTCGGAGTCGAACTCCGCGCCCATGACGCGGTCGGCGATTCCGTCGACGTCGATGCCGTCACCCTCACCGGAGGACACCTTGATCGGCGAGGTACCGTCCTCGCCGAATTCGAACTGGACGATGCGGCCGGACGTATCCCGGACCGTGCCGTCGTACTGTGCTTCGAGCTCGGAGAGCGCGTTGATGAGTCGGCGCTGGAGGTAGCCGGACTTGGAGGTCCGGACCGCCGTATCGACCAGCCCCTCGCGGCCGCCCATCGCGTGGAAGAAGAACTCCTCGGGGGTGAGACCGCCGCGATAGGAGTTCTCTACGAAGCCGTGTGCCTCCGCCGAGAGGTCGTCCGGCTTGTAGTGGGCGAGCGTCCGGTCTTCGTAGCCGCGGTTGATGCGCTCGCCACGAACCGCCTGCTGGCCGACGGAGCCGGCCATCTGGGTCAGGTTCAGCATCGACCCACGCGCGCCGGATCGAGCCATCACGACCGCCGGGTTGTCGTCGCCGAAGTGCTGGTCGGCGATCTCACCCGCGGAGTCACGGGCCTTCCCGAGCGTCTGCATGATCTTCATCTCCAGCGTCTCGTCGACGCTGCGGCCCGGCAGCGACTCCAGTTCGCCGGCCCGATACGTCTCGATCAGCTCGTTGACGCGGTCGTACGCCGAGCCGATCGCCTCGTCGACCTGCTGTTCGGCCTCCGGCGGGATCGACTCGTCGTCGATCCCGATCGAGAACCCGAAGTGCATGATCGCGCGCATCGCCAGCGACGCGATCTCGTTGATGAAGACGCGCGCACGCGTCTCGCCGTACTCCTTGGTGAGGGTGTCGACGACTTCGCCGCCGAACGCACCGACCGCGTCCTCGTCGATGGTCCCCTCGATTAGCTGGCCGTTCTCGATCACCACTGCGTCCCCCGTCGAAGAGGTGAACTCCAACGACAGATCGTCCGGCAGTAGCTCCGAGAACAACGTCTGGCCGGTCCAGTACTCGCGCCCTTCGTCGTCGACCCCGTCCGCCTCGGGCAGCTCGTCGACGCGGGTCGCCCGCAGGAGGTCGAGCGCCTGTGTCTCCGTGAACTCGGGGTTCGAGTGGGTCAGCAGGTAGGTCCCGGAGATGTGGTCCTGAATTGCGCCGATGATGTTCCCGCCGAAACGGGGGCTCAGGATCTGCTCTTGAACGCGCATGAGGACGCGCGCCTCTGCGCGCGCCTCCTCGTTCTGGAGCGCGTGCATGTTCATCTCGTCGCCGTCGAAGTCGGCGTTGTACGGCGGACAGACGACGGTGTTCAGCCGGAACGTCTTGTACGGCATCACGACGACCTCGTGCGCCATGATCGACATCCGGTGGAGCGACGGCTGTCGGTTGAAGATCACGATGTCGCCGTCGACGAGGTGCCGGTTCACTTCCCAGCCGGCCTCGACTTTCTCCGAGAGCTCCTCGCAGTTCTTTTCAGTCACCTTCAGTCGGCGACCGTCGGGACGGCGCACGTAGTTCGCGCCCGGGTGGGCCTCCGGCCCGTTCCGGACGTACTGGCGCGCATCGTCGACGTTGCGCTCGGTGACGTTGAGCGTCTGGGTCATCTCCTTGGCGACGCGGTCGGGAACGCCGACCTCGTTGAGTGAGAGCGTCGGATCGGGGGAGATGACGGTCCGGGCGGAGAAGTTGACGCGCTTGCCCGAAAGCGACCCGCGGAAGCGACCCTCCTTCCCCTTCAGCCGCTGGCTGAGGGTTTTGAGCGGGCGACCGGACCGGTGTCGCGCCGGCGGCGTCCCGCTGATCTCGTTGTCGACGAAGGTGGTGACGTGATACTGTAACAGCTCCCAGAGGTCCTCGATGATGAGCTGGGGCGCACCCGCCTCACGGTTCTCCATGAACCGCTGGTTGATCCGGATGATGTCGACCAGCTTGTGAGTGAGGTCGTCCTCGGACCGCTGACCGTTATCCAGCGTGATCGACGGTCGTGTCGTGACCGGCGGCACCGGAAGCACCGTCAGGATCATCCATTCGGGACGGGAGTGTTCGGCATCGATGCCCAGCACTTCGAGGTCCTCGTCCGGGATATCCTCGAACCAGTCACGGACGTCCGAGGGCATCAGCTTGTTCATGTCCTCCTCGGTGAGGTCGATGTCGAGCGCCGTCTCGATGGCGCGACGATCCTCTTTGCGCGGACGGAACTCCCCGGCCATGATCTCGTTGATCCGGTCGAGGGCAATATCCGTCTTCTCGGCGAGCTCCTGCGGCGAGGTTCCGGGGTCGTCTTCCTCCTCGTCGGGCTGCATCGCGGCCGCGATGTGCTCGGAGTAGTCGCCCGAGAGCACGTCCTGAACCTCGTAGTAGGTCGTCGGCTTCTCGTGTTTGATGTCCGCCTGCGGCTCGCCGCAGTGCGGGCACGTCGACGCCTTCCGGGCCTGCCGAACCGCCGCCTTCAGCACGTCGTGGGGGTCCTCGCCGAGCTCTTCGGCTCGCTCCAGTCGGTCACGGAACTCGTCGCGCTGGGCCTCGTCCAGAGCGAGCTTCCCACACTCACGACACGTCGAGCGAAGGAGGCGACGGATGAGTTTCGTGAACCCGACGTGGATGACGGGTGCGGCCAGCTCGATGTGGCCGAAGTGGCCGTTACAGGAGCCGGAGTGGGAGCCGCAGGTTCGACACTCCAGACCGGGGTCGATGACGCCGAGCCGCGGGTCCATCAGCCCCATGTCGATCGGGTAGCCGTCGTCGTCGTACGTGTCCGCGGTGATCACCTTCGTCGCCGACATGTCCCGGTACGTCTCCGGGTCCATGAGGCCGAAGTCGATGCCGCCGAGCACTTTCGGTGTTTGCATTGACATTTAAATCGCGTCCTCCAGTTCGAGTTTCGGTCGGATGCCGAGAGCGATCATCTCGTCGAGCAGCAGCTTGAACGCGTAGCTCACTTCCAGCTCGTGGATGTCGTCCTCGTCACCCGTGACCGGGTCGTACACGCGGCGCTGCTCGCGGTCCTCGACCGCGACGAGTCCGGTCTCCGCGGAGACGTGAACCGTCTCGGCGTCCGAGGACTCCAGCAGCCGCTCGTTGAGCACCATCGACGCGCCGTGGCCGATGATCGTGTCGCGCTCCATCTCCCCGACGCGGAGCCCGCCCTCGCGGGCGCGCCCCTCGGTCGGCTGGCGCGTGAGCACCTGTACCGGTCCGCGCGAGCGGGCGTGAAGCTTGTTCGACACCATGTGGTACAGCTTGTGGTAGAAGATCGTCCCGACGAAGATCTCCGCGTCGATCTTCTCGCCGGTGACGCCGGAGTACATGACCTCCTTGCCGGATGATTTGAACCCGTGCTCTTCTAACCCGCCACGGAGCTCCTCCTCGTCTTCACCCTGGAACGGCGTCCCGTCGACCCGCGATCCGCGCAGGGAGCCAACCTTCCCGCCGAGCATCTCCAGCACGTGGCCGACCGTCATCCGAGACGGCAACGCGTGCGGATTCATCACGAGGTCGGGGACGACCCCCTCCTCCGTGAACGGCATGTCCTCCTGTGGCGCGAGGTGGCCGACGACGCCCTTCTGCCCGTGTCGGGACGCGAACTTGTCGCCCAGTTCCGGAACGCGCTGGTCTCGTACCTTCACCTTCGACAGCTTCGAGCCGTCCTCGCCCTCCATCAGCGTCACGGTGTCGACGACGCCGGATTCGCCCGAACGCATCGTTACCGATGTCTCCCGTCGTTTCTGCGGGGAGAGACCGCCCATGTCGTCCGGCTCCTCCAAGAAGCGCGGCGGGCTGGTCTTGCCGAGCAGGACCGAAGACTCGTCTACCTTCGTCTCGGGGTTGACGAGGCCGTCCTCGTCGAGATGGGTGTACGCGTCCTCGCCGCGCGCGCCCCGAACGTCCTGTTCGGGGATCTCGAAGCGGTCCTCCTGACCGCCGGGATATCGACGCTCCTCGCCCTCGTACGTCCGGAAGAAGTGCGATCGGGTGAGCGCGCGGTCGACGGAACCTTGGTTCATCACCAGCGCGTCCTCGATGTTGAACCCCTCGTAGCTCATCACGGCCACGACGAAGTTCTGTGCCGCCGGGCGTTTGTCGAAGCTGATCTGGTCGGACGTCTGCGTTTTCACCATCGCCAGCTGCGGGTAGTGTAGCAGGTGTTGACGCGTGTCCGGCCGGATCCGGTAGTTAGCCGACGGCAGTCCGAGCGACTGCTTCATCATCCCCGCGCCCATGGTAATACGGGGGCTCGCGTTGTGCTCGGGGTACGGAATCATCCCCGCACCGATACCGAAGACGAGCTGCGGATCGATCTCGAGGTGTGTGTGGTCCTCGGTCACGTCCTCCTCGTCGACGGCGACGAGGATGTCCTCCTCCTCCTCGGCGTCGATGAATTCGACGTAGCCGCGATCGACGAGGTCATCGAACTCGACGTCGCCGTCGTTGAGAGCGGCGACCTCCTCGTCACCGAGGAGCGGTTCGCCGTTCTCGACGACGATGAGCGGCCGTCGTGCGCGTCCCGCGTCCGCGTTGACGATGACCTCTTGGGTTCGCTCCTTTACCGAGACGTTCACCATGTCGCTCACGTCGCCCCGACGGCGCGCTTCGCGGATCTGGTCGGCAAGTCCGTGCGGGTCCGGGTGGGTCCCGACGAGACTTCCGTTGACGTACACCTTCGCTTCGCGTTCTGCTTGTGCCATATTAGTCGTCCGCCGTCTGTCGTTCGACGCCCTCGATGCCGGGGATCCCCTCGACACCCATCGACGCCAGTTCTCGTTTCAGCCCCTGTTCGTCCTCGATGGTCTGTGACAGCTCCATCGACTGCGCGAAGTTCTTTACGAGCCCACAGTTCGGTCCCTCCGGCGTCTCGGAGGGGCAGATGCGACCCCACTGGGTCGCGTGAAGATCCCGCGCCTCGAAGTGCGGCTGCGAGCGCGACAGCGGCGAGCGCAGGCGACGCAGGTGCGAGAGAACGCCCATGTAGTCCGTCCGATCGACCAGCTGGGAGACGCCCGAGCGGCCGCCCACCCAGTTGCCCGTTGCGATCGGATGTTCGAGCCGCTCCGTTAGCACGTCCGAGCGAACGACCGTGTTGACCGTGAGGTCCCGGTTCCGCATGTTGGCCCGTTCGAGCTGGTATTTCACGTCGCGTGCCAGCTTGTTGAGCGCGGTCCGGAACAGGTCACGCATCAGGTCGCCGGAGACCTTCAGACGCTTGTTCGCGTAGTGATCCTTGTCGTCGGCCTCGCGGCGTTCCAAGGCGAGTTCGAAACACGCCTCGGCCATCCGACAGAGGTAGTACGCCTTGTTGATCCGGACGTCCTCCTCGTCGACGCCCTCCTCGTGGAGGTGCGGGAGGAGGTAGCGGTCGATGACGTAGTTCGCCCGCTTGAGCTGGTAGTTCTTCCCCTGACCGGAGGCGACACGCTCGCCGAGGGTTTCGATGGCTCCCTCGGTCGTCTGAACCGATGCCTCCTCCAGGTTCTCCAGCATGAACTTCACGATCTCGGGGTCGTCCGAGACCCGATGAACGATCTCCTCGTCGGATTCGAGCCCGAGCGCACGAACGAGCGTCACGAAGTCGATCGAACCCGAGACGGACGGGAACGACACTTCGAGCAGCCCCTCGCGGTTGCGCTCACACAGCACCAAGGCGCGGTACCCACGACGCTGGCTGAACGTCTTCGCGACTTGGATCTCGTCGCCGTACTTCGAGTCGTACTCCGCGAGGATCTTGTTCGGCGCGAGGTCCTCCGAGGTCATCAGGACGCGCTCGGAGCCGTTGACGATGAAGTAGCCGCCCGGATCGACTGGGTCCTCGCCGATGTCGATCAGCTCCTCGTCGGAGAAGTCGGCCATGTTACACTTGTTCGATCCGACCATGATCGGCATTCGGCCGACCTTCGTTTCGGTCGTGTCGACGACGGTCTCCGGCTCGTCCTCGCCGCCGCGCACGATGGACATCTCCATGAACACGGGCGCCGAGTAGGTGATGTTGCGCAGGCGGGCCTCCTGCGGGTACAGTAGTTCTTCGGAACCGTCGGCCTCTCGGACGCGGGGAGTGACCATCCGAACGTCGCCGAGTTCGACGTAAACGGGCTCTTGACCCTCCTTATCGCCGATGTCGGTCTCGATGGTCTCCTTCTCGTCGACGACCTCCTGCATGCCGCGGTCGAGGAAGTTGTTGAACGATCGGAAGTGGTGTTCGGCGAGCCGTTCATCGGAGAAATACTCGCGTGACACGGCGCGTCGGTCTTGTCTGTTCATGAGACGACTAGTCGGTACACGACCGCTTGATCGGTCGTGCGGGAGTTTCGGACGATCTTCACCACGTCCCCGACTTCGGCGTCGTCCGGGGTCGCGGGATCGGTGCGTTTGATCTTGGGCAGGTTCGTCTTTGTCACGTCGTACTCGTCGAGGACCGCATCGATCGCTTCCGGGTCGTCGATCAGAACGTGGTCCGGGACGAGTTCGTGTTGGCTTACGTCTACCATGGGTGCTGGTGGTGGGGAGAAGCTATCACGAGATACTACAGGCTGTTACTCGTTCCACTCGGATAAGACTTGTTAAGTACACGCCGTGCGCGGCTCACGGCGACCGAACGTCCCTTGTTCGCACGGTCGGGAGTGACACACAAAAACGTACCGCCTATCCATTGTCACGGCTCCCCATCCTCGTCGGCGATGACAAGCCTTATTTGCCAGACAGGGGTACGAACTGATGCGACGTGCCCGGATGGTGTAGTGGCCCATCATATGACCCTGTCACGGTCGTGACGCGGGTTCAAATCCCGCTCCGGGCGTTCCCGTTTTCGGGAACCGTCGCCAATGTTTGCCCGGATGGTGTAGTGGCCCATCATATGACCCTGTCACGGTCGTGACGCGGGTTCAAATCCCGCTCCGGGCGTATTCTGCCGCCGCCAATCGACGAGCACAGCAGTTCGGTACTGAGGATGGCGGCTCGCTTTTCGGTGGTCCGAACTCGACCAGTCACGTGTTGCGGTCCGCACTATCTCACTTTTTGCCGACTCGGTGCCAGTGTCGGGTCCTGACCCGACAGTGGTTCGGTGTAACTGTCAAGTCCGTCGGCGAGTCTCTCGACTGTCGCCACGAACACTCGTACCGTGTCGGTCTTGGGCGGCTGGTCGACCGCTCCGGACGATGGCGGAAGCGCGGCCGCCGGAGTCGACTGCTCCGGGCCGACCGAATCGATCGCGTCGGTCGCCGCGACGACGCCCGCGCCGTGTCTGATGTCCCGCTGGTCTGGAGGTGCCGGCGTGTCGGTCGGCTTTTCAGCGGTTTGTTCTAGCGCATCCGCGAGCGTGTCTGCGTCGGCATCGGTCGTCGACGCAACGAGCGCAGCGACTCCCGCAACATGTGGCGTTGCCATCGAAGTCCCGCTGAGCTCGCCGTAGCCGTCCGAGCCCTGCGCGCTCCGAACGTCGACGCCAGGAGCCGAAACCGTTGGGACGACGTACTCCTCCGGCCACGACGTGGGCGGATTCGTCCAGTCATCGGCAGAAACGACTTCCCCGCCGGAGAAGGACGGAACTGAGCGCTCTTCGTTGACGGCACCGACGCCGACGGCGTCGTAAACGTTCCCTGGCGATCCGGATGTTCCTTCGCCGGCGTTTCCGGCGGCGGCGACGACAAGCGTGCCTGCCGCGCGGGCGTTTCGCACCGGTTCGACCATCGCGTCGGCGTTTCCGTCGATGCCGAGGCTCATGCTCATCACGTCGGCGTCGGCCTCAGCGACTGCCCACTCCATCCCCCCGATGATCTGATCGAAGGTTCCGCTACAGCCGAACGCGCCACAGTTTGTTAGGACACCTCCAACTGCTAGCTCCGCGTCGGGTGCGACGCCGATATGCGTCCCCGAAGCGTTCCCCCCGGCGACCGTCCCCGCAACGTGGGTGCCGTGGCTCTGTGGGGAGGGGTCGACGGGCTCACTGTCGACCGGGTCGCCGTCGGCGTCGAACGCGCGGAACCGATCCACGTCGATGTCGGGGTGCCCGCCGTCAACGCCGGAATCAAGAACGGCTACGGTTACTCCCTCGCCGGTCGCGTCGTACGCCTCCCACGCGGCTGGTGCGTCAACCATGGAGAGTCCGTACGTCGCACTCGACGCACCTTCGGAACCCCTGTCTCCCGTTTCGTTCTGCGAGTGGTCCGTACTGGAGGCGGTCGCCGGTGCCCGAGAGACGGTGATCGCATCGGTAACCGCACGGACGTTCGCGACATCGCCTGCCTCATGGAGGTCCGCATCCGGAGCAACCGACAACGTCACCGCGTTCACGAGCCAATGGGTGTTCCGTACCTCTACGCCTGCCGTACGTTCTGCCCATCGGAGCAGGTCGGCCTGTGTCGTGGTCGCGTGCCGCTTCAGGGCGTCCGGCGTCACCGGATCGTCGAGGTCATCGGTGGAGGCAGGGTCAAGCCGGACGACCACTTCTCCGTCGAGTGACGATGGCGGGGCCTCGAACGTTGTCTCGGTACTGCCAGCAGTCGGGTCGGCTGCGGCGCTCGGGGCCGCCGGGACCACGACTGGCATGACCACGAGGCCCGAAAGCACGAGCGCGATGAGTGAGCGAGCGAACCGGCGCATACGTGATGATAGGGTACCCGGAGTTCGAGACGAATCCGGATGGCTACTCCTCGACGACGTCGATGAACACCGGTTCGGTTGTACCGCGTCGAGACGGCTCCGCCGAGGAGGCGTTGACGCCGGCGGAGCCCGCTTCATCGTCGCCCGGCCCCGCATCGTCGGAGTGAGTGTGGGCTGACTCCGGACGGATACGTGGTTCCGTTCCCTGTGCCGAGCCTATCTTCTGTGGCCGTTCTACCCTCTCTGGCCCGCCTGCTCGTGTCACTCGGCCCGAACGGTCCGCCGCATCGATCGGACGCCCGCCGTCGGGAATTGGCGTCACTCCGTCGAGACTGGAGCCGATCAGATAGCCAACTGCCCCGCCGAACCCGGACGCGACGCCGGCTCCGACCGGTCCGAATCGGGAGCCGATCGAAGCACCGATCGAGGCGCCGGTCGTTGCCACGCTGCGAGCGGTTCGTCCACTGCCGATTCCGAACAGCTGTCTGTCGGACATAGACGTAGATCGGTCTACAGCCTCTTGTGTATTTCTCTCATGTGGTGACGGGTCACACCCGTTCAGAGGTCAAGCGCCGCCCGAAGCTCCGAAACCAACTGTTCCGTCTTAGGGTCGGGGCTCTCATCCTCGTCGACTCCCACCGGAGACCGCCCGTCGTACGTTTCGTGGACCATTGATACCCCCTCGGCGAGTGTGTCGAGACCGTACCCGCCTTCGAGGACGTACGCGGCGGCTGCGTCGAGGCGGTCGACGAGGTCGCGAATCCGCGCGGTCAACATCGCGTATCCCTCCGAGGAGACCCGCATCCGTGAGATTGGGTCGTGTCGATGTGCGTCGAACCCGGCCGAAATGATGAGCAGGTCGGGGTCGAAGCGCTCTATCGCCGGGGCGATCCCCTGATCGACCGCATACCGGTAGTCGGCATCGCCCGCGCCCGCCGCGAGCGGCAGATTCACCGTGGTTCCCTCGCCGTCACCGTGGCCGGTCTCATCCAGTGCGCCGGTGTCGGGGTAGAGACCCTCCTCGTGAATTGACGCATACAACACGTCGCTGCGGTCGTAAAAGATATCCTGCGTCCCGTTTCCGTGGTGGACATCCCAGTCGAAGATCGCCACTCGGTCGGCGAGCCCGTCATCGATCACGGACTGTGCCGCGACGGCCGCGTTGTTGAAAAAACAGAACCCCATCGCGTCGTCGGGAACGGCGTGATGTCCGGGCGGCCGCCCGATCGCGAACGGGGTCCGGCGGCCGTTCTCTCCGTCGAGTGCGACTTCAGCTGCCCACTGTGCGAGCCCCGCCGACGCCAGCGCAGCGTCCCACGTCTTCTCTCCGGCGACGGTGTCGGGATCCCAGTTGCCGCCGCCGTCCGCACAGAACGACTCGAGCTCGTCGACGTATCCCTCGTCGTGAACGGCGGTTACGGCGTCACGTTCCGCTGGCGAGGCATCAGTGTACTCGACGCCGTGCCGCTTCGCGAGTCCGCGACGGATCGCTCGGAGGCGGTCCGGGTTCTCCGGATGGCGCTCGCCCGTGTCGTGGGCGAGACACCGTTCGCTGTAGCCGAAGCGCATCTACTCGAACAACGCGAAGTACGTCTCGATGTCCTCGGCCTGTACCGTCCGTCGATCCGCATGTCGAGCGAGCGTTGCGGCCGCGCTCGCCACGTTGTCGGCGTAGTCCTCGAGGACGTCGGCCAACGCGATCCGCGCGTCGACGCCGACTCGATACCGATCGTCGATGCGGAGCCGCGCGATCCGGTCGATGGGGGCGACGGGAAGAGACAGCTCCTCACGGGGGATCACCTGTCCGACGCCGAAATCTGAGGCCATCAGCGTCTTTCGACCGTCTTCGGTCGCGCGTTCGGCCGCATCGATCGCCAGTTCCGCGCCGTGTGACTGGATCCGTCGGGCCAGCTCCTCGGCGGCGTCGGCGCTGACGCGGAGCTCCCCGGCGTTCCGCCGGATGATCTGGTCGACGGGCGCGAACGGCAACTCGACGCTCATACACACAGACGCGTTCGTCCACCGTATAACGCTTTCCGTTACCGACGTTTACGGGGAGAAACGACGGCCTCGTGGCGGCTCAACGGCTCGTTTGGCCGAGCAAACCGCGGGTTTTGCCCTACGGACTCGTGGACCGTGAGTGGGGAAGGCAGCGAGGGCGGGATGGCTAGAACACGTCGTCGGCGTGGATCGCTCCGTCTCGCTCCGCTCCGCGAACCGTCACTTCCTCCCCGAGCCGGAGGCTTTCGTCGGTCTCGACGCTCTTCGTTCGCTGTCCGTCGTCCAGCACGACCGGATCGCCGGTCTGAACGACCGTCCCGGTGAACTCGATGTCTTCGGTGGCCGCAGAGTCGGCCGTCACGGCCGCCGCGGGCCCGGCTCCCGCCTCGCCGGCGTCCACACTGCTGCTTCCGGAACCCGTGTCGGAACCGGTTTCCGAACCGGTCCCGTCGGAGAACGCTCCAAGTCCGCTTTCATCGGAGCTCCCTCCGGCGCTCGATCCGCTCCCGGGGCCGCCAGTCGAGCCGTCGGACGCCCCGCCGTTTCCGGCGGATTCGGCGTCCAGCACGGAGACCGTCGATCGCCAGTTGGCCGAGGCCTCGAGGTCGTCCTGCCAGCCGTCCTGTATCTCGACGTCAGTGAAGACGACGCGGTCGGCCAGCTCTATCTCCGTGTCCGCCTTGTCGCCCCACAAGGCGACTCGGATCTCCCCGGTGTCGTCCTTGATCCGGACGTTTCGCACCTGTCCCTCGGAGCCGTCGTCGCGATCGAAGGTGCGTATCGGGTCCGTCTCGATGACGCCGCCCGTGATATCGACCGTCCGGTCGATCTCCAGATCGCCGATGTCGGTTGTTTCCGGGACGTATTCGACGTCCTCGTCGACGCGCTCCAGCGTTCCGCGGTCGCCGACGTGCAACTCGAGGTCGCCGTCGCGCTCGCGGACGTAGCCGTCGCCGACCTCGACGACCTCGCCGGCCGCGAACTCCTCGGCGAGCTCGGCCTTCTCGTCCCACATCGTGACGCGGACGCGGCCGGTCTCGTCGCCGACCGTGAGGTTCGACACCTGCCCCTCCGAGCCGTCATCGCGGTCGAACGTGCGGACGGAGTCCGTATCGAGCACCTTGCCGACCAGATCGACATCGGACGCGCCCAGCGAGAGGTCCTCCACGCGATAGGTGTCAAGCACTTGAACGTCGATCTCGGCGTCGTCGTCCGTCTCGACCTTGTTCGCGCTCACTTCCAGTCCGCTGTACCCCTCTTTGGGGCGTCCCATGACCCGGATGACGTCGCCGACTTCGAGTTCCTCCGCGGCACCGACGGCCATCTCGTCCCAGAGGGCGACCCGAACGGAGCCGGACGCGTCCGCGACGTCGACGTTACACACCCGTCCCTCGCCGTCCTCGTCGTCGCGCTCGAACGTGCGGACGTCGCCGATGGAGGTGACCTTCCCCATGAACTTCACGTCGTTCATCCCGGGCTCGATATCGGCGATGGTGTCCGCCTCCTCGTCGCGCAGTTCGTGGGCGATGAGCATCGCCGCGGTCTCCTCGTCGGCGAGCCCGCCCATCTGCTCGACTTTGTCCTCGACTGCCGCCGCGAACTCCTCGAACTCGACGTCGGTATCGAGGTCCTCGTAAACGTCCTCTATAGCTCCCATACGCGTACCTCGTGGGTGGTCGACTTCGCGGATAAGCGTTGTCCTTGCGCCGTTTTCACGCCGTCAGCAGTCGGGGGGTCGGCCGGCGGCGACCTCGGTGGTTCTCCCGGTAGAGGCTCCGTTGATTCCCTCGGCATACCGCTCAGTGGGACCGGTTCAATATAAAAGCGTTCGCGCCGGGCCCGGGTCACTCGTCGGTGTCGGACGAGTCGGTGGCGACGACTTCACGGCCGTCCGCGTCGTCGTGGACGACCGTCACGGACTCCGGGAGACCCTCCGCGAACTCGGCGTCCACCTCGTAGCCGATGTCGGTCAGCGCCTGCGTACACATCTCGGTGGAGCCCGCGTCGTCGACCGCGGCGACGACGACTCGGAGCGCACCCTCGTCGGTCGTCGCCGTGCTCGCCAGTTCGACGCCGTGACAGCCGGTTTCGCCGAGAACCGTCCCCTCGACGTGAACTCCATCAGTCACGAACTCGATCGACGCCTCGCCCGCTGCTCCCGTTGCCCCCGGATCGGCCGCAGAAACCTCGACGTTCGTGATATCCGGGTCGCTCGCGGCGTCAACGCTCGATCCACCGTCTGCTCC
>OBKM01000802.1_pt1 | contig 14446 bp, 14 predicted proteins | sample 1519691 | NCBI WGS metagenome assembly OBKM01 (sample SAMEA37050418, study PRJEB22526) | metagenome | biome: saline pan; feature: lake; material: water | place: Egypt | collected 2015 | depth 0.5 m
TATGCCGACAAAGACGATATCGCTCGACGAGGAGGCGTACGAGCGACTGAAACACGAAAAAGAGGAGGGAGAGAGTTTCAGCGACGTCGTCAAGCGCCTTGCGGCCGAGCGATCCTGGAGCGAAATCGCCGGCATCCTCGACGATGACGAGGCCGACGACCTCGAAACCGCGATCAAGGCAGGGCGGTCCCACTCGGAGGAGCGCCGCGATCGACTCGCCGATAAAATCGGGGATGCTGTCGCTGACGATGGGCGGTCGGAATGATTCATACTGCCGGCGATACCTATTTCAAGATATTCGCGTTCCGGTAGCGCGATATCTTCACGAAAGTATAGCCGGCAGTATCAGGACACGTCGTTCATTATCGACCTACTGCGCGGCGACGCCGATGCGGTTTCGACGCTCGATATTCTCGAGGCGCAACGGCGGCCACAGAAGGTGTCCGCCGTGACTGTTCTCGAACTGTACGAGGGTGTCGGCCGGTCCGATACGCCCACGGAGAAGGGTCAACGTATCTTGGATATTCTGGACACGAAATCCGTCGTCGACGCGGACGAAAAGATAATGCGGAACGCGGGGCGGCTCTCCGGACGGCTCATCGGACGTCGGAGAAGAATCGAGCGTGAGGACTGCATTATCGCTGCGACCGGTCTTTTGTGTGACGAAGCCGTGTTGACCCGGAACGTCGATCACTTCGAACGGGTGGATGGACTCGACGTTCGATCGTACTGACCGCCCTCACACGACCCTTAAATAATCCCGTCCCCTAGCACCGGTAATGGCCGACCGTCCCCTCCCCCCCGGTTCGACGCTGCTCGTCGATCTCGACGGCGTCGTCGCCGAGCAACTCCCACGGCTCTGTACGTATCTCAGCCGCGAGTACGACCACCACGTCGAACCGAACGACATCGATCGGTGGTCCTACGACGTTCCCGGCGTCGACGGACACATCGGTGACGTGATCGGCGAGTTGATGACCGACCACGCCGAGTGGTACTTCGGCGGGATGGACCCCCGGCCGGGCGTCGTCGAGACCCTCTCGGCGCTCCGTTCGGAGTATCGGATCGAGATCGCGACCCACCGCATCCCCGAGACTCACGACGTCTCGAAGGCGTGGCTCGAGGACCACGGGATCGGCTACGACGGTTTCCACGACGAGGTGCCACGGAACAAGGGCGCGCTCTCGGGGGACGCCCTGATCGACGACTACCACGGCAACGTCGCAAACGCGCTCTCGGCCGGCAAGGCCGGGTTCCTCATGCGACAACCCTACAGCGACCCCGGCGCTTGCGACGGTGCCCACGTCGTCACGTCGTGGGACGACGTCCGCGCGCTTTTCTCGGTCTGACAGCCCCCGGTTTTGGCCGTCTCTTTATAAATGAACGCCCCGAACCCCGGCTATGGACACCTTCGATATCGGCGGCGAGTTGACGGTCCGGCGGCTCGGATTCGGCGCGATGCGCATCACGGGCGAGGACATCATCGGCGAGCCCGACGACCCGGCAGCTGCCCGCGACGTGCTCCGGCGGGCCGTTGAGTTGGTCGATCTGATCGACACCGCGGACTCCTACGGTCCCGGTGTCAGCGAACGGCTGATCGGCGAGACGCTGTCGGACGACGACGCCGTCGTCGCGACGAAAGGGGGCCTCCTCCGCAACCACGGGGGCGAGTGGCTGCCGTGTGGCGATCCCGATTACCTCCGCAACGCCGTGTTGTGCAGCCTCGATCGGCTCCGGACCGACCGGATCGACCTATACCAGCTCCACACGCCGGACCCAGACGTCGACTTCGAGGCGAGCGTCACGGCGCTCGCGGAGCTGAAAGACGACGGCCTCATCGAACATCTCGGGCTCTCGAACGTCTCCGTCGAGCAACTCGAGACGGCCCGCGACCACGTCGAAGTCGCGACGGTACAGAACCGGTACAACGTCGCCTACCGGGACGAGGCGGCCGTTCTCGACGCGTGTGAGGACTACGGGATCGGCTTCATTCCGTGGTACCCGCTTGCGGCCGGCGCACTCGACGGCGTGTCCGGGCTCGCGGAGATCGCCGACGCATACGACGCGACGGTCCAACAGATCGCGCTGGCGTGGCTGCTCGAACGATCGCCGGTGATGCTTCCGATCCCGGGCACGTCGAGCGTCGAACACCTCGAGGAAAACGTCGCGGCGGCGGGTATCGATCTGACGGCCGAGGAGGTCACACGGTTGCGTTGAGTTCGGGAACTACTCCTCGGTCGCCTCGACGTTCGCCGCGTGTTTCTCGAGGTCGGCGGCGAGCGTCCGGGCCTCCGACGGCGAGAGCCGGACCGTATCGGCGTGTGGCCGTAGCTCCTCCAGCTCGGTGTTGTCGAGTTCCAGCTGTACGGAGACGTGGTCGGGGTTCTTTCGGGGGCTCGTGACGTTTACGACGGCGTAGGCCTCCTCGGTGAACCCGTGGCCCTCGGCTTCCCCCTCCAAGAGATCGAGCGTCGTGTACGCGTTGACTTTCATGATGCGGTCGGCCATACCGACCGGAAGGCGGCCGTCGCTGGTAAGGGTGGCGGATGTTTAAAAGGAACCCCGGCGCGAGAAGGAACTCGAGGTCGCTACTCGAAGACCAGAACCGTCGCATCGCCGGCTTCGAGAACGGTGACTTCCTCGCCGCCCTCCGCGCGCTGTTGTTCGATGATGTCGAACATCCCCGGCTCGACGGTCGCGGTTTCGCCGTCGACGTCGAACTCGACGTGGCCGGCGGTGTCGAGTTCGGCCCGCAACTCGACCGGATCGGCGGCTTCGAGGCGGCCGACGACCGCGCCGGCGTTCTCCCGGAAGACGGGACCGAGTTCGCTGTGGTCGATGTCGACGCCGACGGGGACCAACTCGATGTTCGGCGAGCCCTGTTTGAGGTGGATCGGCCCGTTGACGGTGTCCGAGAGGTCATACGTATCCAGCGGGCGGTCCTCGTCGAGATACACCTCGACGCGGTCGAGATCGGCGTTCAACGGCTTCCCTTCGTCGGATTTCCAGCCGCGGATCGTCGAGGCGATCTCGGCGATCAACTCCCCACGCGTCTCGGCCTCGGGGTCGGTGTCAGCGATCTCTGGCCAGGAGGCCCCGTGGACGCTTCCGTCCGTCGGGAGGTGATGCCACGCCTCCTCGGTGATGAACGGCGCGAACGGCGACAGCATCCGAAGGGACGCGCTCAACGTGGTGTACAGCGTGTACTCGGCTGCGCGGCGTTCGCCGGGACGACCCTCGTAGAGCCGGCCTTTTATGAGTTCGAGGTAGTCGTCGGCGAGGTCATGCCAGACGAAATCCCGGACCCGGCGGAGCGCGCTGTCGAAGCGGTACTCGTCCATGTCGGCGGCCACTTCCTCGGCGACCCGGCTGCATTTCGAGCGGATCCACGCGTCGGCGTCCCGGTAGGCCGGGTTCTCGATCCCCGCCGTCGACTCATCGACGTGTTCGGCCGCGAACTTCGTGATGTTCCACAGCTTCGTCTCGAATCTGGTCGCCGAGGTCACCTCCTTCCATTGGAACTGGATGTCGGTCCCCGGCTGGCCGCCGAGCGCCATCGCCTGCCGGAAGGCGTCCGCGGAGTGTTCCTCGACGACCGCCTCCGGTTGGACGAAGTTGCCGCGGGACTTCGACATCTTGTTGCCGTCGTCACCGAACACCATCCCGTTTATCAGGGCTTCCTCCCAGGGTATCTCCCCGGTGACCGCCGTCGTCCGGAGGATGGTGTAGAACGCCCACGTCCGGATGATGTCGTGGCCCTGCTCGCGCAACTGGACGGGCTCGAAGGTCTCTTGGGGCCAGTCGGCGACGTACATCGGCGAAATGGAGGAATCCATCCAGGTGTCCATCACGTCGGTCTCGCCGATCCACTCGTCGTTGCCACACTCGGGGCAGTCCCCGACCCCCGGCTCCTCGGTCGTGGGATCGATCGGTACCTCCTCGCGTCCCGCGATCTCGACGTGTCCGCAGTCCGCACACTCCCAGGCCGGGATCGGCGTCGCGAAGACGCGCTGTCTGGAGATCACCCAGTCCCACTCCATCCCCTCGGTCCACTCCTCCAGGCGGGTGTACATGTGCTCGGGGAACCACTCGATCTCCCGGGCGGCCTCGAGGATCTCCGCTTGGTTCACCTCGACGAACCACTGCTCTTTCGAGAGGATCTCGATCGGCGTATCACACCGCCAACAGCAGCCGACGGACTGTTCGGTGTGTTCGTGGTCGTTGAGGTGGCCGGACGCCTCCAGCGCGTCGGCGATCTCGGTTTTGGCCTCATCGATCGGGAGGCCCTCGAAATCCCCCGCAAGGGCGTTGAGGTGGCCGTCCTCCGTGAAGACGGTGCGGAGATCGAGGTCGTGTTCGATCCACCAGTCGACGTCCTGTTTGTCGCCGAACGTACAGATCATCACCGCGCCGGTCCCGAAGTCGCCGTCGACGTCGTCGTCGGCGATCAACTCGATCTCCTGGCCGAAAAGCGGCACTTCGAAGCTATCGCCGATCCGACCCTCGTAGCGCTCGTCGTCGGGGTCGACGGCCATCGAGACACAGGCCGCAAGCAGCTCCGGTCGCGTGGTGGCGATCTCTATGTCCTCGTTGCCGACCCCCTCGAAGGTGACGTAGTACAGCGTCCCCTCGCGATCCTCGTTTTCGACCTCGGCGTCGGCGATCGCGGTCTCACACCGGGGACACCAGTTGACCGGGTGTTCGTCCCGGTAGACGTAGTCGGATTCGGCCATCTCGACGAACGAACGCTGGGTCTCACCCCAGTAGCCGTCGTCCATCGTCCTGAACTCGTGGTCCCAGTCCTGTGAGAACCCGAGCGTTCGCATCGTCTCCTTCATCGCGCCGATCTGGGACTCGGTGTGTTCGACACACCACTCGCGGAACTGCTCGCGGGAGACGTCCGTGCGGTGGATATCGCGGTTCTCCTCGACTTTCACCTCCGTCGGGAGCCCATGGCAGTCCCACCCCTGCGGGAAGAGCACGTCATCGCCCTGTAGGCGGTGATACCGGGCGGCATAGTCCATGTAACACCAGCCCAGGGCGTTTCCGATGTGCAGGTTGCCGGTCGGATACGGCGGCGGCGTGTCGATGATGTAATCGGGGCGCTCCTCGTCGTCGTCGTAGCTGTAGACGTCCGAGTCGAGCCACTCGCTGCGCCATTTCCGCTCCGCCTCGTCGGGGTCGTAGCTGTCTGGAACCTCGCTCATGATTGATCTCGCGTGGACCGGTCGGTATGGGCAAAGCACGTGCGCGCGGCGGGAGAAGTGCGCGCGGTCAGCGCCCGCATACGACGGACCGGCTCGCGCTCATACTTTCTGGATCGTCCGTTCGCGATAAAAACCTTCGCTTACGGATCGTCCGGCTGATACAGCGTCCGTTCGTTGTACTCGCGGAGTTCCTCGCGCAGGTCGGAAAGCCACTCGTCGCCGTCCGAGGTCGCGTATTTGAAAAACCCCCCCGCGAGGATCGTATGGATCATCCCGGCTGTCCGCTCTGGGTCGACGTCCCGGAACACGCCCTGTTCGATCCCGGCCTGGATGATCGTCTCGATCCGGGTCCGAAAGAAGCGGTCGCTCCGCGTGAAGTAGTCCCGGTAGGCCTCGTTGTGCGGGGCCTGTCCCCGTAGTTCCGTGAGCGCCCGGACGAACTGTCGGTCCTCGGGCGGCGCATCGACGACGACCAACCGATCGCAAAACGCCGCCATCGCCTCGCGGGGGGCGGCCGGCGGTCCGGTCCCCGTCTCGGCCCGGTACTCATCGAGCATGAACTCCAGACAGGCGAGCAACAACTCGTCTTTGCCGTCGTAGTGGTGATAGACGAGCGAGACGCTCTTGTCGAACTCCTCACCGATGCGCTCTACCGTCAGATCGGCGTATCCGTGTTTACAGAGCGTCCGGTATGCCGCCGCAAGGATCGCCTCCCGCGTCGACCCAGGATCCTCAAAGACGTCCATGTAAAACACCACCGTGAAGGGCGACAAAAACGGCTCCGCATTCGGCCCGAACAGCCCCCGAAACCGGAACACGTTCCGCTGCCCGTCGGTGCCCAGCCGAGGCCGATCGCGTTGTGGAGACTGTCACGTCTATCGTACCGAGCACGGCGAGTTAACGCTTTTGAATAAACGTTCAATCAAAAAGGTTATAGCCGGCCGGCCGATCCTTCGATGTGATGGATCGGCCCCGTTTCCCCGCTGACGCTTTCTCCCTCCTGTGGTCCGGCCGAACCGAACCACACTCCCGCCCCCTCGGGTTGGATCCCTTTGGCTGTTTCCGATGGGGCCGATCCCCGTGAGGGCCCCCTGCAGATCGACGGCTTCCCTCGTTGCGATCGTGTTCTTTCTCTGTTTGCTCGCCCTCGGCTCTATGCTCCCTGCCGCCGGGCAACTCTCACAGGGCGAGCCGAACCTCGATGTCTATCTCCCCGAAAACGAGGTCGCACCCGGAACCGAGACCACGTTCGACGTCCGGGTTCAAAACGACGCCAGGGTCCGGTCCGGATCCGCGACCGAGACGATCACGACCGCCCGCGCGGTCAGCGTCGAGATCACGGACGAGGGGCCGTTCGACGTCCACACCGATCGGAGTCCGATGGGGCCGATCCCCGACGGTGCCGTCGAAAGCGTCGGGTTCCGGGCGACGATCCCCGAAGACGTCGAACCCGGAACCTACGACGTCGACGTCCGGGTCCGATACTCGGTGACGAACCGGGAGAGCTCTGTCGGCGACCAGCGGCTGACGAGACGCACCCACGAGACGTTCGAGGTGACCGTCACCGACGACGCGCTCTTTGCCATCGGCGACGTGAGAACCGACGTCCAGCCCGGCACGACGGGCGAAGCCGAGATCGAACTCCGGAACGTCGGTTCGGCGACCGCCCACGCGTCGACGGCGACGATCACGGGCGGCGGCGGTGTCACGATCGACGGCGGCGAGGCCGAGGCGTTCCTCGGCGACTTCCGGGCGGGCGAGACCCGGACCGTGGCCGTCGACGCCCGGATCGCCGAGTCGACGGTCGGCGGCGAGAAGCCGATCGAGGCGAGATTCGAGTACGCCGACTCGAACGGTATCGATCGGGACCCACGAACCGCGACGGGCCGTCTCGTTTCGACCGCCGCGCAGTCGTTCTCGATCGCCGATCTCGAGGACACGCTTTCGGTCGGCTACGACGGTCGGATAACCGGCACCGTCAGCAACGACGGCCCCACAGCGGTCTCCGACGGCGTGTTGGTGATCGAACCGGCCAGCGACTCCCTCGTCGTCGAGGAGGGCCGGGTGGCGCTCCCGGCACTCGACGCCGGCGGAACGGCCGAGTTCGAGTTTCCGACCGACGTGAGCGGACAGGCCGACCCCGGCCCCAGACAGGTCCGGTTCACCCTCGAGTACTCGAACGGCGGTCGAACGACGACGACTGTCGGTCCGATCTCCGAGCGTGTCGTCGTCGATCCGCGGCGGAACGCGTTCCGGATCTCCGGGGCGGACGTCCGGGTGACACAGGGCACGACGACGGAGCTGACGCTCTCGATCACCAACGAGCGCCCCGAGACACTCCGAAACATCAACGCAAAGCTCTACACTGACAGCCCGCTGTCGACGTCGAGCGACGAGGCGTTCGTAAACGAACTCGCGCCCGGTGAATCGGGGACCGTCCGCTTCGATCTCACCGTGGCCGGAAACGCGATGCCGAAGACCCAGCGGGTCGAACTCGACTTCCAGTACGACACCGAGCGCGGCGATACGGTCCTGTCGCGCACGTACCAACACCCCGTCGAAATCGAGGAACGAGCGGACGACGGCGGGGGCAGCCCCTCGCCGCTCCTGCTCGGCGTCGGCCTCGTCGCCCTTTTGACCGCGATCGCCGCGGGCGTCTGGTGGCGACGCAGGGGTTGATCGATGACTGACCGCGAACCGGACGGCGAGTGGGGGGACGGGCCGACGGAGACACACGCCGATCCGTTCACGAAGCGTGTCGCCCCGCTTATAACGGAGCGACCGTGGCTCGTCGTTCTCGCCTTTCTCGCTTTCACCGTGCTCTTCGTCGGTGGTCTGGGCGGCGGCGGCGACCAACAGGCCGGCACCGATCAGTTCACAGACGACCTCGAGGAGTCGGCGGCGCTCGAGGACATGCAGGAGAACTTCGAGGCGCGCGGACGGGCGGGCGGCGGCTCCAGCGCCAACCTCTTCGTGGACGAACCGAACGTGCTCTCGAAACCGAGCCTATTGCGGATGATCGAGGCCCAACACCGCCTCGAAACGCACGACACGCTCCGGGTCACGTCGACGACGAGCCCGGCATCGCTCGCTGCGGCCCGGCTCGATCCGACGGCCGAGACGCCCGAGACACAGCGTCGGGTTCTCGAAGGGGCCTCCGAGCGACGGATCCGCGGCGCGCTCGCGGAGGCCGACGAGACCTCCGGGCTTCCGGTCAGCACCGATTACAACCCCGCCGCCGGATCCGCCTCCGTCGCCCAACTCGCGGTCAGCTACGACACGCCGCCGCTTTCCGATACCGCCGATCGGGCCGGTCTCCAGTTCCGAACGGTCGACGTCGTCGCCGGGATCGACGGCTACGAACCGGGCGAGAACGTCGTCGTCTTCGGCGATGCGATCATCGACCAGGAGATCAACCAACTGCTCACCGACACCGCTATCCTCGTCTTCCCGGCCGCGCTTTTGCTCATTACCTTCTTTCTCGTCGTCGCCTACCGCGATCCGATCGATCTCGGGCTCGGCGTCGCCGCGCTCGCGATGACGCTCGTGTGGACGTTCGGGTTCATGGGATACGCCGGCATTCCCTTCTCCGATTCGCTCATCACCGTCTTCCCGCTGCTTTTGGCCGTCGGGATCGATTTCGGGATCCATATCATCAACCGGTATCGGGAGGAACGGGCAAACGGCGGCGACATCGGCTCGGCGATGGGGATCACCGTCGGACAGCTGTCGACGGCGTTTCTCATCGTCACGATCACGACCGTGATCAGCTTCATGGCGAACCTGACGAGCACGCTCGGCCAGCTTCGGGATTTCGGCATCGTCGCCGCCGTCGGGATGGTGTTTACGTTCCTGATATTCGGTGTCTTTCTCCCGGCCGGAAAGGTCGCCTTCGACGATCTGCGTGAGGGAACACGGTTCCCGGCGTTCGGATCGAGCCCCCTCGGGCAGGAGGGGTCGATACTCGGAACCGTGTTGCCGATCGGAGCCACCGCGGCGCGGGTGGTGCCCGCGGCGATCCTCGTCTCGGCGCTCGTCCTCGGGGCGGCCGGCGGCGCGTACGGGACCGGCGTCGACACGGAGTTCTCACAGGAAGCGTTCTTCCCCGACGAGGACCGTATCGAGCGGCTCGGGGCGCTCCCCGAGCCCTTCGCCCCCTCGGAGTACACCTTCATGGCCGTCCTCCGGTATCTGGAGGCGGATTTCGAGCAGAACTTCGTCGGGAGCGTCACGCTGTATATCGAGGACCGAAACGTCAGATCGGACATCGCGCTGGCGGACATCGACCGCGCGCTCGCCGAGCCGCCGGAGACGTTCGAAAGCGAGAACCGTCGGGCCGACGCGACGAGTATCGTCGGCGTCATGGAGTCACACGCGGCGAATGACCCCGAATTCGCCCGGACCGTCGAGCGCTACGACACCACGGGCGATGGGATCCCTGACAGAAACGTCGACGCCGTCTACGAGGAACTGCTCGCCTCCTCGGCGGGCGATCGGGCCCGAGACTCCCTGACTGACGACCGGAGCGCGACCCGCATCGAGTATCAACTCGACGTGGACGCCGATCAGACCGACGCCACGGTCGCCGCCAGGGAGGTCGCCGACGGGATGCGTCTCGATGCGGTCCCGACCGGGAGCCTCGTCGTCAACCAGGTCGTCATCGACCGCATCACCGAATCGGCGATCAACAGCCTCGTCGTTGCCTTCCTGCTCACGGCGGTGTTTCTGATGCTCTCCTACCGGTGGCTCGAAGGGCGCGCCGTCTACGGGCTTATAAACCTCGTTCCGGTGTTGGTCACCGTCGGGCTGTTGGCGGGGTCGATGCGATACTTCGGGATCCCGCTGACGCCGTTCAACGCGCCCATCCTTTCGGTTTCGATCGGCCTCGGCGTCGATTACACCGTCCACTTCATGCACCGGTTCGTCGACGAGTACGAGACCGATACGGACGTCCACCGCGCCCTCCGTGTGACCGCACAGGGGACGGGCGGAGCCCTGACCGGAAGCATGTTGACGACCGTCTGCGGACTCGGCGTCCTGTATATCGCGATCATCCCGCTGATCGCCGACTTCGGGCTCCTGCTCGCGCTCGGCGTTCTGTATGCGTATCTCGCGTCGGTGCTCGTGTTGCCGTCGGTGATCGTCGTCTGGCACGCCTTCGAGACACGATAAGGGCTCTCCGGTACTGACGGCGGCCGAGACCCGTTTGAAACAACGGACGACGTTTCGAAACGGCCGACGGCAGCCGTCGAAACCGGTCGTGACAACGTTTTAACCGCTACAGACGAACGTAACGGTATGGCCCCGAAGGAAGCCGAGATGCTCGAAGCGGAACTGAACGCGGTCTTTGGGGACGCGGAGTTCCCCGTCGAGGACCCGATGGAACTGGTGCCTGCGCTCCCGGACGGCCCGGCGACGACGTTCGAGGCGGGCGACGTGACGATCGAAGTGATGGACCTCGGAACCACGTACGCCGACTACCAGCACTATCCCTACGAGACGGCCGCCGATCTCGTCGACGATCTGATGACTGGCTTCCACGAGGAAGGCGTCTTCAAGTGAACTACCCCACCCTACTCCCTCAGCGCAGACGCGCCTCGGTCCTTGAGGCCGGAGGCTCCATCTTGTTACTGCTGAAGCGCGCGGCGCAACCGCCGATAACGCCGCCGCATCCCGTCTCGGTAAGCGTCCGAGACAAAAACGCCACCGCAACGGAGCCGACGATCCGACTGTCGGTCCCAGGGCGTACCGGAAGCCGACGGCACGGGTGTCACCGCCCGTTGAAGTAGTCAGCGGCCTGTGTCGCGGCCTTCATTTCGACGACCGGTTCGGCATCGCAGTCGCTACACCGCGGCGGCTTCTCGACGTCCGCATACACCGTTTCGCACGCGTCACAGACGAAAAATCGGAGTCCCAGCACGGTGTTGGGTTGGCACCGTTCGTTCAAACCGCTGTCGCAGGCCGGGCGCATCGTGCGGCTCGGCCGTCCGTTCACCCCGGCGGCTGTCGCCCGATAACCGCATAAAAGGGGTCTCTCCCCGGCCGGTCGACGATCCGATCGCTCGCCCCGAATCCCCCGGCGGTGAAGTACTTCTCGACGAGCGCCGCTCTCTCGCCCATCGATCGGGTTCGCCAGGCCCGAACCGCTTTCGTCGGAAACATGCGGTCGGTGAAACTCACGATCGCAGCGCCCTCGGACGTGAGGACGCGCCCGAATTCGCTGAACACCTCGCCGGGGTACTGCAGATACTGCACCGACAGGGCACAACAGATCACATCGAACGAGTTTGCCTCGAGTGGGAGCGTCCGGTCGCGGTTGAAATCCTGCAGAAAATATTCGTCTAGACGGTCGTTCGCCTCGAGTTCGGCCTCGTTGAGACCGTGGCCAACAACGTACTCGAGCGAAGTGTCCGGGAGAAACGACACCCAGCTACTCATCGCATCGAAAACGCGATCCCCCGGCGCGATCTCCGAGCCATACACTGTCGTCAGTCGGGACGTGAATTCGTCGTCCGCGTGGGTGACAAACCGGGGGGAGTCATAAAACCGCGTGTCGTCGCCCGCATCGATCTTCCGCCGATCGGTATCCGATAGCATTCCCGACACAGTCTCCCCCGTCAGCGATCTCCGACAGCGTTTCGGAACGCGACGAGTACCAACTCGGCACACTGGAGCCGTGACGGTGTCAGATCCATTCCGACCGCGTTCTCAATCGTTTCGCTGTCCCATTCGACGATGTCGGCGACAGGAGTCCCGATCATTCGCTCGGAGAGCAACGATGCCGTTGCCTGTGAGAGCGTACAGCCTTCGCCGCTGAACTGGACCGTTTCGACGACCGGCGGCGTCTCGTCCGATAGGTTCGCCGTCAGTGTTATCTCATCACCGTCGGGATGTGTCGGCCCGACGCATCGGGGGTTGCTCGTTCCGTGCTCGATATCAGGATCGGTGAGCGCACCGTAGTTTCGTGGGTTCCGTGAGTGGTCGGCCAGCAACTCCCTGATGAGCGTCTTGTCCATACGTGTGTGTGGTACCGAACGGCAAAGAAAGACCGGGGCGCGGTCATACTGGTGGGCGAACGCAAACGCCCCCGACTCGAGAGTGATTCGCCGCTCACGCCGTCGAACGGCGTGTGCCACCAGGGTCGTATGCCCGTTCGGTTGTCCATCAGCTGTCGGGATCCGCCCCCGTCGTATCGATCCCGAGGGCGCTGTTCACCGGACACGTCCGGGCCATGCCGGTCGCGAAAAGGGCAGTTCCGACGAGGACTGCGAGGCCGCCGAGCAAACCGAGCGACGCGGAGACGACCTCGCTACCGGCGATATACCCGACGAGTCCGGGGACGCCGGCGAGCGAAAGCGTGATCCCGGAGATAATCCGTACAGCACGGTCGCGGCCGCCTACGTTCGCCTGCATGCGTTCTTTCCTATGGTTACTTCGATCCCTGAAAAAATAAGCCCTCCGTGAAACCCGCAGCGTGGTACGGCACACGGGCTGTCGTGTGCTCCGTGACGATCACGCTCGTCTCCACGATTTATGCGTACTCCATGCCTACGTGAATGTATGACTCCATCCGACCTCCCGACCGTCGAGAACGGGGCGGTCCCGGCGGATCTCGCCGGGCTCGGGGCCGCCGTGACGACGGCCGGTGACGCCGACACGTTCGCCGTCGAGTCGCCGTTCGACGGCCGAGCGATCGGCGAACTCCCCGCGTGTCGCCCCGCCGATGTCAGGGCAGCTGTCGATCGGGCGGCCGAAAGCGACTGGCGCGACACCGACCCGGCGGATCGCGCCGAGGTATTCATCCGGTTTCACGACCTCGTGCTCGAGCGGCAGGCGGCGCTCCTCGACGTCATCCAGGCCGAAACCGGGAAAGCAAGACGGGACGCCCACGAGGAGGTCCTCGATGTCGCGGTAACGGCGCGGTACTACGCCTACCGGGCCGAATCGATGCTCGATACCGAAAGCAGGATGGGTGCGCTGCCGGGACTGACCGAGACGGACGTCAACCACCACCCTGTCGGGACGGTCGGGGTCGTCTCGCCGTGGAACTACCCGCTTAACCTCTCGATCGGCGATGCGATCCCGGCGCTTTTGGCCGGCAACGCGGTCGTGTTGAAACCCGCCCCGGAGACGCCCTACACCGCTTTGAAGGCCGCCGAGTTGCTCCGTGAAGCCGGCGTGCCCGAGGCGGCGTTCCAGGTCGTCACCGGCGACGCGGCGGCCGGCGAGGCGGTCGTCGAGGCGGCTGACTACGTCTGTTTTACCGGCTCGACGGCTGCGGGACGGGCCGTCGCCCGGAAGGCCGGCGAGACGCTTACCGACTGCTCGCTCGAACTCGGCGGGAAGAACCCCGGAATCGTCCGGGCGGACGCCGATATCGACCGGACCGTCGACGGGCTTCTCCGGGGGTGTTTCACCAACGCGGGGCAGCTCTGTCTGTCGATCGAGCGCCTCTACGTCCAAGAGGGGGTCTTCGATCGGTTCCTCGACCGGTTCGTCGAGGCGACCGAATCGATAGAGCTCGGCGTCGGTTACGGGTACGACGTCGAGATGGGGAGTCTGATTTCCGAGCGACACCTCGAGAAGGTACGGACACACGTCGAGGAAGCCGAATCGGAGGGCGCGACCGTTCTGACCGGCGGAAACCCACGACCGGATATCGGGCCGTACTTCTTCGAGCCGACGGTTCTGACCGGCGTCGAAGCGCCGATGACACTCGCCACCGAGGAGACGTTCGGCCCGGTCGTGTCCGTCTCCCCGTACGGAACGGACACCGAGGCGATCGAACTGGCGAACGACTCGGCGTACGGGTTGAACGCCTCGATCTGGACGGCTGATACCGATCGCGGCCGGGAGATGGCCGCCGAGATAGAGGCCGGAACGGTCAACATCAACGAAAGTTACGTGGCCGCGTGGGGCTCGCTCGATGCCCCGATGGGCGGGATGAAAGATTCAGGCGTCGGCCGCAGACACGGGATCGAGGGGCTGCGCCGGTTCACCGAGTCCCAGACCGTCGCCGTCCAGAAGTACGCCGGCTTCTCGCCGCCGTCCGGGGTGCCGTACTGGCTGTTCGCGAAGCTACTGAGCGCGACGTTGAAACTCCAGCGTCGGCTTCCGTGGCTACGTTGAAACGTCGGCCCGTCCGGTTCTCGCGGCACACTCCCGGCCCTCAGGCCGGGGCGTGTTGTCGATCGGAGTCGACGCCCCCTCGCCGCTTTCGGGCCTCCGTCGTTTCCCGT
>OBKM01000803.1_pt1 | contig 14424 bp, 22 predicted proteins | sample 1519691 | NCBI WGS metagenome assembly OBKM01 (sample SAMEA37050418, study PRJEB22526) | metagenome | biome: saline pan; feature: lake; material: water | place: Egypt | collected 2015 | depth 0.5 m
CGGTCTCCGGTGACCTGCACACCCCGACCGAGGACGAGGCGCGCGAACTCGCCGCTACCCTCTCTGCGTTCCTGTTCGACCGGTCGAACTGGCAGCAGGCAAACTCAGATAGCCCGTTGCACGTTCAAGATTAGTTCGCCAGAAGGAGCGAGAACGGGGTGAGATTAACACCTCTCCGAGAATTGGGCGAGAAAATCGTCTATCTCTCTGATGAATCGGGGAAACCACCCTCTCAAACGGGCGGTATTAGTTTGAAATCTGCCATATCTGAAGCCGCCTGAGAGTGATGCCTCTCAGGCGGCGGTCCACGTTCCAGTGGAAACCACCGTCGTCAGATTAATCGACTCGGTGAACGAACGAGTCCTGACTTCCCCTGGCGCTTTGCAGTCACGGAGGCCGCGACCAGCGCGACTGCTGAGAGGACGACGTGGGTCTCCACATTGTTTGCTTTGCGCGCACGGACGCGGTCAAGGCCAGTAAACGACTTCAACCGTCCAATGACCCGCTCGACACCTGCTCGCAGGTGTCGATGCATCCGTTCTTTGATTGCCTGGAAGATGTAGGTCTCCTCGACGCTTCCGGCTTCAACGCCGTACTCCGAGAGTTGTTGTTGATCGAGCCTTTCCAGGGCGTCGTACGGGCTATCGATTTCGTCGCCATGTTCCTCGAATAGCTCCTTGATGTCTTGCTTGATCGTCGCTAACGGCGACGATCTGCGCGGATTAATCGAGGTAAGTAGCGGACAGTCCAGGATATCTTGACAGAGTTCTCTGTTGGCTTGACTATCGAACCCGGCGTCAGCTAACGCCGCCTGAATGTTCTCGATGTCGTAGCGCTGTTCGAACTCGTCGATGAGTGGTTCAAATCCAGCGCAATCGTTAGTTTTGCCGGTCTCCATCGTGATGGCGACCGGCAACTCGGCTGCCGCGTCGATCACGAGATAGACTTTGTAGCCGTAGAACGAGCCTTCGTGTTTGCCCCAGCTTGCACCTTCGACGTCACCGTTTTCGATCTCGTCGCGCGTGTTTGCCCAGGCTGCGATGTGCGTTCCATCGATGACGATGAACTCGCCAGCGTGGTCGTATTCCTCGAGGAGTTCATCACACATCGATTCGAGGCAGCCACGCAACTCATCTGGCTCAACAGCATCGAAGGCTCGCCAGAGGGATGTCCCGTCGGGGACATCCTCTGGCGTGGAGTAGTCCAGGGCCTCCCGAAGAGAGTGATTGCGCTGGACGCGACGTTCGAGGGCCTCGAATGAGTCGCCTTCGAATTGCCGGAGAACAAGTGCAGCAGCACGTTCTGGCGGGATAGACTGAAGCTCGGGAACTGCAATCGAGAGGAAGGTTGCAAGGAGTTCGTCACGGTAGAGGAAATCGTCAGCCTCGGAGTTGTCGAGTTCAAACTCGGGTGGCTGATCGGTTTGGCGCTGGGAAAGCTGGGCGTCCCTTCGGGACGACCAGCTGTGGGTATAGACAGTCGTTCCATGATGGTCGGCAGCATGGACTTCATCGTCTTCGGCGAGTTGTCGGAGGGGTCGGTAACAGCGTCGGTCGAGAAGATCGTTGGCTTCAGCGGCTGTGAGTCCGGAGGGGCGTCGGAAAGCGAGCTCTTTGAGTGCTGCCTTGGTCGATTCTTCGCGGTGGAAGACGGCGACGCCGTCGTCCACCTCGGGTCGCCAGAGACAGTCGTGTCGTCCCCGCTCTCCGATGATGTATTTGCTGGCGACGTAGGCACCGTTGTGGTTGATGGAGGTGTAGAACTCGTCGGTAGAAGCTATCTGATCGATGTACCACGCCGGCACGTCTGTGCCGGCGAGAATCTCGTCTTTCGAAGCAACTTCTTCATGCTCTCGCAGGAACTCTCGGACGGTAGTCTTATGAGATTGCTGGCCCTCGTTTCGCGTGTCGGATTGTGTAGTGGACATACATCCAATCCGACCTCCTCTCTAGTAAAACTGACTATTCTGATCGCTAGTGCGAGGTATGTGATAGCTCGGAACTAATCTCGCACTCGTGCAACGGGCTATCGCACTGTTGGTCGTGTCGCTCGTGCTCGTCGCCGCAGCGGTCAACGTGTACGCCACAGTTGCGCCGGAGCTCGGTAGTGAACAGCAGGCGGAGCTGGTCTCCGGGCTGGTGACACTCGTGTTCGCGTTCGTTGTCGGTATCGCGTCGCAGCGGCACTCGGACGGGAGTCCTTGCAGTCGTTGCTGACACTCTCGACCAAGGCACGCCAGATCGAGCGCGGGGACATGGACGTAGAGCTGGAGACGAATCGAAACGACGAACTCGGGGAGGTGTACCGGTCGTTCGCCGCGATGCGTGACTCGCTTGGCGAGCGCATCCGGCAGACAGAGCAACGCGGTCAGGTCCTCCAGGCGACCGCCGCCGAGTACGGCGAGGTGATGGAGCGAGTCGGCGAGGGTGACCTCACCCAGCGCCTCGACGAGGATGTCGAGGTCGAGGCGATGGCCGACCTCGCGCGCAACTTCAGCCAGATGATGGACCAGCTCGAGGGGACCGTCGACGAAGTGTACGCGTTCACCGACCGGGTCATCGAGGCCACTGACACGCTCGAACAGCAGACAGACCAGTCCATCCGGCCAGCGCGGAGGTCTACCGGGCCGCCAGTGACATGGGTCCCACTGGGAGGAACGACGTCGACCCGCCGCCGGCACTCGAAGGGGTCCAGGTGCAGGCCGACAAGCCACTCCCGACCACCGACGACACGCGGGTCAACGTCGACGAGACCGTCGAGGCCATCGAGAATCTAAAAGAGCGGATGGACCGCATCGACGAGATTCTGGAGTTCATCTCCGAGGTGGCCGACGAGACGAACATGCTGGCGCTCAACGCCGGCATCGAGGCCTCGAAGATTGAGGACGGTGACACCGAGGGGTTCCAGGTCATCGCCGAGGAGGTCAAGACGCTGGCAGAGGAGACCCGCAACGCCACCAGCGAGATCGAGACCATCAGCACCAACATCCGCAACGGCACCAACGAGGCTGTCAACGACCTCCTCTACCAGCAGGCCGCGCTCGCATCGATGATGGACGACGACGTCGGCGATCTCGCGGACGCCGCCCGGGAACTCCGGCGGTTGCTCGCCCAGCTCGAAATCAGCGAGCGCCGCGAGAGTACTGTCACTGTCGAGAACTAGTACCGTCGACGAACCGCAGTCCGTAGATGCGGCGGGCCGGCGGCACGGACGACTCTCTGGGCTGTGGAGGCACCGTCGAGTGCCGGCCGGCAAGCACCTCCTCATTGGTGTCCACCGCCGGAACGGTCGCCGAGTCGTGGTCGTCGTTCTCGGCGCGGTTGCGCTCGCGCGTGGCCGCGAGTTCACGATGCTGGGCGAGTAACTTCTCGCGTGCCTGTCTGACACTCGCCTGCGTCTTCGCGACAGTCTTCGCGCGCTGGCGCTCCTGTGCTCGTTTCGCTCGCTCGCGTGCCCGTTCCCCTCTCGTATGCTTGCTGTCGGTCTTGCTGTCGGTTTCGTCCATGTTGTCACTCGGAGTTGTCTTCGTCCTCGATCCGTGTCACCAGTGCCTGGAGGATGTCGTTGTTGACGGTCAAGTCCCCGACCCGCCAGGGGGCCTCGTCGCCGAGATCGACCGCCGTCGTGGGCTCGCCATCGACGACCACCTGCAACCTGTGGCCCGTGATAGTGCAGTCCACGTCGTCGAGGTCCGTTGCGCCGGTTCCGCCGAGATCGACCGTCACGACCCGGTCGTCGCCGTCGGGTTCGACGTGAACTGGGGGTGTGTCGGTAGGTGTGTCCGCGGGCGTGTCGGGAGATGTGTCACGCTCGAAGGCAGGGTGGCCCTTGCGACCCGATGCACCCGGTCCCAGGCCCGTCCTGGCACTGTATCCGTAGTCGACGTGGCTGTCGCCACGCTCGATGCGTCCGCTCCCGGTCACCTCGCCCTCCTCGGCTAGCTGGCGGAGCGCCTCGAGCAGCCGCTCGATGGGTGTTTCGTCCTCGTCATCTGGCTCCTCGCGGTCGGTCATAGGTCACCTCTGAGGTCGCCGCGACGGTAGCGGTCCACGAGACCGTAGCCGACCAGGTCGCCATCCGGCCCGATGGTCAGTTCGTACCGGGCGAGAATATCCTGGGTGTCGGGTACCGCGGAGCGCTCGACGACCTCGACGATGACCCGCCAGTCCTCGCCGTTGTCGTCGACCCGGATGACGTTGTCGACCGGGTCCGAGAGCACGCTCTCGGCGTACTCGCGGCCCAGCGACTGTGCCTCCAAGAGGTCGACCTGCTCGGGGCTGTCCTCCGCGCTGTCGGTCTCGTTCCCGCCGTCGTCTGTCATAGTCGTGTATTCTACCGCGGATGATAAAGTCCACCGGTCAGACGGCCCGTTCGAGTGCGGCCCGGAGATCGGCGAGTCCCTCACGCCCCGGCACCTTCGAGGCCAGTGCGTCGGTACAGACACCCACCAGCCGCTTTTCGGTCACCTCCGGGGCGACCGCGAGTCCCTCGGCCGCGATGACCATCGCCCGCGTCGCGACGGTTACGTCGAGCTCGTCGCTCTCCCGGACGGCACGGAGCAGGTCGACGACGCGGGTAGCCGTCGTCTCGTCGATGTCGACGTTCGCGGTCACGATCGCGAGTTCCGTCTCGCGGTCGTAGAAGTCCATGTGGATGGCGACGAGGCGGTCGAGCAGCGCATCTTGGGGCGTGTGGACGCCGGCGTACTCGACCGGGTTCGAGGTGAGCACCGCCCGGAACTCCGGGTGCACCTCGACGTACCGCTCGGGACCGCGCCGTCCCGGCAACTCGAGGACACCCTCCTCGAAGACTGACAGCAAGACGTTGTTCGCCGCCGGGTCCGTGCGGGCGAACTCGTTGTACACGAACGTCGCGCCCTCCCGGGCAGCGACAGTCAGCGGGTTGTCGACCCACCGGTCGCGCACCACGTCCCGGCTTTTCATGACGTTGTGGACGTACCGGTCTCTGACTGACTCGCGCTCGAGTTCGGCGTACTCGCCGACGAGGTCTGCTGTCGTCAGGTCGGCGTCGCCGTTGACGAACACCACCGGCCGGTCGCGCTCGCGGGCGACGTACATCGCCATCGCCGTCTTGCCACACCCGGTTGGACCCACGAGATGCACCGGTCGGTCGGCCGCCAGCCACCGCTCGATGCGGTCTCTGAGCGCCCGTACGGCGTCTGTCTCGACGAACGCCTCCTGCTCGAACGCCCCGGCATCCGCGAGCGCCTCGCCGGGACCGTCCCGACCCTCGCCATCGTCCGACGGCGTCGTTGTCCTGCGGTCGCCCGCGTCACGCTTCTCGTTGCGCGAGGCGCGTATCTTCGCCCCTCTGACCTTCCTGTCGCTGTCGGTGTTCCGGGTCATTCCTCCAGGGCGGCCTCCAGCTCCGCCATGTCCTTGTCCGCGAAGAACTCGATGAGCTCGTCTTTCGTTGCCGTGTTGAGGTCACCCTCGTAGTCCATGGCGTTTGCCGCCTTCTTCAACGTCCCGTAGGGCACGTCCGACAGCCGCTGCTCGTACTCGCTTTCCGTCTCCGCGTCGTCTTGCTCCGAGGAGATGGCACTCAGCGACTCCGCCTGCTCGTCGTCTGCCTGTTCGACTGCCGGTTCCTCGTCCGTGATTCCGATTTTGGTTTCGGGCTCGTCACCGGCGTCAGCCACGTCCTCGGCGGTCTCTGTCTCCGTCGTCCACTCGTCCGCGGCGGTGTCGGGTTCCTCATCCCGAGTGCCGGTCTCGGTGGTGGTCTCCCCAACCGGGGGCGCATCGAACTTGGCCCCGTAGAACTCCTCGCGGTACGAATCGAACACCGCCAGGGTCTCCTCCAGGCCGGACTGCCGCTCCGCTTCCCAGGCGGCCCGCCGTGCGGCCACGTCGTCGGCGAACGCCTCGCTGTACGCCCCGACAGTCCCGCGGTGTGCGTGACACTCCTGCAGGAACGACTCGACCGCCGCCGCCATCTTCTCCGACTCCGCGATGGCCGCCGCGTCGGCACCGAACGCCCCGGCGTAGGCCTCGTGTTCCGCCGCGACTGCCGCGGTCGCCTCACGGAACGATTCGACCGCCGCGTGGAACTGAGCGATGTCGAGTTTCGTCCCGGCGTCGGCGACGAACTCCCTGGCGTAGGCCCCGACTGCACGCCGTGCGTCGTCGAACTGCGCCTGCGTCTCCTCGACTTCTGCCTCCCGACTGGAGACATCCGCCCGGAACTGCTCGGTGAAGGCCGCGAACTCCGCTCCCGTCTCGTCGACTGCCGCCCTGTACTCCGCCCGGTCCTGTACCTTGTCCTGTACGCTCATGGGTACTCAAAACGGCCCGTTGCGGGCCCGGTCGCCCTCCGTCAGGCCGTCTCTGCGACTGCCTCGGGCGCTGTCGCCGCCAGTTCTGCTTGTTCTATCTTTGCTATCTCCTCGGCGTAGTGCAGGAAGGTGTCCACCGACGCCACGACGACCCGCGCCTCCACGGTCAGAATCTCGATTCCGACCAGCGAGACACGGGCGAACGCGTCGACCACCACGCCCTTGTCCAATACTCTGTCTAGTACCTCTGCGAGACTCGATGAGTCAGGTTGTGCCATTACATTCCTATCGTCGCATTCCCACTAATTTAAAACTGGCGGTATATGTTTACCCCGAGGATGCAACAGCGGGCACAGTTTGCGCTCGTGAACTCATCTCGTTGTTTCGAGCGATTCGCTTGAATTCTTCGTAGGGATTGCGTCCCTGCTGGCGGCAGGTCGCCAGCAGGGACAGCAGCGTCTCATGCACGAACATGCCGCGGTCGTTCCGGAGCGTTCCAATGAGCTTCCGGAGAACCACCGGCTCACGAAGCGCGTTTTCAGCGGCGTTGTTCGTTGGAGAGACCGCTGGCTCACCGATGAAGGTGAGCCAGTGGTCGAGGCCTCCTTCGATCTTTCCGAGTAGTGTTGCCACTGGTCCGTCGGGCACTGACCGCTCTATCAGCGATTCAAGCTCTCTCCGCGCTATACGCTGGAGTTCTGCTCGCTCACGGAGTGCCAAGTCGCTCTCCAGCCGAGTCTGGAGAGCGACGTACAGTTATTTGAGGGCACGGTAGATCGGTTCGCCTTCCGCTTGCTTCTCAGCCGCGTCTTCAGCCTCCCGGAGAATGTGTGCCCAACACCACTGGAGGGTGCTGCTGAAGGCCGGATACGCCGTCCAGCCATCACAGACGACCGTTCCCGCGAAGTCCTCGCCGAGGACTTCCGCGGGAACATCACTTCCTCGACTCTCCCTGACCGCGTACAGCGTGTGGGTCTCGGTGGTGAACGTCCAGAGCCACGCCTGCTCACCGTCGCGTTTGATTCCAGTCTCGTCAACGTGGACAACGTCGGCTTGTTGAATCTGGCGGCGGATCTGTTCGTACTCACAGCGACCGGCGCGCGCAGCGCGCTCGGTCGCGTGCCATGCGGACGCGCCCGACAGTTCCAGTCCGTGGAGTTGCTCGAAGCGGTCACCGATCTTTCGGTAGGGCAGGCGGTGATCGTACCGAGACAGCGCCGCCTGTGCAATAACGTTCACCCCGAACTGCCCCTCACCGGGGCAGTCGGGGTGTGAGGCGACCGTCTCAGTTCCGCAAGAGTGACACTCGTAGTGATGGCGGTTGTACTGTGTGACTTCCGGTGGCTGTGGGTCAGGGAGTTCCTCGACGAGTCGGGGGCTGACGCCCGCCGACTCGTCGAACGCTTCACCACACTCTGGACAGCAGTCACAGGTGACCTCGATTTCTTGATCAGGATCGGGAGCGTCGCGCCATTCCGGGTCGTGACCAGAGTTTCGGCCAGGCGTGCCACCGTCAGTACGTGGCTGTTCGTCGTCCTCGTCGCCGCCGGACGAGGACGACTCCTCCTCGTCCGGTTGGTCCTTGCTCGGTGGTGTATGTGGTCCCTCGTACCATCGCAGCTTGCCTCTGAGGCGTTTGTTCTCTTCACGGAGCTCTTGGTTTTCTTCTCGGAGCTGTTCGACCTCCTCCTCAAGCGAAGTAACGCGTGCGAGGATTTCCTCTTTGGTAGCGTCGGAAGAAGTCATGAGCAGACAAGACGGGATGGTCTCCAGACGGGAGACCATCCTTCAAAGGTGCATTCGTTTGCCTGCTGCAACCACATACGGCACCAATTGAGTGGCTCCTACGAGAGACTATCGAAATCAATCTGGGGCTAAACACGTACAACTGGCGTAAGCCGGTAGTGACGGCCTGATGTCTGTGATTGGTGATCAAAGGTTAGGGCCGTCATCAGGAGAAACGAACGCAGGTAACCTCAATTCTACTCACTCCGTTTCGAATGAATTGTACGCGCTGTTCGACGAAGTCGACAGCGAGTCCATTGCTGATGAGTTCGATATCGGCAAACACAGTCCAACGCATGACTTCAACAATCATCTCAAAATCGCTGTCCGTGAAGGCCTTGACCCATCGAGTTCTCTCGCCGAACTTGCGGACAAAATTCACACTGACGAATAACTCCAAGCGATGGCTGCGTCCACCTTCTCCCGGTACACGAACGACCGCGACTACCGCGCGGTCGTTCGATTCCTCTTCGCGTTACTCCACACACCACAACTGTACCATCAACGTGCCGTCCAACGAAAACGACTCGAATGGCTCACTCGCGGTGTTGTTGCTGTCGATGCAACAAACCTCGAACTTACTCGCTCAGTCGTCGTCTCTGACGAGTTCGTCGGAGACGACGAACAGTCCTACAAGATTGACACAGACGACGGTGGAGTTGAACTTCACTGCGCCGCGCGTGTAGACGGTGAACACAAACACCCGCTTGGTGCAACTGTGACAGAAGGCAAAACCCATGAAAGTCCACGGTTTGACCATCTCAAAGCCGATGTCGAGGTCTTCGCAGACCTCGACTCGGTTATCTGGGTCTTTGACCGTGGATACACGCGCTATCATCGGTTTTGTGAACTCAAGCACAGCGACGATGACTTTGTCACACTGCTGCGGTCAGATGCTCGCCTCGACGTTCTGGAGCGCGTCCAGAACGTCGAAGTCACCGACAAGAAGGGAACGAGACAGATCCGTGACGAACGGATCGAACTTGCCGAGACTGGTGAGGAGTTTCGCCGGATTGTGTTGGAAACACCCGACGGAGAAGAGATTGAGTACCTGACGACGCTGGCGTCGTCAGCGTACGATCCCATCGACGTAATCAGTATCTACACGCTGCGAACAGTGATTGGGATTCTGTTTCGTGAGCTGAAGCAGTATCTGAACACCGAGAATTTTCACTCGAAATCGCTGAACGGCGTCTTGTTCGAACTGTTCGCTGCGCTGATCGGGCTGGTGTTGATTTACTGGTTGCGGCAACGCCACCCGATGAGGGGTGGCGTGCCGCGAACTATTCAGAAAGTCCGCACGCACTGGGACCGGTCACTGGATTCGTTCGGTTGAGTTCGTCTCACGCCGGTTGGGTCAGCCGTCGCCGACAGCAACGGCTCTGGCCAGAGCAGTCGAAACACGCCGTAGTGACACTAGAAATCGTCTCATTCACAGCTACGGATCAGTTACAACCTGGTCTGATCGACCTGTTCCCGCTCAGACAGCGCACTCACCCCGTTCTCGCAGAAATTGTTTTCCGGTGGATTTATTAACTCGAAATGCGATAGCACCCTTCGGATGGCCTCTTCTGTATCAATACTGACGGTGATTACAAGCTTTGCTCCTAGATTTATGAGAATAATCAGAAATAGTATTGTTTTAATATGTGTATGGTTATCTTTTTATGGGTGCAGTCTAAGTGAGAGACAGATTCACGCCATGAGCAACCTCTACCTGTACGGCGTCGCGCCGGAGACGGACATGGAGCTGGCGATAGCGGGCGTGGGAGGTGCCGAGCGGGTCTACACGGTCGACTACCGCACGCTCTCGGCGGTCGTCTCGGAGATCGATACGACCGACCCGGAAGAGACCGACGAGGCCCTCGAGCGCCACAGCGAGGTCCTGCAGACGGTGATGGCCCACGACGGCGGGGTGACGGTCGTGCCCATGCAGTTCGGAATGGCGTTCAAAGACGCACGGACGCTGAAGGGAGTGCTCCGGGGCACACAGCGCGCGTTCCGCAAGACACTCAACGAGATCGAAGATACGGTCGAACTCGGGCTGAAGGTGGTCGCCGGGCCGGACGCGGATATCGACCCCGAGACGGTGCGTGCCGATATCGACGACCTCGTGGGTGACATCGCCGTCGGCGAGACCGAGGACGACCTGTTCAGCGACCGCCTGGTGCTCAACCGGTCGTACCTGGTCGAGCGCGACCGTCGCGAGGAGTTCGACGACGCTGTCGACGATATCGAGGCGCTTGCCGACGGACTGACAGTCCAGTACACCGGCCCCTGGCCGCCGTACAACTTCGTCGACATCCACATCGGGGCACAGGGAGGGCGGTAGTATGCTCCTGCTCAACGACCTGCTGGTTCGGCCGTTCGTTGGCCTGCTGCGGACCCTGCAGGTCATGGCACTGCGCGAACTGTACGACATCGAGGCGCTCCGGGACGACCTCAAGGAAAACCAGCTGCTCTACGAGCTGGGCGAACGCTCCCGCGAGGAGTACGAACGCGAGCGTCAGCGGCTGCAACGCGAACTCAACATCGCCGAACAGGTCCACGAACAGATCAGCGACAGAGTGACTATCAAACGATGACACAGCGACCGACACGGACACAGAGCGATCTGGCCGAAATGCTCGACACGCTGCTGGACAAGGGCGTGGTCATCAACGCCGACATCGCGGTCACGGTGGGCGACGCCGAACTGCTGAACGTCCACATCCGGGCGGCGGTGGCCTCCTTCGAGACCGCCGCCGCCTACGGGCTGGCGTTCCCGAGTGGCACCGACACCGAGCGCCTCGCCGAGGCCGCCGGCCTCGACCCGGCGGCTGTCGAGAATACGGGCGTACCCGACCGAACTGCTCGCCGCAGGACTGGCGACGACCCTGATGATTCTCCGACCGAGGTGACCCCTACCGACGGGTCAGACGCCGGGGATGGAGCACACGGCGCGGGCGAACAGCCCGGGGGGACCGGGGGTGAGCACGAGTGACAGTCACGGTCGACGCCGACAAGGATGTCGGTACGGGGCTGGTTGCGCTGGTCGTCACGGTGCTCGAGCTGCTGGTGGAGGCGATGGAGCGGGAGGCGGTCCGCCGCATGGAGAGCGGTGACCTGACCGACGAGGAGATAGAGCGAGTCGGCCGGACGCTCCAGGCGGTCGACGCGGAGATCGAGCGGCTCAAGCGCGAGCAGTCGGTGGTCGAGGAGACCGAACAGCTCCGACGCGACCTCGACGGGCTCGTCGAGCAGGCACTCGCCAACCTCGACGATGACGCCGTCGAGTATCCGACCGTGACGGAGGGCGACCGATGACGGGACCGGTCGACGAGACGGCAGCGGGGACGACAGACGAGACTGCAGCGGAGCAGTCGACCGACGCACGGCCCGACCGGTACCTGTACGCGCTGGTCGACGCCGACCGGGGCGACCCGGAGGCCTTCGAGGCACGCGGACTCGAGGGGCGGGCGGTTCGCGTCCTGACTGTCGAGGGAATCGGCGCGGTCGTCCACGACTGTGCGGGCCTGTACGACTCCGAGGACCCGCTGACGGTCCGGGAGTGGTTGCTCGCCCACCAGCGGGTCACCGACGCCGCCACGGAGGCGTTCGGTGCGCCCCTGCCCGTCAGGTTCGACACCGTCCTGCAGGGCGGCGACGAAACCGTCCGCGAGTGGGTCCGCTCGCGTATCGCCACGGTCCGGGAGTGTCTCGACCGGGTCCGTGGCTGTCGGGAGTACCACGTCGGGGTCCGGTGGAACGACGAGGGATTCGAGGCGGAGGTGCGCGAGTCCGACGACCGACTGGCGGAACTCGCCGACTCCGGCGAGTCGGCAGGCGAGGGGACGGCTTTTCTCCGCGAGAAACAGTACGAACAGCGTCTGGCGGAACTTCGCCGGGCACGACACGAGCGCCTCGAGACGGCGCTGTTCGAGGCCATCGGACCGGCCGTCGAGGCGGTCGCCGGACAGGAGTCGCCGAACGACGGGCCACTGACACCGGACGACGTGCCCGAAGAGGTCGTCACTGTGGCGGTACGTGCCGAGACCGCACGCGAGGACGACCTCGGTGACCGCCTCGACGGCTACGTCGACGAGTTCGACGTCGAGGTGCGGTTCACCGGTCCCTGGCCACCATACTCGTTCGTGCCCGACCTCACGGGGTGACAGCGATGGAGCCGACACGCAACCACCCCCACGCTGTCGTCGATCTCGTCGATGTGCTGTTGCGCGAGGGTGCCGTCGTCGATGCCGATGTCGTCGTCACGGTCGGTGGCGTCCCGCTGGTCGGTATTCGCCTGCAGGCCGCCATCGCGGGCATGGCCACGATGACCGAGTACGGGCTGCTCACCGACCTGGACCGGGAACGCCGCCGCGTGGCCCGCGACCGGACCGACAGCCACGACGACGGACCTAACGGGTTAGTCTAGCCGTTTACAGAGTCCCGTCAGAGGAAAACCCAGTATATGTCTGGCGGGGAGACCTACCACATCGAGCCGAACCGGGTCCGCGCGACTGGCGCGGAGGAGTTCGAGGCGGTGGCGATGCAGCTTTCCATCGACCCATCGGGAGTCGAACTCGAACTCAGGACCGGAGCACTCTCGACGCGCACCGTCGAACTGTCCTACGAGGACCTGGACGGCGTCGAAACTGTCGAGAAGCTCTCCCACGCACTCGTCCTCGAGGCCGACGGGACGCGCTACACCGTGACGAACGTCACCGCAGACGAGCGCGAGCTGCGAGAGCTGCTCGCGTCCCTACAGGGGTATCTGGAGCGTGCCGGGGCGCGCGACCCGGCGCAACCGGACGACGGGACTGACTCCGGCCACACGCCAAGGAATGCGGGAACGGTCGACGAACTCGAACGGTGGGTCGACCCCCACGAACAGGGGGTCATCTCCGAGGAGGAACTCGAACAGAAGAAACGCGAACTGCTCTGACTGTGATTGGTCTCCGCAGGCAATCAGTCGAAGAGCTTCTCCCGACCCTCGGGTGACCAGTCCCAGACGGTGACGTCGCCGCCGTCGATCTCTGCGTCGGTGTTTGCGGGTTGGGGACTGCCACGCGAGGTCCACGCGCCGGTGTTGACGTGACGCTCGCCGAGGTCGGGCGCGTGGGTGTGCCCGAAGACGACGAACTCCTCGAACATATCAAGCAGGTTCTCGGTGACGCTGTCGTGGCCGATGAAGGCGGGCTCCATCCCGGCCATCGCCGGCGGTTCGTCGATGTCCTCGGGGGGTTCCTCGGGTAGCGGAAGAAAGCCATTGTCGGTTCCGAAGCCCGCTTGCGCCCACTCGTCGGTGGGCAGCCCCTCGACGGCAGTGGTGTCGACAGTGCTGGACTCGCTGGCCTGCAGGGGACCCGTCCCGTCGAGTGCCACGTAGCCCAGTATGTGAGGGACAGTCTCGCCGTCGCCGTTCCGAATCGTGACAGCCGCGCCATCGGTGTCGGTCCCTTCGACTGTCGGGAAGACTGGCTCGCCCGAATCGACCTGAGCGCCCGCAAGCAGTGTCGGTGACGTCGCGAACGACCGGTCGAACTGAACTGTCTCGGCCCCCTCGACCACCGCCCCTCCCATCTCGCTGCGACGGTTCAGGAGAGTGGACGCTCCCTGCTCGACGGCAACGTACGACACCTGCTGACGGTCGGCAGTACCCGCCGACGCGTCGAGCGTGACCTCGAACCCCGTCTCCGAGACGTTCTTGATGCGGGCCGTTACGGCATCGGTGGTGTCACGCCCGACCTGACGCTCCGGCGCTCGTCAGTGGTGTGGACGCCCGGCCCGCGATCGAGGTCGACCTGGGTCAGCACGATCGGGCGCTCGTCGAAGGTCCCAGTGAACGAGATGTCGGTCCAGCCGTCGTCGTCGGTGACACTCCCCGACACGACGCCGACCGCCCCGGCACCCGCTGCCAGCCCCGACGCTTTCATCAGTGTTCGTCTGTCTGTCGACCACCCGTCCTGCGTGTTGTCGCTCATCTTGGCACCCCTCTGTACGTTCCCCTTCAACCGTCGGCGGAAAATAATTTACTGAGCGTGTCCTGTCAGGTATAGCCCGTTGCACGTTCAAGATTAGTTCGCCAGAAGGAGCGAGAACGGGGTGAGATTAACACCTCTCCGAGAATTGGGCGAGAAAATCGTCTATCTCTCTGATGAATCGGGGAAACCACCCTCTCAAACGGGCGGTATTAGTTTGAAATCTGCCATATCTGAAGCCGCCTGAGAGTGATGCCTCTCAGGCGGCGGCCCACGTTCCAGTGGAAACCACCCCAGCTGTGGGTATAGACAGTCGTTCCATAATGGTCGGCAGCATGGACTTCATCGTCTTCGGCGAGTTGTCGGAGGGGTCGGTAA